>ENA-ORXT01000448-ORXT01000448.1-marine-metagenome-genome-assembly--contig:-NODE-448-length-65583-cov-4.652765_pt1 | contig 65583 bp, 51 predicted proteins | sample MGYA00237868_ERZ511482 | MGnify/ENA metagenome assembly ERZ511482 | reverse complement strand
AAACCTGCATTACTCGCAGACCCTTCACCATAATCAATCTGCTTAGTCCAACGACCCACTCGCATCCATTCCACAACTGAGTCCGGTTGATCCTGACAAAGATCAGAACCGAGTGCGATGTGATCAACACCCATTTGCTCAGCGGTTCTAGCAATCATGGTACAAAAACTTTCTAGTGTGCAGTCACTGCCGCCCGCTAAATGGTGCGGATACATTGAGAATCCCAATAGTCCGCCAGATTCTGCCAACGCTTTCATCACCGCATCTGACTTATTACGTAGCGCAGCATGCCAAGTGTGCGGATTAGCATGCGTCACCACAATCGGACGCTCACTAATCTCAGCGGCTTCAATAGTCGATCGTTCAGCCGAGTGGCTCATATCCACCACCAAACCCACACGATTCATTTCACGAATCACTTCACGGCCCATGCGCGTCACACCAGGGTCTTTTGCCTCATAACAACCCGTCGCGAGGAGCGATTGATTGTTATAAGTTAACTGCATAAACCGAGCGCCTAATGTATGCACGATTTCGACCAAGCCAATGTCATCTTCAATGGGCGAAGGGTTTTGAAATCCGAATATGATGGCCGTGCGATTGGTCTCTTTAGCCATCCGCACATCGGCTGCAGTTTTGCCATGCATGATCAAATCAGCATGCTTTTCAAAGAGTAGATTCCACGCTTCGATGTTAGCGACTGTCTCACGAAAATTCTCGTGATAAGCAATCGTTACATGCACTGCGTCCACATCACCGGCACGCATTTCGCGGAAGACCTTTTCGCTCCAGTTAGCGTACTGAAGGCCATCAATTCGGAAATTCATATTGCACTCCTACTTAAGACGGCTCGCCAGAACTGATGTAGCTAGTTTTCACGGTAGTATAGAACTCAGCCGCGTACTGACCTTGCTCACGTGGGCCATAACTAGAATCACCACGTCCACCGAACGGTACGTGATAGTCCGTTCCAGCCGTTGCCAAGTTAACCATGACGCAACCTGTTTGTGCGTTGCGACGAAAATGCGTTGCACGTGCTAATGAAGTCGTGATTATGCCTGACGTTAAACCGAAGTTTGTGTCGTTTACCGTCGCGAGCGCTTCATCATAAGAATCCACTTTCATCACACAAGCCATGGGAGCGAATAGCTCTTCACGGTTAACCTGCATCTTGTTATGGGTCCCCGCAAAGATAGCTGGTGTCATGTAATAACCGTCAGTTTCACGCTCAACACGCTCACCACCGGTTAGCCACTCAGCGCCTTCGCTTTTGGCTAGTGCTACGCTTTCCATGTTCTGCTGAAGCTGTGCGTCACTCACGACCGGACCAATTTGTGTGCCGTCTTTTAAAGCATGGTCAACAACCATTGCTTTCGCACCCGCAACCAAACGCTCAACAAATTCATCATGCACGGCGCTGTGAACGATTAGGCGTGAAGACGCGGTACATTTCTGACCCGTTCCACCGAATGCACCACCAAGCGCACAAGCAACCGCAAGGTCCATATCGCCATCATCCATGATGGCCAATGCGTTCTTAGAACCCATTTCCATTTGAAGCTTAGTCAGGTTGCCAATAGCTGAAGCGGCGATTTGCTTTCCTACCTCTACTGAACCGGTAAAGCTGATTGCATCGATACGTGGGCTTTCTACCAACTGCTGCCCAATCGTGCCACCTGACCCCATGACTAGATTAAACAGTCCTTTTGGTAAGCCTTTATCTGTTTGACGCGCAATAATTTCTGCTAGTGCAACTGCTGAAGCCGGTACCAAATTTGCAGGCTTCCAGATAACGGCATTACCAAATGCAAGCGCCGGTGCTATCTTCCAAACCGCTGTTGCTGTTGGGAAGTTCCATGGCGAAATAATCGCCACTACCCCGACTGGCTCACGTGCGACATGAACTTCAACCCCCGCACGAACTGAATCTGCGGTGTCCCCAATCTGACGCAGTACTTCGGCAGCGTAATAAGTAAAGAACTGACCGGCACGGAAGATCTCACCCTTACCTTCTGCCAATGGCTTGCCTTCTTCACGGGCTAATAACTCACCTAACTCAGGCGCACGCGCCATCATCTCTTCACCGATGGCATTCAAGATGCTTTGCTTTTGCTCCAAACCTACTTTGGCCCACTGTGCTTTTGCAGCGTGTGCGGCGTCCAACGCCCTATCTAATTGAGCGGTGTCGGCTTGAGCGAATAGGCCAATCACATCACTTAAATCAGAAGGGTTACGGTTTTCGATTTCCGAAGCACCTGAGATCCATTCGCCGGCGATGTAGTTTTGTTTGCTTTGAGTCATAGTGTGGGTCTTCTAATTTAAGTGGGAATGTATAAATAACAATAAGTGAGCGATATTAGCAGGATGGACGTCTCGCATCATTTCTGTCAATCTTAAATAGCTTAACTTAATTTCAATTAAACTTAAATTAAGCTGATTTTACAAAATTAAAAAAGCAGACAATCACTGCCTTCACCTAACATCAGCTAGACACTCATGAATATAAAACTCGATATACTCCGCTCATTTATAACGGTTGCTGAGTGCGGAAACTTACAAGAAGCCTCAGAGAGGCTAAATCGAACGCCTTCTGCAATCTCCATGAGCCTAAAACAACTAAATGCACAATTGGGCGTGGAGCTATTTGAAACAGATCGCAAATCTAGCCTCACCCCGACGGGTCGTTTTGTGTTGGAAAAAGGCAGGCGTGCATTGGCCGACTTTGATGAGTCAATGAGCACTATTGTACGCTACGCCAACGGTGAAACGGGCATTGTACGGATTGCGACGGTGCCATCTGTAGCAACTCGCTTGTTACCTGCTGTGGTGCGTAAATTTCTTGAAACTGCGCCCAATGTACGGCTAGAGTTGCGTGATACTGACTCAGAAATGGTAGCGGCAGCGGTGCGCAATGGGAGCGTGGATTGCGGCATTGCCAGCCTATCGGTGGCTTCTGATGATTTGAGCTGTGAACTATTGCTAGAAGAACCGTTTGGTTTAGTCTGTCGTCCAGACCATCCTTTAGCACAGACTAAACAGCCACTGCCATGGAAGTTACTTGAGGGAGTTAGTTTCATTAGTAACGGTTTATGCGCGCAAATTCATGACGAGGACTTTAACCGTATTAACAGAAGCACCGCTATTCAGGTTCACAATATTGCAACGTTACTGAGTTTTATCCAGCAAGGCATGGGTGTCACCCTGCTGCCTCAGCTAGCCGTACCAGAACAAAACGATTTTAGCTTTATACCGCTCGCTGATAAGACGGCGGTGAGGCAGTTATATTTTTTACAGCAAAAACATCATCGGATCAGTCCGGCGACGCTTGCCTTTAAAGAAAAAATTATCGCTAGCGTTGAACAATCATAATATAAAAAATAAGTGATGCGCAGAAAAAAGCCACAGCTAAAGCGGTGGCTAGTAAGTGCGTTCAACCAGGTTATGAGGAGGAGACAAACTGGTTAATAGTCACTTTCGGAAATATCTGGGCTAAGATATCCCGTTTTATAAACTACGCTGATAGGGGATCAGGATAGTATTTAGGAGAAGAGTATGCTGCTTTTCTCTGGGTCTAGATAAAAGGTACCATAGGTAAATTAAAATTTCATTCAGCTTATGTTCAGTTATCGGAACTATTTTTAAGCAACAACCGTAATCAAGCAGTCACACTGCCAGCTAAATACACAAAAATAGTTCCATTAATCAATTAATTTGTTCATTGAACTAAAATATCTATCAGGTATTTCGTTAGCCAAGCCATAGTATTAGGCTTATTATGCAAACTGCATGTCTTACCATGCTTAGTAATTTCTGAAGACATATTCAGAATAAAGATTACCTTTAAAAAACCTAAAGGCAGTCTTACTCATCTATCACTGAGGAGGAAATCGATGGCTTTACAACCCCCGTTAAAGGAACTCAATATAGGTCTTGCAGAAGACGGATTCTATAAAGGGTTCAACACTAAAGTGGCACTGGCCTCTAAAATTATTATCGCACTGGTTGTGCTCTGGTGCCTAGTTGCACCCGCCCCCGCTGCTAAGCTTTTAGGCGACATGAAAAACTGGTCTTTTACCAACCTAAACTATTATTACACATGGGCTGTAGCGTTCTTTGTCATCGTCTGCCTTGTTGTTGCGATCTATCCAAAATGGGGAAAAACCAAACTCGGCACTGCCGATGGCGTCCCAGAGTTTTCGAATTTTTCTTGGTTCTCGATGATGTTTGGTGCCGGTATCGGTATCGGCATGCTAGGTTACGCAACGGGCGAGCCTATGTGGCACATGGGTGATAACCCAGAAATTCGCATGAGTGCCATTTTGGTCAAAGACGCCTTTACCGCCGCCGGCATTACCCTTGCCGAGGGCGCCGACCTTTGGGCTGAGTATGCCAAGCAGGTTGCAGCAGGCTCTATTACCGCTATCGATGGCCTATCTATTCCAAAAACGGCCTCAACGATTCCTGCGGTTTATGACTATGTTTTCCTTCACTGGGGAATCGGCGCATGGGCGTGTTACGCACTGGTAGGTATCTCGCTTGCGTTTTTCAGTTATTCACGCGGACTGCCGCTAACAATAAGATCAACCCTAGCACCATTATTTGGTCGCAGCTTAGAAGGCCCCTTAGGACATGTCATCGATGTGACCGCCGTTGTGGCAACCATCTTAGGTATCAGTCAAACCATTGGTCTAGGACTTAACTCCTTTGCCTCTGGCCTATACAATATTACGGGGGCGGACTGGTTAGTTACCGCAGGCGAGCCTACCACCGCTGCGCTATTGTTAGCATTAGGTGTGGTTATGGTGCTTTCAACCATGTCTGCTCTGTCAGGCGTGGGTAAAGGCATTAAATGGCTCAGTAACCTTAATATGGTACTGTCGTTTGGACTATTAACATTCTTTGTCATCTTTGGCTCGACCATGTTTGCGTTTGAGCTATTGGGTAAAGGCCTGTTCAATTACATTATCCACTTACCGGCACTCACCCTAACTGTCTTCCCTGCTGAAGGCGCTGGAAGCCCTGGCGAGTGGCAAGGCTGGTGGTCGATTTTCTATTGGGCATGGTGGATTGCCTTTGCACCATTTGTGGGTATTTTTCTCGCTCGCATTTCTAAAAACCGCACCATTCGGGAATTTGTGCTAGGCGCAATCTTTGCACCAGCCCTCATGTGCTTCCTGTGGTTTGCCCTGCTCGGTGGAACTGCAATCGATCTAGAGCTTAACGGGACGGCGCAAGGTGCGATTTATGCTGAAAGCTTAACCGCCCAACTCTACGCCGTTATCAACGTCATGCTGTCATCTGGTTTGGCTAAGATCATGTCGGGTCTCATTGTTATCTTGCTATTAACCTACTTGGTGACTTCAGCCGACTCGGCGGTGCTGGTTGTCAATACAATCAATGCCGGTGGTGAGTATGGTTCAGCAGGTAAATGGCACATCATTATCTGGGGCATTATCCTAACCGCTGTTATCGCGGCCCTATTGTTAGTAGGAGGGCTCGATGCGATTAAGTCAGCGATGATTGTCGCGGCGATACCGTTCTCCTTCGTCATGATTTTGATGGGGATTAGTTTGCTTAAAGCGTTAATTAAAGACGGCTTGCGCGAGTCTTAAACGTTAGCTAAAAACAGCCCGCTGCCTCGCCGTAGCGGGCTTTTTTGTGGCTGAAATTTATAACTAGCGGTAGCCCAATCAAATAACGCCCAGTGGTGACACCCGTGCATAATCTATACAATGGCCTGCATTAAACTGGAGTTTTTAAAAGGGGTTTTAAATGTCAGCAACCATGAGCGGATTAGAATTTTTACAGGCGATAAGCGATGGGCGTCATGAACACCCCTCCATCGCTGCCACCATGAATATGCAATTTGCTGAAATTGAATCGGGACGGGTCATGTTTCTAGCGCATGCGGATGAGCGACATATTAACCCTGCAGGCGGCGTACACGGCGGCTTTGCTGCGACAGTTTTAGACTCCGTCACTGGCTGCGCGGTACACACCATGCTAGAGGCTGGAATCCCCTATGGCACAATCGACTTGGCGATAAAAATGATGCGCCCTATCCCGCTTCATACTGAACTCTTTGCCGAAGGGAAAATCATTAATATGTCCCGGTCTTTAGGCATGTCAGAGGGCAGCATACGCGATGCAAATGGCAAGATTTATGCGCATGCGACCTCCACCTGCATGATCATTAGAAACCGCTAGAGCCCTACTTCAATTCTCGCAATAATTTGCGCATTTTTTGATGCGGCTTATCACGCTCAAAGTCACCATTAGGAATGTAACAAAGCTGCTGATAGAGCGAGGTAAATGCGTGAATAGCCGCCGCTTTATCTGGCAGCTGCTCACTGGCAATTAACGCGAACTCATGAGGGGTTTGATGCGGTTCGCGCAGCACACCCAGCTTTTGCAGCTGTTTACAAAACTTGCGGTAAAGTTGGTGCTCATAGGCCTCGTACGTTTGGCGTCGAAACAGCCCAAGCATGACAAACCAAAGCAGAAAAATTCCTAAAAATAACGCCCCAATGAGCGCCGCCAACGGCACCGCAGACATTCTATCCAAAATCGATTTAAGCAAATTTGTTTGAGACTCACGGTCATAACCTAATACCCAGCGACGCCAGCCATATTGCATCGCGTCCATTTTCTCACGAATGCCATCTAGCCATTTGAAATTGCGCGCGGCAAAAAGATTGCCTTCTAAAAAGCTGCCTTCATACTCAACCGCCGCCTCCAAACCGCCTTCAACACGACTAGGCGCAACGCGAGATGTGGGGTCAACGCGCCGCCAGCCCTCACCTTTCAACCAGACTTCCGCCCATGCATGGGCATCGTATTGACGGACCGACAAGTAATCGCCCCCTTCATTCCACTCACCGCCTAAATAGCCAACGACAATACGCGCCGGAATTCCCACCGCTCTCATCATAAAAACAAAACTACCTGAGTAGTGTGAGCAAAAGCCTTTTTTTGAATCAAATAAAAACGCATCGATGGTATCTTCATCGCCTAACAGCGGCGGGCGCAGCGTGTAAAAGTAGGACTTTTCGGTAAAGCGCGTTAGCACTTTTTCAATATAATCGCTATCGCTGATCGACCGTTCCCTCAGCGCTTTAGCAAACGTTCGGGTTTTTTCATCACCTGTCGCAGGCAGTTGCAGCGCTAAAGCACGCACCTGCGCTGACAGCTCAAGGTCACGTTTTGAGTCAGGGTAGCTAACCGCATTGACCATCAGCGGCGATTGAATATCCGAGCGCGCCATAACACGGTAGTCGCCATACTTCACGGTTTGTCCATCCACTCTTGTGGTGGGTGTTAGGGTAAACATCCACGGTTGGCCGGTCTTTTCATAAATCACTTCATACTTAAACGGCTCGCCCTGCACACTCACATTGGCATCGCTCCACGCCATATTGTATTGAAGCTGACTCTTTAACTCATCGGTATCGTACTTGTTTGGCAGTTGCTGCCAGCTTTTACCGTCAAAGTTATTTAGCACTAGACCGCGCCAATAAAGCTCATTGGCCTGCGGTAAACGGCCGTCAAAACTTGCTCGAAATGCTAACTCATCAGATTTACTGAGGTTCGCAATATCACCCGGTGCCATGCTATCAGTAATCCCCGTTTTAGCGTGGCTTTCAAAGCTAGGAATGGACCACAAGGGTGAAAACCGTGGCATAAAGATAAACACCAGCACCATTAAGGGAACACACTGCAATAACATCACCGACGCCATCTTTAAGCTAGAGCGCGTGGCGTGTAGGCTAATTTGCTGTGCAGGCGACTGCTGATTGGCAATTAAGGCACCGGTTAATACAATAAGTGAGAAAACGCCATACGCACCTGCGGGGATCGATTGGCTAAATAAAAAGCTAATCGCCACCAAGAAAAACCCTATAAACACCACGACCAAGGCATCGCGCTGCGTAATCGCCTCTAGCGACTTAAACGCAAAGCCTAATAGCAGCATAGACACCATGGTATCCAGCGATAACAAGGTCATCCCACTGATCAACACCCCTGAAATACCCAGCGCAATTACTAGCAAGCGAAGCACTAATCGTGGCTGTGCAGAATGCCCTTTTAACACGCGAATACGCCAGTAGGCTGAAGCCAACATTACGGGGATTAGCCAAATCGGTAGATAAAAAGCGAAAGGCAACATGACAACCAATTGCGCGGCTAACAGCCAAATCATGCCGCGATAGGTGACCTGCTGCGGCAACTGATACCCTTTACCTAGCATTACGCAGCCTCATCTTGGGGTAAGCCGTAAAGCGCAAGCGCGGTAAGGCAGCGCACTTTATGCGCCTCACCCTTGTTCGGCTGAATTTCTTTGCCGGGGATTCTCAAACCATATTGGCGCTGTGATTCATGAAAATTTAAAACCATGGCGCACAGGTGCGACAAACGTGACTCTGTGCCCGAGATATTCAAGCTTTGCCAGTCAAGCCAGACATCATGACTTTCGTAATCGACAAAGGATTTGGTGTAAAGCTCACCCGTTTTGGCGTACTGACCCCAGTGAATGTGTTTGGGGGAGTCACCGGCCTGATACTCACGTATGCCAGCAAAATCGCTCGTGCCACCGGCAATTTCTTGCCCATCGTTTGCCTCCTCATCTGAGTTTTGCTTTTCAGCGCCCTGCTTTTTTTCGATGGGTTCGGGGTAGACCACCCCATTAATATCCATCGTCGCATACGACCATGCGGTATTTAGCCCCGTTGGAAACCGGGTAAAGATATCAATTCTTGGCGGGTTGAAGCGGCCGCGCTTGTCACTGCTGTGCGATAGCTTGATGCGTGTGGACTGTGCTTCTTGCAAGTTTAGCTCAACGAGGTCTTCATTTTTCCAACCAAAGTAAATAGCTGACTTACGCAGCTTAACCGGCCTACTCACTTCAAGCTCAAGCACCATTTTCTCACCGGCAAAGCACGGCGCTGCTGAGATTGCTTTAATGGTCAAACCTGCGAGGTTGCGATAGGTGTAAAAAATATTAATCACCAGCAGTGCAATCAACCAGAAGCAGACGATGTACACGAGTGAGTTTTGAAAATTGATGCCAACTAAAAACAGTAAAAAGATAATCACCATCAATCCCAAGCTGATTTTGCTGGGTAAAATGAAAATTTTCTTTTGCGTCAATGTAATTTCTTTGGCTCGCGGCAAGCGCCTATCCATCCAAGCCTGAAGGTTAAACACGCACTCCCCCCACTACGTCGACAGCGTTTAAAATGTGTCTGGCCAGTTGATCACCTTGGGTCTCACGACGCCCAACCAGACGGTGCCCTGCCACGGCGACAAACACCGCCTGCACATCCTCTGGTAGCACGTGGTCACGCCCTTGAATAAGCGCCCAACTTTGCGCACTTTTCACCAATGCCAATGAGCCACGAGGGGATAAACCTAACAAACACAGGTCTTGTTCGCGTGTTTGTGCAACTAAGCGCTGGACATAATCTAACAATGCATCGGTCATTTTGGTTTTTGGAACACGGGCCTGAATCGCTAGCAGCTGATCTTTAGTGATGCAGCATTGCATTGTCTCCAGTGAATCTCGTCCATGCTTGCCCTTTAGCAGCTCGCGCTCAGAGGCTTGGTCTGGATAACCCAATGACACACGCAATAAGAAACGGTCAAGCTGTGACTCTGGCAGCGGAAACGTGCCCGACTGACTCTGAGGGTTTTGGGTGGCGATTACAAAAAACGGGCTAGGCAGCGGATGGCTTTCACCATCGATACTGACCTGACGCTCTTCCATTGCCTCAAGTAGCGCACTTTGCGCGCGCGGTGTGGCACGGTTTAACTCATCTGCCAAAAAAATATCACTAAATATAGGCCCAGCACGAAAGTTAAACTCGCTCGTTTTCGCATCAAACACAGTTGCACCGATGACATCGGCAGGCAGTAAATCACTAGTAAACTGTACCCGCTTGTAGTCAAGCCCAAAGACATTAGACAATCCATGTGCAAGAGTCGTCTTACCCATGCCGGGCAGGTCTTCTAACAATAAATGCCCACCGGCTAACAATGCGGTCAATGCAAGCCTGACCTGATTAGATTTACCGAGAATCACATGATTTAATTGAGATGAAGCAAGATTTATGAGCGCTTGGGCAGATTGGGTCACAGTAGTATCTCAGGGGTTGAGTTATTTTTATTTTCAATATCAACCTTAAAGCAGTCGATAAGCAAACTCAAATTGATCCGCGCAGTGGTAGCGTTTAATTACCGATAGCAGGTCTGAGCGCGACCGAAGTAATGCCTCGATCACTTTTACAAATTCTCGTTTAATTTCCTTTTGACATTGGCCACCTAGCAAACTAATAATCCTTGCTGCAAACAAGTCAATGGATACCCGCGCATGAGTCGTTCTTCTTATTTACAAGCTGATACCATCGCCCTGCACTCTGGCTACCAACCAGAAAGTGACCATGGTTCACGAGCTGTACCAATTTACCAAACTACCTCTTATGTATTTGATGATGTCAGCGAGGCGTCTTCATTGTTTAACGTGGAACAGGGTGGGCACATTTACAGCCGCATTACTAACCCAACGGTAGCCGTGCTAGAGCAGCGTATTGCAGCACTAGAGGGCGGCAGCGGTGCCATTTGTACCGCATCGGGCATGAGTGCGCTTTATGTGACGTTTACCACGCTTTGCTCGGCAGGCGATCATATTGTATCGGCTGAACAGATTTATGGGTCGACCGCGACGTTATTGCGCCATACCTTGAAACGTTTTGGTATCGACTGCACATTTGTCGCCATTAACGACCAAGCAGCGGTTAAAGCGGCCATTCAGGAAAACACTAAAATGGTGTTTTGTGAATCCATTGGTAACCCGGGTCTTGAGGTCGCTGATTTGGACGCGCTCTGTGCCACTGCGCACGATGCAGGAGTGCCGGTTGTGATTGATGCGACCTTTGCCACACCTAGTCTAAACCGACCCATTGAGCATGGCGTTAATGTGGTGGTGCACTCGGCGACTAAATGGATGGGCGGCCACGGCGTCGCAGTGGGTGGCGTGATTGTCGATGGCGGTAACTTTGACTGGCAGCAAAGCGGACGTTTTCCTGAGCTAACCGAGCCTTATGCGCCCTTTCATGGCATGAAGTTTTGGGAAGAGTTTGGCCCATCCGCTTTAGCGATGAAGATGCGCGCCGAATCGATGCGAGACCTAGGCGCGGCTATGAGTCCGCACAATGCGTTTTTGATTTTGCAAGGAATCGAGACGCTATCGCTGCGCATGAAACAACACGTCGCCAACGCACACGAGCTAATGAACTGGCTGCTTGAGCAAGAAAATGTCTCTTGGGTGAATCATCCTGACTTGGAATCAAACCCGACCCACGAGGCTGCTAAACGTCTCTTCCCAAAGGGCGCAGGCTCTATGGTGTGCTTTGGTATTAAGGGTGGGCGCGCCGCCGGAGCAGCCTTTATCGACGCGTTACAGCTCGGCTCCAATTTGGCTAATGTCGGTGACTCAAGAACGTTGGTTTTACACCCCGGAAGCACCACTCATTCGCGTTTATCACCCGAGCAGATGGTAGCGGCAAAGATTAGCGAAGACATGATTCGCGTATCGGTAGGGATTGAGGACATTAAAGATATTAAGGCTGATTTTGCCAATGGCTTGCGTGCAGCCAAACGTGCAGCGGGAGCAAACTAATGGAATTACAAGTTAATAACATTCGCACCTATGCAACCACCGGTGGTAAAGAATTTGATAACACCCTGCCCACAGTATTGTTTATCCATGGCAGCGGCATGGACCACCGTGCGTGGGCGTTGCAAACGCGTTGGTTTGCCTTTCATGGCTACTCAGTACTAGCACCCGACTTTCCAGGACACAGCCTATCGGACGGTGAAGCGCTAACCAGTATCGAGGAAATGGGGGCTTGGTTAAATGATTTTCTAATCGCCGCCTCCGTTGAAAAGGCGCATGTGGTTGGGCACTCGCAAGGCTTTTTATCGGCGCTAGAACTGGCTAATAATCACCCTGAAAAAGTGCTATCGCTAACCGGTATTGGCACCGCTGCCGCCATTCCCGTTAACCCTGCCCTGATTGAAACCGCAGAGGTCGCACCAGCTAAAGCGGCAGACATGATGTTGCAATGGGGCTTTGGGCCTGCGGCTCAGTACGGGGTCAGTGCGGTACCCGGCATGCAACCCATCGCTATTGGCCGGCAGATCATGTCTAGTAACCCGCTCGCCGTTGACCTTAAGGCTTGTGCCAATTATGACGCGGGCATGGGCATTGCTGAGACACTCACGATTCCAAGCTGCTTAATATTGGGCGGAAAAGACAAGATGACGCCGTTAAAAGCGGGTAAAGCGCTAGCGTCTGCGATGAAGGCTCAAGTCACTGTGCTGCCTCAACATGGGCATATGTTGCCGGTTGAAGCACCTAAAGCGAGCTTACAAGCCCTTCGCGGCTTCATCAGCAGTCTGTAAGTTATTGAACAAGATATAGAGTTAGGTAATAACAAAGATGGATATCAAAAAAGTCGCGGTGATTGGCGCAGGCACCATGGGTGCAGGCATCGCAGGGCAAGTGGCCAATGCAGGGGTTGAGGTTTGGTTACTCGACCTTCCAACGGACTCAGGAACCGATGCACAAGGCAATGCGTTAAGTGTAAACGCCGTTGCAGAACGCGGCTTACAGCGGCTACGTGACCCTGACGCACCGGGCCTAATGAGCGAGGCTTCGGAGGCGAACATTCACCTTGGCAATATTCGTGATGATTTTCATCAACTTGCCGATTGCGATTGGGTGGCAGAGGCCGTAGTTGAGCGTTTAGAGATTAAAAAAGATCTCTATAAACGACTCGATGACACCTGTCACGCCAAGGCGATTATTACCTCAAACACCTCGACAATTCCGATTAGTTTGTTAGTTGAAGGCATGCCTGAGGCGTTTCAAAAACGTTTTGCCATCACGCACTTTTTTAACCCCGTGCGTTTTATGCGCTTGCTTGAGTTGGTCCGCGGTGAGCATACCGACCCTGCAGTTATCGAGACACTTGACGCATTTTGCGAACAACGCTTAGGAAAAGGCGTGGTTAACTGCGCCGATACCCCGGGGTTTTTAGGCAATCGAGTCGGCGTTTATGCCATTCAATGTGCTTTACACGCTGCGTTAGATTTAGGGTTAACCCCACCGGAAGCTGATGCCTTATTTGGTCGCCCGATGGGCATCCCTAAGACGGGGGTCTTTGGCCTGTACGACCTTATTGGCATTGATTTGATGTCGGACGTGGTGCAAAGCTTGGTAAACATTCTACCCGATGGCGATGCGTTTCACGCCGAAGCGGGGGTGGTGCCGTTAATGAGCGAAATGATCGCCAACGGTCAAACCGGAAATAAGCAGGGCAAAGGCTTTTATCGCACCGATGAGGCAAGCAATACCCGCTACTTGCTGAATTTTGCAAGCCGCGAATACAGCGAATCGCCTCGTCTAAACCTACCGCTTGCAGAGCGTGCTGAAAAAGAAGGTTTGCAGGTTCTATTAGAAGATGACGGGCTGTATGGCCAGTTTGCATGGCGCGTGCTATCGCGCACATTGACCTATGCCGCCTCACTCATTCCTGAAGTGGGTGACGACCCAGTACCTATTGATGATGCAATGAAGCTGGGTTACAACTGGGTTCAAGGGCCGTTTGAAATGATCGATGCCCTTGGTGTCGACAATTTCATCGCGCGTTTAGAAGCCGATGGGCAGGCAGTGCCTGAGTTTTTGAAAAAGGCGGCCGGTTCAAGCTTTTATAAAGCACAAGATGGCGCGTTAAAAGCCATGCAAAATGACCAAGTCTGGGCTGCGATTACGAGACCGAAAGGTGTCGTTCGTTTTACCGAGAAACGTCAAACCCTAACACCAGAAAACACTAACGAGGTGGCCAGCTGGTTTAAGATAGATGATGTTGCGTTAGTTGAGTTTCACAGCAAAGCCAATGCCCTTGACGGCGACTCGATGGCGCTTTTAGACGATGCAATTCAGCAAACATCCGCTCAAGGTTTGCGTGGGCTTATCGTACATAACGATGCGCAGCATTTCTCTTGTGGCGTCAATTTAAACGGCGTACGTGAATTCTTCCGCAATGAAGATATGGATGGGCTTGATGGGTTTTTAAATCACTTTCAACAAACCGTACACAGTATGGCCAATGCTGACTTTCCGGTTGTAACTGCCCCTTCGGGCATGTCGCTTGGCGGCGGCTTTGAAGTCGTATTGCATTCCAAGCAAGTCATCTGTCATGCCAACTCCGTGATGGGCTTGGTTGAATCACTTGTTGGCGTGGTGCCCGGCGGTGGGGGTTGTAAAGAGACGCTGTATCGCTGGGTTGACCAATTAGGCTGCGGCGATGACATTACTAAGGCCTCGTGGAAAGCGTTTATGAGTTTGGGCTATGGGCGCACAGCGAGCTCACCACTACTGGCAAAAAAATTAGCGATGCTGCGACCCAACGATAGCTTTGAGATGAATCGTGACCGCCTATTTGACAAAGCGTTTGAGGCAATTGATAAGGCTTCAGGAGCTGCTAGTGGGCAAGTGGCATTTAGCCGTCCGCCGCTATCGGTACCGGGCGAGGTGGTGTTTCATGAAATGGTCGAGTGGTTAAAAGAGCACCATGGCAAAGGCATGTTTACGCCACACGACGTTATCGTAGGCACTGAAATGGCAAGAATTGTGACGGGAGGTGAAGTACCCGCAGGCACTCGTTTAACCGAGCAGGATTTTTATGATAGCGAGCGCCGTTCATTCTTGAGATTGGTTACAACACAGGACACTCGTGAGCGAATTAATACCATGCTAGATGCCGGCAAACCGGTTCGCAACTAAGTTTAACGTTGCTAGATACAATTGGGCAGTGCTTAGGCGGTGGCTAGTAAAAGCCCACTGAAGGCCTAACCCAATGTATCTGGTAACGTTATTACAGCGCATGCAAAATCTTATTCTCAGCGCCAGACCTAGGCGTCCTTGACTAAAATATGGATGGCGGATGAGCCGTTATCTTGATCGGATTTGGTTAATTTCATTTCAATGGAGACGCTTTCAGGCGCTTCATCGTTGGCTTCAAAAAAAGCCTGAACCCGCTCTCGTAATTCCTTTTCGAGCTCTTTTTTGTGTATTGCCAGTGTATCGATCATGACATCCCCCTGTTGGTCCTGCGTGTTAACAGACTCCCTTATAGCAAATGACAGCTGAACAAATAATGAATAAATAGATGTTTTTTCAACCACTTATCTAATACATCGAGCAAATGCTCAGCACAAGCTATTAATGCTGCAACCGACTTTATCTAACGTATCTTACGGCTCCAAACTGATCGACGCAGTTGGTAGACTCGACAAACATTGCGTCCAAAACAGCGCTCCTCAACAAACTCAAACCCCAACCGCTCATAAAATCGGTGAGACCTGACATTGCTTTTTTGAGGATCTATCAATACAGCGGTGACCGCAGGATCGATAAAGCAGCGTTGCAATCCTTGCTGCATCATCTTTGTGCCATGCCCTTGACCCAAAGCATCTGCCTCACCAATCCAGATGTCTAACGCTCTTAAATTGGGCTCAACGTCTCCCCAGTAGTGACTGTCATCATGCAATGGGTCGATGATTTGTATGAAACCGATAGGCCTCCCTGCCAGCTCAGCGATGAGAAACTCGCGCCACGCAACTGAGCGGTTGAGCTCATTCTCCCAACCCCAGCCACCTTCACCGATGGCCGCGATGACATGCGGCTGCTCGTCCCAATATTGCAATAGCTTAAGGTCATCAATACTTGCTTTACGTAAACTGATTTCAGGTGTGCTTAACATGGAACATCTCCTTTTTTATCTTTTATCTTAGCTATTAATTGTCGCCAATTAACGCTTTGACCCATCGGTATATTTCTGTAGTCTGATAGTAGGTATCATAAGTTAAGGGCTAACCATGAACGAAGCACCTAATTTTTTGTTTTTTATGACTGACCAACATAGAGCAGATTGGTTGGGGTGCGCTGGGCATCCCGTATTAAAAACACCCCATATAGACAGCCTGGCAGCAACCGGCACTCGGTTTGAGAATTTCTACGTAGCCTCGCCTGTTTGCATGCCTAATCGTGCCTCTTTTATGACAGGCCGTTTTCCTAGTGTGCATGGCCTACGCACTAACGGCGCCCGCCTACCACTGACAGCCAACACCTTTGTTGACGTATTGGCCGCCGCCGGCTACCACACCGCCTCAATCGGCAAAAGTCACTTGCAAAGCTTCACTGGCATGGCGCCTTTTTGTAATGATGAACAAACCGGCCGCTTGATTGAAGAGGCTTGGCAAACTGACGAGGGTAACTACTACCAAGAGGAGCCTGAGCGCTATAAAAGCTCAGATCAATACACCTTCGAAACGCCTTACTACGGCTTTCAACACGTCGATATGGTCACCAAACATGGTGACCAGCCCGGTGGTCATTATCAACAATGGTTTCGTGACCAAGTAGCCAACTGGGAAGCGCTGCAAAATCCAGACAATGAACTACCGCATGATTATAGCTGCCCGCAGGCGTTTCGCACGCCCATCCCCGATGCGCTTTATAGCACGGCTTGGATCGCTGACCGAGCCATTGACTACCTCAATGAGCAAAAGCATCACGACGCCCCCTTCTTTGCCTTCGTGTCGTTTCCTGACCCGCATCACCCGTTTAACCCACCAGGTGAATATTGGGATAAGTATAAACCAGCGCAGTTTTCAGTCGACCTACCGTTTAGCGCGCACAAAAACCCCACCCCACCCATGCAGTGGTTAGAAGACAACTACCATGGCGAACAAACCCAGTTAAACCAGCAAACGGCCATGCGCCTAAGCGATAGCGACCTGCAAGAAGCCATGGCGCTAACCGCGGGGATGATCAGCTGCGTTGATAGTCACATCGGTCGCGTTATTGAAGCGCTCAAAGCCTCGGGGCAATATGACAATACGGTGATCTGCTTTAACGCAGATCATGGGGACTATCTCGGGGACTTTAACCTGATACTTAAGGGGTTAATGCCGCTTAAATCAATCAATAAAGTGCCGTTTATTTGGTCTGACCCGGCCAATAGAACAGAAAAGAAAACGAGCACGCTTGCCTCAACCGTTGATATTTCGACAACAATTTTAGAACGTGCAGGCCTAGTTCCTTACTACGGGATTCAGGGAAAAAGTTTTTTAACCGTTTTACAAGAGGAAGCTGACGCTAACCATCAACACCGCGATGAAGTTTTTATCGAGTTTAACGATGGGGGTGCCAAATTTGGTTTTGAAAAGCCCTGCCGAGTGCGCAGCTTAATCACTAAAAACTGGCGATTATCCATGTACCGTGATCAAAATTGGGGAGAATTATATGACTTGCAAAATGACCCCGATGAAACCCACAACCTCTGGGATGATGCGCACTACACCAATCAAAAACTGCACCTCACCCAGCGCTTAGTCCAAAACTTGATTCATCAAATGGATGAAAGTCCGCGCGCAGAACGCCTAGCGTAAATTACTTATGCTTCAAGCTTATCTTCAATCACCTTTAACAACTGAGCCACAAAGTCGTCCATACAAGGCAGGCTCAGCTTGGCCTCTCGCTGCTGCTTACCCCACATAGGTTCAGGGTAAAAGCTATCGTCTTTGTAACGCGCCATAATGTGCCAATGCACTTGGGGTTTGTAGTTACCAAACGAGGCGATATTGATTTTTTCCGGTTGAAAGTAACGGAGCATTTCCACTTCAATTAAATCCAGTAACTGCCAAACCTGCTGCTTAGTGGTGGCGTCGCACTCGGTAAATTCTTTACAACTGGCTTGAGAGTAGATTTTCAACCACGGAATTTCACTGTCTTGGATTTTGATATAGATGTGTTCATTAGCGTAAATTTGACTCATAACAGGCTCACTCACTGGGCGTTAGTTATCTGATGCTCAACCAAGATTGTAGCGTAGAATAAAAACCTTGGCTAAGGTGCACGGCTTAATAATTGAACGCTTTTTCCAATACACGTAAACGGCTTTGAAACTCAGTACGATCGACATAACAACCTCGCAGATGACGCCTGCCCGTTGCCGCAAAGGCGTTACGCCCATGTAATACCCGGCGATTATCAAACACAGCCATCACGCCTTCAGCAAGCCTGAAATTAATCTGATACTCAACCGATCTTAAGCGTGCCATGAGATCTCGGTAGGCAATATAATAATCATACATAATGGCCTCTGGTAGATCAAAAATACTGGCCAAATGAGCGTTGTATTTAAGCTCAACAATATTACCCTTATGATCCAAATTGATGACCGGATGGTGGTGACGGATATCGTGCTCATCATCGTGAAAACGAAACGGTACTGCGTGCTTGGCTAGCAGCTCAAAATGTTTAGGCGCCTCAATGCGCATCGTCTCTAACACCCTCAAGCCATCGGCAAAGATTGACTCACCGCCTTCGCTGTCGTTGGCTAAGCAATGTAAAAACTGATAACCCGGCGGCGTCTCAAAATTAGATAGGTCGGTGTGCAGCGGCAACGCCAACGAAGTATAGGCAAGGTTGATGGGGTTTGCCTCGGACTTAACTTCAAACGTCACCCCAAAGTTGGTTTGACGCTGGTAATCAATGCGATTGGCCACATCATCTAATGCGCATGGTATCGAAGGCATATTTTTTACTAAAATTAAGCCATCTTGATCAAGCTGCCTCATCCATTCATATAGCGCGGCGTCATCTTGCATTAGGTCTTGATAATCAGCGCTAGTGATACAGTTTAAAAAAGTGTTATCCCAACTTTTTGCCGTGGGACGATTTTCTGGCGTCAACCCCCCTGAGTAGGCATGCTCGCGAAGCCATGACCCACTGAATTCACTACGATGCTGCTGCTCTGACCATTCAATTATAAGCTGATCAGACTCGATAATAAGCTTAAGCGGGTGAATGTCTGCCGTCACGCTAAGCTGGTCAAACACCCGCTCCTGAGTATCGGGGTGCAGTGTGGTTGGGCAGTTATCCCTTAGCCAGAGGTAGTGAAAATGCGATGTTTTTGCATCGCTCCAAGTCAAATCTAAACCCTGTCGACCTTGACTGACTGATTGCAGGACAGCAGATGGTGGAGCTGGTCTTGCTTGGAACATATTTACCGCCTGCATTGTGTTCTCCTTTTGCGTGAGAACGTGGTTACGTTGACTGAGTTAGAAACGTTTTTCTGTTGTTTTATGCGATAATGCTATTTAGCTTGATCGGTCAAAAAAGCCGCGTGCGTCAGCGTAAAGACGTACCGTATCGTTTGCTAGAACCTGATGCTAACTTATAATGCTAAAAAGACAAACGCTAGAAAACGATCAATGAGTGATTAGCACGGCAATCATGATCCTATTACTCAATTCTGCAGACTAAAAAATCCATTATGGCTAAGCTTTATTTCTACTACTCCACCATGAACGCAGGCAAATCCACGACGCTACTGCAGTCTAGTTTCAACTATCGTGAGCGTGGCATGGCTACGATGCTGCTGACCGCAGCGTTTGATGACCGTTACTCTCAAGGCACCGTGACGTCACGCATCGGGCTGTCACAAGCAGCAGAGCTATTTAAGGAGGGCGACAATCTCTTAGAGAGGGTCACAGAGTATCACACCAAAACGCCTGTCCACTGCGTGCTAGTAGACGAAGCTCAGTTTCTTAGCAAGGAGCAGGTTTGGCAGCTAAGTGAGGTATGTGATCAGCTAAAAGTCCCCGTGCTCTGTTACGGCATAAGGACAGACTTTCAAGGTCAGCTGTTTCCGGGCAGTCAATGGCTGCTTGCTTGGGGCGATGAGCTTCAGGAACTTAAGACCATCTGTCACTGTGGCAGTAAGGCCAATATGGTGGTGCGCGTCGATGAAGACGGCAATGCCATTCAACAAGGCATGCAAGTAGAAATTGGCGGTAATGACCGCTATATCTCGCTGTGCCGGAAGCATTTTAAAGAAGCTTACCATGAGTGATCTGTTTTAAACTTATTTTATAAATTTTCAAATCAAGGATATTGACTCTATGAAGTCGTTAATACTAATAATATTACCCTTTTTGTTTCTCCCCTCACTAGGCTTAGCACAAACCGGGCAACCTACTGAACACAAACATGAAGAAACGCAAAGGCAGCACAGCCACCACCTCCCCCTATCTGGCAGCGAACACTCTCATAGTGCTAAGGTCAGTACAGAAGTTGACCAACCAGCAGTCGCTTACGTGCGTATTACCAGCAATAACACCACGGCATTTGACAGAGAGGTCGGTAGCTACGCCAAATACGACACAGCCGACGACACAACTTTGGTACAAATCACCTTTCGCTCAAAAAATCTTGAAACCAATGCCGTTGTTTTGGGCATAGCAGAAGTCCCTGTATCTAGCTGCGAAAATAACATTATGGGTAAAATTTACATCGCGTATGACGATCTTAAAGAAGGTAAGTGGCACACCTTTGAAAAAGATAGCAGTGAATCGCACCTTTTAAAGTTTGAGGAAAATATCTGTAGCGTCCTTAAATCTTAGTCGTGCCCGCTAAAGGCCCTTCCATTACCATCCGCTCTAAAGGTGATCATAATGGAGGGGCCAACCGTTATGATTTTCCTGCCCACCGCATTAACCAAAGCGCCACGCTGCAGCAACCAGCGAACCCAATCACTAATGGCATAACCGAGCCATCGTAATTTTGACCCACCAGTACGCCAAACGGCACCGCGATAAACGTCGATAGCGAACCTACAACCGCCGCACCTACGCCTGCAATATGCCCCAAAGGCTCCATCGCCATGCTGGTCATATTCCCAAATAAAATGCCGTTAAAAAACAGAACAATGGCTAAAAAGGTCATAAATAACCCCAACGACGGCTCGGTTTGCGTAACGTATAAATACAGAGCAAAAGTGGCGGATACAGCAATAATACAAACTAGCGACCAAAAAGATAGCAGCCGCATCCCCCACTTCATGACCAGTCGTGAATTGAGGTACGAAGCCACGCCAATGGACAGCGATAACACAGCAAAATAAGCAGGAAATTTTACCCCCAATGCATACTGATCCTGCAAAATGGGTTGCGCCGTGGCTAAGTAGGCAATAAAAGCACCAGAAATCATACCCATTGCCGCGGTATTGCCAAGCGCGATCCGGTTCTTTAAAACCTCTTTAAACCCACTCACAATTGTTTTGATACTAAGGTCTTTGCGCTTTTCAGGCAGTAGTGTTTCAGGCTGCCTCAGTGCAAACCATGTGACCAACACAATGGCTAGCACTAGAAAACAGGTAAATATCGCCCGCCAATCTGCATAGTAAATAACGACCTGACCCAGCAGTGGCGCAAGCATCGGCACCAAAATAAATACCATCGAGATTAAGGACATAATTCTGGCCATGCCCCGCCCTTCGTACTCATCCCTAATGAGCGCCATAGGAATCGTTCGAGGCCCGGAGGCTCCAACCCCTTGAACAATTCTGCCCGCAATCATCATTTCAAAGCTTTGCGCAACCATACACATCACACAACCCACAATGAATATGCCCATACCAATGTAGAGCGAGGGCTTACGACCGATGCTGTCAGAGAGCGGCCCAAAAATTAACTGGCCAAACGCCATCCCCAAAAATACCATCGAAATGATCAGCTGCGGGTCGCTTGCATCACTCACGCCTAAGTCCCGCCCTATTTCAGGTAGTGCTGGAAGCATGCCGTCCACGGTTAGTGCAACCAGTGATGTGGTCAGTGCCATTAGCGCGATAAATTCAACGAACGGCAGCCGCTGACTTGGAGAGAATAGTTTCAAGAAAAACCTGTTTAAAGTGGTAATGGAATTACATAGGGAGTTGACATAAGATGTTCAACAATTGCCTTATATCACAAACATCTGAAACGGTCATCGTTTCGTAATAATGTGCGTGTATAACGCCACATAATGAACATAATAAAGGAAAGTATACGCATGAGTCATGACGTTGTTGATGCGCTAGTTTCGCCTGTTAAGCACTTGGGTGTCTTGTCAAAAATGGAAGTAAACCGTCTACTGGATGATAGCCGTGGACGCGCTTACCGCCTCTACCGCAACTGTTCTTTAGCGGTTTTAAACTCTGGCGATCAGTCAGATGATACTCACGAGGTGCTGACCCGCTTTGAGAAATTTAATGTCACGGTGGTATCACAAGAACGCGGCATTAAACTTAAACTAGAAAATGCCCCCGCCTCAGCTTTTGTTGACGGCAAAATGATTCAAGGCATTAACGAGCAATTGTTCTCGGTGCTGCGCGATGTGGTTTACATTAATGATGCCATCTTAGACAACCCAAAGTTTGATTTAACAGACACGGACATGACCACCGATGCGGTGTTTCACATCATGCGCAATGCGGATGTGCTGCACCCTAAAAAAGGCCCTCAGCTAATTGTTTGTTGGGGTGGTCACTCAATTTCGCGCCTAGAATACGACTATACAAAATCGGTCGGTTATGAGCTCGGTTTGCGCGGTATGGACATTTGCACAGGCTGTGGACCAGGCGCAATGAAGGGCCCAATGAAAGGTGCCACACTAAGTCACGCTAAGCAGCGTAATCAAAAGGGGCAGTACCTTGGTATTACCGAACCTGGGATTATCGCGGCCGAATCGCCAAACCCAATCGTTAACGAGCTGGTGATTATGCCAGACATTGAAAAACGCTTAGAAGCATTTGTTCGCACTGGCCACGGTATCGTTGTGTTTCCAGGTGGCGTGGGGACCGCTGAGGAGATTCTTTATATTCTTGGCATTTTACTGCACCCCGACAATGCGAATACGCCGTTCCCGTTAGTATTTTCAGCACCGGCCACATCAAAAGATTACTTTACGCAAATTGACGAGTTCATTGGCGCAACGCTCGGCCCTAAAGCGCAAGCGCTGTATGACATTGTTGTTGATGACCCACAGCGTGTGGCAAAGATTATGTCAGATGGCATGAAGAAGGTTCGTGATTTTCGAAAAGCTAACGCTGACGCCTACTACTTCAATTGGATGTTAAAAATTGACCGTGACTTTCAGCAACCGTTTGAACCGACGCACGAGAACATGCGTAACCTTAATCTACATACCGATCAGGAGAGCCACAAGCTAGCCGCCGCCTTACGTCGTATGTTCTCTGGTATCGTGGCCGGCAACGTTAAAGAAGAAGGCCTGAAGGCGATTAAGGAGCATGGAAAGTTTGAGATCAGTGGCGATGCTGCAATCATGCAACGCATGGACAAGATGCTGCAATCGTTTGTTGATCAAAAGCGAATGAAGATCGAGTCGACGACTTACGTACCTTGCTACACTTTGATCAAATAATTACCGATGGTCTTGTATAGATAGCTAATATTGAGGAAATTGTTACTGTCATAGCACCCCCGTAAAAAACAAGGTTGATGGCAATGACAATCCTGCAGAATAAGCTATGTTCGATCGAGAGAAACTACTATGAGCTATTGTTACAAAAGCAATGTCGCCGTCGAAGTGACGCCATGAGGCCCATAAAGCTTCAAATTTTGACCGATATGCTAAGAGAACATAAGTGCCGGTGTGGGGTCTCTCAAAAAGATGACTGAGCTAAAGCCGGTTAGATCGTCAATCGTTGACGATCTAACCATCGCTTTTACATCAGGGATGGCAAGAACAATGCAATTGCAGGAATCAACGCCAACAACAGCAAACGGAAAATATCTGCTATCCAAAATGGGGTTACGCCTTTAAAAATAGTGCTCACTGGCACATCTTTTAACACCCCTTTTAATACAAACACGTTGAGTCCTATTGGCGGCGTAATCAAACTAATTTCAGTCGCAACGACCACTAAAATACCAAACCAAACCAGATCAAATCCCAACGCCTCTACCACCGGTGCAAAGATGGGCACAGTAAGTAGGATCATTGATAGCGATTCAAAAACACAGCCCAACACCAAATAAATCGCCAAGATAATAAAGATAACACCCAGTGGAGACACATCAAAACTGTTCACAATATTTAGCAGTCCATCGGGTAAGCCTGCACGATTAACAAAGTTTGAAAAAATCATCGCCCCAAACACTACCAAAAATAACTTAGCCGTAGTGAGCGCCGTTTCGCGCGTCACGTCCATGAGCACAGACCAGCTCAATGCACCTCGCCACCACGCAATAACGATAGCACCAGCAGCGCCCATACCCGCCGCTTCCGTTGGCGTAAAGGCCCCAACATAAATACCCCCGATGACAAAGATGAATAGTCCTAGGGTTGTCCACACATCGCGTAAAGCAATTAATCGTTGCTTCCAGTTACTCTTTTCACCGGCAGGCCCTGCAGCGGGGTTACGTGATACGACGTACATAACGGCCATTAGGTAAAACAGCACCCCAATAAGCCCGGGCAAAATACCCGCAATAAACAATTTACCTACCGATGCGTTAGTAATTAATCCGTAAATGACCAATATGACACTTGGTGGAATTAATATGCCTAGCGTTCCACCGGCAGCGATAGAAGCGGTCGCCAGCCCATCGCTATATTTATAACGACGCATCTCCGGCATCGCCACTTTTGACATAGTCGCAGCCGTTGCCAACGATGACCCACAAATTGCTGAAAACATGCCACAGGCACAGATTGTAGACATCGCCAGACCACCGCGGCGATGCCCTAAAAATGAAAACGCCGCCCGGTACAGCTCTTTTGCCATTCCGCCGCGCTCGACCATTAGCCCCATGAGGATAAACAATGGCACAACAGACAATCCGTAAGACTGCCCAGCATCGATAACTAAGCGGCTGGCATTAGACATCGCAGCCCGATAACCTGACAACTCACCAAACCCGATAACGCCGACCAATCCTAACGCGATACCCAGTGGCATGCGCATAAATGCCAGCAGCAACACCGCTGCAAACCCAATCAGTGCAACTGTCATAACACCTCCCCGCTCTCATCTTCAACAATGCCCGGTTTGCGTAGCATCAACATCAATCTTAACAACGACATAAAGGCGGCACTGAAAATTGCTAGCGTAATAAACCCGACAACAATGTAGCGGGGTATTTCCAAATACTCGGTCGTATCGCCATCTTCTAAAGCACGAACGGCATAGTCGTACACACGGTCTCCTAACATAACCGCCACACCGATTGAAATAACCAGCAAAATAATCGCTAGCACCCAGCCGAGATAGCCTTTTTTTAGAAAAGCGATAAGGTCCACAATGATGTGATCGCCTTTTAAAAACATAATGGGAAAGGAGAAGAATATGATCCCTGCCATACAGATTCGTACCAGCTCAACCGCACCGGTTAATGGCATGGTGAAGATATAACGCCCGATGACATCCACACAAGTCAAGACAACGAGTATGAGTAAAATGATAGCTGCGATATTCGCAGCAAAAAGGCTGGCAGAGTTTGCCAGCCTTTCTGTTTTATCCAAAAAACTCTTCATTAATATTAGCCCTATAGAGTTTTCCAGAGTGTGTTACTTAATATTTGACAGCATGTACTTAAGTGCCGCGTCAGCGTCTACTCCACGGCTAGCCACGTCTTTTAACACGTCTGCTTTAATACCCGCAGTGGCTTCCTTGTAGTAAGCACGTGCTTCATCGTTGGCCTCATTAATTTTTAAGCCGTACGCTTTTTGAGACTCAGTGATCCCGACTAAATCTGCATCATCCCAGAACTGACCAATGCTTCTTGCCATCTCAACACCGCGCAGCTTTTCAACACACGCTTTGTGCTCGTCAGATAAACCGTCGTAGCTTTCATCACTCATGATTAAACCAAACGACGTGGTGTACATACCATCTGGATTGAGCAAAGAAAACTTAGTCAGCTCAGCGGTTTTGAATGAAAACAAACTCTCTGCTGGAAAGAAAACGCCATCGGCAACGCCAGAGGCAATCGTTTCATAGACCGCAGGTGCTGGTACGTTAACGCCTGCGACGCCCAGTGCTTTACCGATGGCATTAGCCACACCGCCACCTACACGAAGCTTCATGCCTTTGACATCTTCATATGAAAGCACTTCTTTGGTCGTGTTAAGCATACCCGGACCATGCACGAAGTTTGCCAATACCTGTACACCTTTGGCTTCTTTAGCCGCCGCTAGGTATTTGTCGTGCGTCATTTGAAAAGCCGCTGAAATTTGCGCCGCGTTACCTGGAACGCCCGGTAGCTCTGCTAATTTTGTTGTCTTGAATTTACCCGGCGTGTAGCCGTGTACGATCCATCCTAAGTCGGCAACACCATCACGGATAGTGTCATATTGAGCCGGTGGAGGTGCTAGACCATTTTCAATTTTAACCGACAAGCTGCCGCCCGAACATTCTTTTAACTGCTCGCCAATCCACGGAAAAACGTGTGTTGCCATCGTATGTTTCGGACCTGCCCAGTGTGATGCGACGAGTACTTTGTCAGCGGCTGTAGCACTGGTAGCAAAACCTAATGCTGTGAAAGCCGTGGCGATAGCGATAGATAATTTTTTCATTGTTGTCTCCTGATTTCATCCTCAAATTCTCACAACAAGTATCTAGGGCGGCCGTTGACCTGTCAATAAGACCATTCGCTAAATTTGTAACGGACGTGTTGCGTAAGGCAATTAGAAATTGAAGTTTAGCCTTCGGTATCAAGATGAGGCATTGATTTTATTAGCTCATCAACGGCCTTTACCTGCTCTAGAAATGGCTTAAGTAATGCTAGTGGTAACGCACTTGGACCATCGCACCGCGCCTCTGACGGATTAGGGTGTGATTCCAAAAATAAACCAGCAATGCCAATCGCCATTCCGGCTCTTGCTAACTCCGTGACCTGAGCACGGCGGCCACCGGACGCTGCTGAGCCTGACTCTCTTGTTTGTAGCGAATGTGTCACATCAAAGATGATTGGTTTATCACCACTCACACGCTTCATCACACTAAAACCGAGCATATCAACCACTAAATTATCGTAGCCCAGCATGGTTCCTCGATCGCACAGCATAACGTCTTGATTGCCTGCTTCAGCAAACTTATCCACCACATTCCCCATTTGATGAGGGCTTAGAAACTGCGGTTTTTTGATATTAATTGGCTTGCCTGACTTTGCCATAGCCACCACCAAATCAGTCTGGCGTGCCAAAAATGCAGGTAATTGAAGTACATCCGCCACCTCGGCAACTGGCTCAACTTGGGCAGGCTCATGGACGTCGGTGATAATCGCCACACCAAATTCTTCTTTTACCGCGCGGAAGATTTTTAAACCTTCCTCCAATCCAGGACCGCGAAACGACTTAATCGAGGAGCGATTAGCCTTATCAAACGATGCTTTGAACACCAATGGAATGGAAAGCGCTTCGCACACTTCCACGTATTGTTCGCAAACCTTTAACGCAAAGTCCTGACTTTCTAGCACGTTTACCCCACCGAACAAAACAAACGGTCGGTTGTTTGCTAATTCAATACCTGAAAAATTCATTATTGCACCCAGTTGGAGAAATTTTATTGTTATTTATTTGAAATAAAACTGCGTTAGTTCGGCTAAATTTGAGGCTGACCCAACGCAGTGATAGCAAGCTTAAGCAGTTGCTGCTGTATGCCAAATAAAGCCCTTAACGTCCATCATGTCTTTTGGCTTTAGTTCAGACAACTCAGATGAGACATAGTCCGCGAACGATAATACTGACTCATAAGTCTGCCAGTTAAGCTGCGCTTTGTAGTTCAGCTCAAAACGACACTTATCAGCAGATTGCTGCATGAGTTTAGGCTTCACAAACATATGCTTTTCAGGATAGAACACGAACAAGAAATACGTTGCAAGTGTCCACTTGCCTGCGTTGATAAGACCTAACACGGTGGAGAATCTTTCAAAGCGATCTTTTAAAGGGTCATCGCTGTAAAGCAGTTCAAACAGCGCTTTGGCAAACATTTCTTGTGAACGCTCTTCAAGCAGGCCATTCTTTAGCGCTAAGCGCTCATTTGGAAGAATAAGGCTAGTTGCATTGAGTATTTTAAGCACACGTTTAGTGATCTCAGCGTAATCCGATGCGTCGATCAGTTCAGCAAAGCGCTCTTTTGGCAATAAATCAAGTCCCAGCTCACGAGCCTTTTCTTTTTGAGCCCGCTCTTCGCCAACAAACTTCTCATTTTGAAATCCATCTGGATAGGTTTCCAGAAAATTCTCTGTCAAATTTGAGAAACGTTGATATTTAACCGTTGAGGGTGTCGCCTTTAGGTTATCAAGTCCGCCATGATTGGACTCTTCGCCTTTTACTTTAATCGGCTCAACGTACTTTAAAAGTATTGTTTTTTCACCAGCATCAACGAAGAAGACATCTACCTTCTCGCCATTACTGTTAGCCAATACCTTTCCTAGCCCCCAATCTTCTTTGATTGGGTGCTTAACTCTGTCGCCCTTCCTGTAGAACATTTTACCCCGCTTTGGCTACTACTAACCGTCCCTAGAAATCTAACGCCAACCACTGACGCACCTCGCTGCCGGTATCCACTTTTCACGACCGCGGATTACTAGTGTATCACTGTCCGCGTGATTTTTTACACTTCTGTCACAAACCCTTTAATTTTAATCTACAGATACTGCAGTCAAAACGGGTTGACCGCATCCGGTTTCGATTCCTTTTTGGGCTGTAAATTGCTATTATATATGCATTAATTCACCGTTCAGGCTTTGGTGAAATTTCCATTCAACAATACTATTTTAATAATTGGAGACGACCATTTCATGGCCATTTTTGGAAAACTATTTACGCTGATTGCCCTACTGGCACTGGTTGCACTGATCAACCCTACCGGCCAAAGTTATTATCACTATGCAATCGACTACCCTTGGGCGGTTAATACCGAGAGTGGCTTGGTTGCATTACTTGGCGTGATACTCGTGTGTATCGTCATGTTCTTTTTTTGGTCGGCTTGGCGCACGACTGAGCTCATGGGTAAGTTCATCTTCTTTGTACTACTCGGCGTTGCCTGCTTCTTAGCCTACACGACCGGCATTTTTAATAGTCGCGACTACACTTCGTGGTTCGTCATTGCTGTACTGTACATGTTCTTCTTTTGGGGTATGTTCTACCCACGCATTAAATACTCGCTGTTCAAAACGCGTAGCACTGATGATGTAGACCTCGAATAACTAACCCCACCGCTCAATAAAAGAACACACCAAAGTCAGACAGCTAAATAAATTACCAAGGCACATTAGGAGGATCAAATGAGTAGAAACGCAAAACTACTTATTGTTCTTTCTTTGTGTTTTGGCATCATACTTTCAGTCATCTATAATGAGATCGTTTGGAACATCATACTATTGGGGATGCTGCTAGCTAAAAAGCTAGTATTTAAAGGCCTTATCATTCTCAAGAAATTTTTCTTCAAAAAAGGCATTGTGTCTTACTCAAGCATCGCGTGGAAAAGGGTTTTAGCCAGCTCAACACTTGCACTTAGCAAGCGCGCAATCATCAATACCTTTTCTGGTTTCTTTCAAAACCGCTTAGTGACGCCACTAATTCACCCGCTAACCCGTTATCTAAAAGTTCGCTGGGCGATATTTAAAGACACCAGTGTATGGAAGAAAATTACAACAGTCATCTTTGGCTCGATACCAGCAACCCTTCTGTTGTGGCTAATAGGCATTATTGATGCCGTTGTTTTATTACTCAAGAGCTTTTCACTAGCAAAATTTCTGACCTTAATCTTGAAATTTATTGGCACATTTTTTGTATTTTTTCAGGGACTTTGGAAGACTTGGGTACAGCCGTACATTGATGTCATTGTTATCACAATTTTCTTTAGCTTCATCGAAAAACTACCCATTCTTGGGCCACTTTTTAGGCGTGTAAGAATTACAATTAAATGGAACTGGCGACACTTTAAACACCGTAAAGAGCACGTCATGAGACATCATGTCGATGCCAATGTGAATGCCTTTGGTGAGAAAATTCACAGGCATGTCAATAAGAAGAAAGAAGGATTAGCGGCGAAAGTTCAGGATAAAAGCCAAATGCCGGTTGAGGGAAAAGGTCCAGATGCTTAAATTTTAACCTCCTTCCTGATAATCGGCGCACTTTAATTTTCGTTGAGATTATATGAATACAGGCGCTAAATTAACCATAAAAAGAAAAATAAAGTCAAAAATTATACACTCCATGGTTTTTTTGCGGTCGATTGATTGAGGGTTGTTCATGTGTTAGTTTGAGGTTTATATTGTAGTTAAACCGTCAAGGAGAGGGTATGAACGGAAATCAGCTGTCATGGACGAGGACACTTAGCATAGTCGTCACGTTGTTATTTGCATTTACGATTAGTACGCCAGTAACGGCAGAGACCCCCTCTGGCGGTATATTTCAAACAGTATCAGACCCTGATAACAACGACCAACCCGACAACACTGAAATACTAAGATCAAGAGTCGTTTCAATCGACAAGACGCAGTTACTCTCAAAATCGACTAACGACGTTTTGTTAAATTTGTTTGATGACGTTAATACCTATGTGAGATTCACAGAAGGTTATCAAAACGCCTCTGGAAGCGACACTTGGGTCGGTACAAACCCCGATATTCCTAATAGTAGCGTTATATTTGTTATCAACGAAAGTACAATTTTTGGCACCATAGATATTCCCGGTATTGGCAGATTCTCAGTCAAACCCGCTTCCGACACTGGCGCGGCTCACCTCATTGAGCAAATTGATTTATCCGTAGCTCAAATAGAAGAAACAGACGCTCTAATACCGCCGACGTCGCTTAAAAGAAGACTAGAACCAGAGCAACAAGCCGGTGCTATTGAAATTAGCAGCGACGATGGATCAATAATAGACGTCTACGTCGCCTACGATCAGGATGCTACTGGCGGCTCTGTCGCAGCCGCTGAAGCACAGTCCTTGGCTGAGCTATTTATTGCCTATACAAATCAGGCGTATAAAAATAGTAACATTGACCAGCGCGTCTGGTTAGTTGGAAACGTCGATGGTTACAACCATGACGATACCAATACACTGAACACGATTACCGACGGAAATATTCCGGGATTACATGCCAAAAGGGACGAGTATCATGCCGACCTTGTGTTGTTTTTTCGTCCGTTCTCAAGCTGTTCTGGTGTAGCGTGGTTACAAACGACCAATAATGATCTTAGTTTTAGTGATTACGGTTTCTCGACAATGACTGCATGCTCATATGGTCAGACTGTCTTTGCTCATGAGCTTGGGCATAATATGGGTAGCCGCCATGATTGGTATGTGGATGGTGGTGTGTCCCCCGCCGCTATAGGTCACGGCTACGTTGACTTTGCTAACCGCTTCCGTACGATAATGTCTTACAACAACCGATGCAGCGCACTAGGTGACTCTTGTGACCGCATACCTTACTTCTCCAATCCTGCGGTTAATTACAAAGGTGTTCCGACCGGTGTTGCTGCAGGTACAAGCACCTCGTGTAGCCCCAGCGATGCCACTCCCGCTACCGAGTGCGATGCTGACAACAAAACCAATTTTAATAATAAAGCCAAAATTACTTCACAGTTTCGCGATAGCAGAATTACATGGACAGGTGCAGTGGGACCAAGCTGGCACAACCCTCTGAACTGGAAAATTAATCAAGGCCGCCCTGGCTCAACAACAGTTGCCAACCGAGTACCACGGTCTTATGACAATGTACTTGTACCTGCCGGACTTTCCACCTACCCCATTCTTACCACTTCAGGAACGGCGCGCGAGCTAACGATTGAAACAGGTGCCACGGTAGAAATGACCAAGGGCACGCTAACCGTAGGCTGGAGCTGGGAGGACAACGGCGGCTTTATATCCAAAGGCGGAACCGTCGAATTGAGTGGTCCGATCGGTATCACCTTGACCAGTTCATCGACATTTAACATTTTGAAAATCGGCAGTGGCACTGACTCAACGCACGTCGAGCTAGAAAGCAACCTCGATGTAAACGGTGATTTAAATATCAGCAGCGGTGCAACATTTAGCGCAGGCTCTTATCAAATAAACCTTGCAGGTAACTGGCAGGAAAATAATGTTCAAGGGTTTAGTTCAGACTCAAGCACAGTGGTCCTTGATGGAGGCAGCCAAAGCATCAACAAAGTCGTTGCTCAGACAAGCTTTACCGAAGATTTCTCTGAGGCAGACGGCACTTCAACCTCTAGCATTAATTCACGCTATATCCCTAGCAGTTGGACTAGAGGGGTTGAAGGTAATTGGTATGGCGGTAATCGCTCTGGAAGCGGACGCGCTGTTGCAGCAGGAAGCGGCTGGTTGTTTTCACCCAGCATCAGTATGAGTAGTGGGGTCAACTACAACCTAAAATTTGACTTTGATCAATACACCAGCGCTGGCGATACCATAGAAGTCTTTATGGGTGACAGCACCAACTCAAGCGCAATGGTTAAGTCGTTGGGCTCAATCTCTACCACGGGGTCTGCAAATCTGCCTTTCACCGTTGCTGAGACAGGAGACTATGTCTTTGGCTTTAATCACGTAGCCCTAGGCCGTAGCAATTGGTCATATATAGATAACGTGAGCCTACAATCAGGCTCTGGTTTGAATTTTTATAATTTACGCATCAGCTCAGGCATAAACAATTTCCTTCAAAACACCTTAGTAAACAACAACTTACAAATTGACCCAGCGGCCATGCTTAACGTCGGTGCGGCGCAAATTACTGTGCAAAACACAGTAACTAACAATGGCATCTATAGACAGACTAAAAACGTTCCAGCAAACACCAACACAACTTTCGCTAAAATTAGCAACTTCTCAGGTAATAGTATTAAGTACCTAGGTGTTGATATTACAAGTGGTGTTACACCTGGCAATACAACCGTGGAAGTCTACGGCAATCAAACCTGTGCGAGTGCCAGCTCGACAAGCGGAGTTAAACGTTGCTACAAAATAAGTCAAAGTAGCCCTCAAACATCGAGTGTGAAGTTCTACTACAGTCCATTAGAAGCCAACGGCAATAACCTTCCTCAGGTATACCGCCAAACTGCCTCGGGCTCTTGGGCCGTCGAGTCTGTTAGCAGTAGTGGCTCTACAAGCGGGTACTTATGGCTAATGAGTTCGTCAGTATCCAACTTTGGTACCTTCTCATTGTCAAACGGATCACCTGACTCTAGGCCTACAGCGGCTCTGGTGCCTTATTACCGCTTATACAACAAAGGCATTCGCAGCCATTTCTACACTCAGGATGTTGCAGAGTATAATTATCTGTCTACCGTCGGCTGGATTCCAGAAAATGTTGGTTATTACATCTATGACTCAGCTATTACAATCAACAACGTTCAAGCTAAGCCGTGGTACAGGCTGTATCATCTTGAGCTGAAGGTTCACTTATGGACGCTGTCTTCGGCTGAGTACAATAGATTAGGTAGCGGCAACTGGAGACAAGAAGGTATTGCAGGCTATTTCTTTGAAACACAAGTGCCAAACTCTATCCCACTCTACCGCCTGTATAATAAATCGATTAAAAAGCATCACTGGACAAAAGATCAGAACGAACGCGATGTACTTGTCAGTCGAGGTTGGAATAGCGAAGGAATTGCGGGGTATGTCTTCACCTCTCAATAACCTAAAGTACTAACCCTAACAAGGCCACGGCGATAGTCTATTGCTGTGGCTTTTTAATATCTGGCGCACAAAGAGTCGTGCCAAAAATGGCTATTTAACGTGGACGATTTGAGTATGAATAAAGGGGGGGGGCTAGCTAGAAGAAATCAGCTGGAAGTAGATTTGAAACAAGTTTCGCTTTCTACTTCCAACTGACTAAGGAGGAGGAAATCATCTTACGGGCTGGATTTTACTTTCAACTCGGCGCGCTCACAAGAGAAAGTAAATAACCTCTGAGTTTAGTTTTCCTAAACTATTCAAATATCGATTCCTATACAATTGTAAAGTAGTTAGACTGATTAGCACAAATTAACTCTGGACTCTCCTTATGAGCACACACCCAGACACCTTACAGATGGAGCGCTTTATTTCGCGACGCCCTGACACTAAGTCGGTTGCTAACTTCAAACCCAGTGCTGAAATTCAACGTCTCGACTTAAGTTTTGATTTGGAAAAACTACGCGCAGCACTTGATGAAGTGCTTGGTATTAAGGGCTATAGCGGTGAAGGTTTTAACGCACTGCCACTCACGCGACGCCCGGGCACTTCAGCACCTTCAGCCAATGACTTATCTGGGCGTTATTATATTCGCACTGACGAGAGCTATCAGGAATATGCTCGTGAAGACTTGGTCGATGAAAGTGCATTTAGCGAGTTAGTGAGTGAATTTAAAGGCACTTACTTTGAAACCGTGCATCAAGCGCTCTGCAAGCGCTACCCTATTGGACGTATGCGTATTTTAATGAAGGAGCCGTTAACTAGTAATTCTTGGCACCGCGACCCTGAGCCAAGGCTTCACATCCCCATTCACACTAATCCTGGTTCAATATTCATAATTAATCATCACGTCACCCACTTACCAGCGGATGGCCATGTTTATTTTACTGACACCCGCGGCTACCACACCGCTGTAAATGGAGGTGAGACGAACCGAGTTCATTTGGTTGCAGCACTGGCATACCCTTAAAACAAACCTTAGGTGTGCTATTCTTGAACTGATGCTAAAGAAACGCTATTGCTGATTGAGCGCGGAGAAAAACTCATGCTGGCTACTGTAATATTCGACCCTGAAAATCAGCTACTCACTATTTCAGGTAATCGCGCTCAACTATCGCCTAAAGCATTTTCCGTTTTGCACTATTTGCATCAACATCAACAAAAACTCGTCACCAAAGAAGACTTGTTAAGTGCCGTCTGGCCTAATGTCTTTGTTACCGATGCCGTATTAAAGGTAGCCGTAGGCGAATTACGAAAAGCCCTAAATGATCACCCGAAACAGCCGACATTCATAGAAACGGTGCACCGCAAGGGCTATCGCTTCATTGGCCAAATGTCACTGCCAAGCGATGCCAGCGCACCGACTGTGCCTACGACCGCGACACACACTGCCAGCAAGTCAGTGCTCTTTGGGCGCGATGATGCCATCCAAAGTATCGACCAATGCTGGGATAAAGCCCGAGGTGGTGAAAGGCAAATTCTCTTTATCAATGGGGATGCAGGATTTGGCAAAACGGCGTTAATTAACCACTGGCTGGGTGAGCAAACGGTCACATCTGTAGACCACACCGTTGCCCATGTTAGTTGTTTTAACCAACACGACAGCAGCGAACCTTACCTGCCTATCTTAAGTGCGCTAAACAACCTACTCAAAGATCCAAAACACTCGACGGCAAAGTCTCTACTGCGCCAATACGCGCCAAGCTGGCTGTTACAAATGCCCTCTCAACTTGAGGCGCAAGAACTGGAAGCTCTTAAGCAAGTGCTGTTTGGCGTAACTAAACAGCGCATGCTACGCGAGTTTGTTGATTTTATTGAAGCGCTAACTCAAAACACACCTCTATTGCTATGTATCGAAGATTTGCACTGGTGTGATAACGCCAGCCTTGATCTCATTATGGCACTCTCCCAGCGGCAGAGCCTGCACCGATTTATGCTGTTAGGTAGCTTTAGAAAGGCTGAGCTGCGTCAAGAGTCCAGCTCGCTCAATCATATTTACAGTCAGTTAACACTGCACAAACATTGTGTAACGATTGATCTACCCACGTTAACTCAAGAGCAAATAAAATCTTGCCTAGAACAACGTATTCCTGAGGCATTGCAGGGCGAGGATTGTGCAGCGCTTTTTTATCGGTATACCGAAGGTAACCCGTTGATGCTGATCACCGCGATTGAGCATCTTAACCAACGCCTTGAGCTAAAAAACATGCATCAAGAGGCAAACGCTGCGTCATCACAGCGTGATATGCAATTAATTGAAGACAGTATTTCTGGGGGCCTTAAACAGCTACTCAATCTTAAAATCACCCACCTTAACAAAGATGACCGCCAGCTCCTTCAGGCGGCTAGTGTGTCAAATACGCAATTTGCCACCGAGAGTATCGCAGCTGTTTTACAAAAAGACGTGCTGGACATTGAAGAGGCTTGCGAAGATCAGCTACTGCACGAGCAGTGGCTGGTTCCAGAGGGCTCAGAAAACTGGCCGGATGGCTCAATATCAGAAAGCTATCGCTTTTGGCACCAGCTGTATCGCCAGTTTTTTTACGACCTACTCTCTGCTGCGCGTCGTCGCCGTTATCATTTAGCCTTCGCTAATCGCTTGTTATCAGGCCATCAGGGGAAACTTAACGATTTGGCGCCACAGTTGGCCTACCATTTTGAAACCGGGGGTGATAATCAGCAGGCTATTGAGTTTCGTACCCTAGCCGCTCAGCAATCGGTGCAACGCTTTGCCTATGCCGAAGCGATTCAGCACATTACTAAAGTCATCACGCTTAGTGCATCTCATGAAGACCCAGCGATACATTTAGAGGCACGAAAAAAGCACTGTGGTTTTCTACTCGCCAGTGGCAAACTACCGGAAACCATTGCTGAATATCACCAGCTAATTGAAGCCAGTCAAAAAGCAGGTGCCAGCCGATATGAAATTGAGGCGACATTAGGGTTAGCGGATGCGCTATTTTGGGTGGACAGGCAGGCTTGCTTAAAAACTGCCGAGCAAGCCGTCGCGCTTAGCAAACAGGCGGATGATGAAAACCTGCTAATCCACACCCAGGCAAAGCAGGCACATTATCGTAGTGTTATCCAAGGTTACCAGCCAGATTACGCACAAGATTATGAGGCCGCTTTTGAGCTTGCCAAACGCTTGGACGACACAGCATTGCAATGTGTGCACTACCCTAGGCATTTGTATTATCTTATTATTCGCTCCCAATACCGCACAGCCTGCGAGCTGGCGGTAACGGCTCGGTCTTTAGCACTGACAACGGGTGATGCTGCAAGCTACCTCAGCTGTGAATTTTTTCATGCTTGGGCGCTGTTTTATGCGGGGCGCTGGAGTGAGATGCAAACGGTAATAGATGACTCTCTTGCGCTGGCGCAAAAAAACGAGCATATACCTTGGGTACTTCATTTTAACCTGCAAAAAGCTTGGCTGCTACTTCATGTATTTGATTACAAAGGCGCTCGCGCACTGTGCTCCCCCATTTATCAACAAGCCAGCTTAGGCCCTGCTAACAGTTTATATTTTTTCAGTCAGATTATTTTAATCCAACTAGAGACCAAAGACCCTCAACAAGAAACTCAAAGTAACTACGTATCTGAGATACTGAACCGTCTTAAAGCGCAACCAATGGCTATCGACTGGGTGTTGAAATTTCCCCTACAGCAAGCATTAGCAGAGCACTACTTACAACATGAGCAATGGCCTGAGGCAATGCAAGCGGCCGAAGCACTAAGAGCGCTGGCCTCTTGCTCCAACGAGCAGACTTACCTCGTTTTAGCGGCCTACTTTTCAGCTAAAGCGGCATTGGGTCAAAAACAAGCCGCGCTCAGCCAGCAGCATTTAGCGGTTGCTACTCAATACCTTACCTTGGCTAATTTACCAACCGCCGCGTGGCGTATACATGCTTTGCAAGAAGATCATCTGGCAGCCACCAATGCTATCAACGAATTGCTAGATAATATGAAATCTGCACCTACCTTGCAGGCAAGCTTTAAAGCCGCCGTACCCGTACAAGCGGCTCTATCAATATAGCGCCTCTTCGCGCCCAAACCGAGTGCTGGGATGAATTAACAAGAAGTACAGACTCAGCAAAGCGCTATAAATCAATACGCTGGTATACACATACAAACTCAGCTGGTGCTCCGGCTTCACCGTATCGAGGTGTTGTATGAAAGGCACTAGCAGTACCAAGTCATACGCCAAGAAGCCGATTAATTGGCCACAAATATTTCCCCAAACAGGCTGTAAAAAGCCGTAAAGAAAATACGCCGCAGCTCCCATGAATATCCAACCAAAAACCACCGATGACTGGGGTTTAAGTGGCCATGGGAAAACCGCTTGATAGCGCATGATTAGTGCACTTCCAACCCCCACTAACAGCACGAAAAACAGCAAAAATGATGCCCGTAGCAACCACGGCACCCGCTGCTGGCGGTTAAACGGTACGTTCAATACGGCAAGGTACAGCAGCATATTAAACAGCACCGACACAATCGCCACGGTTAAAAACAGCTTCACTGAAATGATCTCAGAAACACTGGCTCCAAATAGCAGTAGCGTAATCGCGATACCCGAGTAAGTTATAGTAAAGTCCAACGCGCCGCCTCGCATTGCAGCCAGCTCACCACTCAGCCCCATCCATAAAACAGGAGCGCCGATAGCAGCTAAAATGGAGGCGATGAAAACGTAAGAGAGACGACCATCTGGCCAAGGCCATAAGTCGATTGCAGCGGGGTAACTGAATAAGAACCCTGCACACAGTGCCAGCAGAATCAAACCAGTAAAAATGAGTAGTGCGCGGACAAGTAAGGTGAGTGCAGTTTTCATATTAATAATATAGTAGATCAAGCTAACTTTGTTATGATTTATTTAACACCGATCAAATCGAAACGCCTATTTAGCTCAGGTAATAATCCAATAATATTAATTATCAATTAAGTGCATTTGCTAGAATTAAACTATGAACAAAATGATGATCAGACCTGTCTTAGCAAAAGACGCTGGCGCTATCGCCTCAATTTATAACCATTACATTGAACACAGCACCATTAGTTTTGAAGAAGCCCCCGTGTCATCCGATGAGATGGCGCAGCGGATTGGTAAGGTGCTAACTGCCAACCTACCTTGGCTGGTCAACGAATCTGACGGTCAGGTAACAGGATATGCCTACGCCACGAAGTGGAGTGAGCGAAGCGCCTATCGCTTCACGGCCGAATCGACCGTTTATGTCGCTCATACTGAATCAAGAAAAGGCATCGGTCGCTCTCTTTATAAGGCGCTACTGAGTCAATTGAAACGCCAATCGATTCATAATGTCATCGCAGGGATTGCGCTACCTAATGAGGCCAGCGAACGGCTTCACGAACAATTCAACTTTAGAAAATCAGGCGAATTTAGGCAGATAGGGTACAAGTTTGGTCGCTGGATAAATGTTGCCTACTGGCAATTAGAGACGCGAGAACCTTTTGATGGGATATAAGCGTTAGCAAAAGCGGTTAGTACAATTACGGCCTAACGGTAGATTGCACCCCAAAATCCAATACGCTTTTACGCCTCGTAAAAGACTGTATTAGCACACTGGATCATTTTAATGACAATACAAACCAACATAATGCCATCGCTACTAGTCTTTGTTTTTGCAATACTAGCAGCCACGGGTTGCGCTACTGTAAAAAAGACCACCGCCATTAATCTTTTGGTGCCCTCAGATGGCTATACCAAACAGCAATTTAGCTACGGTCGTCACCGGTTACAGTCTTTAGACGTCTACCTGCCTAAAACAAACACACCAAAAATACCTGTGGTGTATGTCTATGGGAGCGCTTGGAAAAACAGCTTTAATAAATCAGACTTTGTCTTTGTTGCCCAAGCATTAACAAGCCTTGGTCACCCCGTCATCATCCCTGAATATCGCCGCTATCCTGAGGCCCAATTTCCGTTATTTATTAACGATGTGGCCGATGCCATTAGCTATATTGAACGCCAAAACATAGGGCTTTTAAAACCTTTTAACGAGTACATCCTGATGGGGCACTCATCGGGGGCCCACACAGTAGCTTTATTAGCCACTGACCTGCGCTATCTAAATGAACGAAGAGTAACCGCGCGTTTGAGAGGCCTTATCGGTATGTCAGGGCCCTATGACTTACCGATGGATGATGCTGAAGTGTTACCTATTTTTAATACAACAACCGCACAGCGCGCCAAACCAACGTTAAATATTCGCCGCGGTATGCCTCCTACCTTGCTATTGCACGGTGCAATTGACCCGCGTGTGCCGTCTTATCACACAACACGCTTTAGAGATGCACTGCAACGTAAAGGCAATGCTGTGACAACACGCCTGTACCCTGGCGTTGACCATGAGAAATTATTAGGTGGCATTGCTGCGCCACTGCGTTTTATGAGCGACAGCTTTAAAGATGTTCGTGACTTTTTAAAGCGGTATGATTGATTAGCACTCACCTTTACTAAATTAACGAATCGGAATCAATATGAACATAGCCATTCTTACCTTCGAAGGATTCAACGAGCTTGATTCGTTTATAGCGGCGGGCATTTTAAATCGAATGAAAGATAAAGGGTGGAACGTTCAAATCACCTGCCCTTCAGATACGGTCACGTCAATGAATGGCGTGACAATTGAAGCTCAGCAACCGTTAGAATTTGCAAACAGTGCCGATGTGGTCTTATTTGGCAGTGGCATCTATACACGAGATATTGCTAAAGATAAGGCAATACTGGGTCGATTAACATTAAACCCGGCTAAACAATTAATTTGCGCTCAATGCTCAGGCGCACTGCTTTTATCGGTATTAGGCATATTAAATGACTTGCCTGCTTGTACCGACTTAACGACCAAGCCTTGGGTTATTGAGTCAGGCGTTGAAGTATTAAATCAGCCGTTCTTTGCGCAAGGCAATATTGCAACCGCCGGCGGTTGCATGTCATCTCAATATCTGGCCACATGGATTATCGCTAAGTTAGCAGGTAACACATCCGCTGAATCTGCGATTCATTACGTCGCACCAGTAGGTGAAAAAGACGCCTCAGTGTCTCATAGCATGTCGGTTGTCTTACCCTTCATTGGAACAGGCTGAGGCAATATGACAAAAACACTTAACCGTCTGACACATGCGCCGCTTGTACCCCACGGCGACGATCAAATATAGGCTGAGGCAGCTTGCCTTGCTCCATGCGCCGAATATTCTCAGCAATAACACACGCAGCGCTGCTAATGTGCGTTGGGCCTGCCATGTGCGGCGTGATATTTACCTTGGGGTGCGCCCAGAGGCGGTGCTCTGTAGGAAGCGGCTCAACGCTAAACACATCCAGCGCCACACTACTCAAACGGTCACTATCTAAAGCCGCCAATAGAGCGTCCTCATCGATCACACCACCCCGACTAATATTGACCACGTGACTTCCCACAGGCAACTGCGCTAAAAAATCAGCATCGATTAATTGATGACTTCGTTCATTTAGCGCCAGACAGCTGATGACCACCTGAGTGGTTGGCAATATTTCAGACAAGGCATCGGTACCGGCGACCGTTGCCAGTGTTTCAACTGTTTTGGGTTTGAAATCCCAACCCGTCACTTTAAACCCAGCCTGCTGGATCAACTGTGCCACGTGCTGACCAATACGGCCCAGCCCCAACACCAATACATTAAAATCATTTGTAGGCAGCGTGTTTAAGCGGCTCCACTGCTTGCGCGCTTGTTCGATACGGTAGTGCTGCATATGACGATGAAAATCGATCACCCAGTACAGTGCATAGTTCGCCATGTCTTGTGACATGGCAGGGTCACCTAAGGAAATTAAGGGCACGTCTGGCAACCCAGGATCATTTAGCAGGTGCTCCATGCCCGCACCCAACGAGAAGATTGCACGCAAATTGGGGTAGCGCTTAAGATCACCAAACGGATGTCCCCAAACCACGCCATAGTGAATAGCCGATACATCTGGCACATCCGGATAACTGGCAATAGTCAGTTTAGGTAGTTCTTTGCTTAAAGCGGCCTGCCATCCTGAATTTTGATCAAACTGGTTATTAAGCAAAATACTCATGAGCTGATAATCTCTTAATTTTTATGCATTGTTGGACAAAACCATCAAAAACTCAAACAAAACTAAAGCACGGCTAGTCTCTCCTTTACAATTTAGCGCGGCCAAACTGACGCAGCTCAAGTGATTTGGTTCATCACCTTATAAGCGATACACTAACCCTCTACTTATTAGATGTGCTTATCACAGCTCAGGAGCGGAAAATGACAACTTACACACAACCCGTCGATTTGATCCCCTGTGCTCTTGAAGACAAATTTGACCTGACAAAAACGCGCGTTTTTATTACCGGCACGCAGGCACTCGTAAGACTCTGCCTCACTCAGTCCCAACGAGATAAAAAAAACGGACTTCACACTGCAGGGTATATTTCAGGGTATCGAGGCTCCCCTTTGGGCGCGCTTGATCAACAGTTTCCACGCGCAGCCGCGCAGCTAAATGCCGCCAATATTATCTTTGAACCCGGTTTGAACGAAGACCTCGCCGCCACCGCTATCTGGGGTACCCAGCAAGCGGAACTGCGCGGTGATGGGGCTTATGACGGAGTGTTTGGACTTTGGTATGGCAAGGGGCCCGGTGTGGACCGCTCTGGCGATGTGTTTCGTCATGCCAATCTTGCAGGGTCGTCTAAAAATGGCGGCGTGCTGGTATTAATGGGCGATGATCATACCTGTGAAAGTTCAACCACGGCCCACCAAAGTGAATATGCGTTGGTTGACGCCATGATCCCCATTATGAACCCTGCAAGCATTCAGGAAATTATTGAATACGGTTTGCACGGCTGGGCGCTGTCGCGTTACGCGGGGGTTTGGTGCGGCTTAAAAGGCGTGAAGGACAATGTAGAATCTACCGCCTCGGTTGATTTAAATTTTGATGCCTTTGAGCCCATTATCCCAACTGATTTTGAAATGCCTGCAGGCGGCCTCAATATCCGCACTAACGATACCCCACAAATTCAAGAAGCCCGCTTACACCAGCATAAAATCGAAGCGGCCAAAGCCTACGTCCGTGGCAACCCCATTAACCGCACCGTATACACGGGTGGCATGTCACCGCGAATAGGTATTGTTAGCACCGGTAAATCCTACCTTGATACCTTACAAGCCCTTGAATCTTTAGGTATTGATGAGCCCATAGCCGATGAGCTTGGTCTATCACTTTATAAAGTCGGTATGAGTTGGCCATTAGAGCCAACAGGAATAGCCCAGTTTGCCAAAGGCCTTGAATTACTCATTGTCGTTGAAGAAAAACGCGGGCTTATCGAAGATCAAACGCGCGCCCTGCTCTATGGCCAACCCGATATGCCAACAATTATTGGCAAACGCGATGAAGAAAATGCGGTGCTATTTCAATCAGAAGCGGCCCTTAATCCTATACAAATTGCGACAGCAATCGGTAGTCGCCTGCTAGCAAAAACAAAGCCTTTAGCTGCGACCAAAAACGTGGCTCAACTTCAAGAGAAGGTAGATGCGATACACCGCTCACTTAACTGCGATAGAGAAGCGTTAGCCTTACAGCGGCGTCCTTATTTTTGTGCAGGCTGCCCGCATAACTCATCGACCGTTATTCCCGAAGGGTCACGGGCTTATGCCGGCATCGGGTGTCACTACATGGTGCTCTTTATGGACCGTGACACCGAAGGCTATACACACATGGGGGGCGAGGGAGCCAACTGGATTGGTGAGTCCAAATTTTCTAAGCGCAAACATGTATTTCAAAATATTGGCGATGGTACCTTTAATCACTCAGGCATTATGGCCATTCGCGCTGCGGCTGGTGCTAATACCCACATGACTTACAAAATCCTTTATAACGATGCGGTTGCAATGACCGGAGGACAAGGGCATGAAGGGGGGATGACCGTTTACGATATGGCTAAAGAGGTCGCAGCAGCAGGTGTTAAGAAGATTGCATTGGTGAGCGACAATCCCGACCAGCACAGTACCTCGCAGCTACCGGCCGGTACCAAAATTTACCATCGGGATCAGCTTATCTCTGTGCAAAAGGAGCTTGCTGAAATCGAAGGCGTCACCGCCCTGCTATACGAGCAAACCTGCGCGGCAGAAAAGCGTCGTCGTCGCAAGCGTGGTTTAATGGATGATCCTGCCAAGCGCGCTTTTATTAATGAGGCGGTGTGTGAAGGGTGTGGGGACTGTGGCGTACAGTCCAATTGCGTGGCGATTTTACCGTTGGAAACCGATTTTGGGCGTAAGCGCCAAATCGACCAATCCGCCTGTAACAAAGACTTTTCTTGCATCAATGGGTTTTGTCCAAGCTTTGTAACGGTAGAAGGTGGGACACTTCGCAAGCCAGACACCCAACCCAAAGCACTACCGACAGTCCCTGAACCCAACAGCATTGTTTCACTAGATAAGCCTTTTGCTATCGCGCTAACGGGCGTAGGTGGTACAGGGGTTGTCACGATAGGGGCTTTATTGGGGATGGCAGCCCATCTTGAAGGCAAAGGTTGCGGCATTATTGATATGGCGGGGCTGGCACAAAAGGGGGGCGCGGTGGTGTCACACATCAAACTTGCCCAGCACCCTGACGCAATTAATGCCATCCGCATTGCTGCGGGCGGTGCGGACTTGGTATTGGGCTGTGACATGCTAGTGAGTGCAAGTGACCTGTTACTTAACACCGTCAAAAAGCACAGCGGCTACATCATCGCCAATACCAACGAAATGCTTACCGGTGATTTTACCCGCGACGTGGGTTTTAAATTACCAACCACCACATTACACGACCGCCTAACAAGCGCCGTACCACCAGGTCATGCGCAGCTCCTCAATGCAACCAAACAGGCCACAACGCTGTTAGGAGATAGTATTGCAGCCAACCTATTTATTTTGGGTATTGCGTATCAAAGTGGTCTAATCCCGTTAAGTGGCGCGGCTATCGAAAAAGCCATTGAAATGAATGGTGTGGCCGTCTCCTTTAGCAAACAGGCCTTTCATTGGGGGCGGGTTTGGGCACACGATAAGGACGCTATTGAAGCCCCATCAGTTGATGCTACGTTGATTGATGCAACATTAATTGGCATCGAACCGCCACAATCCACACACACCCATAGCACTCAAGCAGATAAGGCTTGGCACTCGGCAGCCTCACAAACACTCGCGCACTTTATTGCAGAACGTGCCGATATTTTGACTCAATACCAAAGCGCAAGCTATGCCAAACGCTATCAGGCACTGATAAGCAAAATAGACCGTATCGATAGCGACCAAGACAAAACACTAACCCGCGCCGCGGCTCGCTACGCGTTCAAACTGATGGCTTACAAAGACGAATATGAGGTGGCTAGGCTATATACTGATGGTCGTTTTGAGGCAAAAATTAAACAGCAATTTACCGGCGACTATCAGCTCAAATTTCACCTTGCCCCACCGCTCATTTCCAAACTGGACCCCGTTACAGGCAACGTTAAAAAGCACGAGTATGGTCCGTGGATGATGAAGGCTTTTAAACAGCTGGCGAAACTAAAACGCTTGAGAGGCACACCGCTGGATATGTTTGGTTACAGCGCTGAGCGTCAAACGGAAAGAGCGTTAATTGAAGAATATTTTGATATATTAGAAAATATTGCGACGCGTTATAATCACATCGACTACCAAAAAGCGGTAGAGCTGGCGAATTTGCCAGATATGATTCGCGGCTATGGGCATGTCAAACTAAACAGCATCGAGACCTATCGTAAAGCGCTAGAAGGGATTAATTTAACACACCTTGCGGCCTCTTCACCTGTAAACCACTAGACCGATGGCAAATCTTGATCTTGATCTTGATCTTGATAAAATTTACTAACGAACACCAACACGTGTAAAGCAATGGACACTCCAAACTTAAATACTATTCCCTACCTGTTTGAAACCGTGGCTTTCTTACTCACCGTGGTGCTAATCGTTCCTCTGTTTAAGCGCATGAATATCAGCCCAATTTTAGGCTACCTCTTGGTCGGTGCGCTCATTGGCCCACACAGCCTGTCTATCGTATCGGATGTAGAAGGCGTCAGCCATATCGCTGAATTAGGTATCGTCTTTTTGCTCTTCACCATTGGTTTAGAGCTTTCTTTTGAGCGACTGCGCTCATATAAACGATTAATTTTTGGCTTAGGCGCCGCGCAAGTGACGCTCAGCGCAGTAGTCATTGGTACTGCTGCTTACTTCTGGGGCAATAGCGCGGAAGCGGCGGTCATTATCGGTTTGTGCCTCGCGCTATCCTCCACGGCAATGGTGATGCAGCTACTAACTGAGCGTGGCGAGATGTCAACTACCCACGGTCGAGCTAGCTTTTCAATCCTGCTTTTTCAAGATTTAGCGGTTGTACCCATACTAATCTTGCTACCCATTTTAGCAGCGAAAGGCGATGACGCCATTTGGGTAAATCTAGGCTTTTCGATACTTAAAGCGGTCGCCGCGGTTGGGATAATTGTATTGCTAGGGCGATTGGTATTTCGGCGTTTGTTTCATATCGTCGCCAACACCCGCAATGTCGATGTGTTTACTGCGATGGTTTTGCTATCTGTTTTGGCCACCTCACTGCTGACAGCCTATGCCGGATTGTCATTAACGCTGGGCGCATTTTTAGCCGGGCTCTTGCTAGCAGAAACTGAATTTCGCCACCAAATCGAAAGCGAAGTGATGCCATTTAAGGGGCTGCTTTTAGGGCTTTTCTTTATGAGCGTCGGCATGATGATCGACTTCTCGCTCGTATACGACAAAGCAGGGTTACTGTTTTTATCACTGTTAGGCTTAATAACACTCAAATCAATCATTGGTATCGCCTTGGCCCGTTACTTTGGGCTGCAGATGCAAGATGCGCTGCGCACGGGGCTGTACGTATCTGAAGCGGGCGAATTTGCATTTGTTATAATCGGTCAAGCGATGACAACTTATGATTTGATCCCTAACGATATCGGACAGTTCATGATCATTTTAGCGGGGCTATCGATGGTGCTAACCCCCTTCCTTATTTTCTTCGCTGGAAAGCTCAGCGAAAAAATCAAATCAGATGATCAAGACCTATCAATGCCTGACAATAACGATGACGATTTGAGTGATCATGTCATTATTGCAGGCTATGGGCGGGTTGGGCAGTCTGTTGCTGCGATTCTCAAACAGCAATCTATTAACTATGTCGCGCTAGATATGAATGCTGACAGCGTCAGGCAGCGCCGAGAGTCCGATGAACCTGTGTACTATGGCGATGCGGCAAGAGCAGACGTGCTTAGTCAGGCGGGGGCTGAGAACGCTAAAGTCATGCTGATCACCTTAGATGAACCTATTGCTGCGATTCGAGTGGTGCAAGCGGTCAAAAGGCGGTGGCCGAGTTTAAAAATCTTAGTAAGATCTAAAGACGCCGAACACCGTGACGAACTTTATGAGAAAGGGGCCGACGCCGTCATGCCAGAGACCATTGAGGCAAGCTTGCAGCTAGCGGCAATGGTCATGGAGCATGCAGGGACCGATGCCGAAAAGATTAAGACCTGTCTGGATGACATTCGTAACGATGACTATAAACAGATCATGACATCTTAACCGCAGCCCTTAACTCTGAGGCGTCATATAGCGAAAAAGCCAGTGCCTTCTCGCCAATTGCAGTGACCGCAGGTGACAGATAACGCAAACCAATAGGCCCAATGTTTAGGCCTGAACCGACTTCTAATCCGCCAGATATAGGACAGCGTGTCAGCCATCCCTTATCTAGTAGGATTTCAGTCATTGTATCAAAGCGGGGGGCTCTTCCCGCACCGGCGCAATTTATTAAGGCGGTGGCTGGTCGCTCTTCACAAGACCCATCGCGACGCTCAATGGTCACTACTATGTGATTTGAGCCGGGCTTAACATCCACTAGTCGTCCCGCAATAAGCTGCACCTGAGCGTCATTTTGTAGGGATTTAAAATCTGCCAAACTATCTCGCGTGCCCCTCAAAAACAAACGTTCCATTTGGCCCATTACCTTTCTAGCCTCTTTAGGGTCAGAAAGTAATGACTCAAGACCTGCCGTTAAAATTGCTGACTTAAAAGGGCTGCGCATCTCAGCCATGCCATAGCCTTGCCGCCTCAGTGCATCCATCTGGCAAGAGAGTGCCGCAGTCAAGCTTTGAGCGCTTGCGTAATGAGGCTCTAAACTCACCTCAGCTCGCTTTCTGGGCTGGCTGGGTATTAAAGGCTCAGGCAATTGCCCACTCGGTGACACCGCACAAAAATTAAGCGTTGCTGAAACGGATTGACATAAACGCAACGTGTCCAACATCGCAGCATTAGCACCCAAGCAAACAACTGACCCACCTTGCTTTACGCGCTCAGCGATAGCGGCCTCATTGCCGTAGAGCTGAGAGAAACTGTATTGCCCATCCGCTGCAAACAGCGACTGAATCTGCGCCCCGCCAGTGGCGACATCCACCTGACTGGCAATTAGCGTTTCGCTTGAATCTAGTGAGATGTGAAACTGCTGGGTAGCTACCTCATAATCCATACCCATAGCACATGCGTCGAGGCGATTAACAGTGACACCCCTCGCTCTCAAAGTGCTTATTTTCTGATCTACCAGTGAACAGAGGTACTCCCCAAACAATTCTCTTGGCGCATTCAAAGCCCCATAATCCCCTACTTTACTGTAACGCTCACCAGCGGCTAGCCAATTGGGGCGCCTACCTTGCATGCGCTTAGCAATGTCATCCCAATTGTCACGCACCCAACGGCCAAACTCTGGATCTACACTTTCAGCGGGTGAATTTAAGAGAAAAGCTAGATGCCAAGGGTGGTCTTCTGAAACTTTGCGATAAGCCAGTCCACGCCCCAGTTCATTACTATTAGAGCCAACAATCGTAAGGCGATCTCCAGCGGTGAGTACTACATTTTTAGCAAACTCGGCGGCGGTGAGGCCATCACCAATAATGACGTGATGCCGATTGTTTACGTGCATTGTTATGCTCTCCTGCAAGAAAGATTCGCCCTTAACATGTATGACTACTTTGAATGTTGCCGCAAACGCTAGAGGTCAACCAAACCTCAGTATCAATTCATCAGCTACTGCCTGAGGTGGCCTTCCACCGGTAGGTATTTGCTCGAAATGACTAAAATGAGGTTCGCTCAATACACTCAAATCATGCATCAGCTGGTACTTGTTTTCGGAGGCGGCGAATCTTGGCCTATATGTGTTCTGAGCGCTCACGGTTAAACGACTTACTAACTCTTCTAACGGTGCATGAAGGCACAGAAAAATACTGTTATGCGAAAGCGCTGCAACATTTTTTGGATTTAAGCAAAACCGCCCACCCGTCGCAATGATACGTTTGCTTTGGCTTGATAGTGTTTGGGCAATCGCCTCTTCAATTGCATTGAATACATCGTCACCGCCGGGGCTGTTAAGGATATATTTTGCAGGGCCGTAGTGTGCTTCAAGAAACTCATCCGTATCTACGAACTGTCGATTTAGCCCCTTTGCAACCAGTTTGCCCACGGTAGTTTTACCCGAACCCATAAGGCCGGTAAAAATTAGATTTTTAGAGGTGAGACTGATAGATATCTATAGTAAGCGTTTCGGGACGAAATCCTTTTCAATTAAAAGCGGCGCTGATGAAAACAGCACGATCTAAAGCTTTCCCGAACTCAAATTACAACTATTGGGCCAATTTCAGGCTTAAGTTTTGCAGCGCATTAGGACCTTTCTCCTTCAGACGCTTAATGAATGCCAGATCAGCTTGCAGGAGGTCATTAGCCTCATAGCCTGCAGCGTTATTGGTGGTTTTGTGAGCCGATGTCTTGCGCTCGGAACGAAAACATTCAAAGTACTTCATATTTCTATCTCCCAAAATAAAAATTAAAGTGTGTTTATGAATGCAGCGAGAACCGTAACTAATACCCCCTAGTCCGGCATACCTCTGCACTCGTCCGATACTATATCGCATTCAGACGGTACAGATAAGTTGTATGGACTAAATGTAAGGCCATTAACGCTAAAATAAATGATATTTCACACAGCTAGCACAGTGGCGATGCGTTAGGTGTATACCCTTTGATCACTTATTACAACACCGTCATTTGCAAGACTGCTAGGCTGGACCAAAACAACACCGCCACGAATCTTACACAAATCGCGAAGACTCACTTCAACCGCTTGTTTAAGCGCCTCTGAGACCTCAGCCGTCTCACAGTGCAATGTCATCTGATCACTCTCATCCAGCCACTCGATGACCAATCGCGCTTTTTGTATTTCTGGATGCCTTTTTATAACTTTATCTACCTGCTCAGGATGAATAAACATCCCCCTAACTTTAGCTGTTTGATCAGCTCGTCCCATCCAGCCCTTGATACACTTATTAGTTCTCCCACAGGGACTTTGCGCCTCCATAACCGCTGATAAATCACCCGTTGCAAAACGAATTAACGGATAGTCCGGGTTAAACGTGGTAATCACAATCTCCCCTACCTCACCATCAGGCAATACATCGCCAGTACCTGGGCGAACAATCTCTAAATAGACCCCTTCATCAACAATCAAGCCCGAGTCACCTGAAGACTCATAAGCAATTAAACCTAAATCTGCTGTGCCATAACACTGCATCGCTTTAATTCCTCGCTCTAAAAGAAATGCTCTAGTTGATGGTGGAAAGGCCTCACCGGATACCAGTGCTTTGTTAAGACAGCTGATATCAACACCCAACTCTTCTGCTTTTTCCAAGATAATCTTTAGGAATGAAGGCGTGCCGATATAAGCCGTTGCCTTAAGATCATGAATCGTTTGTACTTGCAGTTCAGTCTGCCCCACCCCTGCAGGAATTACCGCACACCCCAAAGCATGCGCGCCGCTCTCTGCCATCGCTCCAGCAGGGGTTAAATGATACGAAAAGCAATTGTGAACCAAGTCTTCTTTTCTAAAACCCGCCGCATACAAAGTGCGAGCAAACCGCCAATAGTCTGGGCGCATCGACTGTGGCTCATAAATTGGCCCCGGCGATGAAAATATGTATTTAAGCTGGCCCTCTGGAACTGCTGTGAGCCCACCAAATGGACGCATCCCAGCTTGTCTTGTAATGAGTTCTGATTTTCGTGTAACCGGATAGCGACTTAAGTCAGCCAAGCTTTTAAGGTCAGCTGGATCAAAAGCCGCCAAGCTTTCTGCATAAGCCGGTGCATTGGTTTTAGCGTGCTGTAGCTGACTCTTTAATGCGGTCAACTGCTCTTGCTCACGCTCATCCACCGCACGAGTCTCCAGTGCGTCATAAAATTCAGACATTATTTTAAATTCCTTATACCCGTAGCTTATCTTGGCTAATTATAACAACCGCTTACGCCAACCAGCGTTTACGTCGACGGTAATGCTTCACGTCACGGAAGCTCTTTTTGTCGCCTCCGCTTAAGCCAAGATAGAATTCTTTAACATCCTCATTGTCAGCCAGTGCAGAGGCTTCACCATCCATCACCACACGGCCATTTTCAAGAATGTATCCATACGTTGCGTAACGTAGTGCGACCGAGACATTCTGCTCGGCCAATAAAAACGTTACGCCCTCTTTTTCATTCAAGGATTTAACGATTTCAAAAATCTCTTCAACCAACTGCGGGGCTAATCCCATAGAAGGCTCATCTAGCAAAATCAGTTTTGGTTTAGCCATTAACGCTCGACCCACTGCAACCATTTGTTGCTCTCCACCTGAGGTATAACCCGCCTGACTTTTGCGACGCTCTCTCAGTCGTGGGAAATAGGTATACACTTTTTCCAAATCATCAGAGATGGCTTTGCGACCATCTTTACGCGTATAAGCACCCGTCAATAAGTTTTCTTCCACGGTTAAATGCTCAAAGCAATGACGACCTTCCATGACCTGAACCACACCACGCTTTACTAGCTCCGTTGGCGAAAGATCTTGGATTTGCTCACCTTCAAAACTAATCGAGCCCTTGGTGACATCACCACGCTCGGTTTTGAGGATGTTAGAAATCGATTTGATCGTTGTAGTCTTGCCTGCTCCGTTAGCACCAAGCAACGCAACGATGCCGCCTTTGGGTACGTCAAGCGAGACCCCTTTAAGAACTAAAATAACGTGATCATAAATCACCTCAATGTTCTTAATACTTAGAATTGTATTATCGTCCGACATAGCTATCCGTCATTTGTTTGGGGTCGCAGATTGTAGGTATCGCATTAACGCTTCGCCTCTCTTGTTGAAAGATACTGCCCTTTCAACAGAATCGGAAGGCGCTTATACTGCGATACCTACAACCTGCTAAATCCAAGTTTTAGTAGAAACTGCTACCACACACTCTCTCATCAGAAATTCAGTAAGATTGCATGGTAGTAGCGCTGGGTATTTGCGAAGAAAATGTTTGCGCCGAAGGCGATATTTTCGTAGCAAAAACCCAGCGCTACGGCCCAACTAACTTACGACTTGCATTCACGCTCTGTGATTTTGTTCTCTGCCGCATAGGCCGCTGAATCTTCAGCGATTAATGGATCGATGATTTCACGATCAGAAGCAACGAAGTCTGTAATCAGGCTCCACTTCTTCGCTTTAGCATCCCATTGCTGGATTGCTGCAAGACCCGGTCCACCGTGGTTTGCACACGTCACATTGATTTCAGGCGCAAAACCTGGAAGTCCAAGCTCTTCCATACGTGCCGCATCAACTTTCAATGCTTCCATTCCATCACGCATTTGAGCACTGTTGATGTCTTTGGTGCCGCTCATTTTCTGAGCAGTTGCAGCCGCTTCTGCCGCTAGCATTGCCGCATAGAGACCACGGTTATATAGAACACTACCGATGTTGCTGCCGTCACCGGCAGCTTTGCCCGCATCTTTTACGTATTTACGAATGTCAGCAAACACAGGATAGTCATCACCTACACCATGGAACGTCACCGCTTTATAGCCGTTAGCGCCGTCACCTGCAGGGATTACATCGTTTTCAGAACCAGACCACCAAACGCCAATAAACTTATCCATTGGGTAACGAATATTAGTCGCCTCTTTAATAGCCACCTGATTCATGACACCCCAACCCCACATCATCACGTAGTCAGGACGCTCACGACGGATTTGAAGCCATTGTGATTTTTGCTCTTGTCCAGGATGATCAACTGGGAGTAGCGTTAGCTTGAAACCGTGCTTCTTTGAAAGCTCTTCAAGGGTACGAATCGGCTCTTTACCGTATGCAGAGTTATGGTAAACCAAGGCAATTTTCTTATCTTTCAAGTCGCCTTTTTCCTGATCTGAAATGTGCTTTACGATAACTGACGCGGCATCCCAGTAGCTTCCAGGGTAGTTAAATACGTGGCTAAACACTTTACCGTTAGCCGCTGAAGTACGGCCATAACCCATTGAGTGAATGGGGATGCCGTCAGCAGTTGCTTTTGGGATTAGCTGGTAAGTAATACCGGTTGATAATGGCTGATAAAGCAGTGCGCCGTCGCCTTTAGTAGACTCGTAGCACTCAACACCTTTGGCTGTGTTGTAAGCTGTTTCACACTCAGGTGTTACAACCTTTACGCCACCGATACCACCATCACGCTCGTTAAGCATTGTGAAGTAGTCAGCATATCCGTCAGCGAATTCTGTTCCGTTCGGGCCATAGGGGCCAGTACGGTAGCTTAGCATTGGGAAACTTAGGTCAGCCATTGCTGGGACTGCGGTTGCCATGACTGTTGCCGCTATTACTGCGGCACTAAACGTTTTTAATTTAATCATTTACTTCCTCCAATTAAACATTTTTGCCAGGGTGCTGGCATTCTCTTCTTCCGTAGTAGCTTAGTTTGTAGCATAAACGCTTCACCTCTTTTTGTTGAAAGATAAAGCCCTTTCAACAGAGGGAGGCGCTTATTCTGCTACAAACTAAGCTACCACTACATCTAACGAAATGCAGACTCTTTTGTAAGCTGAGCTGCATCTCTCCCTGAACGACCTGCTTTTAGTGCGGGAACGGCCAGAGTCTTAACTTTTCTTTTGTCATGCGCCACATTTGGGCGATGCCGTGGGGCTCGACGATTAAGAAAAACATGATCAAACCACCGATGAATACGAACTCAAGGTGTGCTGCTAAATCAGCAGGCCATCCAAATGCGCCTACCATGATATTTTTCATCAATACCGGTACGAGTATTAGGAATGCGGCTCCAAGGAACGAGCCTAAGATGCTTCCTAGTCCACCGATGATGATCATGAACAATACTAAGAATGACTTATCGATTCCGAATGCTTCACCAGGTTCTGCTGAGCCGAGGTACAGCCCAAACATTAATGCGCCTGACATACCTATATAGAACGAACTAACGGCAAATGCTGATAACTTTGCTTGAAGCGGCGGTACGCCAATTATTTCTGCTGCTATATCCATATCACGGATGGCCATCCATGAGCGTCCGATTCTGCCGCGTGTTAGGTTACGTGCGACGAATGCGAAGATTGTGACTAATATCAAACAAAACAAATAGGTTGCCCACGATTCTGCTGAAGGGCCTGTTACTACGATGCCAAATACTTCACGCTCTGGTGCTGTGATCATTCCTGATGCTGAGTAGTTGTAAAACCATGGCACTTTATTAAATAGCCAGATCAGGAAGAACTGTGACGCTAGGGTTGCTACGGCCAGATAGAATCCTTTGATTCTTAAACTGGGCAGTCCGAAGGCTATTCCTACTATGGCGGTTATTAAGCCTGCCAATATGACCACGATGAACATGTTCATGCCTGGGAATGCGATCATTAACTTGTAGCAGGCATACGCCCCTACCGCTAAGAAACCACCGGTTCCTAGACTTACTTGCCCACAATAACCTGTCAGTATGTTCAGCCCTAAAGCAGCCATTGACCAAACTAAGAACGGGATGATGACTGACTTTTCCCAGTAATCATTAATGATGAATGGCACAACTAGGAAGGCAAAGGCCAATATAATATAGACGCCGTATCGGTCTAATTTGATTGGGAACGTTTGCTGATCTTTGGCGTAAGAGGTTTTAAAATCGCCAGATTCTCTATAAAACATCGCTTAAACCCTCTCTATTATCTTTTCGCCGAACAAGCCTTGCGGCCTGAACATTAGGAAGGCTAAAGCCAGTACGTAAGCGAACCAGTTTTCAGTCGCGCCACCAATCATTGAGCCAACGGAGAACTCAAATAGCTTCTCACCGACTCCGATGATCAAGCCACCGACAATCGCGCCGGGAATCGAGGTGAATCCTCCGAGTATCAATACTGGAAGTGCTTTGAGTGCAATTAACGAGAGCGAGAATTGTACGCCCGATTTTGAACCCCACATAATCCCTGCAACCAGTGCAACGAAGCCTGCAAGCGACCAAACGATAATCCAAATAGTACGTAGTGAAATACCCACTGTTAAAGCGGCTTGGTGGTCATCTGCTACAGCACGCAGTGCGCGTCCAGTTTTGGTGTATTGGGAGAATAAGGTCAGTGCGATAACGAGTAATACCGCTATTCCAGCCGCCCAGACATCTAGCACGTCAATGTACATACCGTAGTATTCAGTGCCTTCGGCTGCCCAGCCTTTGGTGAAATCTTCTAGCCAAAATGAGCCACCTGAGGGAAGTCCAACGTCCATCGTTTTGATGTCAGCGCCCCACATTAGGTCTCCAAAACCTTCCATAAAGTAGGCCAAGCCAATGGTGGTCATAAACAAAATAATCGGCGCCTGATTAACCATGTGCCTCAAAACGATCTTCTCTAGCAACCAAGCAAACAGCACCATGACGCCTAGTGTGAAGATGATCGCTAAGAAGGTCGGCATGCCAGCGCCCCAATGATGCACATTGGTGCCGAAGATAGCGTTTATAAGGTGTGCAAACGGGATTTGTCCAGTCTGGAAACCTACTAAGGTCAATGCTGCGAACAACGCCATAACCCCTTGAGCGTAGTTAAAAATACCAGAGGCTTTATAAATAAGCACAAACCCTAGTGCAACCAGCGAATACATGACACCGGTCATCAAACCGTTCAGGATGACTTCTAGTGCATTAAGAAATAACGGGCTCATTTCAGACCTCCCTGAACGCTAGTTGTTTGAAATGTTTTGTGAGGGGCGAAGACGTGAGTGACGCAATGAGTAATACACTGAGAAACCGGCTTAATAATCAATTTATTTGTCATGACTCACTCCCAGATACGCATCGATTACCGCCTGATCATTACGCACCACATCCGGTGTTCCATCCGCCAATTTACAACCATAATCCAACACCACGATACGATCTGATAGATCCATTACCACCCCAATGTCATGCTCGATAAGCGTAACTGTCGTTCCAAACTCATCATTCACATCAAGGATAAAGCGGCTCATGTCCTCTTTTTCCTCTAAATTCATTCCGGCCATTGGCTCATCGAGCAGCAACAATTTAGCTTCTGCAGCTAGCGCTCGACCTAACTCCACACGCTTTTGCATACCGTAAGGCAAGCGACCAACAGGTGTTTTACGAATCGCTTGAATACCTAAGAAATCAATGATGTGCTCGACACGTTCGCGATGAGCAATTTCTTCTCTTTCAGCAGGCCCTTTCCAGATTGCCTGCCAAAAAATATTGGTGTTCATTTGAGTGATGCGACCGGTCATCAAGTTATCTAGCGTCGACATCCCTTTAAACAGCGCAATGTTTTGGAAAGTTCTTGAAACACCCTGACGCGCCACTTGATAAGGCTTCATCGGGCCACGCTTCTTGCCATCAAACCAAACTTCGCCCTTCTGCGGGTGATAAAAACCACTGATGACGTTGAGCATCGAGCTTTTACCGGCACCATTGGGACCAATAATCGCGCGCACTTCACCTTGCTTAATGTCGAAACTCACGTCAGTGATGGCTTTAACACCACCAAATGACAGCGAAATGTCTTTAACTTCAAGTATCGTATCGCCCGCTTTGCGTTCTTCACTCATCAGCTGGCCTCCTTTAACGCGACGGCTGGCGGATAAGTTTTCACATCGACTATTTTTAATGTGGCTTCAATAGAACCTTTACGACCATCTTCAAAGGCCACTTCGGTATTGATATAGCAATCTTTAGAACCGTCATATAAAGCGTTAATCAACACCTCATACTTTTCGTTCACAATACGACGACGAACCTTACCGGTACGGGTTAACTCGCCATCATCAGGGTCTAGTTCTTTATGCAGGATCAAGAAACGATTAATTTGCGAGTTAGACATCAACGTATCAGTCGACAAATCTTTATTAACTTGCTCGATACTATCCTGAATCATCTTGTAAACGCGCTCATCACCCGCTAATTCCTGATAACTCGCATAAGGCACATTATTACGCTCAGCCCAGTTACCCACCGCTTCTAAATCAATATTGATAAAGGCGGTGCAGTAATCTTTCTGATCACCAATCGCAACAACTTCTTTGATGTCTGGATAGAACTTGAGTTTGTTTTCGATATATTTTGGAGCAAACATGCTGCCATCGTTGTACTTACCAACGTCTTTGGCACGGTCGATAATTTTTAAGTGACCGTTTTCTGCAAAGTAGCCCGCATCACCCGTCAGCACCCAACCTTCATCGTTTTTAGTTTCGCGAGTCGACGCTTCGTTTTTGTAATAACTATGAAATACACCCGGTCCGCGATAAATCACTTCACCATCATCATTCACTTTAACTTCAACACCGATGGCAGGAACACCCACCGTATCTGCATAAATTTCACCATCAGGCTGCATGGTAATAAATACAGCCGCTTCGGTTTGACCATAAAGCTGTTTGATGTTGATGCCGAGGGAGCGAAAGAAATCAAATATTTCCGGACCAATCGCTTCACCAGCGGTGTAAGCCAAACGAATACGACTGAAGCCCATGGTGTTTTTAAGCGGCGCATAGACCAGAATATTACCTAGCCAGTATAAGAAGTTTTCCTTACCTGAAACAGGCTTTCCATCCAACTTTGCAACGCCCACTTTCTTAGCGACGCCCATGAAGTAATTGAACATCTTCTGTTTAGTCTTGCTGGCATCCTGCATGCGAATCGTGACGCTGGTTAGGATGTTTTCAAACACTCTAGGGGGAGCAAAATAGTAAGTTGGACCGATCTCACGTAAATCAGAGGCGACAGTCTCTTCACTCTCCGGGCAGTTCACACAAAAGCCTGTGAGATACGCTTGGCCGTATGAGAATATATGGTCGCCAACCCATGCCATTGGCAGGTAAGAAACGATATCTTCGTCAGCGGTTAACTTGTCAAACTCGATACTGTTGCGACAGGTAATAATGATATTGTCATTCGTCATCACGACGCCTTTCGGCTTGCCCGTCGTACCTGAGGTATAAAGGAATATTCCGACGTCTGCGCCAGTGCCTTTATTGATTTCCTGCAGGAGGTAATCAGGGTTTTCTTTAGCGTATTGCCGGCCTTGCTTTTGCACATCGACAAAATTGGTCAGGTTGCCTTTGTCATAGTCACCTAGCCCGCGAAAATCATCGTAAATGATCTGTTCCATGTTCGGACAGCGATCGAAGATCTCAAGCATCTTATCCACTTGCTCTTGGTCTTCAGCAATGACAAAACGCACTTCGGAGTGCTCTAAAACGTATTGAATTTCATCAGCAACAGAGTCTTGATAAACCGGAACGGGTATACCGCCGAGGCATTGCGCCGCGCACATACTCCAGTAAAGCCGTGGGCGATTGCGGCCAACAATGGCAATCTTGTCGCCCCGTTTGAACCCCATCGCGGCCATGCCATTAGCCAGCGCAAATATTTCATCGCGCATCATTGACCAAGACCAGGTCTGCCAAATCCCAAAATCCTTTTCCCGAATGGCTGCCTTGTCCGCAAACTTGGTCGCATTTTCGATAAGAATCTTAGGGAAAGTATCAGGTGTATTAGCCACTTCTACTCCATTGGTAAGATTAACTTCCTCTGAATGCTATCCTAAACACAATGATGGGGGCTGTCCAAGAACTGGGGGAGTTATTTGTAAAGCGGTGGTAAAAAACATCATCTTTAACTTTTTTAAACCTGCAAAAAATGCCCAAAAATACCCCACTGTAGTTACTTGTTGTAATTTAATTCACTTTTTGTATATTTGTAAAATCAATACTGTATAATCAGCATGAAATATTAGATAAGTATTTAATTTTTAAGCGGAAAATGTGAATACAGAAACCAACACCAATTTAGCTACATCGAATCTACCTCTGTTACTAAAAAACCTTGTTAAGCAGCAAGGTGACTACGGAGTGGGAATTCTAAATATTGTCGAGCATTATATTAAACAGTGTTGCAAGACATACTTCAGTATTACCTATGAAGAAAAGCAAGAAATTTCCCAAGAGGCCGCGATTAGACTGTTACTGCATTACGACGACTTAGAGCACTCTATTTCTAAGCGCTGGATTTATGTAATGGTCAAGAACCTGTGTCTTGATGTACTTAAAAAACAACGTAACCATAACCAACCCACACCTTCAACATCACACGAAGAAGCAGATATTTACCACCAACTCGTATCGCAAAATTTATATAACCTCTCCAACTTTGACCATCACCAGTGCTTAGACAATGTTTTTGCTTATATTGAAGTACAACCGACAGGCCCTGAAGACCTTATGATTTACTCCCATTTTGCCTATGGGTCTAGTCGAGCTGACATTGCCTATATAACAGGCAGAACAGTCAGCGCCATAACAAAGCGAATATCAATACTTCGCTCTCGCCTTAAAACATTACGTGAAGAACTATGTTGAGCACTTGTAGATATACTTATGACTAAATCAGACTCCAAACAAGCGCTGATTCCAAGCGATGACGATGAACAATGGGAAAAAGTACTTCGAGGCGAAGTAGAGTTTGATCCAAACAACCCCACACATGTTGAAGCTAGAGACTTAAGGCAATATCTATTAAATAATGAAATACAAAAAGCCTTGGAAACTGTTCCTCCCGTGCGAGAACTGAATTTCATTTCAGAGGAGGAAGCCAAGGTAAAATACCAATATGCAAGTGATGAGATTCATAGGCGTGCGGGTAAATACCAGAACCATTGGTCGAAATACGGCCCAGTCACCCTGTTTGGTATCATGACAGGCTTGATGGCATTTTTTGCGGGCCACTATTTTTCGGACAGTGGCAGCGTGGCCTTATCAACAAGTAATAATCGTGTTGATACGGTTACTTTTGGCAATGAATACAAAGTACACAATGCGGGAGAGCCAGGTAGAATACCCAATTTACTGCCTATCCCTTCTGGCGCATTCACCATGGGCTGCAGTCAGGGTTGGGATGATGCCGCAGGAGGCTGTAAGGACAATGAGTATCCTGCTCATTTGGTCAGCATACAAGCCTTTGAAATGGCCCAACATGAAGTAACAGTCGGACAGTTTCGACACTTTGTTGAAGACAGTAACTATAAGACGATTGCTGAAACCAAGGGCTGCGTTGTAAAAGACGAAGAGTCCCCTGCACCTCGTTGGGTAATGGACAGATCAGCTAATTGGCGATCACCAGGTTTTGAACAGGATGACTCACACGCAGTTGTTTGTATTGCTCGCCCAGATGCCTTTGCCTATATAGACTGGCTGAACAAGCAAACTAAAAAACAGTATCGACTCCCTACAGAGTCTGAGTGGGAGTACGCTGCTCGAGCAGGCTCTGCTACCGCTTACTCTTGGGGAAGTCAGGCCGACCATAATCGAGCTAATTTTAAAGGCAAGAATGGTTTAGACACTTGGGAATATACCTCTCCTGCAGGTACTTTCCCTGGAAACAATTTCAGCCTACAAGATATGTCGGGAAATGCTTGGGAGTGGGTCTCTGACTGTTGGCATGACAACTACGTCTCAGCGCCAAACGATGGCTCATCTTGGAATACGAATTGTCATGGCAATGACTTTATCACTCGTCGTGGGGGAGCATGGGATGCTCCTCCGTTAAGTATTCGCTCATCGTATCGAAATCATGCAGGGGAAAATGACCGGAGCCAGAGCTACGGCTTTAGAGTCGCTGGCGATATTGAAGATGAAACATCAACACTCAAAAAACCCTGAGTAAGCTACTTACTTCCCCCGTCGCTTATCATCGGCTTACCTTTAGTGCTGTTATTGTTGGCAGGCCCTTGAGCTGGATTGCTTTGTCCAAAACCGTCCACACCACTCACGCCCTGAGAAGTGCTATTGCTCATTGACCCACCGCCACAGCCGCTTATGCTGAGGGCTAATAAAAGACCAATGGTAATCAGCAAGGTGTTACGTACTTTCATCGATGTGTTCATACATTTTCGCTCTTGATATATGGGTTAAAGCTAAGAAACGTTATGGTTTGCATGGAACCACTAAACGTCGGCCAATCGTGTCATAGTAATAGTTATCAAACAGGCTTCCTCCAGGAATCAGCAACGATAAAGTGTCATTATTCGCCATATTATCTTCGCCACTTTTCTGATAGAAACGCAATACGATCGACTCACCGTTAGGACAACTTGGGGTAAACGAGTGTTTGAATGCATACTCCTTAGCTGCGACATCTTTATACATCCAAGCGGGTGTTGGAGCTAACATCGCCTCGGCCGGCATCACGTTAGAGGACTTAGGGAATGGGCTAGCATCTTGTTCGTCACCTCCACAGGCTTGACTGTCAAGCGCGGCCTGATCACATTCAAAGATGGCAATTTGGCTATAAACACTGCTCTGGTAACTTAAGGTACGCCATTTAATATCACTAGTGGGAACTCCATTTTTGAAGCTAGTGGGCAGTGTCACGCTGCTTAAAACGCCAGGCAGGCGTCGCGCAGCTTCGTGAGCCGTTGCCTCCTTACTCGCCAGTAACGCTGTGGTAAGCAGATCGCCGGAAGCCGCTTTAACCACTAACGCCCCTAATACCTCATGATCGCTGCCGTTATACGTCACCTCAATGGTGCAAGTGCTGCCCGCAGCCAACGACGTACAACCGCTTATATCACTAAGAGGCAGCACACCACTATCACGTCCTGTCACGGTGATGTCTGGCGTGATGGTTCCCGTGCCCGTATTGTTCAGTGTAAAGCTAAGCGTTTGAGGGGTAGTAGGATCGGCGTTAATTAAACCTAGCAGTGGGGTAAGTGTTGCGGTGGTTTCAGCCTCTATGACAGGCATAGTCGGAAAGCTATCCTGCTTTACCGTTGACACCTCGTATGTCCCATCAGCGCTAACTCCAACGCCCTGAACGGTATATCGGAACCCAAAGAATGCTTGCCCAGCAAATCCTGCCTCTGTATCAGCTCCTTGCTGTGCATTGATAGTAAAATTCGACTCAGGAATCCCAGTGCAGAGACTTAAGAACTGCGTCGTTAAAACAGGCAGATTTGAAGGCTCACTAAACCATGCCCCAGTTTGATTTCGCCACTGATTACCAACATCCAAATTGACAGAGCTGAAGGAGTCGAAGTCAAAGTAACCAGCTCCCACTGAAAGGCTACCTTCTCCTCCTCCATTACACGTACGGCCATTGTTCTGGCAACTGTCAGCGTCAGTGCTACCAGGTGCCCCCCCTTGGCAGTAGCTTGAAGAATATTGCTTTTGAGTGACAGTCGCGCCCCCGCTAATAGAGGAAATTGGGCAGGAGATGCTTTTAGTCTGTGATTCGTTGGTAAGACTAACACTAACTCCGGGCACCATGATCCCCGCACACGCCAACCACCAAAGACAATAGGCTCGGATGCGCCTTGCAGGCTGCGTCGTTTGCGTAACAACGTGTGATGGTTTTAGTGTGTTACCTGTGTTTGTTTTATTAACGGTTTTTGCAAACCAAGCGGTCCAATTCATTTTTAATGCTCCTTAACTCTGGGCGCAACTAGATTAATTTAATGTGTGAAGACGGTGCTAATCGTTACAACGTAGCCAACTAAGCCGGCCACGTTGTAGATAGACTCGATGCTTAATCAGGCTCAGCCACCGTCATCATCAAGCGTCGTCCGTTCAGGTCAAAGTACTGCAAGGCATCATTACTCTGCGCATCGGTTAAAGCACCCGGCAGCAACAGTGAGAAGCTTTCGTTACCCGCGGCATTGTCTTGTGCGCTCTTTTGGTAGAAACGCAGTACCACGGGTCCAGCTTTGCGCGGTGTGTAGGTAGCACTGAAGGTTCGTAAAGTTGAGGCCTGACCGTTGTAACCGACGCTGCCCGCTTCCTCGGGCAAGGTGGTCATGCTCACCTCGGAGTTGTAGACGCGGTGGGCATAGTTGTTGCCGCAGTCGAGTACGGCGGCGCCTAAGCCGTCTTTGTCGCATTCAAACAGTGCTACTTGACCAAACACATCACTTTGATACCCCAGCTGTTGCCAAGTGATAGTGGAGGGCTGACCGACTTCTAAGGCGGGCGTCACGCTGACGCGGGCAAGGATGTCAGGGATGCGCCGAGCGGTGGCATTAGCCACGCTTTCGTTCGTAGTCAGCAAGGACTGCGCGATGATGCTCCCCTGATCGTCGTAGGCTTGCATCAGCACATTGCGACTTCCACTGAGGGTGGTGTCTTTGATGTAGTCAACCTGAATCTGACAGCTTGCGCCACTGGCCAAGGTCGTGCCACAAGGGTTGGTGGCACTGATACCCGTTGTAAACTCGCTGGGGTGCGAACCGCCAAAGCTTGCGCTTTGGTTAGCCTGCCCTAAATTCAGGGTGGTAATGCCCTCGTTGTGCAAGGTGAAGTGGAGCGATTGCGTTGCTACATCGGGGTCAATCAAACCTAGCATGGGTGAGAGTGTTAAGGTGGTGCTAGGCGTACTATTGCCTTGCTGGTAACCAAAGTCCGCATTGTTATAATCCTGACTCGCAACTAGCCCGGTCACAACGAGAGGGTCGCTACCGCCAGTCAACATAGAACCGGCCAGTACTGATCCGGTGTCCGTAACATCGACGATATAGTCACCCGCTGACAGCCCAGTGAAATCATACACACCGCCACCTGCCGTAGTTTTTGTGGCCAGAACCGTTTCCCCAACGTCAATCACCCCATTACCATTAGTATCCGTATATAGGCTAACCGCGACATCATCGATACCCGATTCGCCCGCATCGTGAACACCGTCACCGTTGAGATCGTTCCAAATGAAATCACCAATACTGGCGTTATTAGGTGCAACAGGCGTACCCGACACGGACGCCGTGGCGGCACCTGACCCCGCCGAATTGACCGCGCGGACCTGTACATTGTAAGCGGTGCCGTTGATGAGGCTGGCGATGGTTCCGGAGGTGCCGGTGACTACCGGTGAGAATGCAGTGAAGCTAGCACCCCCGTCACTACTGTATTCATGGTTGCGAATGGCAGCGCCATTATTTGCACCCGCCGTCCACGACAACGTCAATTGAGTATCACCTGGGGCGAGCGTTAAGAATCTAGGCGTAGCAGGTGCTGAAGTATATGCTATGTCAAAAGCGTCGATGGTGCTAGTCGCAATGAGGTTCCGCGAGAATGTCCCTGAGTACCTTATGTGGTCGTAGGTGAAACTGAACATAACCGAGGAACTGAGCTGGGCGGTAATGGATGTTTTAACCGTGCTGCTCGAAACGGTTGAGCCACCTAAGGACCTGTCACTCGCACCCGAGGGAAACGTTATCCAGACCCCCTGCTTGGCAGGATTATTGTCATTGAGGTTATTCGTGATGGTAAGTGAACTGAAGCTGGTTGCTGTTGGAGGGGTGGTAAAATGGGCCGCCCCTAACAGGACGTTGGAGCCGGAGTTCCCGCTACAGCGAAGGTCCCCGATAAAACGCACATCTTGGGGCATGCTAACGATCCGTTCATTGGCGACCGGTTGCCCATATAGACTTGCCTTGGTGTCCATCATTGATCCGCAGGCTATAGCCCCACCTACGATTGCGGCGTAGCTAGGTGTGCTATTAAATATTATCGCGGTGCAAAACATCCCACCCCACGCTAACCACCGCAATCGATAGGCCCAGATACGTTTTACCGACGCACCTTGCTCATAAAGCCAGGCCACTTTTTGTTCGTGCCGTGATAACGACGTATCCGGTGTGTTTTTGGCCAGTTCATCCAGTGGGCTAAGGTATAACGCGACTAGGAGTGATGACAGTGATGTACTAAGAGGCAGACCACAGTCAACGTCACGGTAATTACCACCAAACTCCACTGTGCGGCGCATGAATTGCCACAGCAGCGTGTGCAGCATCGGTTCATTGGGTAGTAGGTGCTGGAACTGCTCATTGAACACGGTGTGGTCAATGTTGGCGTAGTAGCCTTTGATATCCGATTTGATTACTTGGTGATCGGGGTGTTGGTTAATGTAGTCTTGCGTTTGAGCAACGGTGGCTTTGAGCTCGCCGTTTCCAGCTAGGTGTGCGCAGTTTGTCGATAGTGCATCACTAAAAACAGACTTGAGCACTTGTGCCATGGCACGAATGAGTAGGCGATCTTCGGCGCAGCGGATTTCCTTGTGACTGGTGTGACCTTGCTCGTCAGTGACTTCAACTTCTCGTACGGGTTGAAAGCAAAAGCCCCCCTGTTGTAAACGCCGCTGCAGATCGACTTTGTTGGCTTGCCAGTGTTGATGATAAGCCCAGAAATCATTGCGATCTTGCTCAGCGCATTGCGCCAGCAGCCAATCACAAGCAGCATCAAGATTGCTGCCTTCTAGCACTCGCTGGAAGTGATGGTTTGACTGGCCTATAGAGACCGATATATCACTCGTTTGCGTAAAAACGTGTGACGACTTTAGGCCGGTGCCCATGGTTATTTTTTTAACGGTTTTTTCAAACCAAGTATTCCAAATCATTATAAATCTCCTTAAATACGGTTTAAAAAACATTCAAATTTAACCGTTAATATTTTCTCAATCATCAAAAAATAAGCAGCCCACTAATCTGTTATTCATAGACTTAGAGAAGATTTTATTTAAAATTAAGTCTAAACCCCCTAATACATAAACAAAGACCAATAATAACTATGAATATAAAAATAATATGTGCAGTATCCTT
>ENA-ORXT01000447-ORXT01000447.1-marine-metagenome-genome-assembly--contig:-NODE-447-length-65651-cov-165.575502_pt1 | contig 65651 bp, 49 predicted proteins | sample MGYA00237868_ERZ511482 | MGnify/ENA metagenome assembly ERZ511482 | reverse complement strand
CAACAAATGTCATTGCTGCGTAGCAGTCCATGACATTTTTGATTTTGTTGCACGTTACACCGATGCTTGAGCAAGGCAAGGTGTATTTTGATTCAAAGCAGAACTGCTCGCTTTGGTATAACGATGGAGCTTTTAAAAGAACGATGCTACTTTGATGAGGTAGCTTTTTAAGTTTAACTCGTATTTATCATGATTTCTGATTTCTAATTTATTTGATTTAGTGTCATAATTGCTTCAGTTTTTAAATTGCGGACATAGCAGTGCCAAGAGCAGTATTGATGAATACTCATCTCAGTTCTACTTTTCTGTATCTTGGAATCGGTCTGGTATATATTTTTACATCTGGGTCTGGATATAGTGATCCTCTTATTTGTGAAGACTGACTGATCTCTGCTCTTGCAGAGTCGATGTCCATACGCGACATCGAAAGGAAGGAACCGTAAGCGGGTGGGTGGGGTGAGATGACGATTTCACCTTGATGACACTTGGGGCATAAGTGTGGATCTATGCCGGTAGTGGCGTTTATAAATTCTCGTGTATTTTTATACTCTATCACTTCAGGCAGACATACCTTCAAATGTTTGCGAATAGATTTCAGATTGCGTGCTTTGAATCGCGGTGCAATAAATCCGATATGTCTGATTTTGACAATTCGTTTTGGTAGAATATGCACAGCAAATATACCGAAGAGAAATTGGTTTAGGTCTTTCAAACCAGCAAACCTGTTGTTTCGGGTATGATACTCGATCTATTTTCTCAAGTAAGTAGGATCAGTTTATATCGATTCGATTCATCGTTCTTTGATTCCTGTAGAAGTCTTTGATATCTTTTTGATATTGAGACAAAAGCTATATATTAGATGCGAAAAGAACAAAATCCAGGATATGTAGGTCAATTCCATCATACAAACGGTTATAACCGTTTGTATGAGTGTTAAGGTATTAATCATGAGTAATTTAGGGAGAGGGAAGGGCTTGTAAATAGAAATATATAACGTAAAGATTTGACTAAAACTGGGGGGATATACAAAAGTTATCATCCATTATCGAATGACAATTAAACAACAATTCAAAAGATCCATAAAATGCGGCACAGGTGAAGCGTACTTCATCTTAAAGAAGAACCCTACGATAAACTTTAACAAAATAATCTTAGATGCAGCAAAAAATAATTATGCATATGATGGACAATCAGAAGGAAATAGAGCAGAATACATTGTAAGGCTTATAGATCTCTGTAATCAAAAAGAAGAAATTGAGACGGAACTAATTAAAGAATTAAATCGAACAAATGATTACACATGGAACGTTGACCAATTATTTGGAATCAATGCAATTTTCGCAAAAAGAGGAAATGATAAGGCAAAGAAAGCCATCTACAAGAGATACAGAAAAAATAAATTTGAATCAGATTGGTTAGGTCAAGAAGAAATTGTTCACTTAGACGGATTTGATGGACTTAAGATTATAGCCGAAACAAGAGGCAAATCACTTGAGAAAAATAAGGATGATTGGGAAGACAGTTTTTTTGTTGATTGGTTTCAAGAAGAGAATCCAAAATTAGAAGTCTACAAAGAGCTTAAGAAAACTGCAAGGAGAAACAAGTTCATCAAAGAATATCTTCAAACAATCCTTAAAAACAAGAAGAAATCAAAGACGAAAACAAAAAGAGTCCGAATAACATATAAACAAGTTTCCAAAAACATAGATCAAATAAAAACAGTTCCAATCTCACCAAGAGGCATTAGGGAGTTAACTGAATTGGAAATTAAAAAACTCGCAAATGATTTTCTGATTGAATCTAACCCAGAGAAACAAGAAAAGTATTTAAGAATTTTTTCAAGAAGAAAATATCCCTTTGACTATAAACCGATTCTCGAAATAGCCAAAGGTAAAAACAAAAAGAATACAAGAATAGTTGAATTTGCCTGTGAATCACTGAAATACTTTCAAGGTAAAGACATTCGACAATTTGCATTGGAAAAACTTGAATTAACTAATAAACCTTCAGATTATCTTTATTTATTAGTATCTAACTACGAGAATGGAGACGCCAAACTTTTGTCTAAAATTTCAGCTAAACACAAGAATCAAGATGTCGTACATGATTTAGTTTATGGACTAATCGAAATCTACAAAAACAACGAAGTAAAAGAATGTAGAAAACCTTTGGAGTTAATATATAGCAAAATGACTTGCGGAATTCACAGACATGAACTTTTAGAAATTATGCACAACAACAATGCTATAACAAAAAGGATATTTAAAGAGTTGGAATTTGACAGCTATGATGAAATAAACAAATTATATCGAACAATAAAAAACGGATGATAACATGCTGTGATCAGGGAATCACTCCTTTGTCGTGACTCCCGATACAGCCGATCCGTTAATCACAATTAAAATGGAAAAAAGCTTAATGGATAACCCAGAATAAACTCCAAAAAGAAGTACACAAATATCCATATAATAATTATTGACACTATGTTAAGCCGAAATCCAGCCTTTGTCATATCGGAAACCTTCAGTAGTCCAGAACCAAATACAACAGCATTGGGAGGAGTAGCTACAGGCAACATAAAAGCACAGGATGCCGCAATGGTAGCAGGAATCATAAGTAGAAAAGGATGCACATCAATAGTCATAGCTATCGGAGCCAAAATAGGAAGCAACATGGCAGTTGTCGCTAAATTTGATGTAATCTCAGTCAAGAAATTGATACTTAACGTCAGTACTAGTATGAGCAAAATGATCGGTAGATTATCTAGGAGGATAAATTTGGATCCAATCCATTCTGCGAGTCCAGTCTGAGAAAATCCTGCGGCCAAGGCCATTCCTCCACCGAAAAGAATCAATACGCCCCATGGCATCTTAACAGCCTCTGCCCAATTTAATATAGCGCCCTTTTTCTCTGTAGATGGTATTATAAATAGGGATATACCAGCTACCATAGCGATGATTGTATCGTCCAATAAAGGAATGAAATTTTGCAGCCATTGCCTGGATATCAATAAGGTCGCTGTAAGAGCAAAAACAATGGAAACGATTACTTCACCTCTCTTCATCTTCCCAAGTTTAGATCTTAGCCGTAGGATTTCTTCTTTCCCTCCTGGAAATTCTTGCATTTTTATCTTGAATGCAATTCTAGTCAGATAGTACCATGACAGAGCTAGCAGTGTAAGCGATATAGGTAAGCCTATACTTAGCCATTTGGCAAAGGATATTTCTACTCCATATAATTCCTTGATTACACCAGCAAAGACTAAGTTTGGTGGTGTGCCAAATAAGGTTGCTATTCCTCCGATAGAAGCACTGTAAGCAATAGCTAACATTATCATTTTGCCAAAAATCTCATTCTCATTTTCTTCAGTATCAGGGTGATCTTTGAGTTGTTTGATTATCGCAAGTCCGATTGGTAGCATCATTACACTTGTTGCTGTATTGGATATCCACATGGACATGAAGGCCGTTGCAAGCATAAATCCAAGAACTATACGAGAGACACTTGCCCCTACTATGGCAATGATATTAAGGGCAATTCGTTTGTGTAAATTCCATTTTTCGATGGCTATGGCTAAGAAGAATCCTCCCATGTATAAAAAAATATACTTGTGACCATAAGCATTTGTTGTGTCAGATAAGCTTATTGCATCTGTCAAAGGGAATAGCACAATGGGAAGTAATGCGGTCACCGCTATATGTGTCACATCTGTTATCCACCAAAGAGCAATCCAGAAAGTAGCTGCAAGGACAGCTACACCAGCAGGAGACAATCCTTCAGGTTTGAATAAAAATAGAATCAAGAAATATCCTACCGGACCTAAAACTCTAGATATGTTGGTTAAATTCAATTTAAAAGATTATCGATTATAAATAGTGAAAATACTGAAAGTGGAATGCCAATCGCAGGCATTAAAATTGAAAGTTTGGGTTGTACATTTTTTTCCGCAGCCAAGATGGATATCGCATTCATGGATCCAATACCAGCACCTAATACACAGATCTTAGCTAGTAGATCTGTTCTACCAAATATCACCCATACAATAAGATAAATAATTAGTGGTGCTAAGACGAGTTTGAATAGTTGTCCAATAAGTATTTCAAATTTGTAATCCGTAAATGTTTTCAATTCTATCTGCAGTCCAATCGCCAATAGCGCAATCACACTAAATGGAGATGCTAGCTGTCTTAATATTTTAGTTGCTGATGAGTGGAAAGATATTTCAAGCACATTACACAGTAAAGCAATCACAAATACGATAAATGGGAAAAAGCTAAAGAACTTTTTCATCATCAAGCTCCAACTCATAGTTGACTTTGAGCTATACATTAGCAAATAGCCTATCCCAATTGTGTTGAACACTAAGATGGTTCCTCCCAAACTTAGGAATATGCCATATGACAAACCTTGATCTCCATACAACATCTCGAAAATAGGAAAGCCGACAAACGACGTACTACTTATCCCACAGGTGAGGGTAAGTGCGGCACTAGATTCTTTTGATATAAGAGAGGTCGAACGAAACAGGCCAAAAAATAGGAAGGCAGCTAAGAAAACAATAAACGGACTTATGGATAACCATATCAAGTCACTATTTAATGTCATAGTAGGTATATGTAATAGTGATATGACTGGGATAAAAAAGTAAATAATAAGTTTGTTCAAGGCGGTGGCATCATCTGACTGTAAGACTCCAGATCGTTTGAGTAAAACTCCCGCTAAAATGCAAGCAACTAATGTACCTATTGAACCCATTTATCATAAATAAAATATGGAAAGTGAGTGAATTCACTCACTTTCCATTAAGTACGAAAAAACTATTACTACTATTTAAAAGTTTATATTTCCAGTCAGATATAAATATCTTCCATTAAATCCAAATTGATTTGAATTCCTAGAATATGGAATCTGTCCTGATGCATATGAACTTGCAGTACCTGCAAACCCATTTCTTGAAGTATTGTATTTGTCTGGATATACATCAAATACATTGTTAGCTCCAAATGTCAATCCAAATGATTCGCTGAAGTTGTAAGTTGCCGCAAGGTCAGTGACAACTTTTGCTGAGAATACTTGTACACCTCGTGTTCCTTCTTCATTAAATATGGTATTATCGTCTTCTGGAGATAAACCCCTACTCCATGCTTGTACACTTCCGTATCTTGTGAATCTTGTTGTAATACCAAGTTTATTGATATTATAAATACTGCTCAATAAGATCTTTTGTCTAGGTTGTGCTACCTCGATAAGTTCAATCGCAGTTTGTCCTAACAGTTTAAAGTTTTCTTGACCTGTAGAACCTTCCAGTAATTCAGCTGGAGTTTCTTTCTGTCCAGTTACTTCTGTCTTATTGAATGTTGCCGCTAAACTTACATTCCAACTGTGGTTTTCAGCAAATGCTTTCTTGTAAGAAGCTACGATATCTATTCCTTGCGTCTTTGTATCTGCGTGATTAGTAAAGAATCTAATTTCTTTAGAATCTGGGAATAAAGCTGCCACGGCAGGGAAGTTACCAGTATTTAATCTTTCGCTAATTACGATTCTATCATTTATCGTGATTTGGTAAGCATCCGCTGTAAGAAGAAGCGCACCATCTAATAATTTTGCAGTAAGACCAAAGTTGAAGTTGTTAGATATCTCAGCCTCTGGTTGATTTATACCAAGTTGTGCTAGTCGAGCATCTGCAGCTGGTACTTGTCTTGTTATTACAATCTGACCATTTTGTACTGTTGACGTATTGTTGATTGTTCCAAGTTGTGATACAGATGGTGCTCTGAAACCTCTGTTGTATGATCCTCTTACTGAGAAGTTATCTAGAATCTTATATCTCGTAGCTAGCTTTCCTGAGATGTTACTACCAAAATCACTATAATTTTCGAATCTTAATGCTGTAGCTACCAAGAATGCATCATTAATATCTGCTTCTATATCTACGTAAGCACCAAGGTTGTTTCTAGTAACTTCATTTTCGTCTGCGATACCAGGTCTTGCACTTGATCCTACATCTTTTCCTTCTGACGCTAATGGTCCTGCAGAAAAAGATTGGAAACTACCAGGTGTTTGCCAGTATTTTTCTGCTCTATATTGTGTTCCAAATGCTAAATTAAATGCTTCAAATCCTGATACATTTAATGCCTTCGATACATCTGCATTTAAGATGTTCTGCTCTACATTATATGTACCTACATGGAAGAAAGTTTCTGTAGCTGAACCAAATGATGGATTTGTCGTATTGAAAATATCTAAATAAAGATCATTGTGACCCTTAGAATAAGCTAAATCCCAGTTCCATCCGTCAGCAGATTCTTGTTGGATTCCTGCAGAATAAGAAAAATCTGTACTTGTACCTGGAGAAATAGGAACATAACCATCAGGAAAAACAGACAATGCTGCTCTTGAATATCTACCTGGATTTCTGAAGAATCCATAAGCAGTAATAAACTTATCAGAATATCCACCATATGCATATACAGAAAGTCCTTTGTCATTTATTGGATATCCAGCGTTGATGAAAACTTGCTTAGTTTCATTTTCATTACTTCCATAGTTACCTACAACAAAATCTTCATCAGGATAAACGTTTCTATCAGCAAATGGATCATCAGTTAGGTATGGGTAATTTTCAGTAGGTATGATATTTCCATCTACATCCCTTGGCTGATCTTCTGGAACAGAAGGATAGATTGTACCAGAATAGTAGTCAGAACGATTCGTCCCAGCAAACTTGAAGTGCTCCAAAGTAAAGTTAAAGAAACTGTTTTCCTTACCTAAGCTGAATCCATAGTTCAATGAATTCTTAATTGTGAATCCATCTCTGAATGTTCTACCAGCAGAAGCATCATCGCTAGGAGAACTGAAATGTTGACCTACTGTAGTTTGAAAAGAACCACCATCATTTTGATCTTTCAGTTCCATATTGATAATACCAGCGATTGCATCTGATCCGTATTGTGCAGCGGCACCATCTCTAAGTACTTCCATTCTTTTTATAGCGTTTGAAGGTAAGCTGTTAAGATCGGTAACCACATTACCTAAACCAGGAGCTACATTTAAGTTCAAAGTTGAAAATTGATGTCTTCTTTTTCCATTGAGTAGTACTAGTGATTGATCTGGTCCCATTCCTCTCAATGATGCAGGGTCTGCATAGTTAGTGGTACCATTGACTCCATATTTTGCCGAGTTAAATGATGGAGAAGAATATTGAACTTGCTGCCCTAGATCTGTCTGACCTGTAGCTAATAGTTCTTTCGCATTGACTACATCTACTGGTACAGGACGCTCTACATCCGTTCTTGGCTTACCTCTTGAACCGACAACTGTTATTGCATCTAATTGTTGACCTTGACTAAGATATATTTCTAAAGTAGTAGTTGTAACATTGATTGTCTTGGTATTATACCCTACATAGCTCACTTCTAATACATCGCCTACTTGACCAGCGACAGAAAAATTACCATCTAAGTCTGTTATACTTCCTGCTTCATTAGAAGTGTTATAAACAGATGCTCCAATTAATGGGTCAGTAGATCCATCTTCATACACAACTCCAGTTATTTGAGCTTGTATCAGAACACTGTAGAAAATAGTGATTATGATTAAAATTAAGTTTTTCATTTGTGAATATTTAGTTATATGAATAGGTAGTGATGTTTAATTCAAGCTCATATTTACCCAATAATATTTACCAAAATAATCGTTTTACAAAATTATATTCTATTTTACAAGATTTTACAAATATTTACATTTGTGCATGGATTTAAAGGACAAATTATTAGACGAATTGCAAGAATTATATGTGAGCGAAATCCAAACACTTCAAGGTTTGGCTCGACATCTCTAGGTGAGTTGGCGGATCAGTTATGTTTGAGCAAGAGTTTGATTACAAAATTAATGTCAGGAACAGCAACCCAAGGAATGTATGAGCGGTGCCTGAGTAATTTGAGAAGAATAAAACAAGAAAAACATTTATCTCAAGAAAATGAGAAATTAAAAAGCCAAATAAGAGCAGTTCCAGACATTCTTTAGTGGCTATTTCTTTAATTGCTCTTATGGCATTCTTTAAGTTGTATTCTGAAGACAACAGCGATCTTGATCCACCAGTAGAATCATCTGAATTACTGAATGCTTTTTTCAACCCTGACTTCGATAGCCCGAGTTTGTCACCTTATATGCCGATTGATAAAGTGCAAGAATATTGTCCTTGTAGCAGATATGAAGGCGATTGGGAATTGACCAAGCCTTATGTTATTCCTATCCCATTCAAAGAGCCCGGTATGTATTATGTGGCAAAGTCTAGTGATGTAAAGCTAAAATGTGTTTCTGCAGAAACAGGTCTACTACAAGGAAAGAAAATGCATGGATTCGAAATTCTTAAACATGAACTTTGGATGGATTCAGAACATGAAGCATTGATGTCTAAGTATTTTAATGCAGAGAAGAAACAGTATACTAAAAAATTCTATAATCTTGATTTTGAATCGGATAAGAGATTTGAAAAAGTAGCAGATTTCACTTCATTATTCAATAATACCTTTGAGATCAATAAAGATAAAATAAGACGAAATGGAGAGCCTGCCGGAAGATATGCAAACTATGTAAATCAGAAAGCTGTAGCTAAATACAAAATAGATCTTAACGAAATCCTTAATCATGCCGTAGGGGATATGATTAAGGTTTCATGTGATGATACTCCTAATCCAAATTGCAATCCGAATAGTCTAAAAGAAGGAGAAAGTACATTGGAATTCACATGCAATTTTACTATCGATACAGAAAATTTAGGCTATGGGGGTACATATCCTTATGTAAAGAAACTCAAGCTAATCAATCAGCATTATTCAAATAACTTATTATGCGGCTGTGAATGATTAAAGCGATTAACATGCTGTGATCAGAGAATCACTCCTTAGTCGTGACTCTAGATACAGCCAAACCGATATATGGCATTAAGACAGCCCCCTCCGACTTTAATCCTCAAAGAATTATAAATTAATATTTGTATAAGTAGATAGCGAATTGTCGAAATTGAAATCATGAGGATTAAGGAATCACAAGTATTTCTTCATAAAGACTATATAAATGAACTTGACCAAATAGAAAATTGAGAAAGCTTAAAAATTTTTGATTTATCCTTAAGCGTTTTTGTCAGATCCTGCCTTTTATATACTGAGAGCTCTTTACACTATTATCAAACAAAAAATTAAAATAATGAAATTCAAAAATTTATGTTTTTTCCTTCTCTCTTTAGCAATATATAGTTGTAGTGAGGATGCGGCTGAAATTACTGAAACTGAGCTAGAAGAGTTCGTCCCTGGAGAAACGGGGCAATCTTCAAATATATTAGCTGATTATCCTAATGGTATAATCTCCATCGATTACAATGGTCAAATGGAAATTATAGAAAAAGCTTCTGCAATAACAACGTCTTCTGAAACTCTCATTATATCAGAATTTGTAGATGACGAGACTGGTGATCCGACTAAACTACTAATTGGTGTAAAAGGTTTTTCTGAAGGCGATTTCAAAGGAAATGTTCTCGGTTATAATTTGCTGCCCAATGATTATGACCTCGCTGATATCACCATAACCGAATACGGTGAAGTAGGTGGTGTCATCTCTGGCAGTTTTTCTGTATCCTATAGTCAATTAGGTAACCAGATTACTGTAAGTGGTGATTTCAATGGTCTAAGAATCAATTAGATACAACAGAAAATTGGAGAATCTACTTAAGCATATAAATCTTTCTGTCAAACAGAATCGAGCGAGTCAAAAAGCTATTTTTGAGCACTACTCCTCTTTTCTTTATAACTGCGCCAGAAAGTACCTCAGAAATCATCACGATATTGAGGATGCCTTACAGATTGCATGGGTCTCTATATTCAAAAACTTGTCCAATTACAAACATTCTGAAAAATTTGAAGCTTGGATAAAGATTATAGTCATCAGAGAAGCATGGAGGGTACGAGCAAAATATAAACAAGTAGAATCTCTAACGATTCAATCAGATGTGATCCCATATGATATGGAGAGTGAATTAATTGCAAAAATGTCTTGTGAGAATATTCTTAAAAAACTTGAGTTCATAGCTCATGGTCCTCGGACTGTCTTTAAGATGTATGTATTAGATGGATACAATCATTCAGAGATCGCAAGTATATTAAATATTTCACCATCGACATCCAGAGTACATCTGACCAATGCAAGAAAGGCATTTAAGAAAATGTTCGTTCATTCTACAACAAGAGCAATATGAATCAAGAAAATTTTGAGCAGACTTTAAGAGAAAAGTTTGAAAACTTTTCCTCTGATTACAAGGCAGATATTTCCATGTGGGATAGCATAGAGAGCCAGTTAGATCCACGTCCTAAAAACAGAAAGCGATTCCTGATTTTTATAACGAGCTTAGGAGTTGCTATCAGTAGTTTCATTCTCTATTTTCAAGCAAGTGACAAGCTCATGGATGACAGAATTACCGAGCAAGAATTGAAGCTTGACTATAATTCAGAATGTAGGCTCGCCATAGCTTCTGACCGGCATCATGATGAAAGAGGATCGTATGAACAGTCAAGCAAAGTTTTGCTAGAATCAAGTCAGAGAACAGATAATCAAGATTTGGATTCAGAATCCTTTGCTCTGGATGCATCTGGTGATGAGGATATTGTAGATGATCCTGCTGTACATGTTTCTAATAAAGTAAAACTTGCGATGAGGGAAAGCATAGGAGTAAAAGCTACTTCTGAATCTGATCTGATATGGCAGGATGAGAGCAAAGAGGTGAAGGTCAGAGCAGGTGTATCTGAGGTAGTGCCTTTGCTTAAGATCAGATCTCTTGGAATAGAATTTATCAGAGATCACGTCGAGCTAGACATGACCACTACAATTTTAGATCACTCTTCAAGAGATCAGAGAAAAAATTTCTCCGTTGGGCTGACTGTTGGTAGCAGTATGTTACAGTCCAGTTATTCCTTAAATGATCCTGCATATCAAGCCGTCCTTGAACAAAGACAAAAGTCTGAATCTCCAGGAACACAGTATAGCCTTGGAATGGAAGTCGAGTATGATTTTTCTCGCTCATGGTCTTTACTTATTGGTGCTAACATGTCGTTTGTTCAGAATGAATTCTTTTCAGAATCTAATGAACTTAGAGTTGATTCTATTCCGAATTATAAAAGGATGACTACGACAATGGCTGGCAGAGATACGACAATTGTAGGAACACTGATAAGGCAGACTAGAAGGAATATAAAAACATGGAAGTACAGTGATAGGTTGTTACTTAGGATTCCAATCCTGATCAGCTACAACAAATCACTTGGACCTAAATCCAAAATAGGATTTGGGTTAGGAACAGAAACAGTTTTCTATCAAAGTATTAAAGGTGAAGAATTAGACTTAAATGGTGAATTCTATGACCTTGAAAACGATAAAGAAAACAGATACGGAAAGAAGGGTGCTTCTGCACTATTCAGATTTAATTATAATTATCAAATAACAGAAAATTGGGATTTACGAGTGATGGCGGACTATAGGAAGTCCATCAGAAGCAACTATACAGCGGATGCTCCAATACAAAAGTCGTTCAATAGTGTAAGCTTAACTCTGGGATCTCATTTCACTTTTTAAAATAAAAATAATGAAACATATTAACTTATTAGTTTTAGCTATATTCTTTACGTCCACAAATATGTCAGCACAAGTTATACTCAATGCTTATGCAGGTGAAGACATTTGTGGAGACGTCACATTGACCTTAAATAATTCAGTAAACTTATCTGAAGATAAATGCGAATTCACAACAGATTATTCTAATGTACAGAGCGGTGCAAATACCTTATCATTGACATCTGATGTTTTCCCTCTTTCATATACTTCTACTCTGGATATTGTAAAAACCATGAGATACATGGATGAGGGTTTTGAGTCATATGCACAAGGCATTGCTGCTGATTTCAATAATGATCAGGTAATCAGTACTGATGATGTGGTCAGCATGAGAAGAGTTATCTTGGGAATTGAGTCTGATATACCACATAAGATTAAGCTGGCAACTGTTGAGCAAGTTTCTGACCCATTAACTTCATTTGAATTAGATTCAGAACATACTTCACTGACATTTGATGAATCAGCACTTCAAGATGGTGTGCCAAAAGAAGTGGTGCTCGTCATAGTTGGTAACTTTAAATAGATAATAAAGCTATTCTGACTATTACAAAAGGTCGATACTATTTGGTGGTATCGGCCTATTCTTATTTGAAGCTCCATCAATTCACATAATAGCATCAAGGTGATCTCAAATGTAACACAATCAAATGTGAGCAACGCAACGCCATAAAACAAATGGATGACGATGGCATACCCTTCGGGGTAAGCCACGTATCCTAATTACATTATCCTAATTATAAAATATACCATGATGGGAACTTTTATTTATCTTTAAGGCTAAAAGAGTTGAGAGTATTTGCGAAAAAGATTCTAAGAGAATTTTGGGAAAAATAACCTGATACAGAGGAACAATTGAAATCATGGATTCAAGAAGCTGAAAAAAATAATTGGCTAAACCCAAATTTTGTTAAGGATGAATTTCCTAACTCAATATTGATACCCTATAATCGTATAATTTTCAATATTAAAGGTAATCAATATCGACTAGTAGTAAGAGTTAATTATAAGTATCAGTTGGTCTATTTTAGATTTATTGGAACTCATATAGAGTATGACAAAATTGATCCAACAAAAATATAACAATGAAGATAAAACCTATTAAATCAGAAAGAGAGTATGAATTGGCTCTTAAACGTTTAGATAAAATATTTGATGCTGAACCAGAAACGAAAGAAGGAGATGAATTGGAACTTTTGGCAATAGTAATAGAAGACTATGAAGATAAGAATTATCCAATTGACCCTCCAGATCCAATTGAAGCAATCAAATTTAGAATGGAACAAATGGGAATGAATCAAAATGATTTAGCTAAAATAATTGGACATAAAAGTAGGGCGAGTGAAATATTGAATAGAAAGAGAAAATTAACTCTTAGTATGATAAGAAAGTTAAATAGAGAGTTAAATATTTCAACTGAAGTTTTGGTTAAGGAATACTGAGGATAATCGAGTGGTCAGGTCGATCATAGGCTAACTCTTACGACGCCTACTAACATCACATTACCCACAATTACGGACCGTCACATTTTAAAAAATAATTTAAATGAAAAAAAACATATTGATTACTGGTACTTCAACAGGTGTTGGATTTGAAAGTGCCCTATTATTTGCCCAGAACAAATACAAGGTTTATGCTACTCTGAGAAACCTAAAGAAAGTAGATGCACTCAAAAGCAGAATTGAAACTGAAAACTTAGATATCGAAATACTCGAACTTGATGTGACACAGATAAAATCAATTCAATCAGTGGTTACATACATTATCGAAAAAGATGGCAAGATAGATTTGTTATTGAATAATGCTGGAGCTGGTTTTGCAAAGACAACAGAACAAGCTTCGGAAGAAGAAATTAGATGGGTTACCGAAGTAAACTATCACGGAGTTGTTTTTTGTACTCAGGCAGTTTTACCGCATATGCGTAAGCAAAAGAATGGGCAAATTATAAGTATTACCTCTGTTGGTGGTTTAGTTGGACAGCCTTTTAACGAATTATATTGCGGTGCGAAATTTGCCGTAGAAGGTTATATGGAAAGCCTCGCTACCTACGTTAGTGATGCATTCAATATAAAAATTACTTGTATTGAGCCAGGGGGAATCTCAACAGAGTTTATGGCTTCTGCCATTGAAAAAACAGCGACTGAAGGCCAATTTGCAACAGGCGAATACTTACCTATATTTGAAAGGTATATGGCAGGAAATCAAAAAAGAGCCAATGAGAGCAAAGATAAAGTATATCAAACAGGAATAGAAGTAGCAGAAGTTGCATTAAGTATTGCTCAAAACGAAAATCCGCCTTTAAGAATCCGAACTTCAAAATGGGCGGAAAAATTTTGTGAGCTAAAAACAAAAGCAGACCCAGATGGCACCAAATTAGTAAGACAATTAAAAGACAGTTTCTTATAACACAAAATAGTTTAACCGTAAAATATCTCAGTTCTATTTTTCTATATGCTGGAACCGGTCTTGTTTATATTTTTACATCTGGTTCTGGATATGGCGAGCCTCTGATTTTTGAAGACTGACTGATCTCTGCTCTTGCAGAGCCGATGCCCATACGTGACATCGAAAGGAAGGAACCGCAAGCGGATGGATGGATTTTTTTTACCGATAGCTGTCGGTAGTAATACAGATCGAGTATAATGCTTGAAAGAATTAGGTTTGCGGGTAAAAACACCAAACCAATTTCTTCTCGGTTTAAATTATAATCGTTTGATAAGTGTAAAGTGTATCGAGTATTTATACAAGAGGTCCAGCCCCCCTTGAAGTAAATTATTTCAGCTTAGCTTTTTTTAGACTTTTTCTTCTTTTTATAATTGCCTCCATAGGCACTGCTATCGTTCTTTTTAAATCTGCGAGAAGACTTAGGTTTAGAGCGGTCGGAGGAGCCTTCAGATCTTCCAGAGCTATACTTTCTTCCAGAGTCAGATCCGTCAGAACCTGAATCTTCAGAGCGAGATCTTCCAGAGCCATACTTTCTTCCAGAACCAGATCCGTCAGAACCTGAATCTTCAGAGCGAGATCTTCCAGAGCCATACTTTCTTCCAGAACCAGACCTGCCAGAATTCGATCTACCAGAGCTGGATCTACCGGATCCAGATCTGCCACTACTTCGGCCCCTTCCTCCGCCACCTCTGTATCCACCGCCTCTTGATCCACCTCTACCTCCGTCTCCTCCTCTTGAGGAGCGTGATGATTCATCTTGGTTTAGATCCCTGGAGCCAGCGAGTCCCATTTGTTCGAGTTCACTAAGCATAAGCTTGCTGATGAGGTCCTCTTTGGATAGACTCGCAAAGATATTTGTTGCTGTCTCCAGAAGATCAGCATCAATTTTATTCTTAGTTTCCTTTTCTAGAATAGCGGTACACCACTGCTCTATGCGATTAGTCGCGATGATGTCAGAAGAGGGGACAAGTACTTTATCGAATGCGATACCAAGGTCCCTTTCTAATCTATTGATCTTATACTTTTCCTTCCCATTGATGAAAGAAATCGACGTTCCCTTCTTACCAGCTCTGGCTGTTCTTCCAGACCTGTGCGTGTAGTATGATACGTCATCTGGCAGCGTATAGTGAAATACGTGTGTTAGGTCATTGACATCGATGCCTCTTGCTGCGACATCAGTGGCGATTAATACTTGTAAGTCATGCTTTTTAAATCGCTTCATGACTCTATCTCTCTGCTGCTGACTTAGATCGCCATGAAGTGCGTCTGCCTTATAATTTTTTTGTAATAGAGTCTCTGCTAACTCTTGTGTATCTCGTCTGGTTCTGCAGAATACGACACCTCTCATTGCATAGTCCATATCCAAGAATCTGATGAGCGCTTCCGCTTTATCAGATTGCTTGACGACAGTGTATTCATGTGATATATTGACATTGACTTTATCTTCGCTATTGACTTTGATCTCAATAGGATCTTCCATATAGTCTTTCACGATTTTTCTGATCGCTTTAGGCATAGTCGCTGAGAATAGCCACGTCAGCTTTTCATCTGGGGTGAAACTTAAGATCTCATCGAGCTCATCCTTGAAACCCATATTGAGCATTTCATCGGCTTCATCCAGCACGACGAATTGAATTTGCTGTAGATTAATGGCCTTTCTCTTCACTAAGTCAATCAGTCTACCTGGAGTGGCTATAATAATATGCTGTGGCTTCTTAAGTGCTTTGATCTGCTTCATGATGGCCTCACCACCATATACAGGTAGCACATTGAGCTTGAAGAGGTACTTGCTGAAGGTAGCGAGTTGCTCTGCTATTTGTTTGCCTAATTCACGTGTAGGTGCTAGGACGAGAGCCTGAGTATGCTTCATGTCCGGATCGATCTGCTCTAATAGTGGCAGTCCAAATGCCGCTGTCTTACCCGTTCCTGTCTGAGCGATACCTATAAAGTCTCGGTCTCCTTCCATCAGTAGGGGGATCGCTTTCTGCTGAATATCCGTTGGTTTCTCGAATTCCAGCTCTTTGAGGACTTTTAGAATCTCTTCCGATAGACCTAATTCAGTAAATTTTACCACTATACTTCTTTAAAATGAACTGCAAATGTAACCTTAATATTAATAGGCTTTTGTATTATATACAGAACCAAATGATATACTATTGGGTTAGAATTGATGTAAACCCGTACAATTGAAGGTATTAAGTGTTCTCACCATCATTTTATTCAGCTTTATTCAGATATCTCAGACGGATAAAGGTCTTAACCTATATTCTGAATTCTACGCTCATTACAGTGGTAGTAGTCATAAGTTTCTGAGTGAAGTGAACTCATTGGACTCTTTGATAAACACCATCGACTCTACGAATCACCAACAAGAATTGAAGTATCAGATCGATACTGTGAGAGCTTCTTACAAGCGCATAGAGTATTTATTCGACTACTTTAATACAAAATATAACTACTACTTTATCAATGGCGGCCCTCTTCCTAAGATAGATATAGAGGCTTATGATGATCCATTGTTACAGCCTCTCGGTCTGCAGCGCTTAGACGAATTAATATATTCAGAAGATGCTCTTGATGTATTGCCAGAACTGATCATGCTGTCGTCTCGATTATTAGAGGATGCTACAGGTATTATAGAAATCGATCAAGGTGGCTTGAATGTAACCCCTTTACAATTTATAGAATCTTTAAGATCAGGGATCATCAGGGTGTTCACTTTAGGATTGACAGGATTCGATACACCCGGCTCGGGACATGGTATATCAGAAGCAATCATCAGTATGAATACCATGCGCGATGGATTTTCCTATCTCAAGGCAGATATACCGTCTTATAGGGATAGTACTTTGACTTCTTCATTGGATTCTTTATATCATCTTGGGATAGATAAATTACGAGATCAAGATTTTGAATCGCTTGATCGAATGGCATTTTTAAAGGAAGTCGTTAATCCTATTTATAGCACTTTGAGGCAGTGGCAAGAGTTTCATGAATTAGGAGATGATTATCATAAGTCCCATGCTCAAAATTATAGTTCAATCAATCTTTTTGATGAGGACTTCTTAGACTTAAATTACTTTTCTCAGTATTCCTTCCTTCCATTGGATAATCTTGATGCATCAGCTCTGGGCAAATCATTATTCTACGATACCAGAATGTCAAAGACTAATGCGATGTCCTGCGCGACGTGTCATCAGCCAGATAAGGCCTTCACAGATGGAGAAATAAAGAGTCTGACTAATACAGCAGGTAAGAGAACGCTTCGCAATGCGCCTTCTCTTGTAGATGTCGCTTATTCTAATCGTTACTTTTGGGATATGAGAGAATATGATCTGGAGAAGCAGATCGGACATGTGGTGAAGAACGAGCTTGAATTTGGTTTGAGCTTTAAGCAATTATCAAAAAAACTTGCTGCGGATGAATCATACTTCAGATCATTTCAAAACATATATGCTGGTCATGCGAAAGAGCCGATCAGTAGAAGGACCATCAGCCATGCCATCGCATCATATCTCAATACATTGAATTCTTTTAATAGTGATTTTGATAAATATGTGAGAGGTGAATTAGACGATTATTCTGCAAGTGCGATCAATGGATTTAATTTATTCATGGGTAAGGCTAACTGTGGGACTTGTCATTTTGCTCCTGTATTCAATGGCTCAGTGCCTCCTTATTATGACGACTCAGAGTCAGAGGTATTAGGTGTATTAGAGATATATGATACGCTTCATCCGGTCTTAGATTCAGATCCTGGTCGATATGAGAACGGACTACGCCGAGATGCATACGCTCACTTTCAGCAATCCTTTAAGACAGTCACTGTGCGTAATGCTGAGCTTACAGCACCATACATGCATAACGGAAGCATCAAAGATTTAGAAGAACTGATCGACTTCTATGATAGAGGTGGAGGCGAGGGCATGGGCGTACAAGTGCCGACTCAGACTTTATCTCCAGATCCACTTCATTTGACTGAGCAAGAGAAAAAAGACTTGATCGAATTTTTAAAAACTTTAACTGACTTGTCAGGCTTACTCGATTGATCATCATTGTTATTCCTATTTAGTAAGATGAGTATTGCTCAAGTTTTATAATTTAGGAGTCATGATTATCATTAAGTACTTCTTCTATGCTATTTCCATTAACTATTTTTCATGGATAGTAGGAATGGCGCTGAATGCTGTCATAAAAATGAAAGCATTCTATAATAAGTTGTCAAATCTTAATTTCATAAAGAGTCAGACATTACCTAAATGACTTGGACTTGGTTATTTTAAATGGATTGTAATAAATACATTTTTTAAAGTCTTCAGTCAAAATCTTAAACTAAAAAATAAGGACGGATCACTGAACTAAATCAGCTAAGACAGGAAATGACTTATTCTGAAATAAGTCATTTGATTGGATTTGGAGTCGTAGCTATTTACTCCTTAGTCATATTTATTTCTGGTGAATGCCTATTTGGATTGATCATGATGATAGTGAATGTATTTATGAATTTATATCCATCTTTATTGCAGCAGGAGAATAAAAAGCGAATAGACCGATTGATAGAAAAATATAATTAAGATGTTTCACTAAGCTGCGATGGACTACTCATGCTTGATCAGGGATAGATCGAAAGTATTTAATTCTCTTTCTTCTTCTTTTTCTGGGCTTCAACTTTTCTGCGTGCCATCATTTCCTTCTTAGCTTTATCGTCAGAGATATTGATGGTCAGTCGGTCCTGTATGTGCTGATCTTTTTCTATGAGGATACTGTAAGAACCTGCTTTCCAATATTTAGAATTGATAGAGAATTCAGCTTCTTGTCCTTTTGTAAAATTTCGATTCTGAATTGGCGTACTGATTAATTCTCCACTTGGGCTTAGCACAGATATCTTATACAGTCCATCTTCGGTAATCGGGATATTGAATTCATGTACTTTATCTTTTATAGTGAATTCAGCTTGGGTGGTTTTTAGCTGATTCTGGCCATAGCTACACTGAGCGATTAGGCATATGGCACTGACGAGAATGGAAGTAAGTAAGTATTTCATAAGCTAAAATTTTTGCTCCTCGCTGATAATCAGCAAGTGTAATATTTCAATTATTTTCTTAGTCGCTGTTAATGATATATCGTAAACGTATTATAAGACTACGGTTTAAGGACAATATTATCGAACCAATAAGTGCCAGCAGGTGCATCACCTAATAGCGCTGATACTCTAACGAAATTTGTATTATTTTCATCAGGGGTGACTTGCATTGAGAAGTTTTGCCACTGATTATTGACTGTTATTCCTGAATAGGCATAACCGTTCCAAGGGGAGTTATGTCTTCCGACTGCCATTCCAATATTTCTGGTGCCGCTGGCTCTTGCTGAGAATGTCAGTGTATACGTTTGTCCCGCATTCATAGACATGCCAAACTGCTCAAACTGTATATGCCATGATGTGCCTGTGATATTACTTGTGACTACCTTTGCAGCTCCATTCTCAAGAGTCAGGACTGCGCCTGATCCCTGATGAAGCTCCATCACCCATGGGGATACACTGCCTGAAGAAAAGTCTCCATTGCTAAGCATATTTACGGATTCACAATCTCGGATTTCTGCTAAGAAGACAGAATTAGCTTTTACTTCAAATCCGTCATTCAGCACCACTGCATCAGCACCTCTGAAGTTTATATTATAAGCTGTATCCACTGTGCCAGATGAACTGATCTCAGGGCCGTCATAAAAAGTACCATTAAGGATGGGATTAGCATCGAAGATGGGCTGCTGAGTAAACTGACAGGGAGGACAGGGTAAGCATCCTGCACTGCCACAGTTTTTGACATTGACCCTAGATGTCAGCGTGATTAAGTCGCCACTTGCATTGACATACTGGTAGGTGATGGTGTGAGCTCCAGGTCCAGCTTCATCAGGATCAAAATCAAACTTATCGCCATAGTTATTGATCACGCCAGCTCCTGTATATTGACCTCCCTCATTGATACCTCCATCTAGTCCATAGAAGATTCCATCATTGATACATGGATTGATGTTTACATTAAAACTTCCAGCAGTACTTGGCTCAGTATTAATTCTCATTTCTGCGAATCCAAAGCAACTACCTCCATAATTTTCAAATGGAGTAATCACCATATATCTTGCTTGAGCCCCATTAAAGTCTGGACCTTGGAATCCTTCATACTTTGGATCGCCAGTCGCTTGTGGAAAGCTGAGGACCCCCCAGAAAGTCCAGTTAGTTCCATTTAATGAATAGTGGATTCTTGCTTTTTTGACATTCCACATCCGCTCAGTGGGATCTGGATGATTTAGATTCCAGAATGTACTTTCATGGAGATCTTGGACTTGACCAAAGTCATACCTGATCCAATGAGAATTACCTTGACCAGATACTGGATTATTAGAGGTCGTACATGATATCCAGCTGTCATGTGCATTGGTGCTGTGTCTATCTTGGCAGCACTGTGCCGCTAAGAAAGTTGTAGATCCCACCATGAATATAATGATATATAAGATTTGCTTCATGTGCTATTATTTAAGAAATCCGATCGGACGCGGTGAAGAATTGATAGTATGAAACTGTGATAATCTTGGGAAGATCATATTGATATTAGAATTGTCTACCCCAAACCATTTAGCGACTTCCGCAAAATAGCAATCAGTCGAAGTCGTAGGTAGTAATACTCCATTGCCAATGTCATTTGCACTATTTAATGCCAAAGATGGATATGTGCCATAAATTTTCTGACCATTGATTAAACCGTTGCCTCCCATGACCATGACATTACCACCCCAAGCGTGATCACTGCCATCTCCGTTAGAAGTCAGCGTACGACCAAATTCTGAGGTGGTCATAGTTAATACTTTATCTTCCATGCCTATGTGCTGAAGACCTTGATTAAATTCTTTCATCGCATCACCTAATAGGCCTAACATACCTACTTGAGAATCTAACAATTCATCATGATGATCCCATCCTCCAAAATTCACAAAGAAGATTTGTCTTTTGAAATCGAGTACGTCTCCTGAATTGAGGCCATTATTCGCTTCTTCCGTACTCACTGCTATGGACCGCGCGATCATTTTTAAATTTTGAGAAACTCGATTACCCATGCTGAAAGTGTCAGCATATTGACCTGCGGGATTATTATCATCAGCTGGTTCGAATTCTCTATACTTACCTATGGCTTCGGAGAATTCCTCGTGCGCGTCCATCGATTTTCCAAGTGTATTGACATAAGTCTTCTTGAAAATATCTTGGTAATTCTGACCGATGAAGTTGTCTACTGCATTAGTCTGTAGCTGCCTGAAAATCCAATTACTTTGTGGATCGTATGCATTGATACCTAAACTACCTTCTGAGTTGATCGCATATTCTACTGTATCATTTCCTGACTGTAGTATATTGGTCCCAGAGAGGGTAATGTTCATAGAGATATTCTGATTGTTATTCTGGTCATTGATGACATCAGCGATCTTACCACCCCAGCCCGTGGCAGTCCTTTGATCCATGATGGCAGTTTGCCATTGTTGGATTTGGTCAGAATGAGAGAATAATCCTAGAGGCCTTACGATTGATTTATTTTGGTACTGTGACTTATTCATAGGAGCCATGAGTGTACCTATGTTAGATATAAATGAGAGCTTACCACTATTATAAAGGTCTCTGACTCCACCTAGTGAAGGATGTACTCCATATGACTTGCCATTATGAGAGCCATTCAATGTTAATACTTCACTTAGAGGTATGGCCAGGTTACTTCTTGTATTTACATATTGTGCATGACTGGTGCGAGGGATTAAAGTATTGTATGAGTCATTTCCTCCTGCTTGGAGAATACAGACAATTGCCTTATAGTCATTCATTGAAGAATTGGATATGGCAGCGGCATTCATCGCTTTAAAATTCAATAAAGAATTCGCAAGTGTCATGTAGCCCATACCAGCACAGCTGATCTGCCCCATGAAGTGCCTGCGCGATAATTTCTTTGTGATCTTATTCATTTCAAATATCTTTATTTTGTAACTCTATGAGTATCGACAATCTTGAAAATTTAATCATTTATTTTGGAGTTTATTATATACGTCATAGACGATTCGAGATGGTTTGCATTATCGCATGACTGCATAATCAGGTGAAATAAGTAAAATGTAAACACCGATTCTGACCCGATAATCTAAATAATCATAGTATTGATTTTGCTGCATTTGATTAAGAGAAGTCCTGATTAGGTCTCTGGTGTTATCTGTCATGCTTCCATGAGTAAATACTCTGTCCAGTTCATTAATAAATGTCTCAGTATCTGCAGCCAGTGTTTTGTAATAGTTGATGTCAAACTTGACTTGATTCTCAGTGATCCATTCTCCTTCCCAATTATCCATGATTCTACCCCATGACGCAATCCACTGATTCACATGATTTATATAACCAGGAGCAGTTAGGGTATTATGCAAATTGAATTCAGGAGCCACTAAGTTTTCATCTGCGATATCGCCATTAGGCTGATGATCTGGTAAGTAAAAATTGAAAACGCTCGGAGAATTAAATAAATCTTGGCCGACCATGGTTGCGAAATTATGATTGACATTCCAATAATAATTTAGAGGATTCGCCTTGTCAATGGCTCTGGCAAAATGGACGTACTTAATCAGTGGCTCTTTTAGCTTACTATTTTTATCATCAGATAAGAATGAGCAGGCTCTGGCTTCACCATCCATCAGTATGGCTTTGATGACCGCAGCCATATCGCCTCGGACACCATTTCCATTGTTATTAAATACTTCAGCGACTCGCGCCACGTAAGCACCAGTAGGATTAGACTTAACTAATCGCTGTATGAGGCGATAGGAGATGAATGGGCCCACATTAGGATGAGTGGCTAAGTTATGTATCGCATCATTGATATCTTTCATGCCACTCTGACCTGATGGAACGGTCAGACCTTTGAGTAATTCTTTTGATCCTTGCTCATGTTCTGTTTCATACATCATCATAGGTATTGTCACATCGGCGACCCATATACCTCTGCCAAAGTATAGATTCCCGGTGTCTCCGTATGGATTATCGACGGTGCCACTCACGCCAAGCCCAGTGAAGATCTTTGCATATTCTCTGATATCATCTTGATCATAAGTGGGGATAAAATTTCCATCCTCATCTTTCATTCTGGAGCCGTCCATATTCAGTTCGTATAGTCCGATAGAGAATAGCTGCATGATCTCTCTTGCATAATTCTCATCTGGATGAATATTATTAGCGGGGTCTGCTCTAGGATTATTCAGGTGACTTAAATATTCTCCCATGACGGGGTGAAGTGTGACATCTCGCAGTAAATTTTCAAAATTACCAAAAGCATGCTTTCCAAGCATATCATAATAGCTGGCTAAGCCATCTCCAAAACCACCTAAGTCTGACTTACGTGACACGACGAATATTTCTGAAAGTGCAAATGCAACCCGATGTCTTAGCAAGTCATCATTCCTCATGATCTGATCCCACCATGCATAATTAAAATCCATCCACTGAGGTCTAAATTGATCTACAGATAGTATTTCTCCTTTGACGGCCATAGAGTCAATAATGATCTGATAGATTTCCTCCACCTTAGGCAGCATCATCGTTTGTGGTAGTTGGATTTGATTATCTATCCATTGTTCCATTCCCATAGCGGCGACATCATCGATATGAGTTTTATCAAAGCCTAATGCTGCTTGAGACAGGAATCGGGAAGCATTCATGTATTTAGCATCGAGACCATTTCCATTGATGGTATTATTGGCTGATGCGGCTTTGGGCCAATTCGCTTGATTCTGCTGACTGCTTGATGTTACAGTGATGCCACTATTATTACCTCCACCTATATAGGACTGAGCAATGGCATGGTGCATTAGATTTATACTAAGACAGCATATAATTAAAGATAGTGATCTCATACATTTAATACTTAAGAAGAGAAAAATAAGAACAGACATATAATAGCAGCATAAAGATCACACTAATTATAATATGAATAATAAGTAAAAACCCTACAATTAATTTACGCGTTAATATATGATTTCAATCTTCTAATATAAAAATCGGTAAAAAACTGGATTGGGGCATTTTAAACCTGCTAACTTATTCTTTCGGGTATTATACTCGATCTATTTCCTATTGATAGTTATCGGTGTAAAGCAGCGTCGGTGTAAGTGGCTTAAAGCTATGCAGGCATTATCATTCGTAGAGATGATTGATTATATTGTATTTTATAAATCTCTTAAAATAAAAAATCTACACCATGCCCGATAATTATTGGATGTTCTTTGTCTCTGCTATCATACCCATCATTGTGGGGTTTATCTGGTACCATCCTAAAGTATTTGGTACAGCGTGGATGCGGATTAACGGGTTAAAAGAGCAGGATTTAGAAGGCGGAAATATGGTCCTGATATTAGGGCTTTCATTTTTGCTTGGCGTATTCTTATCATTTGGTCTTTCTGGCTTAGTGATACACCAAGGGAATGTATTTCAGATGATGATGCCTAATATTATGGAAGCTGGTAGTGCTGCACAGTTACAGTACAATGATCTGATGGCACAGTATGGGAATAGTCATCGAGGCTTCGGACATGGAGCGCTGCATGGTGGATTAGCGACTGTCGTTTTTGCGTTACCAATCATTGCGATTAATGCGCTTTTCGAAAGGCGAGGTGGAAAGTACATTATGATTCATTTTGGTTATTGGTTTTTGACCTTGTTACTCATGGGTGGTCTACTCTGCCAGACATTAGTCTATTCTCCTCTGTAGATTAAGCGCCAGATAAGTCTAAGATTTTTAATCGGATAATTATCAATGTGTATAGCTTATCACATATTATATCTGCATTTTTAGGCTTACAAAATAATGGATATAATATCAATGGATATAAGTGAATTAAGTCTACTCATACATAAACGAAGATCTATTTTTCCTGCGACCTATACAGGAGCAATAGTCGATGATGAAGTGATCAGGCAAATATTGGAAAACGCAAATCAAGCGCCATCTCATAGGCATACAGAGCCTTGGCGATTTCATGTTGTCACAGGGGAAGCTTTAGGATCACTAGCAGATTTCTTTCAGAGCACTTATAAAGAACTCATGACAGGTGATCAGTTCAAAGAAAGAAAATATAACAAGCTTAAGATCAATCCAACAAAGAGCAGCCATGTCATAATACTGACGATGCAGAGAGACCTCGAAGAATCTGTGCCAGAATGGGAGGAGATCGCTGCAGTATCTTGTGCCATACAGAATATATATCTAAGTGTCACAGCTGCTGGTCTTGGAGGATATTGGAGCAGTCCCAAGATGATGATAGATCACATCCATCGGCATATTGACCTAGCGGAAGGGGAGAGCTGTCTTGGCTTTTTTTATATCGGTGTGCCTATAGCGGACTTGAATCTTAGTATAGAGAAAAAGCCATTAAATACGAAAATGAAATGGTATCGATAATTAATTAATTAGGATGATGATATAGTTATGATCAATGCGTCTATTTGAATCAGTGCGCTATTCTTAATTTAAACTTCTGAATCAATAATTCCTCGTTCTGATTCTACATTACCTAATCAACTGATATGTCTTCGCCATAAAGTAACTCACTTTTTTTTGACAATGCGCTATTCGTAGGTTGTACCTATATCCTTTTGGAATGATTCTAAGCTACCAAAGTAATGGCCCTACCTTCACAGATGGCAGAAAGTATTTCGGCTGTTAAAACACTTTGGGATTTAAGGATGCTAAGTGTGCAGAAGAATACTAATTCGTAGGTGTCACCTGCGAACAGCGCTTATTAACTACCGAAACTTGAGTTAAAGACTGATGCCCAATGTCAAGAAAAGACTCCTACCCTCTGAGGGAATAATACCTGGTCCCGGATAGCCCGTCGCTCTTCGGGTATAGTAGTCGCGGCCTATGAGATTATTAATACCAGATTCTACGGTGTAAACCCCTTTCTTCCAGGATAAAGAAAAGTCCATGATCTGATAGGCAGGAATAGCGCCAATCACACCGGCTCTATTGTCACCTTCTTGCGGCGTTGCAGAGTTTTGGACATCAGTGAACTGCTCTGATAGATAAGTCAGCTGTGCAGACATGAGTATATTTTGATAGCCAAGGTTTATACCTGTTTTAACATTTATACTCGGTACAAATTCTACGCGCTTGCCCACCACATTACTTTCTTCAGAGCCAGTATACTCAGAATAGGTCAGTGCTGTATTAGCAAACCAGTTCCATTTGAATTGCTTCGATTCTGGAAGTACGATCTTTGCCAGATTAAAATCTATGACGGATTCAAAACCTAATACCACTGCACTTCCTATATTCTTCCTGACACGATTAGCACGATCATCTAAGATGATACCGATTCGATCATTATAAAATAATCCATAGACACCTATATCATAAGATAAGTACTGCTGCATGCGACCTCTTAAGCCGATGTCAGATGTGAACCCTTTCTCATCTGATATATCAGGGTCAATGATGAATGTTGGACTATTCACACGGATATCGCTGAATGTCACTGATCTGTAATTTTGAGATATGTTAGCATAGAGTTCTGTCGTCGGAGAGGGTAGATAACTGGTCCCAATACCTATTAGAGGAAAGTGACGTACCAGATTCCGATCATCTGATAGCTGGGTGTTATTAATTGGATTACCTGCATTATCAAATATGACTTGCCTGTAAGTCCCATCACTCACTGTCTTAATCGACTCGATTCTAAAGCCGGGGGTGACTGAGAATTTATCTGAGAAATTAAAAATATGCTCTGCGAAAAGAGAGATGTTTTGATTAGGAAATTGAAAACTCGACTGGTTAGCGTAATCAGGATAAGTACTTTCTAATATCGAAAAGTCTGCATCTGTGCCTGCACTACCAGGGCCTTGGATAGAGCTATTCGCTGATTTATAATATTTGATTCCAAAGAGGAATATATTTTCTTTTCCAGATAATTGATACCGATTCAGCGATCTGATCTCCATACCCCAGTTATTGAATTCTCCTTCTATGACATCTCTTGGATTGACAAAAGATTCATCAGGGTTTTGTTCGTCAAGAGCAGTCACTGGATTTTCATTCAGGTTGATCGGATTACCTCTGAAGCCGATTGTACTTCTACGGGCATCTAATGCGAAAAGATTTACGCTGATTTTATTTCGATCAGAGAAGTTATGATTTAAATTTACACTATAAAGCTTCCAGTCTACTTCAAACCAATTTCGCTTTCGATTACTTTGTCGAGGGTCCTGTAAGAATTGAGCATCGGTCAGTCCTCCAGCTTGCTGTGCTAAGTATTTAAAATAAGTGAGCTCAGCGGCTATTGAAGTTTGCTGTGATATATCATACTGGAGATGCAAGAAAGCATTGTTGGCATTAAAGTTAGAATTGTCCCTATATCCATCGCCTTGCTTAAAGTTGTAATAACTGAAGTACTTGAAAGAGCCAGCGGTGCCGCTGACTTCATTATAGCTATTGAAGAAATTGAAAGATCCGAGAGTCTGTCTGCTTCTGATTTTGAAAGGGCCTTCCTTTGAGGGACTTCGTGTTTTGAAATTGACCAAGCCTCCGAACTGGGTGCCGTACTGTAGAGAAGCTGCTCCTCTGATAACCTGGATCTCTGATAGAGCTTCTGCTGGAGGTGTATAATAACTCTCAGGATAGCCTAACACATCTGCACTGATGTCATACCCATTCTGGCGGGTGTTGAAGTTAGAGCTTCTGTTAGGATCGAGACCTCTGCCACCGATGGCCAGTTGCAGTCCGCCATCACTGCCCTCATATATATTGAGCCCAGCTATTTGAGCATATATCTGTCGGCTGTTATTGCTGGCAAGATTTCCTTGGATGAGGTCTAAGAGGACGACTTCGGTTTTTTTACTTGCGTAGATGGCAGTGCCTTCTACTCGTCTTAATTTTCTGAGGGCGAATATTTCTTCTTTCTTCGCATTGATGACGACCTCGGAAAGCTGTTCTGAGAGCGGCTCTAAGTATACAGTATCGCGAATGTCAGCATTGAAAATATTAATGTCTCGATAAATCGTCTCATACTCATATGAGATTATGATCAGTTTTTGGGGGTCTTTAGCCAGATTTTTTATGCTGACGATTCCATTTTTATTGGGTATAAAGCTTTTCTCTGTATTCACATGATACAGCTCTGCATTTGTAATGGGCTTATTTGATTGGGATTCTAAGAGGACTACATCATATGTATACTGAGCATGAACTGTAGCTGTCCATATAAGTGATAGTATCAGATATGTGAATCTTGTCTTATTCATTCAGAGGCAGAATCCAATATTTATGTGATAACGATTTATTTATGCTCATAAGATTAATTGATGGATCGATGTATGGCTGACTTCCTCGACCATTAAGTGAAGCGTAACTCTCTACGTAGACTTCGACATGCTCATGACCTTGGCTGCTGAAATGGTCGCCTAAGTAGTGCGCATATTCTAAGATCATATCCGCTTGTGTCGACATTTGTTTTTCTTGAATCGAATTCAAAAAATCTTGATTGTTTACATAGAAGCGATTTCCTGTCTGACCATTCACGATTTTAAAATTAGCATATCCCGTTTTCTCCATCAGCATCACTCTCCATGAAAATCTGTAGCCCTGCTCCGTCCAGAATAGCTGACCGGGATACAGCATGAATCTCCATGGAATGATAAGCTGCGTAAGGAAGAACAATGATACAATTCCGATTCGTATCTTAGAGCTGATCCCGGGTATATTATCAGCGATGACGCCATTATCAAATGTGCTTAAGTCAGCCTTTATAAATCTGGCAATGAAAGCCAGCAGCTTCCTATGAAAGCCAGCATCAAAGAAAATCAAGGTAGATACGATCATGATGTAAGGGAACATACCGATCTGAAATAATACTCTCGTCATCAAGTGAAAGATGATTACGATGATGAATGCGAAAGTTCTTGTAGGCTTGAATAGGAGCAGGAATACGATGCCAAGATCATATGCAGCTCCGCCCCAGCTAAATAAGTAGTGGACCCATGACTGATTCAGCCATTCGCCTAAGAGAGGTATGTGCATCTTAGATGGCAGCCATATCTTCAGTGGTAAGGCTTCTATGAGCCAATCATGATTTAGCTTAGCAGCGCCAGCATAAATGTAGACGATCGCTAATAATAACTTCAAACTGTCAATGGTCCAGCGTGGGATGTACTGCACGCTGATGGAAGCTTTGCGAAGTGCATCTATTGAGAAATACCTATGAGCAGGGAGCCAGATGAGTAAGAAGCTGAGGATAGACACAAAGTAGTAGTGATTCAGATATGTGGTCTTATCCATAAGCTCTATGTAAGTAAAGCTAAGGAAGAAAATCGCACTAGTATATCTGTATAAATAGCCAAGAGAGATACATAAAGCTGATAGAGCACATATGATAAACAGGAGGTAGGTCCACTGTCCAGGCACTTCGATAAACTCTAGCCCATAATACTTGAAATGAAAAGTAGGGATGATGTACAGCTTCTCGATCCATCCATGATACCAAAATCGGATGATGCTGACGAACATCAGCAGTCCGAATAAAATACGAAAGGCTGCCAATGGGGCAGCCTCTGTATGTTTATTTAGATATGTGGAGATAGCATCAGTCACCATCAGCATCTACGAAATCTACTTTTATATTGAGCGCTTGGAGCATATCTACTTTTAAGAGGACGACTACTTTCTGTAGTTCGTCATAAGTCTCTAACATCTTTGCATTATCACCCACTACTTGCTGCTTTAAGTTATCGTCGAGTTCATTCGACTTAGTTCTTGCTTTATCTATCTGGTTGTTAATTAACTGCGATAGCATGACTCCATCTTTCTGAGCGTCTACAGCATCTAAGTAATGTCTTAGGCTTTTGATATCTGATCGGCTGAGCGACTTCCCATTGAAAAAATCTTGGAAACTATTAAGACCCTCATCAAATAACTGCTTAGAGTAAATGCCAGAGTAAGGTGCTTCTACAGCATCACTAATCGTATTTCCTGAGAATACACCTGCTGGGATTCCTATCTTACCTGCGCGAAGGAATTTCTCATAATAAAAGATAGCATCATTGACTAACTTATCTATAGATCCCGTCGCTGATGATGCCTGATTAGCGATGAAGTCTTCTCTATATGATCCTTTCCAGTCAGCTAATACTTCATTGGCTAATGCATCCAGTCGGTTGATGACTTCAGTGAGATAAGTAGCATACTTAGCATCATTGTATATCTCTACAATCTCTTCGTCATCATCTGCCATACCATACATCAGATAGTCGAGTGCTGGAAAGCCCTGCGCTACGAAGTTAGATGGCAGCTCCAGATTATAACCACCAGCTGTGATATTAGAAGTAATCTTATCTATACTGGTCGGGTATATGTTAGAGAAATTTCTCAAGGCGATACTTTCTGCCTTGCCTATATCGAATAGACTGACGCTCTGCCAGCTTGCATAAGCCTCTATATATCGAGATCTTAGTGATTCTAGATTAGCAATAGTAGGAGCTGATATGAATGTTTCATTAGCTGATTTCAGTACGCCGAGTGCTTCAGAATAATTTTCAAATGATGGTATGACGATATCATCTGCCCAGTCCTTTAACATAGCTTCTCTATCGAATGAAGGAGATTCTATTATCTCAGGATCACAGCACTCTTCATCGCTGGAGCATGCAGAATACGTCATGCTCATTGTCAGAAGCATAAAGAGTAAGTAGTGAGTCTTGGACATTATTTGAATCATTTAAATTAAATAATTATTCTCCAGCTTGCGCTACAGTGAAATCAAATTTCGCAGCAATTGTTTCAGAAAGCTCATCCAATTTTTCAGGAGTTACATCCCAGAAACCATTACCCACTGTCAGATCATTAATCATAGCTGTGACTTCTTCTGAGGAGAAGTAGGACTGATTAGCATTCGTGTCATGAGTAAATCTTAGACTATAGACGAACCCGAAGCCTTCAGATAAATCGTGAAAAGCTGATCCATAAGCATTCATATCTCCATCTGCTGGAATACCATTTTTACCTTGCTGTAAGTAATAGACAGCTCTGATAGCGATCACTTTAGACAACTCCTGCTTGATAATCTCTGCCTGCTTATCTCTCAAATCATAATCTTGACCCACGATAGCAGCTCTGCCTAATAAGAATGCATCATAGATTTTTACTGCGATACCTGCGAAGTCAGGATCATCTTCCACTCTGCCTAAATACTTATTTAGGAAATTATCTTCACTTCCGATAGAAGATATAGGATCTTCAGGCGTATTGGAAAATCCAAAAAGATACCCATAGGCCTCATCCCACTTATGCTCCATGGTGGTGTAACTTTTACCATCTGCTACTGTACCATTATCATTTTCTATAATGTTTTCACTTGCGTCTAATACTGCAGGGCTTAGGTAGTTATTCACTATCTGGTCCAGCATTAGTGCTCCGATAAGACCTTTATTGACAGCTTGATTATATTCTAATCCTTGGGCATTAACATATCTGACGGATGATCCATCAGCTACCTGACCAGCTGTACCTGGATTTGCTATTTTATTTTCAGCAGGAAATACTTCATTTACTTGAGCTGATATCCATGACTCGAAATCAGCCTTGATCACAGCGGATTCTGAAGTGTTAGAAGAGAAAAAGTCTTGTGAAGCTGCCACCTTAGACTTGACACTCTTACTAGATTCGTTATATACTTCATTCTCAAATGGATTTGCATCAGCTCCATCTGCAGTTTGGTTAGCATACATTTCTATCAGCTGTGACTTAGCTGAGCTAAAGTCTGACATAGCAAAGACAAGCTCTGTAGCCATGCCGATGCGAGTGGTCTGTCCACTGAAGGATACTGTCGAGTTACCGTCTCTTGAGAAGGAGTAGCCATCTGGAGCGACGACTTCTGGATTAGGGTCTACGATTGCTGGTTGTTCATCTTTTTCGCATGAGACAATTAAGAAGCTGACAGTTATTAAGAGAAGGAGTGGAAGTATTTTATGGTTCATTATGTACTATTTTTATTTAGACTGAATCAACTTAAGGGTAAATGTAAAACCAAAAACGACATCTACAAAATTTATTTAGATTAAATCCAGATAAAGTTTTCAATAGCTTTTAGAGCAGCTTTGCGAGATGGTTTTGTCTCTATGCATTGATACACGACAGATCTGGTTTTACCCTGATCTGAAGGCTTCTCTGACATCAGTTCCTTTGGAAAAAATCACTTTGCCAGATTAGTTTTAAATTTTTTGAAACACATTTGCATTCTGATAGGTTATATTAGTTCACATCATACCTCAAAAAAGTAATTTTATGATTTCCAAGAAAATACAACGAACGCTCAATGAGCAGGTCAGAATAGAAGCTGAATCATCACAAGTATATTTAGCTATGGCTTCATGGGCAGAGATACAGCCTGGTATTAACAATATCACAGAATTCTTCTATAGACACAGCGATGAAGAAAGGATGCATATGCTGAAGCTTATCCACTTTATTAATGAGAGAGGAGGATTTGCAGTCGTACCAGAATTGAAGCAGCCGGCGCTCACTTTTCCTTCCATCACTCATGCTTTCGAATCACTGCTCAAGCATGAACTTTTCGTCTCTGAGAGTATCAATAAACTCGTGGACATAGCTCTATCAGAAAAAGACTATGCGACTCATAACTTCCTGCAGTGGTATGTGGCAGAGCAGATCGAAGAAGAAGCCTTAGCCAGAACCCTACTTGATAAGTTAAAACTGATCGGAGATGATAAGGGCGGATTATATCTTTTTGATAAAGACATATTGAGTGTCAGTGTGGGAGGTAAGGCGTAGTGAAATCAGACACACATAGACTTTATAGAAGAACTTACATATCAAAAATACCACTTCAAGGGTAGAAGCACGAAACAGTGTTTTTGCCCTTTTTCCTTCTTCTAAAGATCGGTTTGAAGCATTAGTTATGACATTGTTTGTCCAAAAGTCGATCAGATTTCTCAAAAATCTATTTTATTCATCACATATTTATTTGTTCTATGTGATATTAAAACGGTTCGAGCATATCATTTTAAGTGATTATATCTCGATTACATGCTATATATAATCTATATATAATAGGCAGATTTATAGTGAATTAGTGGTGTGAATATTAAGTCACTAATAGCGTTGCACGATTTCAGTGATTAGTCTACTAAAAGTCATCTGTGAGTCATGGATCTAATTATACTTTAATTTAATGTATTCATAACCAGCATTATACGCGAAATATTAGATTCGTTTCTATCTTTACAAGGTCTTGATGTAATATATTAAGACCCACGCCGATTACTGAGCTTTTTTATAAATTAAAATCCTTCTAACATGAATAGAGTGTTACTACATTTCGTTTCATTATTTACTTTACTTATAGGCTTCTCGAGTCTGATTTATGCCACTCCATCCTTGACCTACGAGGCGGATGATTGTGGACATGTGATTGTCCAGAATTTTTCGAATTGTCACCAAACTGTTTATTGCCATGAAATATCAGGTGATAATAAGGTATACAAAATGGGTACGATAGGACCGAGAAATAAATTGACCGTCTATCCTACAGCTGATAGAGCTCGTGTATACACACAGAATAGCTCAGGATGGGAAAGTTCTACAATGTTCACTTCTAATTGTAATACATACACTGCTACAGTACAGCACTGTAGTAATGCATATCAGTGTACTGTTAATATAGAGAATGATGCTTGCAAAAGACTGCAGATATATGCTTCGAAGAATGGCGAGTGGGTGGTCGATGATCATATAGAAGTAGGTGAGACGCTTAAGTATCATACAGATAATGATAAAACGCTCATATTAGCTTACAGCTATAACGAGGTCGTAAAGACAATGAAGGTCAACTGTGGGAGATCTTATAAAATTAGTGATCATGCATGTGTCACCGACTGTAATGTATGGTTTAATAATGATGCCTGTGATGAAGTATGGATATACAGAAGATATAGCACAGACTGGTCCTATATAGGTAAAATGGCTAAAGGAAAAACTTATGAATATAAGTCAGATCATGGTGCAAGCTTTATGTTCAAATATAGCAATGGAAATATCATCAATACATGGGATAGTAACTGCGGTGGGTCATATACAGTGAATGACCATTGTACGACTTCATGTAAAGTATATCTGAAGAATGAAGCTTGTGCTTCAGTAAAAGTGTACTTACGCCAATCAAATGACTGGAACTATGTAGGAGCGATTGCTCAAGGAGTCACTTATAGCCATAACACGACTAATGGTGCCAAATACATGTTTAAGTATAACGATGGTACGATTATAAAGCAATGGACAGGCTGGTGTGGAGAATCTTTCACATTGACTGATGCTTGTCAGAGAGAGTGTGACTTCTATTTTGAGAATGATGCTTGTCATGATGTTAAAGCATATGTAGAAGATGGAAATGATTGGAATTATATCGGACTTTTAGATAAAGGAACCACTTATAGACATACTGGAAATGAACATTCAAGATATAGATTCAAATATTCAGATGGAACTCAAGTGGGAGAGTGGACAGGACTCTGTGATAAGAAGTATGTGATAGAAGATGACTGTCATCAAGCCTGTGAGATGTACTTCAAGAACAGTGCGTGTGAAGATGTCTACTTATATCACCAGACAGCTACTGACTGGATATACTTAGGTAAATTATCAAAGGGTAGAACGTACAAACAAGAAAGCACAAATGGCTCTAAATTCATGTTTAAGTATAGCAATGGTCATATCATAAACACATGGACGGGCTGGTGCTCAGAATCTTATGAAATTAAAGATAATTGTACGACTATATGCGAAGTGAAGATTAAGAACAGAGCTTGTGGTAAGATTGAAATTTTGACAAATCAAAATGGGATCTTAGTCTCAAAAGGTAAGATTGGTATAGGTGTAGTGAAAACCTTCCATGTAATAGCGGATGCAGGATTTATTTTTAAGAATGAAGACGGAACTCATGCTGGTAGCTGGTGGGCTGACTGTGGCAAGCAATATACTGTTCATCAAGAGTGTCCGGTAGAGTGCGATGTACACATTAAGAATGAAGCTTGTGCTTCGTTGAATATTTATGCAGTGACAGATGCTGGATCTTCAGTAGCAGGATCAGTCGGTGTAGGTGAACAACTGACCTTACACAAAACAATAGAAGGCACTAAATATGTTGCAAAGTACGCTGATGGTACAGAGGTGGCGAGCTGGACTGCATCCTGTGATGCAACATTTGTTGTCAAAGATGATTGTACACAGCCATGTGATGATGTGTCAGTGACAGCAATTAAAATATATGATCAAGTGACTGATGCTGAGGTAGCTGGTATCGGAGCACTGACAGAAGGTATGATGATTAATGAATCAGATCTTCCGAGTGCTTACTATATTACTGCAGAAGTATCTAATGGTACAGAATCAGTCAGCTTAATCGTAGACACTTGGGCAGTATGTGAAAACTACGCACCATATACTTATCCTAATGCAGCTCATCAAGGGACTGACTGGGATGGTGGTGCCGGAGCACACTCAGTGACGATACGAGTATACTCTGGACATGATTGTAAAGAAACGGCATGTGAAGAGACTACAGTGAACTTTACCATAAAGGCTTCTGAAACTACTCCTACGGATCCAACATGTGGTCTGTCTGTAGCAGTGACTCAAGATTCACTGGATTGTGACGGGCAAGTAGTACTGACAGCAACAGCGAGCGGAGCGTCTACGTGTACGACTGACGGCGGATCATCTGCAACATGTGCATCAGCAGTATCATCCTCTAGCGGATATGTATTAGATGGAGATCAAGCCACTGGATGTGCTAATGGAGTAGGAGCGAGACTTTGGAGATCAGGTGCGGTAGAGGCTACATTCATCGTTGTTGACTTAGGTGCGGAAGCAGCAGCAGGAAGTCAGATCTGTGCTACACTAAGACTGAAGCACTGTCTGAATACCGATGATAGTAAGTCGAATGCAGTCATATCAGGTGCGACGACAGCAGATGGTACTTTCTCAGCCATCGTAACACAATCATTTACAAATGAAGAATTTGCAGAGATGTGCTATACACTGCCAAATGCAGCGAGATATATAAAGATAGAGGATACTGGCGGCTGTTCATTCAGAGTGGATGCTGTCTCTACAGGAAGTAATGCGGGAGCAGGCACGAGTAATGCACTGACGTATACCTGGATAAATGATGGAGGAGACACGATAGCGTCAAGCCAATCAGTCGCCATCAGTCAGGCAGGGGTTTACATGGTCATGGTACAAGACTGTAATGGATGTATCGCAGCTCAAGAAGATATCAATGTAGCAAGCCTTATGGCGTCAGATTGTAATACAAGTTCTGCTGCGATAGGAGGTCAATTAGCCTTATCAAGCGGAGGTACATCAATAGATATTTGTTCAGCGGATGGTGTCAGCGATGCATTTGATGTGACGCTTAGTGCAGAAAGTGGAGACATCAGTACTTGGGTCGTCTTAGATGCTTCAAGAAATATATTGTCGATTACTGATACACCACCTTTTGACTTTGAGGGATCTCCTGCAGGTTTATGCATCATCTGCCATGTCAGTTATAATGGCGTGTTAAGTGGATTTGAAGTAGGTCAGAATGCTAATGATGTCACTGGAGATGTAGACTTCTCTAATGAGATATCAGTAACGAAATTTGTCACAGGTGGACCATGTGCAGGAGGTAATGTTAATTCTGATCAGTCAAATCAGGTGACAGAAACAAGAGGTTTTGATTCTGATCTTAGTACATCATTAGACATATACCCTAACCCAGTGACAGATCAGTTGATCATATCTGCTTCAACCTTCAGCAATGCATCTAAAATTGATGCTGGCACGGTAGAGATATTCACAATAGATGGACAGCTGGTCCTTAGAGATAATGTAAATCTAAGTCAACAAAATACCTTGAATGTCGGTCATCTCCAATCTCAGCAATTCTACATTGTCAGATTGAGCAATGAGACATCAGGTGTTAAGACTGCAAGAATATATAAAGCAAATTAATATGATAAAGTGATGAGTTATCATCGCAATCATTCCTTGTTAAAATCAAGATACAAGCCTGGAAGTGAAAACTTTCAGGCTTTTTTTTTGTCAATCATTTTTGGCAGCTTTCTACAATGGATCATGACCTATTCTTTTCCTTATATAGATTAAGATCGCTGTATTCACACAGATCTTAGTGATTGATTCTGTGGTCAATGAATTTCAAACAGAGAAGCTTGGATTATTTAGCTGGCAGGAGGATGTGTAAGTTATAAGAGCATCAATGCTACAGGAGTAAAAAGATAGCTGTCAGAGGTAGCAGTATTGGCAGTGAATGAAGCCTTGTAAATTAGAAAGCCCTTTGTACAAGTAAAAGCTGTGTTCAAAATAGTATTAACATGAAAACATATTGTATGAATGAAAGCTTGTTCCTCTATCGGCTGTATCTGCGCCCATTTCCGGAGGCTCCGACCAATTTTGGATCTAAATTCTCAAATTCTCAAATTCTCAAATTCTCAAATTCTTAAATCACAAATCACAAATCACAAATCACAAATCACAAATCACATATCACATATCTCACTTCTTCGCTGGCATCAATAATAACTCGGAAGTCCTCTGCTTATATGCTTCATATGCTGGCTCACCGCCCCATCTTTTATCTGCTATCTTTTCAAGCTTATTGACGCCACTGACCTTAGTGATCAGGAGATAAACGAATATCGGTGAAATGATAGTCGTCCATTGCCATCCTTGTAAGACTGGAATACAGATGATGAACACACCTATCCATAGGGTAATCTCACCAAAGTAATTAGGATGACGAGAATAGGCCCATAGACCACTGGAGATGAAGCGACCTTTATTTTTTGGATCTTTCTTAAAGGCTCTCTTTTGTTGGTCAGCGATAACTTCTATAGTAAATCCAAAGATCCAAACAATCAATCCGATCACTCCATAAATACCTAAGGCGACTTGATTGACAGAGGTAATCACTGCGAGTGCAGCTGCAAGTGTCAGAAATACCCATAAAGCCTGGAGGGTCCAAGTCATTAAAAATCTCGAAGCCACTGGCTTAATATCATCAAATCGAGAATCTTTACCATCCTTCTTAATTCTTAAAAAGAGAAAGCTACCCAGTCGGATAGACCAGATGCATGATAATGTGATCAGAAGTATGGCTCGTGGATTATCCCATACATCACCGAAGATAAGTGCGATGATCATCATAGACAAGTAAGTCATACTTCCTGTCAAGTCATAAAAGTGTTCTGTCTGCATTTTATAAGCAGGTAAGAAAGCAACCCAGTTAATAACAAAGGCCAGCATACCAAGTAATAAATAAAGCGAATAACCATTGAGGCTGATGCTGTAGGGCTCATTAGCCTTGGCAATTAAAAATGCAATGAGGACACAGACTAAAATGACCACTAAGGATCTGATGGCAGCTTTATTCATATGATTTTTGTTAATTGATTGTCTCTTCAGAACACGTCTCACACAGATTTGTTTCTGCCCAAATGAAATGCCTCCAAAATAACGGAATTATTATTTTCCTATTCTCTATGTATACCGAAGAGAAAATGGTTTGGGACTTTTAAGCCAGCAAACCTATTTCTTTCGCGTATTATACTCAATCTATTTTCCTACGGATAGTTGTCGGTATAAAATAGCATTGGTATATTCTATGACAGTTTCCTTAGTTCCTTTGACACGATAGCATCCATATTAATCGGACCATAGATATGTGGAAAGCCCAGTGGATGACCGTCTCCCTCTACCACTAAATCTGCTTTGATTTTAGATGTATCTAATGTCAAAATGTATACTTCAGCTAAGCCTTTAAGATGAGTCGTTATGACATGATCGAATTGCTCCGAGAAACAGCAATGTATGAATCCTTCTTCATTAAATCCAAAAGGATAGTACTCCTCCTTATCGTCAAACTGATGGAAATAGTCTGGTGTAACAAAGTGATATATGTGGCCTGTCATTATTTATACCTCAAGCTTTCTGAGCTCTTTTTTTAATATTTTACCAGTTGCACTCATAGGTAGCGCATCTATAAATTCAATCACTCTTGGATATTTATAGGCAGCAATATTTTCTTTGCAGAATGCTCTTAGATCTTCATCACTCACAGATTTACCTTCTTCTAAGACGACGTATGCTTTAATCTCTTCCCCCATTTTTTCATCTGCGATACCGATGACAGCGACTAAGGATACACAGTCATGCTTGATCATCATCTCTTCTACTTCTCTCGGATATACATTGAGTCCGCCTCGTATGATCATATCTTTGGTCCGGTCTACGATGTAGTAATATCCGTCTTCGTCTTTAATAGCGACATCTCCTGAGTATAGCCATCCATTTTTAATGGCCTTAGCATTAGCTTCAGGTTTATTGAAGTAGCCTTTAGTGACATTATGACCTCGATATATGAGTTCGCCTCGCTCGCCCACTGCGACTTCCTGATCATTATCATCTACTAGTTTGACTTCTACACCCCACACAGGTGTTCCGACTGAGCCAGCTTTCGCTACCTGGCCCATATGATTAAAGGTCACGATAGGCGATCCTTCAGACATCCCATATCCTTCTAAGATTGGCACATTGAATCTCTCTTCGAATGCTTTAAGCACAGCTACTGGTAGCGCTGCCCCGCCTGACATTCCTACCCTAAGATTTTTGGATATTAGCTTGTAATCAAATTTTTCTTCTTTGTAATTCAGTAGACCCCAATACATCGTAGGTACTCCAGCGAAAAGATTGACCTCATGCTTCTGCAGTAAGCCAAATACTGTCTCGGCATCGAATCGGGGTAATAAAACATTATGCGCTCCTCTATAAATACCTGCATTCATCAAGCATGTCATCGCGAAGATATGGAACAAGGGCAGGACTGTCAGTATATTATCATCATGGGTCATTTGGCTTACATCAGCAGATACTATAGTATTGAGCATCAGGTTAGAGTGAGTCAGCTCTGCTCCTTTAGGTCTGCCTGTCGTACCTGAAGTGTATATGATCACAGCAGTATCTTCCGCTGAGGTTCTTGAAGTCTCTATAGTCGTCGCTTGAGCTCCCATAAGCTGTCCCATGGTCATGGTGCCATTTATAGGAGAAGGGTCTGTCGGCTTAGCAGTGATCATGAAGAAGTGCTCGCAGCTAGCGACACCCTCAAATCCAGCATATCCCATTTCACCCATAGGAAGATCAGGTGAGCCTTGGAAGCAGAGGTAAGCCTTAGCTTCACTATCCGTCAGGTGATATTTAATTTCTTCTTCTTTCAGTAATACGCTTAATGGGACGACAACTGCTCCAGCTTTCAATATTCCGAAATAGACTATGGGAAAGTAAGGAAGATTGAAACAGCTCAACGCCACTTTATCTCCGGGCTTGATTCCTTTGGACACGAGTCCATTAGCGACTTGATTCGCAGCTCCGTTGATTTGCAAATAGTTCATTGTCGTCTCACCGAATGTAAAAGCAGGACTATCTCCATATCTCTTTGCGGAGTCTTCTATAATGACTGAAAGGTTTAGCATATTTTTTATGTGTGACTTTTGATTTCTAAAGTTGTAATATAGGAAGTAATTCAAAAATTGTGATAGACACGGGTTAATTAATGTAGGCGATGGCTATAATGTTAGTCATAAACTCAGGCAGTAAATGGGAATCTTCATTGATTATCAGTTTGTATTTAGCATGCCAGATTTGACTTTACCATTGGAGAAAATAAAACATCCACCTACTCTCCCTCATTAGCTCTCAATGGAGGCATGCTGTAAGTCGAGGAGCTTATACTTTTATAACCTCAAAAGAATTAATCATATAGAAAAGATATCTGCTTTAATGCGTGGCCATTCTTCAGCAAGTATGCTGTAGTAGATCGTGTCTCTTCTGAAACCATCAGACATGACGGTATGACTCCGTAATGTACCTTCTGGGGTAGCTCCTATTTTTTCCATCGCTCTTCTGGATTGTATGTTTCTGGTGTCGGTCTTTAGTTCGACTCTCTTCATGCCAAGCTCTTCAAATGCATAACGTAGCATCAATGATTTCTGAGCTTTGTTCAGTCCCGTGCCTTGAAAGTCTTTTCCGATCCATGTCCACCCGATTTCGACCCGATCGTTCTGATTAGAGATATTCCCATAGCTGGTACATCCAGAATAAGCTTGAGCTTTTTTATCAAAACTGACAAACGGGTATCTCAAGCCTGATGATTTTTGATCAAGTGCAATTTTTATATAGGAGGCGAGTAGCGCTTCTGTATTTATTTGACTTGGAGAATATTTTAGTAAGTCAGGATTCCTATGGGCTATCGGAAGTAAGTTATTGATGTCATCAGCGATAAGAGGTCGAAGTTTGACTCGATCATTTTCTAATATAATTTGATCGGACGTATTTAGATCTGACATCATTGGGTCATTAGTTAAGGTATAAAATTACAGATTAGGTACGAAACGAGATGGTGTATTTCCTAAGAATATTGATTCAGCGCAAGTAATCAAATAGAGCTGCAGATGATGCTCAATTTAGCATCACTTAGTTGGTTCTTTCTCTAAGAATTAATTTCAAATAATGTATTTTGCAATGTGGGTACGTACTGAAGTATAACATACATCAGATATCAGCACCTTATTTTTCAGAAACATTTTAAATCAAACAGATATAATGGCTAGTAACAAACAAGTAAGATTAGCAAAGCGTCCTAGTGGAATGACGGATGCATCCACGTGGGATCATACCACGAAGGATATACCATCACCAGGAGAAGGAGAGTTCTTATGTAAGATCGAGTATATCTCTTTAGATCCTGCCATGAGAGGATGGCTGAATGATGCGAAATCCTATATACCGCCAGTAGAGATAGGTGCAGTGATGAGAGCAGGTACTGTAGGAACAGTGATAGAAAGTAAGCATCCAGATTATAAGGAAGGTGATTTTGTAGTAGGAAGTTTAGGTGTGCAAGAGTATGCTGTCTCGGATGGCAGTTTCTGCTATAAGTCTGATACATTTGGACTGCCCAAAGAGAAGTTTTTAGGAGTGTTAGGGATGCCTGGGTTTACTGCATATTTTGGATTACTGGATGTCACTAATCCTCAGCCAGGAGAGACTCTCGTGGTAAGTGGAGCAGCTGGTGCTGTAGGTAGTGTAGTAGGTCAGATAGGTAAGCTGAAGGGATGTAAAGTCGTCGGTATCGCAGGTGGACCAGAGAAGTGTAAAATGGTCGTAGAGGATTATGGATTTGATGCTTGTATAGATTATAAGGCAGGAGACATCCGAGGTGGTTTAAAAGAGCATTGCCCTAAAGGGATAGATATTTATTTTGATAATGTCGGTGGTGAGATACTTGATCTCTGTCTGGCGAGAATCAGATATAAAGGAAGAGTCTCTATCTGCGGTGCGATATCTCAGTATAACAGCACAGAGCCGATCAAGGGACCCGCTAATTACTTAGCACTTTTAGTAAATGGAGCAAAGATGGAAGGCTTTGTGGTTCTACACTTCAAGGACAGATATATGGAAGCGGCTAAGCAGCTAGGCGAGTGGATGATGGCAGGTAAAATAAAATCAAAAGAAACTGTCGTAGAAGGAATTGACACTTTTCCTGATACCTTTAATCGATTATTTTCAGGTAATAAGACGGGCAAGCTGGTGCTTAAGCCATAAGATATTTAATCGTACCATATATAAATACAAAGAGCCAAGATCTTGATCTTGGCTCTTTGTATTTTATTCCTGAGATAAGTTATTTATTTAGTTCAAGGTCTTTTGGATATGTTCTTTGAATCCAAAAATATCATCAAGACTTAATTCCTTTACAGCACCATGCTTACTTAATGCGGCAAAATTAAGTCGGCTTTTATCACCGATTAATGCGATATTATATTCATTATCTTTTATGTATTTCTGATGAAAATTCTTTAGGTCATCAAAGTTCATATCTTTCACTTTGGCATAAATATCTTGGCGAATGTCGTAGTCTAAATCCTTTTGCTTAGCATCTAAGTAGTTGAAGAAAAGTCTCGTCTTTGTCAGCCTTTCGGATTCGATTGTTTCTAATATTCCTTTTTTAGCATTTTCAAAAGTCACTTCAGACTCAGGCATATCATTCAATAAAGTAATCATGGCATCCATAGCTTCTTCTTGCTTATCAGCTTGTGTGCCGACGTAGGCCATCATATTATCATTACTCTCTGCTTTACTCCCTTGTCGATATCCAGTGAAGACTGAGTAGGCCAAGCCTTGAGCTTCTCTGATTTCTTGAAAAGCGATGCCAGACATACCACCAAAATATTCATTGAACATTTTAGCACCTGGAGAAAGATCCTTATCATATTTCTTTCCTTTATGATGAAACAGAATTTCGGCTTGTACCATATCATAATCTGTCCAGAATACTTCGGGATCATCTGTACTCGATTCAGCGAATACTTTTCGCTCGGGTACTGGCTGTAGAGTCTCGGGTACCCTGTGGTGTTTATCCAGCGTAGATATTAATTTGGATTGTGACAATGGACCATAGTACATGATCATGTGCTCAGTCTGATTGATGGATTTTATGATATCAGTCAGTGTGCCTGGGTCCAGATCATTCAGCTCACCATTAGCAAGGACGTTAGTAAATGGAGATTCTTTTCCGTACTTGGCATAGCTCATCAGACCTTGCCATAGGATGGTATTTTTATTTTTCTTTGAATCTGATCTGGATTTGTGCGCATCAGCTACCATATTTTTTAAAACTTCTTCGTCTGGCTTAGCATTCTCCAGTAGATCTTCAAATAGGTCCATAGCAGGGACCATATTATCTTGTATTCCTCGCAGAGTCACATATACTCTTTCTTCTGAGCTGAAGACATTGAAGCTGCATGCTAATTTGTATAATTCTTGTTTGACCTCTTCAGGTGATTTTGTATCTGTGCCTAAATACTCCAGATAGTCCAGCGCATACTTTATCATTGGATTCTCATTTGTGCCAGTCTCGAGAAGGTAATAGAGAGTGAATAGGTCATTTTCATCATTCTCTTTATACAGCACGGGAATGTCAGACTTCATAGAGGTTTGTTGTAAGTCACTTTCATAATCAATGAAAACTGGACTTAGACCACTGACTTCATTGTCGCTGATATCAGTGAAGAAGGGAGACTTAGTCGCTCGATCAAGACTGACTTTAGTGATATTCGGTTTTTCTACCTGTATTTTATTTGGGTCTTCTCCTGTTTCTTTATAGACCACACCATAATTATTCTGATAGTGCTGATTGGCAAATTCCATAAGGGATTCTTTAGTAATCGCCTCCATCTTAGGGATTAGACTGATGTACTCCTTCCAGTCCATGTTATTGGTGAATGCCATGACTTGTTCATTTGTTCTAGATCGATTATTTTCAAGAGAATTCATTTTATCCTTTTTGAAATTATTGACGATCGCTTGCATAAGCCAATCTTCAAATTCTCCTTTTTTCACCTTTTCTAATTGCAAGAGTAATAGATCTTTTACTTCTTTGAGTGTCTGACCTTCTCTCGGCTTACCATAGAGCTGATGCACACTGTAATCATTAAAATCCATTGGAAAGCTCCCACCTGATAATATTTTTTGCTTCTGGACTAAATCTATATCAATAAGACCAGCATAAGAGTTATTTAAGATGTAATCCATCATGATCATATATGGATAGTCTGCTGATGATGTGCCGCCCATTCTAAAACCAAGTCTGACACCTTCTGAATCGGGGCCTATGACGGTCGCTTGTCTGGGAGATGTGACAGGGTCTTCTATGATGGCTGTATATTCTTCAAGTTCTTTTGACTCTTTATCTCCAAAATATTCATTGACCAGTTTAATGGTTTTTTCAGGGTCCAGATCGCCACTCAGGCAGATGGCCATATTATTAGGGATGTAATACTTGTAGAAGTATTCATTAATATCTTTAATGGAAGGATTCTTCAGGTGTTCTATCGTACCTATCACCGACTGAGTCCCATACTCGTGCTTTTTAAATAGCAGTCCCAGCATCTCATAAAAGACTTTTCTATTATCATTGTCTAATGTCCTATTCTTTTCTTCATACACTGTCTCTAGCTCTGTGTGGAATAACCGATTGACGATCATATTGAATCTCTCAGATTCTATCTGAAGCCAGTTTTCTAATTGGTTGGCAGGTATGTCATTGATATACACAGTTCTATCATTGGTTGTGTATGCATTGGTTCCTTTGGCACCTATGTATTGCACCATTTTATCATATTCATTAGCTATGGTATATTTAGATGCTTCGTTAGATAGGTCATCTATTTTCTTATACCAGTTTTTCCGTTCGTCTGCATCTGTTAATTTTCTATACTCTTCAAACATCCATTCGATGCTGTCAAGGAGTGGTTTTTCTTTAGCCCAGTCTTTAGTCCCAAATTCGCTGGTGCCTTTAAATAGCATGTGCTCTAAGTAATGGGCCAGACCAGTAGAATTACTTGGGTCGAATTTGCCTCCTGCTTTGACAGGGATGGCAGTGTTGATGCGGGGTTCGTTTTTATACACACTTAAATAGACTTTTAGTCCATTATCAAGTGTATAAATTCTTGTCTTGGATAAGTCACCATCTACATATTCATAAGCGAACCCATTCGAGTCCGTGCTTGTCTTTGTAGCTAGTTCTTGATCAGTTGTTTTGCAGGCTAATAATAAAAAAAACAGGCAGACAATACTTGTGGTTGTAAGAGTCATTTTCATGTAATACAGTTTTAAATTTCAATTAATGATGTAAAGACGGGTTATTAAAAAACGAATAACAGGGTACTAAATATTGTAACAGTCTTTATAATGCAATATATGTGGACAAGATATAGTCAAAGAACGGTTGATCTAAGGATTCCTGCGGTTAGTCTAAAAGGTAGTAGTCTATAAAAATACCAAATGATATCTCAGCTCTCCTAAACTATTAATCTCAATAGCAGGACTCGGCGCCTTCAATAAATTCAGAAGACTAAATACTGATTTCAAAAAAGGAGATCGAGTATTGATTCGATTAAAATCCACATCGAAGGCAAGATAAAACTGCTGGTATCTAGGAAATATCTCTTGATCTACGGAAATGAATTGATCAGATTCAAGATTCCATTCATTTTTAAATCCACCTAACATATTCTCAGCACCATAGCCAACAGCTATATTCAGCCATGAGGGTGTCGGGGCGTTTGGAAAGAATGATTTGATATTTGCACTAAGCCAGAGCGTCTGCGCATTATAGTCTTTTAGGTATCGCTCTACGTATCCACTTCCATGTAGCTGATTTGCTCTGTTACCGAATGCAGATCGAGTGATATTAGAGAAGTCATACTGATCGTAGACGGCATTATAGTCATTAGGCCAGCTTGATACTTTCATAACCATTCTCTGATCTTTCCATGCTTTCTGCTGTGAGGCGAATAGACCAATACCCGCCAGATTAGCACCAAAGTCAGCCACTGAAAAGCCCCACTGGCTAGAGAAGGCATCCATGATTTCGATGGTAGTCTGAGATACACCGCTTAGCAGCGACGCCCAGAGAATCGATTTAGATTCATTAAGACCTGTCCATTTTGCTGATTTGAAAAGCAGTGATGCTTGTATATGTGCACTATATATATGACCCACCTTATCTACATTCTGCCATTCATTCCAGTCATTGAAGAAGTGAAAGCCTTCTGACGGGTACTGCTTATACCAAGTATGGTACAGCCCAATAGAAAATCCTGTGTAGGTGATGGCGGCAGTTCCGATAGCGAGATTTAATCTTTTTTGATTTAGATGGGGCGAAGGCTTGAATAAAGAAAGGCTATCTTTTACCTGACAAAAAGAATTAATCGAAAAGAAAAGAAAAAGACCAATTACTACGTTTGATCTAAGTGAAAGTATATAGTGCATGATGTGTGCCTATATTTTAATTGTATTAATGGTAGAAAGATACTGCTTTATATTTGTTGAAATCTAATTTCTACTGAGGACAAAGAATACTCACATTAGGAAAAAAAGGCATATCTTTCGCATTGTTGATTTTAGCTGTCATCGCCTATGTTTTGGAAAAAAATTCTATTAGTACTGAGTCTACTGACATTAATGAGTGATTTATGGTCTCAGGACCTGCATTTCACCTATTTTGAAATGTCGCCCATGACTTTTAATCCTGCTCAGACAGGAAGTTTCAATGGAACCATTCGGCTGAATGGGCACTTCAGAGGTCAGTGGTTAGGTACGGGGGGATATAAGACACCAGCATTCTCTATTGATTCTCCGGTAATTAAAGGGCTAAGAAAATATGATTGGGTAGGGGCTGGCATCTCATTTTTTAATGATGATGCTGGATCGGGTAATTTAGTCACCTCTGGCGGTGGGCTTAATGTAGCTTATCATTTTGGCTTTGATAAGAATTACAGTCGGGTATTCACAGTCGGGATTAAGTACGGCAGTCATTCCCGAAAGCTCAATAGTGGATTTAATCTGACCTTACGAGATGAGCTAATCAGTGGTGCACCGGGGCCTGATGCTGCGCTCATACCTCAGCCTTCTGGAGCGAATGGAGATGTACAGGGAAGAAGTAATAGCGATTATGCGATTGGGTTTTTGTATAAAGCCATTCCCAATAAAACAACTAATTATGAAATAGGTTTAGCTGCTGATCATTTGACATCACCTCGCACAAGTATATTAGCTGGAGCTGGCCCTACAGGAGGTGGGATGATAGGAGGAGTAGACTGTACGATGGATCCGATGAACCCTATTTGTAGACAGGGACAGATGGAAGATCAAGACCGCCGCAACATCAGATTCACCACTCATGCGAATATGACCAGACAGGTCAATGATAAAGTAAGTTTTTCACCTGGTGCTATGATGCAGTTTACCAGAGCTGGTTTAGAAATGCAAGCGCACGGTATATTAGGTTATAAATTAGATGAGAAAAAAGGGACGATTGTCAATGCTGGATTAGGATTCAGAGCTATTGGGCCTGCAGATCTTCAGTTATTTTTGGGAGCAGAAATGAAAGACTTGAAGATTGGTGCAGCATTTGATTTAGGCGTGCTGGGATTTCAGACTGCTCCGGGCTTTCAGAGTGCATTTGAAATTGCTGCAACATATATCATAAACATTCATAAAAAACCTGATGTCGAGCCAGTCATCTTCTGTCCTAGATTTTAATATCAAATGTGTAAATTTTTACTAATCAGTGGTTTTCAGCAAGCAATGAATATGAATCAATCCATAGCCTGCATTAATTATCCACGTCATAGACGTTTCATATGATTAGAATTCATAAAAATATAAAGCTTTTATGTGTCTGTGCAGTGTGTTACATCACATTCACATCAGCTGCATTCAGTCAGCCACTGACGACGATTCCATATAATGATATGCTAGAAACTGCAGATCAGATGATGGAGCTCAGAGACTATTACAATGCTGTAGAGTGGTATGAGAAAGCTTACAAAGAATCAAGAGATCCTAATATCGCAGCACAGCTAGGCTATCTGAATTATGTGCTTCGAAATTATAAGAGCTCTAATAACTATTACAAGAGATTATTGAATCGAGATCAAGATAATCTCTTTATCGATGAGCGCTTCTACTATGGACAGGTACTGAAAGCTCAGGGAGAATTTCCAGAAGCCTTAGAGCAGTATAATCTGTTCTTAGAGCTGTCCACTGATGAGGATAATAAGATCATCGCCAGAAGAGAAATAGAGGGGATGAAAATGGCTAATTCCTTACCAGAAAATCAAGATGCAGTCGTCACTTATGGAGGTAATGATCTTAATTCAGCATTTGTCGAATATTCACCAAGAGTCTACAATGATGGTGATATATACTTCTCGGCTATACCAGCAAAAAAGGTCGTGACTCTTTCAGGTGATGATGATCAGTTCTCCAGAATATTCGTCAGTCGTAAGTCAGGAGAAGGTAAGTATGAGAAACCAGAAGCATTGGATAAGATAATTAATCGGCCTGGACATCATACAGGTAATGTAGCATTCTCTGCAGATGGGAAGCGCATGTATTTTACCAGGTCAAAATTAGACGGAAATGATTTATCTACTTCGAGGCTCTTCATAAGCAGATATAATGGTGAAGAGTGGGGACCAGCTAATGAGGTGGTAAGCCTCAATGGAGAATTTCTGATTACGCACCCAGTCGTCGGAGAGTTATTTGGTGATGAAGTCTTATTCTTTTCATCTGATATGGAAGGTGGAGAGGGAAAGATGGATCTTTACTACAGTACCATCAGAGGGGAAGATGAGTATGCTGCTCCAGTCAACTTAGGACCTACGATCAATACTCCCTATGACGAGATAACTCCATATTACCTGAATGGTACTTTATATTTTAGTTCTGATGGGCATCCTGGATTAGGTGGCTATGACATATTTACATCTGAGTGGGATGGAGTGAAACTGGCAGCACCGCAGAATCTTGGTAAAAACTATAACACCACATATGATGATATGAATATCGCATATGATCAGGCCGGAAAATATGGATATCTGGTGTCAAATAGACCAGACGAGGATAAGAGAAATATGAAGAGTAAAACCTGCTGCGATGACATCTACGAGTTTAATATCAGACAGATTATCATAGACTTAAATATAGATGTGGTAGATGTGAATGGACCTCTGAATGGAGCTAAGACTACCTTAGTGGATAAGTCAAGAGCCAGAGATGACGAGTCAAAAGATAATCCTGAAGGCAACACATTCAAATATATATTAGACGAAGAAAGATCGTATAAAGTGTATATCACTAAAGAGGGCTATTATCCAGATTCGATAGAGCTTAATACTTTGGATATCGTAGAGGATTTCTCCTTCAATAAAACTGTTAATCTAAGGCCAATACCACCTCCAGTGGCAGAACCAGAATTTGAGACTATCACAATCAATCAAGCCATTAGACTCAATAATATTTATTATGATTTTGAGAAGTGGGATATTCTACCAGATGCAGAGAAGGATCTCAGTATCATAAAAGATCTGATGGATCAATACCCTGATATGGTCATCGAATTATCATCACACACAGATTCAAGAGGGTCTAAGCCTTATAATCAGAATCTCTCTCAGAAAAGAGCACAGTCTGCAGCAGATTGGTTGATCTCCAGAGGAATTTCAGTAGATAGAATTAAGCCAATAGGCTATGGAGAATCACAAATACTTAATCGATGCGTCAATGGCATACGATGCCAAGATGATGAACATAGATTCAATAGGCGTTCAGAATTTAAGATCATCGCTGGTCCGCAAGAGATCCAGATCAGTAAGGAGATTATGAAAGGTGCTACCAGAAACGGCTAATCATCATGAATCAGAATATTCTATTTAGTCTATGCATGATCTGGGTTATAGGACTATGTATGTCTTGTAAGACTCAGCAAGCTATTGGAAAGGACGTCAAAGCTTCAGCTGATTTGCCTATTATCACATTTGAGCAAGATACCATTCACTTAGGGACACTGATAGAAGGGGAGAAGCGCTCTTTGGTCTATCAATTCACTAATACTGGTAGGGGGACATTGCAGATAGACTTAGCATCAGCATGTAAGTGCACAAGTTTAGACTGGCCGAGCGATCCGATAGAGCCAGGAGGGGGTGGGGAGATCACAGTAGAATTTGATAGTATGGGCTTCCGTGGGGAAGTGTTAAAAACCATTGATATCATTGGAAATACTGATCCAATAGTCGTAGAAGCATGGTTCACAGCAACAGTAAACAGTAAGTAAACTCATCAACAATACTAATAGAATTTCCGATTTCTTATGTAGAATGCGTCTAAATAGTACATATGGAAAAGTACCTCTATATGTCATGGTGTCCATTAAGTTAAATTCTTCATACATTTGCGGTGATTTTGAAGACCTGATCAATGAAAAAACCCTTTAGTCTATTAAGAAGCGTACCAATCCTACTCTTCCTATTATTGGCTGATCAAGCATCAGCACAAGCCTCTACTCCTGGTTCATCATATGTGTTATATGTACTGATTGGCTTAGGATTGATATTAGTCGCAGCAGTCATCATGTCTGTCAGTGAGAATCTGTTACAGATCGAAGCGCAGAAGCGAGGAGCTGATACCACCAAGAATAATTTTTCCATTGTACCTAATATATCTGAGTTGATGGGAAAGGGAGCTCCCTCATACGCAGAAGGCGCTTCTGTACATCAATTTAAGAAAGGCCATGATATCAAACTTGCTGGTGAAGTAGAGAATACGGAAGCACATGCTTTAGCTGATGTCTCAAGCTATGCTGTCAGACCTGAGAATTTCAGAGAGCTATCACCTATTCCAAGGATGTTAGTCACCGAAGGACAAGAAGTCAAAGCAGGTGAGCCCTTATTCGAAGATAAGAAAGACCCAAGAGTCAAATATGTCGCCTCCGTCAGTGGGGAGATAGCAGAGATAAGAAGGGGCGAGAAAAGAGCGATCACGGATGTCATCATCTTAGCAGATAAAGTGCAGCAGAGAATAAAGCACGATGTAACATCCCTATCTACATCATCTCGACAAGAAATAGTGGATTTATTCTTGATTAGTGGAGCATGGAGTCACTTGAATCAAAGACCTTATGACGTGGTCCCTGACCCAGATATCGTACCAAATAATATCTTCATTTCTACTTTTGATACAGCCCCATTAGCATTGGATTATAATTCAGTAGTCGCAGGTAAAGGAGCAGAACTACAAGCAGCGGTGGATGTATTGTCTAAGCTGACTGATGGTCAAGTCCATATCGGTCTCAGTGCAGCAAGTGATGCAGCGCCGGCAGCAGAATTTACAGGATTGACAGGTGTAGAGAAAAGCTGGTACAACGGGCCACACCCAGCAGGTAATGTAGGTGTGCAGATACATCACACAGCGCCGATCAGTGCTACCTCAGTCGTATGGACGATAGGGGTTCAAGATTTAGTCACCATTGGACATTTCTGCATTTCTGGAGAGTACATAGCAGAAAGAACAGTCGCAATAGTAGGATCAGAGGTAAGTCATCCCAAATACATCAAAACATACTTAGGTGCTAAAGTCTCTGACTTATTAAAGAATAATCTGAAGGGAGATCATAACAGAGTCATAGCTGGTAATGTGCTTACTGGGAAAAAATTAAATGAGGACTCCTATCTAAATCAAGGCGATGAGCAAATTACAGTGATACCAGAAGGAGATGAATATGAAATGTTTGGCTGGTTACTACCGATTAAACCCAGACCAAGTTTATCTAAGACTTTCCCTAATTTCTTATTCGGGGATCACAGGTTTGAAGTAAATACAAATACTCACGGTGAGAAAAGAGCATTCGTCGTCACAGGACAATACGAGTCAGTCTTACCGATGGACATACACGTACAGCAATTGATGAAATCTATCATGACTAATGATTATGAGCGGATGGAAGGATTAGGAATTGCAGAATTATCTGAAGAAGACGTCGCCATTTGCGAATTCGTCTGTACGTCTAAGATGCCGTTACAGAAGATACTTCGCGTAGGATTAGACATGATGAGAGACCAAGGTTAAACCTAAAATAAACACTCTGAAGAGCTTATGGGCTTATTAGATTTCTTTAAAAAAATAGAGCACGGCGAGAAACCCAAAACAATGGTGGGAAAGGTCGGACATACGCTGTCTGATGCTGTGTTTACATTTCTATATTCTCCTAATGAGGTAACTGCAGAAGGAGTGCATATCCGTGACGGTATGGACCTGAAAAGGACCATGTTCCATGTGATGATAGCACTACAGCTGTGTCTACTTTTTGGGACCTATAATATTGGACATCAGCATTTCACTGCGATGGGTCAATATGTGGGCTTCTTAGAAGGATTTCACTTAAAACTTTTTCACGGATTCATTAAAGTACTGCCTATATTTCTGGTCGTACATGCAGTTGGATTAGGTATTGAGATATGGTTTGCAGCTAAGAAAGGGCATTCTGTAGAAGAGGGTTTCCTGGTATCAGGACCTTTGATTGTATTGATCATGCCTCCTGACATTCCATTATGGATGTTAGCTGTTTCTGTTGCATTTGCTGTAATCATAGGTAAGGAAGCATTCGGAGGCACAGGTATGAATATATGGAATGTCGCATTATTGGCCAGAGTCTTTGTCTTTTTTGCATATCCTACTACCATATCAGGTGATAATGTCTGGGTATCTGGATTCGAGACTGTCGCAGCTGGAGTATCTACTGATTATGGATGGATGCATGGCGTTTTCAATGTGCTATTCGGATGGATAGGCATAGATCAGTTTGAAGCAGGAGGAGCCATAGTAGATGGTTTTACTGGGGCTACACCTCTAGCACTAGCGTATCAGGGAGGATGGAGTGCTGTCACAGAAGTATATTCTACATCACAAATGTTTTGGGGGACTATTCCAGGATCTATTGGAGAGACGTGTAAGCCTTTCATCGTCATAGGTGCCGTCTTTTTAATGGCAGTCGGCATAGCCAGTTGGAGAATTATTGCAGGATGTCTCATAGGAGCTGCCTTGATGGGTATGCTACTTAATCTGTGGGGAGCCACACCATTTATGACTGTGCCATGGTATTATCATGCTTGGATGGGCAGTGCGCTATTTGCATTTGCATTCATGGCGACTGACCCCGTGACAGCTACTGCGACTAACTCAGGAAAGTGGATCTATGGTATACTTATAGGAGTCATCGGAATTATTATCAGAATACTGAATCCGGCCTATCCAGAAGGATGGATGCTGGCGATTTTATTTATGAATACATTTGCAGCTTTAATAGATCATTACGTCTTAGAAGCTAATATGAAAAGAAGATTAAAACGTGCATAGTACCAGACAAGTTATATTATTCGGATTCATCATGTGTACCGTAGTGGCATTGATCCTTGCAGGTCTATTCAATGTATTAAAACCGATACATGACAAGAATGAACAGATCTATAATAAGAAGGCTGTCCTCGCGGCAGTAGCTGAAAAATTGGATGTAGATTTCAATAAAATCACAGGTGAGCAAGTAGAAGAAATATTCAAAGATCAAATTAAGCAAGTCGCTGTAGATACCAATGGTGACATATTATCCACAGAAGATATTCAGTCCGCTGGCTATCAGAATGGAAATGCTGAAAGTATTGATATGGCTAAAGAGGTAAAGAAAGCTGCGGATGATAGAATTCTTCCCGTTTTCATATACACTTCCACAGCTGGTAAAAAATACTATGTTTTATCTACAAGAGGGAAGGGACTATGGGATGAGATTTGGGGAAATATTGCTTTTGAAGATGATCTGAATACCATCGCAGGCGTATCCTTTGATCATACGGCAGAGACGCCTGGACTCGGTGCAGAGATAAAAGATAACAAGGCATGGAGTAAGCAATTTACAGGTAAAAAGATATATGGACCAGATGGTAAATTCAAATCTGTCTATGTCAGAAAAGGGGGAGCCAGAGATGAAGTCTATGAAGTAGACGGTATATCAGGTGCGACCATTACAGCAGACGGTGTAACCGATATGCTTGAGATTGGATTAAAGTTATACGAACCCTATTTAAAAACGGTTAGAGGATAGTAAATATGGCAGATACAGCAGTCGTAGTTAAAAAAGAATCAGCTCCAATTCAATTTGGGAAAAAGGAGCGCAAATTACTTACAGATCCATTAAGTGATAGTAATCCTATCACTGTACAAGTTTTGGGTATTTGCTCAGCGTTGGCAGTGACCACTGGGATGAAAAATGCATTTGTCATGGCTATTGCTGTGGTTTTTGTTTGCTTAGGGTCTAACGTACTTACTTCACTTCTTCGGAATGCGATTCCTAAACAAGTGAGGATGATCGTCCAGTTGGTAATCATAGCAACCTTAGTAACCATCGTAGAATTAACACTTAAGGCTGTCAGTTTTGAGAGTTATAAGGCACTTTCAGTCTTCATAGGCCTCATCATTACTAATTGTATTATCATGGGTCGGTTAGAGGCATTCGCTAGTAGTAATAGACCTTGGGAGTCAGCCTTAGATGGCTTAGGTAATGGAGTTGGATATGGAATCATATTATTGATCGTCGCATTCTTTAGAGAATTTTTTGGTAAAGGCTCTTTCTTTGATGTAAAGATCATAGGTGCCAGCTCAGAATACTGGATCAATACTAATGAAAGCTGGTTATTTGGCTGGTATGAGAATAATAATTTGATGATATTATTTCCAGCTGCGATGTTTGTCATCGGAGTGGTCATCTGGGTTCATAGATCATGGAGTCCTAAATTAGTAGACGTATCTTAAAATTAAAAGATCATGGAACTTGTAAATGTATTTATAAAAGCTGCTTTCATAGAGAACTTGGCCTTGGCATACTTCTTAGGGATGTGTTCTTATCTGGCTGTCTCTAAGACGGTTAAGACCGCTTTTGGATTAGGATTAGCAGTCATCTTTGTATTGGGTATCACGATGCCGATTAACTGGTTTATCAACGTTTATCTTTTAGGAGAGAATGGAATATTTGGCATGGACTTGACCTTTTTGAGATTAATTTTGTTTATAGCTGTAATTGCATCCATGGTGCAGCTAGTAGAAATGGTGATAGAGAAGTTTTCGCCTGCGCTATATAATTCATTGGGAATATTTTTACCCTTGATTACAGTGAACTGTGCTATATTAGGAGGTTCACTATTCATGGTCGCCGGGGAATATAGTTTTGGAGAATCAGTGGCTTTTGGATTAGGTGGTGGATTCGGATGGTTCTTGGCGATCATAGCGATTGCTGCGATCAGAGAAAAGTTAAGATACAGTGATGTGCCACCAGCCTTAAGAGGCTTAGGTATGGCTTTCATTTTGACTGGGTTAATGGGTATGGCGTTTATGGGATTAATGGGTATTGATCCTAATGCATTTTAATTAAGATATTTTAATAAGACTTATGTCGATTTTAGTACCAATTATTGTTGCCTTACTGGTGTTTTCAGGAGTCATACTTTCGCTTATGATGATGCTCATCTATGCCAGAAAGCAGTTGATGCCACAGGGAAATGTCAGCATCATTGTTAATGGAGATACGGGTAACCCACTTCAAGTAGAGCCTGGATCTACACTGTTATCTGCATTATCAGAACAGAGCGTATTTTTGCCATCTGCGTGTGGTGGAGGTGGTACATGTGCTATGTGCGAGTGTCACGTCCATGAAGGTGGTGGAGATGTTCTTCCTACAGAGATGAATCACCTGACACGTAAGGAAGCAGCTGAAGGAAAGAGATTGGCCTGTCAGGTCAAAGTCAGAGAAGATATGGAGATCAGCATACCAGAAGAGATATTTGGCATAAAGAAGTGGGAGTGTGAAGTCGTGTCTAATTATAATGTCGCATCGTTCATTAAGGAATTCGTAGTGAAGCTGCCAGAGGGAGAGTCATTAGACTTTCAGTCAGGAGGATATATTCAGATCGATGTACCTGAAGTTGTGGTCGACTTTAAAAATATGGAGATCGAGGCTCACCCTGAGCATCATGATGATCCGATGAAGTTCAAATCAGAGTGGGATAAATATAACCTGTGGGACTTAAAGATGGTGAATGAAGAAGAGCAGTTTAGAGCATACTCTATGGCCAACCATCCAGCAGAGGGAAATATCGTCAAACTGAATATCAGAATTGCTACACCGCCATGGGATAGAGCGAAGAATGGCTGGATGAGTGTTAATCCAGGTGTATGTTCTTCCTATGTATTTGACCTAAAGAAAGGAGACAAATGTACGATATCTGGTCCATATGGAGAATTCTTCATTAAGGAGACGAAGAAGGAGATGGTATATATAGGAGGTGGAGCTGGCATGGCACCACTTAGATCACACTTGTTCCACATGTTTCACACGCTGAAGACAACTGATCGTAAAGTATCATTCTGGTATGGTGGAAGAACTAAAAGAGAGCTATTCTACATAGAAGAATTTAGAAAAATTGAGGAAGAATTTCCAAATTTTAAATTTTACGTTGCCTTAGATAATCCGCTTCCAGAAGATAACTGGAATGAGAAAAATAGTATCGATGATGAAGGAGACGGATTCAAAGGGTATATCATGAGTGTCTGCTATGAGCAGTATCTTAAAGATCATCCGGAACCAGAAGAGATAGAGTACTATTTCTGTGGACCACCAGCGATGAATGCTTCTGTCATTAAGACATTAGATGATCTTGGTGTACCTGAGGAGAATATCGCCTTTGATGATTTTGGCGGATAGAGCGAAATCAATCGTTTGGTTGTCGAAAACTTAATCAACCAAGAATTACAGATATAAAAATTTAAGAGAAATCTCGGACTTGAGATTTCTCTTTTTTTATGCCCAGAGTTTGTATTTCCATCAAATGATCAAAATGATGGATTTTAGAAAAAAATAGGTAAGGCGTATTGAAACAGCACTTAGTAATCAATACAAGAATAACAGGAATCAAAACCCTCAGTCCTGATATCCTTATATTAAAAACTTCAAAGGAGTGGCATTTCCAAAACGATGGGCTTTAACCTATCGTAGTAATAAAAATAAAACTCCAAAGGAGAGGCACTACTAAAACGATGGGTTTCAACCCATCGTAGAAATCATCTTGAAATCAAATGTAGATAACTCTGTAGACGTGTAAATGGTGGTGTTCTCAAGTAAACAAGCTCTTTTCTTAATATAAGTGTTTCGAAATAAAATTATGCTTTAATAAGCAATTAATTATCAATTGGTTAAAATTTAATTCAGTTTATTTTAAAACAGCTTTCCTCAAGTCAGGTAATAATTTTTTAGCCCTTGACTTAAATCCAGCAGAAGAGTAGGGGAGTTGCTCTTCGATCACTGCGACTAATTCTGAACTGAGTTCTGGATATGTAGATGCTAGCTTGGCCAAGATGCTCATCGAGAAGCATTTGACAGCTATTGGGCTCTTAGCGTCTACCATATAGTTGAAGCACTTTTCATATAGCTCTCCTGATAGGGATGAGGGAATTTTTATATCTTGAAAGATTCTGACAGTATTGCGCACGACTGCTTGATGAGGAGCATGTTCTAAGTTCTTAACCATCTTAGATAAATAAGGCTTGATCATATGGTGCTTCTGAATGCCGATATGCAGTACAGGCCAGGAAGCCCGCTGACACACACGAAGCTCTTTATCAAAGAAACAGTCCATAAGCGCTTTAAATTTGAGCGTGTCTTCATCCACCCAATCCATGAACTCATTTAATAGAGTCTTTGATTTAATCGGGATGAGTTTTTCTTTTATGACTTCTTTCAACATTCATTAATGTTTTGGCACAGTACTTGAATATATGGTACTAAGGACATTAAAGATATTTAAGAAAACTCATTCTCATGAGTATCGTTGGTTATTAAAATTGAGTAATTAGAACAGTAGGTCGACTTTTTGGTGAAAGTCGACCTCTTCTATTTTAGAATTGATTCTTAGCGTATTCTATTTCTTAATCTAAGAGACTTATAACTACCTGACAGGCACTCAGCTCGGTAGCGATTTTCATTTTGCCCCGACAAATCTAACTCACATTCATAACTTATATCTATCTATCTGTAGCTACCTCGCTCATAGCTTATATCTAGCGCAATCATAACTCATATCTCCCACATACATAACTCCCTCACTCATAACTCGCATTTCATATTTTCATCCCTACAGTAAAGTCAATATTAATACGGCTCTGTTCTAAAGACACTGCCTGATTATTAACGCTGTTGACTAATTGGTAAGGACTATACGCTTGCTCAGAGGTATTATAAGCACCTGCAAGATCCAGAAATACACGTCCTAGCCTTATCCCTAGTCCTCCACTCAGTGTCAGATTAGGAATATCGACTGCTGTGAAAGCTGAAGGCTCATATCTGACACCAGCTCTATACCTTAACTTATTCTTAGCCAGTTCAGCTCCCAACTTGACAATAACACCAGATGTTAGATTATTTGTTATTTGATTGTTTAAGTCATTTTCTAAGATTTGGTCTAATGGATTATTTGTAGAAGTGGTGAGATCAAAGGAAGCACTATTGAATGAGACGTATTCTACTTCTCCACTGATGAAACCTCGAATTATTTTTTTTCTCTTTCTTGCTGCAAAAGCGACATCTTCTTCATTCCTTTTTTGCTTGACATTACCTATGCTAATCATGTAGGCAGCTCCAGCAATTGCACGCCAAGGGGTACGAAAGTTGTATGAGAATTCTCCAGCTGGACTTGCTCCTGAAGAAGTAGTAGAGGCTCCAGTATCATTAAATGTATAGTCTATGTCAGTAAAAAAGTTATCAGTCATAAACATAATACTCGGTGAATGACCAGCCAACGACACACGCAGTTTTTTAGTTGGCTTTACGATGACTCCTAGTTTAGCATTAAATCCAGCTCCGGATGTTTCTAAGAATTCTCTATACTCAAGCCTTTCAAAGAAGTCAATGCTATTAATATCATCGTTCTCATTATACACTTTACTTTCCTCAAAACTAAAAAACGGAATTCCTATACTTAGCCCGGCAGAAACTTTATTATTTATGTTAGCTCCATAGCCAAAGGCTAACTCTAATCCAGAACCAATGCGGTCAATAGTCTGAGACTTCATGACTGGTGATTGAAAATCTCCAAAATCAGTTTCGTAAAAATTATCTTGATCAAAATCGAAAATAATTCCTGAATCAAAAGCTGGACCTGCTTCAAAATCTCCCAAATCACCTAAGCTATTTCCGTTAGCTCTTTCTACAAATCTCTGAGCTATTGAGCCGGTCGTCATTGCTTCAAATTCAAATGATTCACTGAAATCTAAAAACTTATTCAGCGAGATAACAAAACTTGAATATTTTACCAGCGAGCTAGATCTGTGACGATTAGTGGATACAAAACCTAATACACCTAGGTTGAAACTTGCAGCTGTCGAGCGAGTGGACTGTCCTCTAAGATTTGCATCATTTGATATGATGGATGTACCTAGACTTAAGACATATTCTCCATATTTATATTCTCCAAGACCTGCAGGATTGTTACTTACAGCTGATATATCTGCACCTAAAGAACTGAAAGCACCGCCGAGTGCGATTGATCTTGCTGTACTAGCATAGTCATTGACAGAATAACGAACAGCTTCTGTAATCGTTTGGGAAATACTGAGTGAGCTGATTATAAAGATAAGGCATAAGGTATTTAAAATTCTCTTAGTCATATATGTGTGTTAGCGGTTGAATAGAATGTTGATTCTATGTTTTCGTAAAACTCTTAAAAAATGAATGAAAGTATGGTATGTGTCACTGGAAAATGTCTTTTAATCTTTATGTCTCTTGAGACGAGGCATAAAAAAAGGTGAAAGAACATTTCCATTCTTTCACCTCTACTTTTTACATTATGAAAACAAATCTCTTACCCTCTTGAACCTCTTGAAGAAGAAGATCTTGAAGATCCTCCTGAAGATCTACTGCTTGAACTTCTAATTGAACTTCTTACAGAGTTGCTTGATCTTGTTGAGTTTGATCTTGCAGATGAAGATCTTGGTGATCTGAACGTGCTATTATTACTTCTTGCTGAGTTAAAACTTCTGGATGAAGTCCTCGTCGAAGTCGGTCTGCTCGATCTCGTACGCTCTGTTCTCACTGATGTATTTCTTGGGGTAGAAGATCTAAAGTCTCTACCAGTTCTCGTCGTTGTAGTTCTACCAGTTCTTGTGGCTGTAGAATTAATTACACTTCCAGAGTTCCTTGATGAACCTACTGTGTTAGCCGCCCTTCCATTAACTGCTGATGAAGAAGGAGCGAATGTTCCACCTACAGGAGGACAATAGAATGCTGAATTAGATCCAGCAAATCCTCCGCCGCCGAAACCGTTGCCTACGAAGCCGTTGCCAAATCCTATTGGAGCTCCTGATATTGATCTTGCATAAGGATTGTAATATGGGTTGATGCTATTTCCAAATCCAACATTTCTTCTATTCAGTATAGATCTGTTGTTAAAACCATTATTAAAACCATTATTAAATCCTGCTCCGTAGAATCCTGCACCTGTGTAAATAGGTGAGTAATATCCTATAGAAGAACCAGCTCTTGCAAATCGTCTTACTCTCGAAGAATAGTAATGACCATCTTTCTCATCTACATTGTAGTAATCGTAATCATCGCCATCATAATCCTCTATGTATTCTTCGTCTGAATTTTCAAACTGAACACTTTCTGAATCATCGTCGTATAAGTCGTCATACTGTGCCGATACGGATGTTGTGAAGAAAAATAACGCCAAGAGCGTAAGTAGTGATAAATATTTTTTAGATGTTTTCATAGTAAAATTTTTATTGTGTGAAATCATTGACTGCTATTAAAATCCTTAGAAATTGAATTTACAACTTTTAAGGAGGAATTGAAAATTTTTTAATGTATCTATCCTGACTTTTCAGGAGCTTTTTTCATTAGTATTTACAATATTAAGACGAATATATGACTCATTAGGTTCACTTTTCTAAATAATTATCTATTTTTTAACATTTGATTATTTTAGAATATTATTTTGAAGATGATTTATTTTATAATTTATATTCTGCATAATTAGAATTAACATTAATTATGTTTGGTATAATGGCTTCCAGATGTACTTTGATTCGAACTTCAATTACTGTTGCTATTTGATCTTATTTTTTGATTCGATTTAGAAGTTTTTTTCATGCTTCTCTGCTTCTGATTCTGTTGCGAACTTCTCTTATGTGAACGATTATAATCCTTCTTTTGTGCTCGAACTTGGGTTCTTCTTTTACCCTTAGTATAGCTTTGCTGTTTGCTATTTCTTCTCTCTGTACTATAGCCTCTTTGCTTAACTTTTTCCCTTTTTAACTTGGGACTATTGTTATAGTTTGACTCGTGTCGTCTGGGAGCTTTTCTTATTTCTTTCTTCCATTTTCTTTCAGCGCTTCGTCTGATCGTATTACTGTCTGAAGTCGATCTTTCTGATCTGTTACGACTATCTCGAAGAGTATTACTGGTACTATGCTTTCGCTCTGGTACAAGATTGTATCGATCTGATTTTTTCGTGTCATTCCAGTTATTCTCTACTGTAGACCTTGTCTCAACTCGCTGATTATTTGATCTGCGATTACGAGGCCTTGAGGATTCACCTGTAGTTAAGCCATTTTCTCTATAATTATTGTCACGTCTGACCCTTGGATTACTCGATGCATATCGATTTTCTCTTTGCCGTTCAGGAGTAACATTGATCTGTCTGGGTCGATCTCTCTGTGACCTCCAGCCCCAGCCAAATGGGTATCCATCATATCGACCATATCTATTGAAACTATTAAATCTGTTAAACCGCCCGAAGCTGCGATATCTACCATAATTATTACGCCATGGTGCCCATCCCCAATTATTTCTTCGATTAAATCGATTATTACCAAAGCCAAATGAAAAGAATGGACCTATGTTGAAATTTATATTGAATCTACTTGCCGCACCAAGATAGTTGGGGTAGAAGGGTCTATTAAATCCTACATTTTGATAAAAAGGGGAATTAAAAGTATTAAAGATGAGACTGACGCCAACAGAACGATTAGCTCGTCTATAGCGACCAGTATTATAATCTAATATGTACAGTAGATTATTAGAGTAAAAATAACGACTCTGATTACTTTCTAAGAAAGGGCTATACACTGATCTGCCAAATATGATAGGCCTTTCGTAAAGATTATATTCAGAGAAATCTACTATATCCCTATTATAGATGCCTTCATAGTAATCTACATCCTCATAATAGCCTTCATCAAATTCATAGTCCGGTTCTTCATATGTATAAAACTCATCATCATAATATTCTTGACTGATCAGCATAACTGTACATGAACAAAACAAATAGATGAAACAGATGAAACTAATAATCTTGATATGTTTAGCCTTTCTCATAGTTTATTTATTTAGACTGCAAATCATCAACTTTCTCATATCCAAATTACTACTTTTGTCTCGCTTAATGAGTTAAAATGGACCATGCAGCTGTGTTAATGATGTTAATGTCTATTTCATTAGGAATACTAGCTAATAGTATAAATGTTAGCTTATAATGATGTTTAACTTGTTGATTATCAGATTAATATATTAGTTTTAACATACTGTTAATATTTCCTTAAGATGTCAAAAGAAATCACTAACCGAGAAGATGACTACTCTCAATGGTATAATGATATAGTCAAAAAGGCTGGACTGGCAGATCATTCGGCTGTCAGAGGATGTATGGTCATAAAGCCATTGGGCTACGCCATATGGGAGAATATGAGGGATGAATTAGATAGAGCATTTAAAGAAACTGGGCATGTGAATGCTTATTTTCCTCTACTCATACCGAAGAGTTTTTTAAGTAGAGAGGCTAAGCATGTAGAAGGCTTTGCTAAAGAATGTGCGGTAGTAACCCATCATAGACTAATGAACGATCCTAATGGTGATGGAGTGGTGGTAGATCCAAGTGCTAAGCTGGAAGAAGAATTAATCATCAGACCAACATCAGAGACCATCATTTGGAATACGTATAAAGATTGGATCAAGTCTTACAGAGATTTGCCATTATTGATTAATCAGTGGGCTAATGTCGTCAGATGGGAGATGCGCACCAGACCTTTTTTAAGGACTGCGGAATTCTTATGGCAAGAAGGTCATACGGCTCATGCGACGCAAGAAGAAGCTGAGGCAGAAGCTGAGCTTATTCACGAAGTATACACTCGATTCTTGGAAGATTTTGCAGCGATTCCAGTCATGAAGGGAGCAAAGACTGATAATGAAAAATTTGCAGGAGCGGAAGAAACATACACTGTAGAAGCGCTGATGCAAGATGGTAAGGCCCTACAGGCTGGGACGTCTCACTTTCTGGGACAAAACTTTGCTAAGGCTTTTGATGTCAAATACCTATCTGCAGATAATAAAGAAGAACATGTCTGGGCAACCTCATGGGGTGTGACGACTAGAATGGTAGGCGCATTAGTCATGGTTCATTCAGATGATAGCGGATTAGTGATACCCCCGAAGTTAGCCCCTACACAGGTCATATTTATCCCGATACCGAAGCCAAATGATGAAATATTAGCCCTCGCTACTAAGCTTCAGGCCGATCTTAAAGTTAAGGGAATAAGATCTAAAATAGATAAAGACCCTAAGAAAAGACCAGGATTCAAGTTTGCCGAGCATGAAATGAAGGGAACACCTATCAGAGTAGGTATAGGCATGCGAGATATAGAGAAGGGAGTAGTCGAAATAGCTCGTAGAGATACTAAGAAGAAAGAACTTATTGCCATAGATTCTGCCAGCGAACATATTGCTCAATTATTAGATGAGATTCAGGATAATCTGTTTCAGAGAGCACTGAATTTTAGAGATGCGCATATCACTGAGGTGGATGACTTTGATACATTTAAGTCAGTACTGAATGACAAAGGAGGCTTCTTATCAGCACATTGGGATGGGACAGTCGAGACAGAAAAGAAGATCAAAGAATTAACCAAAGCTAGTATTAGGTGTATTCCCTTAGACCAAAAGAAGGAAATAGGGACTTGCGTATTGACAGGTAATCCTTCTGAAGGACGTGTCCTTTTTGCTAAAGCCTACTAATATTTAAAATAACTGAGACTCTTATCTCATATAGTTAATACTGATATATAGAAATACTTTATATTTGTGCTATGTCTTACGAAATAGAAGGAACACTACATAAGGTGTTCGACACAGAGAGCAAGTCAGCTACTTTCCAAGTACGGGACTTCGTTATAAAAACTGATGGCCAATATCCACAGTTTATTAAATTTCAATGTTCACAGGACCGATGCGGTATTGTAGACGGATTTAATGAAGGAGAAATGATCAAAGTATACTTTGACCTCAGAGGTCGCGAGTGGCAAGAGAAATACTTCACTAACCTGAATGCATGGCGGGTAGAGAAGCCATCATCTCAGCCGCAAATGGCTCAGCCTCCTGCACAAGTAGGATTTGATCCAACATTTCCCTCGGAAGAGCCAGCAGGAGGTAAGCCACCCACACAGTCTAATAAAGTAGAAGAGTTTGATGATCTTCCTTTTTAATATGAGGATTCTTTATTTTGACCTAATGTGATTCAGATCTCCTTTAAATAGGACGGTTGTTACTTATCAGCCGATATTAGAGTTTTGATTTTATTTGACTTTCATTTATTGTTGAGTCTGAAGCCGCTAATCATATCAGACGATATGATAATAATTGAGAACAGTCACTCTCCTTTAACTCTATTGATTTTACTTTACAATGATAGATTAGTTTCAATAGATCCTGACGTAGTACAGTCTTTCTTAATCACTTTATTTTACCATTGCTTGAAATATAATGAGATGGGTAATTGGCGTCACTCGTAGACCTAATTGCAGAACAAATCTCTTTATGTTTTAGTAATACATAAATTAGGGGTATTCAGATGTAAAGCATAAACACATTTTCTATAGATGCAAAGCTTACTTGCACTCGCCGTGCGGGCCTTACTGCCCACCCGTACT
>ENA-ORXT01000446-ORXT01000446.1-marine-metagenome-genome-assembly--contig:-NODE-446-length-65662-cov-9.212945_pt1 | contig 65662 bp, 62 predicted proteins | sample MGYA00237868_ERZ511482 | MGnify/ENA metagenome assembly ERZ511482 | reverse complement strand
CCAATGTCGTTTAGTTAAGCTATTTATTTTGCAATCGAGTAGCTTCCCCTTCTAGTAACAGGCATAAGTTTAGGTTTCCAAGTAGTTGTTTTCAACGGTTATATCAGTATTTAATTTAAATATAATATTAGCAAACAAACTTCCGCTCCTGACGGAAGGAAGGAGGGAAGATTATAAACCATTTATTCGCCTTCAGCGAAAAATGTTATTAGAATCAGGGAGACGTTACCAAAGGGACCATTAGTTTATTCCTCAACTAAATGACATTGGTCTCACTGGCTATTGGCTCCACTATTTCCCGAAAGGGTGATTGAACCTGCAGGAATCATATCGGATATACCATCGCCAACTGTAAAATCAAATGGTCCCCTTGTGATCGTTCCACCTTCTGGCTGATTTCTTGTTACGGTTATTGGATTAGAGAGACTATAACATCCTTGTAGATCTGAAGCATTATTTCCAACGACAGCTCCTGTCAAACCATCTTCAAAACTAAGATGCCAAACTAGACAGTTTCCTGCACCGGCACCATCAAAATCTACTGCACTTGGCATTGGTGGTAGACCCAAGATGTTTCCTTGATCATCTGTAACTACCCATTGACTATTTGTTCCGCTATTTCCCGAAAGGGTGATTGAACCTGGCGCTAAATTATCTGCAACTCCATCTCCAACACAAAATTTAAATGGACCACCCGTAAGTGTCCCTCCTGCTGGTTGATTTCTAACGACTGTTATAGGATTAGAGAGATTATAACATCCTTGTAGATCTGAAGCATTATTTCCAACGACAGCTCCTACCAATCCATCTTCAAAACTAAGATGCCAAACTAGACAGTTTCCTACACCGGCACCATCTAAATCTACTGCACTTGGCATAGGTGGTAGACCCAAGATGATTCCTTGATCATCTGTAACTACCCATTGACTATTTGTTCCGCTATTTCCCGAAAGGGTAATTGAGCCTGGCACTAAATTATCTGCAACTCCATCTCCAACACAAAACTCGAAGGGTCCACCTGTAAGTGTACCTCCTTCAGCTGGACAAGCGTTAGTAGAGCAATCTGCAATTATTGTAATTTCATCCAGGTCCCAAACATTTTGGGAAGCTCCATTTCCAATTGGACAATGAGCAGTCAATTCAAAATTAAAAACCGTTGCTTCTGATACTGTAAAACCATCAATTCCTGAGAAATTAAAATTCTGTAAAGTCCAATCAATATTGGTTGCAATACCTTCTTGCTCGTAAAGCACATTTGTACCTTTTAATACTCTGATTCCATACAATAAAGGATAATTATTGGGACCAGAAATACCATCTACCCAATCAAATTGGAGAGGTGATTTTTCATAAAAATTTAATTGTGTTAGACTTACTTCTTCATCGGTAAGAGGTTCTATGCTGATATCAAACCTAACAGATTTGGCACTGCCAGGGCTAAAAATACAATCTGCGTCATAAGAAACACACATTCCTTCAGTTCCTCCTACACCAGGTGTGCAAGAATGCGGATTGCTAAAAGGGTCATTTCTATAAAGTGTATTTCCAACAACTGACATTTGGATCTGATCTGAATTTTCGATGACTGCAGTAAATTCTGAATAATCAGCATTTGTCATATTAGACGTGTAAGAAGTACATTCATTCAAGTCAAAATGAACATTGGCCGGTCCATTTGCAAAAGAAAAACTTGATGAAAAACATAGGATAAGTACAGTAATGAAATTACTTACTTTGTAAAATTGAGGCATAAATTAGTGGATTTTGTGTTGAGTAATTGTATTAGTTATGCAATTGTAACACAAGGGTTGCCTGCAAAGCTCAATATTTTATATAATCAAAGGATTTTATCTACTTCTACTAGATCTGTTTCTTGATAATTTTTGAAGATGCGCGAGAGATTTGATTTTGCTTTTTCTCTTACATCTTTATCAATGTAACACGCGATGGTCACCAATCCAAAACAAAGAACCCCCATATCATCAGTAAAACCTAAAAAGGGAGTAAGATCTGGGATTCCATCTATGGGTGAAACAAAGTATGCAAGGGCTCCAATGATTACATTTTTAGCCCACTTGGGTGTGTCTTTAGATTGGTATGCATGGAACAAAAGTAAAGCAGCGTAAACTACTTTGACTCCCATTTTTTTAAACCACCTTTCAATGTAAAAAGTAGTTTCTTCTGGATTTATATGATGGTTATTCTTTGCCACTAAATAATAAACAAAGATTTGGGTAGAATTAGTTCAAAGTTGCTGGAAAACAATCTTCGGTGATGCTTTTAAAGTTGTACCCTTCATTGTGATAATGTGCCAATACCTTAGGCAATACTTTCTGTAAAATGGGAAAGGATTTCTGGCTATCGTGAAAAACAACAATAGAACCATCATGAGCATTTGATATAACATTATCATAGCACTTCTCTTCCGTTATTGTAGGATCAAAGTCACCACTCAATACATCCCACATAATGATCTTGTAATCTTCTTGAATCAATTTTGCTTGACTTGGCTTGATGCGACCGTAAGGCGGTCTAAACAACTTTGAGCTACTCAATTCTGCAGCTTTGTTAACATTTGTGAGGTACTTAGAGTTTTCTGTTGCCCATCCTGAAAGGTGATTATGAGAATGACTTCCAATAGCATGTCCCTGTTGATGTAAGTCCGCAAATATCTCTGGGTTGCTTTCTATATTTTCTCCAACACAAAAGAAGGTCGCTTTCGCATTATATTCATTGAGAAGATCTAGAACATAAGGAGTGACCTCTTCTACTGGGCCATCATCAAAAGTGAGATAGAGGTCTTTCTCGTTTTTTACGTCCTCGTTTGCGCTTGGAATATTCCAAATAAATCCAGGAAAGGTCTTCCTGATAAACGAAGGTGTCTTTATTAAGTACATTTTCTAATGGCTATATGTGTGATATGAACGGGATACGTCATTATAACGATGAAAATATAGAAATGGGTATTGTTTTTTTACTTTATTTTCATAAAACCTACCACGATTGACGTGATGAGAACATTTGGCTTTCGATTTCTGATTTTCTTGCGATTTTTATGCTTCCGCAAATGGTAATGAAAGCTTTAATTTTAGCATTTTGTTTTAGATCAATTCAGTTATTCAAATTTTGCATCTAGATTTATCCGCTCATACAGAATTCTAATTACCTCACAGTCATCATTTACTTGTCTGAAGAAAACTAAATGCTAAGAAAATAAATTTGAAAAGTACTTGCGGTAAACTGCCTTCCTAGGATAAAAGCCTAAGTACAAAGCTGGATAAATGAAAAAATCTAAAATTCTATTGTTGCTCGTAAAACTAATGTCGTCAACTATCAAGGAATTAGTATCATCAATTTTTTCAACGATGTGAATATGCTTCCACTTTTTGAGTGGCCATGGCAGTGTTGCCCCTTCATCAACAAAGTATGCCTTTTGAGCGTCAGCACCGTGCTCTGTTATTTTGCTGATCCAAACTGCTTTGATAGGGCTCACAAATCTAATGTGTACTGTATCACCTTTTTTAGAACCTGTAAATTCTACAATTTCCATATTGGCACCTTTGGGCTTTAGTGCTTCAAATAATTTAAGATCAAACAGTTCCATTATTTCTTTATAGTGACCAGGCACCTTTGTTTCTAATTTTAATTTCACAATTGCCCTAAGTTTAGAAAGTAAAGTTGATTTATGATCAAGGTAAGCTCTTTCAAACTTTTTATATTATCAAATCTGGCATCCAAGAGCTTTCGTTCCCGATCATTGAGTAAAAATACTGAGGACTCGCCGAGTTCAAACTTAAGTCTTTCAGCATCGTATAATAACTGACTATTTTCAACTTTTTCGTTTGTAATTACAATTGCTTCTGCCTGGAGAATTTGACTATTTAGGAGCGTAAGATATTTATTCTGTAGTTCGTAGATTTTATATTCTTGATCGTATCCAACTTGATCGATTATGGCTTCGTTGAGCCTAATTTGTGCTCTTGCTTTTCTGTTCCTCAAAGGCAATTCTAGCTTGGCTCCTAACTTATAATCATTTGGACTATAACTATATGCTAGATCATTTTCACCAAGACTATGGATGGTATTTAATTTCAAATCCAATTGAGGTTTCAATTGTTCTTTCGCCAATCTATTTTCCAAGGCGATTTGCCTGATTTGAATATCTGTTTTCTTAACCAAAGGATCGTTTTGGAAGCTCAGGTCAATTATTTGGATCAAAGCAGTTAGCTCTTCGAGAAGCGTATCAAAATCTTCAGGTACAACTTGATCTTGTAAGACAAGGGGCTCACCATCTTCCGACCACAAAAACAAATTCAACTTCTGGATGACTTGAAAATATTTGTCTTGAGCAGAAATTCTATCCTTGGTGGCTGTATTAAGATTTATCCTAGACTCGACAGTATCGATAGCAGGCTTGTCTCCATTTTCAAATAATTGCTTGATGAAGATATGTCTTTCATTAACTCTTGAAAGGTAGTCTTCAATGTTTTGTAATTGGAGGTAAGCAGCGGCCCACTCAAGGTAAATGTTCAACCCCTGAAAAACCAATTCTCTGATGATGATTTGTTTCTCGATTTCACTTTTATCTGCAAATATTTCTGACTTTTGAATATCAAATCTTTGTTGATCAAACATCAAACCACGTAGTAGAGATACATTTAGCGAACCATACAAAAGACCATTGTCTGGCAAAAAGTTTTGTTCATTTAAGAAGGTACCAGCATTCCTTTCATAGCCGACAGAAAAATCCACAGGAAGCCTCGTTGGGACTTTTATCTCACTGTTCCATGTGCGAAAATAGTTTTGATCTTTAAATTGTTTGGTGTCAAAGTTAGATACCAATTTAGGATCAAGAACACCATCGCCCTGCAATAGATATGATTCAGCAATGTAGTCAAAGAGGTTTGCTTTTTTTGCGATTGGGTGATGACTTAATAGTATGGATTTATAATCATCTAGTGTCAGAGTATCATTCTGAGCCTCCACTAAAAATGGTGCAACACTCAAACAAAGTAATAAAGTAAAACTTTGAATTCTAGCTAGCATCTTTCTCATTTGGACTAAGGTTCAAATTATCGATTGTTTTCCCGTGCGGAATTGGATTTTCATCATTATCTATTTTGACAAAGACTATTTTGTCGATAGAGATGATTACTTTCTTAGTAAATAGATTTCTGACCAAACAAGCAAAAGTGATACTTGTTGTTCCTATTGCTGTAAACTCCAATCCGATTTCTATTACATCTCCTTGTTTGGCAGAGTTGACAAAATCAATTTCTGATATATATTTGGTGACAACTTTATTGGTATCCAATTTGGTCATTGCATATATCCCAGCTTCTTCATCAATCCATTTCAGCAAAACGCCTCCAAAGAGTGTATTATTTGCATTTAGGTCTCCGGGTTTTATTAGTTTTCTAGTATGAAATCTCATTTATTTAATTTTTTTCATTGGTGCTTTACTCTTCACTTGCTTTCTTTTTTCTGGATCATAAAAGTCTGGCGGGAAGCCATTTAATTGCCTCCAAATTTCATAATAGATTTTTACATCATTTAGAAGTAAGAGGCCCTGTGCCCCTGATCCAAGTCGAATTAACTCTGGCCATATTTCATCTTCATCATCCTCTACCACAAGTATCCGATACATGCCATTTTCACTAATATCATTATCAATTGCATATACCTCTCCTCCAAATGTACCTGTAGAATTTTCTGGCCATCCAGAAAAAACAACTGCTGGCCAGCCATCAAATTGCAAACGAACTTTTTTGCCCGTTTGAATCAATGGCATATCATTAGGTACTACGTATAGCTCCACTGCTTTTTTGTATTCAGTAGGCACAATGGTAGCTATCGGCTCTTGTGGTTTTACAAACTCCCCTATCCCATTTTTAAGAACCTTCATCACTCGTCCAGTAACAGGTGATTTAATTACATAGGCTTCCTTTCGTTTTTCAAGTTGACTTACCTTTGATTGCAGTTTATTTGATTCTCCCAAAAGCGAGAATCTGTAGGAATCAGTCGATTGAATTTCTGAGTCAATTTTCGCAATTTTTTGAAGATAATCAGTGTTTACGATTTCTTTATCTCGAATAAGTTGTCTCTGATCATTTGATAATTCTATGAGTTTGTTTTCTAGGCTATTTTTCTTTGCCAATGCTTCTCGGTTACTGAGTTCTTTTGATTCCAAGTCAGTTAAAGACTTAATACCCTTTGAATACATTTCTTGCATACGCTCTAACTGCTTTGCAGCATTTTCTGCATAAGTTGTTGCTGCTTCTAAATCTAACTGGGTCGTTTTAATCTTAAGATCAATTTGATTTTCCTTTATTCCAATCTGTGCCAGTTTTGAGTCTGTATTTTCTTGAAGAGATTTTGCCTGATCTTCTAAATATTTTCTTTTGTTTTGATAGGACACAATAGAGTTCTCCTTTGCCACTTGCTGCGTTTTTGTATTTGCAATCAATTCGGGATCGAGGTAGTCTTGTTTTGATTCAGTGATTATGGCTATGGTATCACCCACTTTTACCACATCTCCTTCCATAACATTCCACTCGGCAATCTTGCCTTCTATTTGGGATTGGATTTCCTGAGGTTTATCAAAAGGATTTAAAGTAGTTACATAGCCTTTGGATCGAATATTTTGAGTCCATGGCAAAAAAAGCGATAAGACAAATAGGAGCAAGATGATTAGCAAGACTTTAAGTACTGAACTACTACTATTTCTCCCTTCCAACTTCTTGTACGAAGAAAAATCATCTTTATTAATAAATTTTGATATTGATTTTTTTGTGATGTTCAACATGATCTAATTATTTTGTAGGGTCGTTGAAATTAATTTTCCATCAGAGATGACTGCTTCTTCTTTGATAAAATCCTTCCAGATTTTGTCAACTGATGTAATAATAATAGACCAAGGATTACTGCTATCTGTAAGCGCCTCAATAATCATTCTTTTATCCTCTTGGGGAACGTGATCTAAAGGATCCTCAAGTATCAATAATTTAGGATTGGCGGCAATAGCTCTTGCTAGCAATATTCTATTTTCGACATTCCTAGGAATTCTATTTGCCTCTGGATCCAAGATAGTATTCAGCCCCTTTGGCATTTTTGAAATAAAATTATTAAGGCCAGTAATTGCTAATGCATTAGATATTCTCTCAGGGGTCGCCTCTGATCTCTTCATAGAAATATTTTCAAGAATACTACCAAAAAATATTTCTCCATAGCTGATACAAAATCCAATTTCTTCTTTTGCTTCATCGAGATCTATAGAGCCCAAGGGAAAGCCATTATATTTTACCAAGCCAGAGCTAGGCTCAAGAATTCCTGCCATAAGTTTTAGCAAAGTAGATTTCCCCGAGCTAGGAGGTCCAGTTATTAAAAGAGAAGTATTTTTAGGAATTGACAAGGTTAAATTTTCTAAGCTATTCCTAACAGAACCTTCATAATGGAAACTAAGTCCTTCCATCGCTACTGCAAATGAACTATCTGTTTTCTTAAGACCAATCCCTTCATCTTGATCCATTTCTTTGTCAAATACAAAACCTATTTTTTCTAATGCCGTCAACACATCATAAATAGATTCAATGGTTTTAATCAACTTTTCAATGGAGGCAATTATCAAGATGATGATGATTTCGGCGGCAACAAACTGACCAATATTCATTTGCTCGTTAAACACCAACAAACTTCCTGTTATGAGAAGGCCGGCAGCGACTAAAACTTTAAAAATAATTAGGTATATAGACTGAGAAATAATCACTTTAAAATGACTTTCTCGTGAATCCAAATAACTATCAAGGTGCTCATTTGTTCTTGTCAAATTGAGCTTACTTTTACTCGCAAGTTTAAAACTCAACTTTGTTCTTGCAACTTCTTGCAACCAAAATGCAATGCTATATTTTGCCTTGGACTCTTTAAGACTTGTCGATAATCCCTTGGGTCCTGTAGTTGCTATTATAATGAAAATCAAAATCAACAATAAGACACTAAATAATATAAAGAATGAATGATATAGACTCAGAACAATTAGTCCAACAATAACCTGAAATATTGCTAATGAAAAATCAATCAAAATTTTGGGTAAGCCTTTTTGTATGGTCATGGTATCAAAAAAGCGGTTGGCCAATTCAGGTCCATAATAATTCCTAAAAGCTGAGTACTTTATTTTCGGGATTCTATAAGCAAACTCAAAGGAGGCATTGCTAAATATTTTTTGTGCCAAATTCTCTACAATCCTTAATTGCAGTAGTTGAAGGATACCAGCGAGTGCTACCCCACCAATTACAAAAGCAACCAATACGTACCACGAGGTTGTTATTTCTCCACCTTGGATCAAATTTATAATAGCTTGAATACCTAAGGGCAAGGAAAGATTGACCAGACCATTAAAAAAAGCGTAAATATATACTTGTGAAATATCCTTATGTTCTACCTTTAAAAGTCTTTTCAACCTTTCAACTGGTGTCATCATGTATCACTAAATTTTAAGTTCGTTTTAGATTTTGTATTTGCCTCCGGTTTAGTTTAATTCTTTATTTTTTCTTAATTGCGTTTTAATTTTTTGCGACATTTTTGACCATAATATCTTTAGGTCGTCTGATTGTTCTTTTAGTATTATATCGGGTCCTGGTACTCCTAACCTAACAGTCGTAGAATATATTTTTGGAGATTTACCTTCGGATTTAATAAAAATTTCTGAATATTCAAGCGCATTAAACTTCTTATTAAGACCTCTAATTTTCCACTTGGCAAACCGTAAGTATTTATTAGAGATTCTTGCTTGGTTTCTGATTACAAACTTCATAATATTTTGAGTTAAGTTGAACAAATATACAATTTTGTAAGTAATACTAACATAACAGCAAGTATTACTTATTGTTCTGTTTGTTCTTAATTATTTAAAGAAATTTGCGCTAAGCGTAGAAATCAATAGATAAAACCAACTTCAAGGTATGTAATCTACTGAAAAATAGGTAGTTTATGTATTATAATTATTTTTAATTTGTTATCGATACCGCATGAGTAATATACTGTAGTTCTACTGAATAAATATTGAACTTTCCTACCAAACATAAGTTATATTGATAAAGTAAATACGGTTAGTTGCTTTTAAATAAGTGGAAACTGGTTAAATTTGGTATAAGTGTCACTTATCTTCATTTGATTTGATATCAAAGCCACAAATTAATTCGAAAATCACATAATTGAAGATAATGTAGCGTAAAAAATAACAAATGAACTACACTAAATTAATTTTTCTGTTTGCCGTTATTTCCATGATTGGGTGCGGTAGTCCAGATCCAAATTTAACTCAAACTGGCGTTGACGAACTTAAATCACATGAGTTGGATCGCGATTTGAAAAATAGTGATCGGGCATATGCAGAAACTTTTTATGTTCCGATTTACTCAGATATTTATTTAGAGCAAACAAATCAAAACTCTTTGTTGGCTGCTACCTTGAGTGTAAGGAATACGAGTTTCAGTGATTCGTTATTCATATCTAAGATAGATTATTTTAATACTGCTGGAGATTTAGTTCGAAGTTATATAGACCAACCAATTTTTTTATTACCAATGGGCACGGTCAATTATGTTATTGAAAAAGAAGATACGTCTGGAGGTCCAGGGGCAAACTTCATCATAGATATAAGTTCAGACAATCCTAAAGTTAAACCATTGGTGCAGGCGGTGATGGTTGGTCTGACCGGCAATAAAGGCTTCTCGTTTTTGACAGATGGTTATCCATTAAAGTAAAGAGATTTCCGAAAGGAGTAAGTCCTTCATATTTTAGATTTGGTTACAAAAAGGCTACTTAGCAATCACATGGTTAAACTCAAATTTGCTGTCAAGAAAGTGCTTCGTCGTAGCACTTGTCTTTGTTACCAATTAAGTAGTTTATAAAAAGATAAGTTTTTAAAACCACTAAAGTAATTATGAAAAGATAAGAGGTATGATCGTTATCGTCGCTTGTTAAGATGCATTACTCATTTTATATTCTCGTATTAGTACTTCTGTAGGAATTTTGAGCTCAGTGCTTAGCTTTCTTATCATTGAGAGTCTAAGCTTCCCTTTGCACTAAGGATTTCATTTGTTCGGCTTCTTGTTCCAAGTATTTTGGACAATTCAGACTTTTTCATATTTAATTGATCGAGTCTGAAAAGAATTGCATCTATCGAATGTGGTGGTTCGATTGGATATTTCTCTTTTTCATATTGCTGTATGAGAATACTTAACAGCTCTAATTTGTCGGATTCAATTGAGTTAGGCTTCAAGCTTGATTGAAATAAATCAAATGCTTGTTTTAAGTATTCTTTGTACTGCTTTTTATTTTTAATTGGTTTAATCATAGCTAATTGTTTTAACATCAATTTTATCATATTGACAATGACTACCTACCTTTTCCATAATTGTATTCGAATCACCACTAACTCCAATAACCACACCACCTCATTATCAGCCATTCCACTTCTCTCCACATAGAGTTATTTAACTATTAAAAACGATTTTCAGCTAAAATATAAAATAACTGCATAAATCCTCAAGACTTAGAGTTCACTAGTTTGAATATACAAACCCCATTTGCGGTACAGCGATATAAAGATGCCGACCAAAGAGTGTCTTACAACATGATTGCTTATTGTGAGTAACTTTCCATTCATCTTAAGTATGATATATCATCACTGAGATTAATTGCAACTACAATTTTTTGAGCCTTCCACTTATGCCTATATTTATAAAGTAATCTTCAAATAATTATTATTGATTAATTAGTTTTATTTCGAAGTTTCTTCAATCTCTTCTTCCAAGTGATCAGTAAACATTATACCATGCAAATGATCAATTTCATGCTGAAATATCACGGCAGTAAAATCTTCTATCATTTCAATTTCATGAGTACCATCCAATTTATCGTATTCTAATAGAATAGCATATGCTCGGTTTTTTGTTTCTGCCTGCTTGTTAGGTATGGAAAGGCAGCCTTCCATGCATGGTTGTTTCTTCTTGGTATACTGTTTAATAATCGGATTTAGATAGACTTCAAAAGGATATTCCGGTTTGTCAAAACGTTGAACCCATATAATATTCTTTAGAATGCCCACTTGTGGTGCTGCGATACCAACTCCTAAGGAAATACTATCTCTAACAGTAACTAGTAGTCGCTCTATCAGCAGATTTAATGTTTCATCATTAGGATTAGGAATTACATTGCTTGACTTTTGTCTTAATAGAATTGAATCAGAAGGTATATTTATTTTCCAAACTCTCATAGGTTGAGATGCATCCCCTTCATTGATGAATGATTCTTGCTCAATGTCAAAATTTGAATTTTGAACTTCTTCTTGATTTAATTTTGCAATACCGCGATTACAACTAATTACTGTTCCCAGAAGTATTACAAATAGAAAATGTGAATAGCGCATATTATTTTTTTTGAGGCACTAAGAAAGTGCAAAGATCTCTATTCGAAAAATATCCAATCAATTTGATATCTATAAAATTAGCAGTAGCGACAGTTCGGATGCACTTAAAATGTAGTTTGTCAATTTCTACTTTTCAGTATCAAACGTCACCTCTAATTTCATATAAGCTTTCTGTAAATTATATAACATAACTGTAATTGGACAACTTTTGGTCTGCATATTTACAACTTTTATGTTTGTTGATTCACCAAGTTCTTTACCCATCATTTTTGCAAGTCTAGTTGCTTCTGACTCATAGCGGGAGTTATGATATATAGCGTATCCCGAAGGATATGCCATCGTCATCATCTGTTTTCATTTCCTGCTTCACTCATGGTCTAACCCCCAATTAATCGGACAATTTTCTGGTAATTAATAATAATAATGATGAATATAGTTCATATTTTTGATTTAGCAAGATGCGACCGCAGGTGATTTTTGTACCGATGGTTGTAAAGTGGTGACGTCACTCACTTTTTGTGATTTCTGTTTCCCATCGTGGGAATCAGAAATCAAGCAAGATGCAACACCTAGGTTCTTATTACCCGATATTGTAATTTCTCTGTAAGGTATCATGAATTTAAACTTGACTTTTTTTACTCTAGTATCTACACACCTCATTATGTTACCAAGATGCCATTGTGTCTTGAATACATTTGGAGGTAGATTAGCTATTGAGCTATGCAATCGACGATTGTTATATCTGTCATAAAACAAATGTAAATGTATGTCTAGGTCGTCGATGGTCTCAAAGTGATACTTCTCTAATGACTTTCCCAAAATGGCATGGAATGATTCTATGTGACCATTTTCTTGTGGTGTATATGGATGCGTGAACACTTGATTCAAATAATTATCCTTGAAGAATTTCTGTACCATCTTTGCCGAGAATCTCTTGTCATTGTCATTTCTTACTTCGATATGAATGCCTTTGGAGAGCATATCATTTGGCTGGAGATGCTTGACAATGATCTCCTCCCATATTGCCTTGACTGTATGTTGGGTGATGTTCATTTCAGCAACCCATGCAAGTATTTGTCTGGTAAATACATCGATGACTGTAGGATATATCCATGTTGACGAGCCGATTCGATCCATACGAACTTAATGTCCATCTCCAGTAAATTCAAGGGCCCTTCTGGGTTTACAATTCTATACTTGACAAATTTTCTTTGAGCTTTTTTAAGCTTTTGTCTGAGTAATTGATTCTCCTTCATAAGTCGATAGACTTTCTTATGATTAATATTATATCCTAAAATATTAAGTGCAAATGTCATTTTTTGATAACCATAATCAATGTCAGGTTCTGAGTGAATTATCTTTATCTTGTCTATTACTTCTGTATTCAATACCTTGATTTCAGTATTGTCAATCTGCCTTTCAGTATGGGTACTTGGTGGTGCACCACGCTTACCTTTCTTTGGCTTATGATAATATTGATGCTTAGTGACGCCAGCAATATCGAGTGCTGTATCTCTTTTCAACCCCAAGGCGATATACTTCATCACGAGTATTTTCTTTTCACCTTGGGATATTTCTTTTTTAGCAACTCGTCTTTGAGCCTGCTATCCAGTTCTTTTTCTGCCAACAGTTGTTTGAGTAAATCAACCTCTTGTTCGAGTTCTTTGATCTTTTGGAGTCTTTCTTTGGTCATGCCATGAGCAAAGCCTTCCTCTCCCATCTCTTCAAATTTATGTTTCCAAGAGTAATAGGTAGCTGGATAGACACCATACTTGTCTAAAGTCTCTCGCACACCATGTAGTGAAGATTCTTTGATGATCTTTAGCTTCTCTTCCTTTGTCTTTCTTGGACTTTTCTTTCTTTCTTCTTTTTTCATAATCTTAATGTTACAGTTTTTATACTATAATTACGTCCGACTATTTAGGGGGCTAAAAAATATTAGCATTGCATTTCTAATTCCTTTGTTAATTATTGATTCGATAACGCTGGATTTAAATTCATTCATTTTTTCTTTTTTGGTGATGCACAACTTGTTTGCAAGATAGACTTGATTCCACAAGTGGGATATCAACTATCTGTTGATGTAAAAAGTATTACAGTTCAACTCTTAATCACCTCCTGCCTCTCCTTATCTAAACTCATTCTTATTCCGACCACGAAACCATAAGCATAAAGTTTTTCTGTAATAATTTCCGTTCTAAAATTGTTTAGCTGTCTTGTGAAATTAACCGCGCCAAAGTATTGATACTTTTTTGAAGTTGTATAATTCCAACCAATCGTTGCTAATCCAAAAACATTGGTAGAATTAAACTTTTCCGATATTGAAGTTTTATTTGAGTCGATATCCGTTTTTACATGAAACTGTGAAGACGTGAGTAATGACAGAGAAGGACCTAACTCCACGAATGGAGAAAGTTTGTCTCTATTTAGTTCGTATCTTACTAGAAGAGGTATGCCAAGAAAAGAATTAGAAACAGAGTTTTTTATTTCATGTGGAAGCGATGGGTCAAACTCCCAACCTCCAACTCCATCGTGTTCACTTCCCCACTTAAGGTCCTTAAGGTCGGAGGTGATGTATCTAAAACTTGAATAATTAACTCCAGTTCTAAAAACCAGATTATTTGTAATATTCTTATTTAATGCAACGCCAATGTTATAATTTAAATGCCTCTCATGCTGATTTCGGCTGTCGATAATATTATCAAAAGTTGGTGAATTATCAATTTCTGAATAAGCTCTGAAAGATTCACCACCTTGAATTGATAAATCAATTGATGTCTTTGACTGGGCAAAAGCCATAGAAGTAATCATAAAGAAACACAAAGTTAGTTTGAGGTTTTTCATTGTATTAGAACACATCAATAAATAATATTATTGCTATACATCTTATTTCTGTTCTTTACCAAGTTGCACAGGATTTTTCAACTTATCGGGCAAACTGGTTTTATTATCTTCCAATTTAATCATTCCTCCGTTATTAATTAAATCAGAAATTACGTCTAAAATAGTTTCATCTAACTCTTTTGGAATTTGGTTTCTTCCATATTTACTAGCCATATATAAAACGTATTCCTTAACTGTTCTACTACCATCAGCATCAATGTATATCTCTTGTGGCTATGGATCCATTGTTATCATTCTTGGTTGTGTTCCATTAGTATCAAAAACATGAATCATCTCGTCGTTTAACCATCCCCATTGTAAAGTTCTAACAAAGTATTTGTCTTTCAAGTCTGAGTTTTCAAGTTTTTCAAAAGTAGGAAGTTGACTCTTTTTACGTTTTAGGAAGTTGAACATATAAATTTATTTTGATGCAATTGTAAAGTTATTATCTACAACAATCTTGATTCTAAATTTACACTATTCTATTCTTTAATATTCTTTCAATAGTTATTTTTATTGAATCTTAACTCAACTCCATAATTTTTACCATAATACAAAAAGCCATCCATGTTAACGGATGGCCCTCAGGTATTATATAATTCTCGATCCTATCTAATGGTAAACACCATCAAGCCCAAATCTCTTGACTTAGCATCTCCTGGACATTTACATTTAATGTCTTCAAAAAAGTATTTATCAGTTGCTTTTGCTTTAGCGACCAAAGCTTTTGATTCTTCAGAATACCTTCCTCCCTGATTAAGTGAGACTCTTGGATCAGATCTTTTAGGAACTCTTACCAATTTATATTCTACAATCTTACATTCAGCCTCAAAATCAAAATTTTCTAGCACGGAAGAAATACCAGTTTGAAGTTTAAATTTTCCACTTCTCATTCCACCACTTCTTGAATCCGCCAATTTTGGTATTGGATCAGGAATGCGTTTTACTCTAAAGTTCTTACTTGCGTTCATTCCATCTGCAACAACATCCACATTGGCATACTCATTCCTTCTAGTCGGAGTTTTTACATTTACAACAAAGGTACCATCAGCAGCTTTTTTAATTGTTCCGCCACCTGCTCCACTCATACTAACTTTCATCGTGTTTGAGTTTGCACCAGCCGCAGAAATTTCTACCGGATTATCTACTCCAATGTAGAATACATTCATCTTTGTAGGTGAAATTGCAACAGATCTTTCACCCACTTCATAGGTGAATTCCTTCGTGTACGTTGTAGTCTTTTCTGTTACAGGATTATAGACATTTGCAGTAGCGATATATGTCTTGGGGCCTGTCACAGAAGTATTAACTTTGTATTGTCCTCTACCCTCGGCATCCAAACTCAAAGGCTGACCATTCACTGAGAGCCTTACTTTCGTTCCAGAATCAGGACCTGCAGATGCGGTCAAAAATATATCCGCATTGTATGGATCACCCTTAATCACATATGATTTTTCAGGTGCAGCCACAACCGTAAAATCACCTAAAACAACATCCTCTTTTCCTATTCCGACTTTTTTACCAAGATAGTTTAGAGCAGCTGCTTCTGTTGATTTTACATCATTGATGTACTTGTTGATAATAGGAATTACTGCTTGCACTGGCATTTTGTCAAAATTCATATGAGCCCAACTTGCTTTCCCTTCTTCTCTCCAAGTTTTATCATCTACTGAGACAGCGACTTCTTTTTGAAATCGAGTTTTATCAACCTCATCAACGTAGGCTACTATTTCTGACTTAAACTTCAGCAATCTTCCCTTAAGTTCTTCGCCCATCGCATCATTGATACCTTTTTTGGATGGATCATCAACCAGTATCCTTGTCGTAGCATCTATATCCTTCTCCCCTATCAACTCTTCGGTAAATTCTAGCGTAATTGGATCTTTGACATAGCCACCTGAGGTATAAATAATGGAATCTTTTATCTCACTTAAAAAATCTGTGAGGAATTTTGTTTTTAGACGAATCGGCTCAACTCTATCTGCATAGGTCTGAAATGAAGGCTTGGCCTTTGCAGCTGCAAGAATAGCCTTTTGCATCGGTTCGTTTGTAAAATCCAAAGCTAAATTAGATTTTACCAAACCTTGATCTAAAATTTTAAATGCATTGAATATTTCAGCAGAAACATTCAGTGCTAGCATTGCGGTCAATACCAAGTACATGATGTTAATCATCAGTTGCCTTGGCTCTTTAGGTATAGACATATTTATTTTATTTTGATTATGAATAATGATTGTGTTTGGAATGTGGCTTGATTACAGCACATAGATTTCTATTCAGAATCCAAACACAAGAGTCCTGTGAAGTGAAGAAATAAAAAGCCTAATCTATAGGATATATTTCCTCAATTAATTCTCCGAAATGAAAGTTGTATGACTAGCCCAGTTGTTGGCTATGGCGAAATTTATAATTTACAAGAGATCTGATCAACCGATGTTGGCTTACAATTGAACGGTGAAGTGAAGTACCCAATTTTTTGTTCATTCTAATGTGTTTTAAATTAAGAATCAGACTTGGATTATCCAAGTCCATAATTTCCGACTATAGATAGAATGCATTTTTGTCGTCCATTTAATTGCCGTAAAATGACCAACTACAAGTCTACCTAAAAAAGTAACTTGATTTTTAAAGTTTAATTGTTGACCTCAGAAATTATTTTTGACAAACATCAACCTTTAGGTGTTTCATTGAATGCTTACAAGTCGCTGAATTTAGATTTGAGTTACCTCAAATGTCTGGGATAATTGATGAGCTAGTTTTCAAATTCTTTGGAGTATCCATATTACTTAGCTAACGATACGTGGATATATGAAATTGAATGTATTGATGGAAACCCTAATATATTTTAGGCCATATCCGTGGTCCGATTAGCTTACACACGGTTCTCCGAGATCAATCTCTATCAACAAAGAACTTTCACGCAATTTTTAATCAATGGAACAGCGGGAAAAACTTAATATCGACAAATCGAAATGGTAAATCAAAATTTGAATAATGGGAATCATTGAAACAATTCCTAAGTAAAATATCAGGATTACATCTAAATCTTTCTATAGATATTGGCAATAATTTAAATTTAAGCAGTTGCTATCAAATATATTACTACCTTATACTCTTGCCTTTAAATTTTAAGTTTCTTGGCCCCAAAAAGCTAAAAGGCAAATTCTATTTCGGCAAAGAGTAGCATAGAAAAGTAATTTTAAGACGAATACTGCAAGTGAAGATAAAAACAACGATTGGTAGAAAAGATAAGGTCGACTTCCCAGATTTAGGATTAAAAAATATTGCAATTAAAATGGATACGGGTGCTTATACCTCATCCATACATTGTCGCAATATTGAGGTCAGGATAGTTGATGGAAAAGATGTTTTATTTTTCACCTTACTTGATCCGTCACATTCTCAATATGACAACAAAGAGTGTTCCTATACAAATTTTAAAGAAAAGAAAATTAAAAATTCGTTTGGGTCTTCAGAAAAAAGATTTATTATCGAAACTTGGATTAAGCTTTTTGGCAAGAAATATACAATCCAGTTATCCTTAAGCGATAGAAAGGAAATGAGGTTTCCTATATTGGTAGGGAGGCGATTTTTAATGGGCAAATTTGTTGTAGACACATCTAAATACGATCTATCATATAAAAAGAAACAGAAAAAAAAGAAACCAAAATGAAAATAGTTATCCTATCACGTCAAGCAAATTTGTATTCTACAAAAAGACTATTCGAAGCAGGTGAACGACTGGGAAATGAAATGCAGGTCGTTGACCACTTGAAATGTAATATTGAGATTGAAAAAAAGAAACCAAAAATTTACTACAATGGAGCTTACTTGGAAAATATAGATGCAATCATTCCTCGTATTGGGAGTTCTGTAACTTTTTATGGAACTGCAGTTGTTCGCCAATTTGAAATGATGGATATTTTTAGTGCCGTAGAATCTCAAGCTTTGGTCAGATCCAGAGATAAATTAAGAAGCTTACAATTGCTTTCTCGTGCTGGTGTTGGATTACCAAAAACTACATTTACAAACTTCTCAAAAAATGTTGGTCACATAGTTGATTCCGTAGGAGGAGCTCCTGTAGTTCTTAAATTATTAGAAGGAACGCAAGGTCTTGGAGTCATTTTAGCAGATTCAAAAAATTCTGCAGGTTCCGTAATGGAAGCATTCAATGGATTAGAAACTAGGATAATTGCTCAAGAATTTATCAAAGAAGCTGGTGGAGCTGACATCAGAGTATTTATCGTAGATGGTGAAATTGTAGGAGCAATGAAAAGACAAGGACAAGAAGGAGAATTTCGGTCTAACTTACATAGAGGAGGGAGCGCAAAAATCATTGAACTGACAGATGAAGAAGCAGAGACTGCCTTGATTGCTGTAAAAGCAATGGGCTTAGGAGTAGCCGGAGTGGATATGCTCCAATCATCAAATGGACCTCTAGTTTTAGAGGTGAATTCCTCCCCTGGATTAGAAGGGATTGAGAAGGCTACTGGTACCGATATTGCAGAAAAAATAATCAGATATGTCGAAAGAAATGTTCAGGGATAAATTAACATTACTCGGTACAAAGATTAAACGTGGAGATAGTGTTTGTTTACAATTCGACGTTGCAAAACTTCATACGCGTAATAGTATACAAGTACCAATATTTATTGAGCGGGCCAAAAAGGACGGTCCGATTCTACTACTACTCGGAGGTGTTCATGGAGATGAAATAAATGGTGTAGAAATTGTACGAAGAATTATTCGAAAAAAAATTAATGTGCCTACCAGAGGTACAATTATCTGCATTCCAGTATTTAACATTTTCGGATTTCTAAATCTATCTAGAAAATTTCCTGATGGAAGGGATTTGAATCGAGTTTTTCCCGGTTCATCAAAAGGTTCTTTGGCCAGTCAATTTGCACATGAATTTAAAAAGGAAATTGCTCCCGTTGTAGATTATGTGATTGATTTTCATTCTGGAGGTGGCAACCGAGTCAATGTGGCTCAAACTAGATGTATGTTGGACGATAAAAAAACCTTAGAATTAGCCAAAGTATTTGGTGCACCCTTTATTGTTCAATCAAAACAAATTCCAAAATCAATAAGAGAAACTTTTCAAAAATTAGGTAAAACTTCTTTGTTGTTTGAGGGTGGAAAATCTATGCTGTATGATGAAAAAGCAATAGAGTGTGGAGTAAATGGTGCTAAGAATGTAATTCGATTTTTGAAATTAAAAAGATGGAAGGTGGAGCCTTCCAAAAGATCAATCGTAATTAAAAAATCCAAATGGTTACGAGCATCTCATTCTGGAATGTTTCATGTGCGAATTAACAATGGAGAATGGGTATCTAAAAAAACTGTTTTAGGTATTATCACAGATCCTTTCGGTTCTTTTGAGCGAAAAATTTATGCCCCATTAGATTGTTATATTTTCTGTGTAAATATTTCCCCGATTGTAAATCGAGGTGATGCTATTTTCCATGTAAGTTTAGAGGTAGAAGATAATTAATCAAAATAATAAGATAAACCACTTACCCAACACTCATAATCCATCGCTACCCTATCAACAAATTAATACTAACTGTGGCTAGATCAGAATCCGGGAATCTTGTGGCATATTTCTCCACTGATTCTAAACCAGCTTCTTTAGCAACCGATTTAAATACACCTAATTCGACGATATATTGATCTGAATAACCATGAGTACCATCATAGGCGGTAGCTGCAGTCCGACCTAAGTTTTGTGCAACCAATATTGGGTCTACTGTATGTAATTCAATTAGTAAGAGACCATGTTTTTTGACATAAGGCATCCATTTACGGAAGTGATCCTTGAGGTTTTCTTCTACTTTATTGTTATTGATTCTCTCCCCTCTATGAGCAAATGCACCAGTTGATTTACTAATAATATCTAGATTTTTGTTATCGGGCTCAGACCAAATTCTATTATGATCTAAGAAGGTTCTAACGTTGAGTAAGTCGCCCAAATCTTGATTGTAATTATCTTTTAGATCCTCTGATAATTTTTTCGGATCACCAATGTCACCCCTCATCAACTTTGCCCATACATTGGCTTGTATGAGATTTGCCCTACTCACTTTAAGTGCGGCAGCGTTGTAGTCTGCACCAACTAAAAAAAGTGGATGCTCTTCTAACATCTGTCCCCTCAATGTACGTGTAGCAATTGTATCAAAAGCATGAATTAAAAAAGCGCCATTGCCACACCCCATGTCTAGAATACCTTTAGGTTGTTCTGCAATTGGTTTGTTGAATAAGTCAATAATAACTTCATCCATTTTTTTGAAATAAGCTGCATGAGCTCCACCACTGCCCCACACATTCATCTCTCGATCTACATGCTTTTCATCTTCACCTTCTTTGATTTCTCTAAGAATGTTTGGACGACCAAAAAGCAATTCGTCAAGATTTCTAAAAGTTGGAATATAAGATACGGTTACACCGTATGCGGAGGCTCTCTTGGCAAAGAAAAATCCTTTGTCTGTAAAAGAATAATTGCGACCCTTTTTATTAAACCAGCCCAACCATACAAAGAAGTCTAATAGTTTCTCAAAACTTTCGGCATCACTATGAAATTCGTCTGCACTAAATGAAGACTCCATAAAGTAATTATGAAACATACCTGACATGCCAAGACTCACAGCAGTGGGTCCTACAATAATACCTTCGATATGTTTGAGAACTTGGTAGGCAACTGAATCAGCAATTAGGTCTTTCTGACCATAAGCATCCTTGTAGTTATTCATTATTTTTTCCAAGACCAAAAAAGGCTCTACCTGAAACTTCCTCTTTGAAAACTTTCCTGAGAACTTAAGAAGATAATCAACTTCTTCGTATAAATGCGCTAAGCTAAATGCCTCCTCGGACTTTTCATTTACTTTATATCGAATAATATCAGAGCTATTATCCAATTCCTGTGCCAACCAGCCTTGTGATGAAAGAATTCTTAAGGCAACATTGAGATAGCCCTCATTCGCAGAGAAGTGATTTGTTAGTTCATCCAGTGCAACATCCTTCTTTTCTAATATGTATGATAATATGCCTTTCTTATGCAATGTATAACAAGTTGGAGCAACCGCGATACCATCGAGGTGTCTGAATAGGTCAGATCTATATTTTCTTTTTTCGTCTTTTGATAACATAGACTAAAGATGAAAAATTATTCTTCATCTAATCCATTATTTTTTATAATCATTTTGAATATCAAATTATTTCTAGCTGATAAGGTAGACTAGATTAGTATAATAAGGAGGGAGATTTTATGTATGTAATCCATAATCCCAATTTCGTGATATAGATACTATAATTTTGATACAGGGATATAAATTCAGATATTTTAACTGAATTAGTAGTATCCTAAATGAAAAAAATAGACAATCCGATTACAGAACTGCTTATTAATTCATTAAATAAATCTATACTCAAAACTTAATTCAATAGAATCTTATTTCCTGTAGGATCTTGAACCCAATAACCCTCTTCTGTTTTTTCATAGGGAGGTGGAGGCTAAATAGCGCTTAATTTCTATAGTCACAAAATCATCAATAAAAGCTTTAGCTGTTTTGGTCGTCAACTGCTTTATGATGTTATTAAGGAACTTGTTGGAAATCAACAATTTTTGTGCATAAAACCTAGCATTTCTAGTATTATGTATTCTTCCTCAAGCAATATTTGAACTCAGAAAAAAACTCTAGCCACATTGGTTTAATCTCAGTGTCAGACCAAATTTCCTTTGCCCGTTCGGCTCTCAATAAAAGAATATGTAGTAAGGTGCCAAGCGTCTCAGACTTGGCAAAATTATCAGGCTTAGTAAATTCATTGTTTAGCAAATTGGCAATGTCTAAAAAGAATCCTGACCCAATTCTGATTGTGAAATAATTGGCGTCCCGATATGGTCATTAAATAATCTATTGAGTTTAATATTGTCTGATAGAAAATGGTATTTCTCCATCAGTTCACTATTGATCACAATACTAATCCCTTTTGCATCATTGAGACTCTTAGTAAAGTGATGCACTTGAAAGTGATGCACTTGATTTTTAGCTGCAAAAAATAGCACTTACCTTTTCTAGATTGTAGGATTTAGAATCGACAAAATGTGACTACGTACCCTTTGTCACAATTAAAAAAGATGGAATCAATATTATGCGCCTTGTACTTATCGTGATGTTTTGCTTGCTTTTACTTTCTTAGAAGCTAGACCAAATTCATTACCTCAATACTCGGCCTTTGAATGTAGTCAAATTGTATTTTGGGAATATCTTTATCCATTTCTTTATTATTTGACTTAATTCCGGTTGTCAGTTTGTATGCTTGTCATTTGCTTAAACTTTAAGGAAACTGTAAAAGATCTGTGCCCTATTCAAAGTCACCCAACTGCCTAAACCAAGATACATAAAATAGTCAATGACCTTGTGGCAGAAAGAATTTGCTTACCACTACTACTTATTTGCATCTTCTCACTTTTAAATCCTAGATTATCCAGATTTTGAGCTTGCGCAAAATTTTAAATGAGATAAATAAAACATGCCTTGAGTTTGAAAGTCTATACTTTTGAAAGTAAAAAAAAAGCAATTCAGATTTTGAATTGCCTTTTTTATCAATAAAGTTTGATATTACTCTTCTGGATTAGTTTTTAGATTATCTGGATACTCATTAAATGGTTGAGGGTCCTGCTTTAAATCTTCTTCCATAGGTGTCTTACCTGGAATCTCCTTTTCAGCATTTGGTTTCGTTTTCATGTGATCAGGGTATTCATTCATATCCGTTTCGTCCGTTTTTAAATTGTCGGGCATCGTATTTTTATCCTTGTCCATGTGTAGGTTTTTTATTATTTAATATATATACTCTACTAAAGTTAACGACAATTGTTCAAAAAATAGCTTAGAAGACTTTATTTAAATCAAATTTTATCATTAAACCTGATTAAAATTTAACATGTTCTCGGTTACTGCTAATGATATATATTCTTTTTAACGTAAAAAAGTAACCCCAAGCTTTGTGATAAAACTCGGGGTCAATTTATATTTTGATCAGCATAATGAAGAATTAAATTCTTCATAATTTTTTAAAATATCTTTCTTATGATTTTGCTTTTCTATTAATTCCTGATGTCGCTAACTTTGTCATCTTTCTATCTCCACCATATGTTTTATCTAAACACTTCTGTAACATTTTTGCATCCTTTTTAAAACCTAGTGATGTTGCAAATGCTGCAGCTGTTCCATACCCTGCAATCGCATAATGTGTCATACGCTGACTCTGTGAAATAATAGATGCATCCTTCGCGTTAGAATCTCCAAAATCTTCTTCCAAGACGTGATGCTTTGCTTCCTCTACAAGACCTTTCATCCCTTTACACGTCATTCCCGTCGGTTTTTTATTGTGTGACTCACAAATATCAGCTATCATCGTCATACCATCATCAATTCCTTTAATGCTATTTTCTAATGCAGTTTTGAGTTTGGTGTTTGAGGCTGCTTTTAATAACCTTTTATGGATTGCTTTTGCCTGCTTGTCTGCGTTATATAAATCTTTTAATTCGTGGATGTACAATGCTTCTAAATTTTTAATAGCCATTTAATTATTCTATTTTAAATTTTCTGTCAAAATCGACTTCAACATTTATACTAAGCATTTATCCAAATGTTCGGAAATAGAATTAAAATTTTGCAATTTAATCACAAAATTTGTGTTTTCACATTCAATCATCAGGGCAAATTACTAAATAGGACTGTCAATATATTTTAGAAGTTATTTATCACTAGGACTTTCTTTCTCATGGGCCTTCACTATTCGATTGATAGACCGAGTCCATTTTTTATAAATTTCGACAGGTTCTGGATATTTAATTTGTTCCTTTATTTCTTCTGGCAACAACCAAGGAGCCAAGGCAATTGGTCCATCTACTTCTTGTAATTCGGGTAACCAAGTCTTTATGAATTCACCCTTCTTATCGTACTTTAAACCTTGATGAACGGGATTGGTATAATAAATTTCGGTTGCTTGTGTATTCCAATTTAACCAGTTACTGCATACGTCATAATCTAGTAGTTGGGTTTCAAACCAAGCCGCTCCCCAGCGCCAATCGATATTGTAATCACGAGTCAGAAAGCTGGCACAATTTACACGACCCCGATTGGACATAAATCCAGTTTCATTCAATTGCCGCATATGAGCATCAACGAATGGAATACCTGTGTTTCCAAATCTCCAGCGATCAAATAAATCCTTGTCATAACTCCAATCCACCGTTCGACTTTTTATTCCACCTTCAGAGAATATTTTATCACCATGTCTAATTGTAGAATACTTAAAAAAGTCTCTCCATACAACTTCAAAAATCAACCACCAAGTGCTGATATTTTTTTTCACTTCTTTCTCATATTTCTTAACTTCCCAATAAATCATTCGAGGAGACAGACTTCCTAAGGCCATCCAAGGAGAAAATTTTGAGCTGTAATCCATTCCTAAAGAACGGTTTCTAGTCCAGCGATAAGCAGTCAATAGCTCAGATTCGAAAGTGTAATGTTGTAGTCGGGCTAGTGCAGATGTCTCACCTCCCTCAAACAAAAGATCATTATTTTTAGTTATTTCTTTTTTGGTGAATCCCATTTCTTTTGGGCTAGGTATTGTCCCCCACTCCCGATATTCTACACAATTCGAAAGGTCAGTTGGAGCTATATTTAGTGGGCGTACATCTGCTTTTTTAGTCAAATTTAATCGGAATGCTTTTGAAGTCAAGGGTGTTTCTTCAGGCGGAAACGGTGAGTCTTCAATGTGGTACAACGTTTTTCCCCAAACCGAATGTAGACTACAATTTTTAGAAATTTTTTCCTCTAGGGCAATTTCAACAGATACTTCTTCACTAGCAATTTCTTTTTGAAAAAATAACTGATCAGCTTTTATTTTTTCCACTAGGTCTGCCATTACCTCCTCTGGCTTACCTTTGAGTATCATCAACTTTCCACCCAATTGTTCGATGTTCTTTCTTAAATCTAAAAGAGTTTCGCTCAAGAATTTATATCGCAGATAGCCCGTTTTCCGAAAACCTATTTTTAGATTCGCAAATTGTCTTGGATCAAATATATAAACCATTAACAGGGCTTGCTTTGTTTCCAAGGCCTGAAGTAGAGCTTCATTGTCATGTAAACGAAGGTCGTTTCGTAGCCAATAAATTGTAGTCATAGAATTTATCTTAGTAGGAAGGTAAATGAAACTAATACTCACTAGATGACATATATGTTTACAAGATCTTACAAGTGAATTGTGCTTATTGAATAAGAATCTTTTTTATTATTACATCACCTTCCCGATTCTCAATTTTACAAATATAAATCCCTTCAGGTAAATTCGAAACATAACACGATCAGTATTTAAATTTTCATTACTATAATAACTTAGACCCCATAATCCAAAAATTTCAATTGTTTCAACTGTTGAGTAGTTCTTAATATTTAGAAAATCAGAACAGGGATTAGGGTATATAATGATTTTATTTTCATATTCTTGATTTACATTTGACAGCACACAACCATTAGCATTAACTTCTACATGATAATAGCCAGTATCAATTGGAATGTCTGGACTACCTTCTAATGAAAAGATCATTTTAATATCACAACAACCTTCAACTTCTCTTGGTAGAAATCCTTGCCTTATTATAAAGCTTGAATCCGCAGGCAACATTTGTATTTGAGATTGTGATTCATTAATACTGGTAAAATAGCTAAGGATTTGATCGACTGAATAGACATCCCACTCAACAGGATAATTTTCATCAAATTCCCTTCGCCAATTGACTTGTATTGTATCATCCGTATTGTTTTTATAAAACAAATCAAGAGTAAATTCTACAAATATGTCTGACAATTCAATACCTTCATTTATTTCGGATATAGAATCTTCCTCGAATAAAATGATTGATTGAGCATTTAGCAATTGGCAACAAGAGTAAAAAAATCGCAGTAAGGAGTTTCATGAATTGTGTTTTATTTTGACCTTAAGTTCAGCATCTTTTATATTCAGTTGTTGGATTTTCTAATTCTGATTCATTGAACTACCCTTTCAAGAAGTCTTAATGATTCTCTTACTAAACTTCTTCATAATCATTTGCAACTTACCTCTCGTCAGAATGCAATTTGACATTCCTGCAGTCAGCCAATTTGTCCATCCTGGAATTACGATTGGCTTTTTACCCAAGTTCTTCAATGCCTCACTTACAACCTCTTCGGGGTTCATCCATTTTACGGGAAGCTCATCATAATTGACCTCGTACTTATCTGCTCCTGGTGTTCTAGTAGCGCCTGGCGTCAAAACTTCAACAGACACATTGTACTCTTTTAACTCTTGATATAAGGCTTCACCAAAGCTAATCAAATACGATTTTGTAGCTGAATAATTGGCCATCATAGGAACTCCAATAAACCCCATGGTCGAGGATACCAAAATAATCCCACCCCCTTTTGCTTTTAGATATGGTATTGCCTCATGTGTCAGTTCCATTGGAGTTGTACAATTGAGTTGCAACATCTGCCTATCCATCTCAATATCTTGAGTTCCAAATTCACCAGGATATCCATCACCAGCACAGTTTATGATCAAGTCGTAATCACTAAGATTAAGTTCCGTATTTTTTCTCCATTTTTGATCTGACAAATCAGCAGAAATAGTTTGTACCTTAGCTGAATATTGTCTTTCCAATTCTGATAGAGTAGATGATAATAAAGATTCTCTTCTAGCGATGATTGTCAAGTGAAACCCATCTTTAGCCAGTCGATGCGAAAAACTTTTTCCAATACCAGAGGTCCCACCTGTGATTAAAGCTCGTTTGGTATTTTTTGCCAATATTTCTTTATACTTCATGCCCTATTCTGATTGCTTACAATGAATCTCAAATTTTTTGAGTAGACGACCATAATATATAGATCATATTTTCTTCTATCTAATTATTTTAAGGAGATAGCTACTTCCTTGATTTCTTTTGGTAAAAAAATTTATCATATAACGTATAAGAAATAATTGATCAGCTATCCTTCCCAATATTCCGAAAGGCGAAACATAGATAAAAATTTCAATAACTCTAGTTCCCGTTCCTAAATATTCAAAATGATGTTCATGCTTAAAACTCTTAAAAGCACCTACAACTATTTCATCTTGAAAAATATAGGAAATTCATACTTTGTAATATTTGATGTTAATCTCTGTTTGATACCAAAATATCGTACTTCCCAAGTGGCACTTTCTCCTAATTCTATCAGTCCAGTTGTAACCCCGGCAATTTCTATTTCATTTATTTATTGTGTAGTCAATTTATGAATATCTATATCCCTGCTCATATTAAATGCCTTTTCAATGGGAGCTTCTATATATGTTTCTAATTTGATTGTTGGCAATTTAATATTTAGCGTTCTAACAATTTTTGCCTCTTCTTGTTTAAAATTTATATAGTAACAAAAGATTCTAGGACATGCGTCAAGTTACCAAAGAATATGATTTTAATCGGTTGCTTCTTTTCGGTAGTTCATATTTAGAAATTCTATCCTATTCATCTGAATATTCAAGAATGCTCTAGAAAGGTAGTCAATTATTCTACCATATTTAAACTAGAAATTTCTTCACTACCGAAACATAAATGGCTACTTGTGCCAAAGCTTTGAAAATCTTTATAGAAACTTATCTCCAAAGCTGTTTGTATGGACAAGCTAAATCTTGTAATTTACCATTATAATAGGTAGATCCTAGTCCTAAAATAACTGAAATGAAAAGCCTTGAACAAACTTGGCGATGGTTTGGCCCCGATAATCCTGTGAGTCTAGCGGATATCCAATAATGTGGAGCAACAGGTATTGTTACCGCTTTACATCATATTCCAAATGGATTAGTGTGGATAATTGAGGAAATTATAAATAAAAAAAATCTACTATTGAATCGGCAGGACTCACCTGGTCGGTCGTAGAAAGCATTCCTGTTCATGAAGATATACTACGGGCATCTGGCAATTATCTAGCATACATTGAAAACTACAAACAAAGTATTACCAATTTATCAAAATGTGGAATCCATATAGTAACCTATAATTTTATGCCAGTTCTTGATTGGTCTAGAACGGCACTAAACCACCCTATGGCAGATGACTCCCAGTCTTTGTTTTTCGAAACTACTTTGGCAGAGCTAAAAAAAGCAAGAGACCATTTTGCAATAATGAATGAATCTGAAATAGCAACACTCACAAAAAGCATTATTGCAGGTTTACCAAGAGGAACGACTGAGGAAGTTTTAACCTTGGAAAAATTCCAAATGATTTTAGATACATATGTAAATGCTGTACCACTTCGCAAAAACCTAGTTCAATTTTTAAAGCAAATAATTCCTATTCCTTAAGAAAATAATGTAAAACTTGCTATTCATCCTGATGATCCTCCCTTCCCCTTATTAGGATTACCTAGAATCTTAAGTACAGAAAAGGATGTGGATTATATTTTCGAAAAAGTAAATTCTCCAAGTAACGGATTGTGTTTCTGCACAGGTTAATTTGGCGTACGCGCAGTTAATGATTTAGCGCAGATGGTAAAAAAGATTGCCAATCGAATACATTTCATTCATCTCAGAGCTGCGAAACGTGATGAAGTTGGAAATTTTTACGAAGCCAATCATCTAGATGGAGATGTAGATATACGTTGCAGTTATTATTATGGTAACGGCACGATAATATGTAATTAAAAAGAATATGAATACGGCCAAGGTGATGAAATATTCATATCAGCAGCCATTTCAGAAATTACCTTTAGCTCTAACAGTCCTTCTAAGATAGTACTGTGTCAACCTCCTTTTTGGCACTTCCGTAAATGTTTTACTGGTTTTGTACTAAGCAGGTTGTTCTGCACAATATTAGCTTGGCCTGCAGAAAATTTTGAAATAAATTCTATTTCAATTTTATATTTATTTAGTATTTCAATTTCAACTACTCAAAAAAACTTGACCTTTGAAGCACTCAACTAAAAAAGGCCCCGATAAATCAGAGCCTCGTTTATTATAGATTGTTTAGCTTAAGCTAATGGCGGTATTCTTAATGTCTGCCCTGGATAGATTTTATCAGGATGCTCCAACATTGGCTTGTTGGCTTCGAAAATAGCATTATACTTCATTGGATCCCCATACACTTTCTTAGATATCATTGAAAGACTATCTCCTGCTTCAACTACATGAAACTTTGCTTCCGGTTCAGGATTTCTAACTGAAATATTATCTTCCACACAACCTATACAGTCAATATTACCCATAGCTAAAATTATCTTTTCTCTATCTGCATTCGTTTCAGTCTCGCCAGAGACCGTAACCATTTCAGACATTTCTACATTCAAACCACTCACAGGAATACCCAATCGTGAAACTTCTGCCTTCAATAGATCAGTTCGTGTAGGCTCGGGGCTTGCGGAAGGACTTGGTGCAGCAGCAGTTGCTTCTTTCTTACCAAATAACTTTTTCCCAGCACCTTTAATAAATGAAAATAAACCCATATTTTTTATATGTTTTTTGAGTTAAAAAATTAAACTTACTACATTATAATCTAATGGAATAAATATTGGTTCCAAATTTATTGAAAATTCAAATATTAAGGCTCAGGCCAATAATAATTTTTTCTAAAATTGACATATAATTTACATGTTGATATTCTACCCTCTGAAATTTGAATTCTATATAGATTTGGACAAAATGATTTTATACTGCTTAAGTTTGTCAGGTAAGTTGTTCGTAAAATGAACACTTAGAATAGTTACATAAACTCAATCACTTTTTTACAAATTGTCTATAATTCTAACCAAGGTTTATTGATTTTTTGGAAGAAGGAGGGATGGTGATTTTGGAAGAAGTATCGTATGACATATGCCACTGTGATCGTTTACGTCGCTTGTTATTTGGAGTGTCATTCTTTAGTTGCTGTTATTTCAGAGTTGGGTCTAATCAAACCAATATCCCAAATACCTCTTTGTATTATTTATTTTATTTGCAAAAAATAATTCTTGGCATAATTGTTAATTTCTCATCATTCCACATATCTCATAATTATAAATACACGCACGATCAAAGGTAATATGAAATGATAATGATGCTCCGATACAAGCTCTGAATCTAAGATTCACTTGTCCGAATATCCGTATATCTGGATTCCAATTTATCCGTTTGTCCGCTAGTTTGATTGTCCAAAATTCCCCCTGCCTTTAGTTTCTCCTCCAACAACTCGTTTTCCCAAATCTACCATCCAGCATCAAGAATCAAGCATCAAAATTCTACAAGCCGTTTATCAAAAACCCCGTCTGTCTGTAATTCCTAAGCCGTCTCCATCGTCCTCTTAGCTTTCCGATACAAGAATTTCTTATAGATATTTCTCTTCCCAAAATTATTGATAGACTTGGCGTTATGGAATTTGAGAAATAACTTCTTATTGACACCAAAATACTCATAGGTATTTCCGTCTTCAAAGTTCACTTCCAACACCATCCTTTCATGCAGATAGTCGATCACTCTAGAATTGGTGATAGTCTCTGTATATTCTTCTAGATTTTTTTCTTTAGTCTCAGGAGCGATACTAACTAGAAAGTGATAAGCATCTATGATATTTTTAGTAACCTCTTCTGCTTCTAACTTTTTCGCTGGGTCTTGAAACTTGTCAGGATGCCATTCTTTTACAAAATTTCTATAAGTAGACTTAATTTCTTTTAAGTCTATTGACTTTCCGACATTGTATAGCTTCTTATATTCCTTTATACGCTTCATCAGTTAATTTTTCCGATTAAGCCGCAAAGCTATTCTTATTTGGGAATAGATGTTATGTTTTTGCAAATTGATTAAGGAATTTGTGAATTAGAATTCCAATAGATAATTTACGTTGAGTTCTAAACTTGTTAAAATTCAATTCTTAACTATTATTTTGAAAATGTGTAAATCTGAGGAGTCCAAACAGTAGAGTAAGACATCTATCAATCAGACAATTCTATCATACAACTATTTTTTGTTCAACCATTACATCTTGGGAATACCTTAAGAAATGATCCTGCTCAATAATTTGTCACTTGCGTATATAAAGAATTTTCAGAAAAAAAATCACAGTCTTACGGTTCTGTGATTTGTATGTTTTCAGCATTGAATCAACAAATCTAAAACCACAAACGTATCAGTACCTTGTCCATAGAATCAGAACAGAGAATAATTGACATTAAAAAGCATACATTTCATTTCATGCATTTGGTCTAATCAACCAATGGTTCAAGATTTATATAGCTGTAGTTTATTTCTCCAATGTGCTTATAATTTTCATCACTTTCTTTTAATTCTCCCCAGCCAAAATTTCTTTCTATAACTTCATCTTTATAGTTATCCATTAGGCTCTCAGATAATAGCAAATACTCATTTTCTTTTATATCGTTTTTTAAGAGGCGATGTGCAACAATAACATCTTCTCCCATTAACTTTATACTCTTACCTATCTGTACAGCACCTATCTCTTCACCAAAATGTAAAATAATCTTAAGGCCTAATATTTCTGGAATATTGGACACATCATCATGTCCTTTGTATTTACTTCTTAGTACTTTCAATTGAATGTAAAATTCTTCATAGAATTTCCTGCATTGTTCAATTAATACTTCAAAGCTTGGTAATGGTCCTGTGCGATAAAATAGAATAGCATCTCCTTCAATCTCAGAAACTTTGAGCTCTATGTCATTGGCATATATGATTTTATTAAGTAATGAAGGAATGACTATAGAACTAAGTTCTATATCTGTATCGCTCATAAATTCTGTAAAACCACTTATGTCAGGAATACAAATTAGCGTTGGTTTAGTTTCCATAGAACAAATATATATTTATTAAGAGAAATAAATTTAATAGGCATAATCAGTAGACCTTCAATTGCTTTGCTGCAATAAAACAAAGATCGCAATTATAAATTAAAAATAATTTAATAGACAATAGAGTGCCAATTTTATTTTACACAATTCATAACTAAATTTATCTTATGTTCAGTTGAACTCTATAAGTGAATATTTGATAGAGGAATAGAGCCACTCCTTCATTATGTATACCGGATATCGGATGATGATATCAATCGTCTCTCTGAGGCACAAAGAGATATAATCTGATAGCTATTGTTAGCAACTGCATCATTATTTGTTTGAAATATCCTAACTCAATCGAATAATTCTAAGTTAAGAATGTTTTTAAAAAGAAATATTGTTTTGAAAAATTTAATGGTTATCATTTTTCTTTCCCCTTCGTTAGGATTAGGTGCTCAGACTTGGGAAACTTCAAGAACTGGAGCCGGTGGTTGGATTACAGGTATGGATATTCATCCTACTGGAGAACCTGTAATAGCAAAGAGTGATGTTGGTGGAGCATATAAATATAATTATTCCTCTGGCACATGGGAGCAACTGATTAATGCTAACTCGATTCCATCAAGCGATATAGATTGGCAGCGATTTGAGGGAGTGACAAGCATAGTGTCAGCACCCACCAATAACCAAAAATTATATATGGTGTTTTTTGATAAAATCTACTCCTCTGATGATCAAGGTGAAAATTGGATTTGCACATCGTATATCGAATCAATCAACATCGAAATTATAGATGATTTAGATACGTTTTATTAAGATGAATTCCACCCTAATTCAGATAAAGCAAAATTAGCTGGCGAACGCTTGGCAGTGGATTCAATCAATGAAGATGTGGTATACTTTGGAAGTTCATTCTTGGGATTACAAAAAACTGAAAACGGTGGTACAACATGGGAAAGTATCGATACATCCGTGGTGCCAACCGGAACACCTTTGAATGGAATTAGAACAATCGCCTTTGATAGTACCTATGGGTCCACGAATGGTAAGACGAATAAAATCTATGCATTTCCAGATTTAAGTATATCTATATGAGTAATGATGCAGGTGAAACTTGGTCTGCTTTAAGCTTCTCTAGAAAACCAAATCCTCCAATCCTAAATCAATTCTAAAAAACCTACTCAAAAAACCCCTATCCTTCCCAATAGAAACTATTTTTGCAACACAAACAAACACTATGTCAAATACTAGAGTAAGATTTGCGCCAAGCCCTACAGGCCCATTGCATATCGGAGGAGTAAGAACTGCCTTATATAATTACCTCCTTGCCAAGAAGATGAAAGGAACTTTCATCCTTAGGATTGAAGATACCGATCAGAAAAGATATGTAGAAGGAGCAGAGGATTATATCAAAGAGGCACTTGAGTGGTTTGGCATCCAGCCTGATGAAGGTCCTGGATATGGTGGTGAGCACGGACCCTACCGTCAATCCGAAAGAAAAGAAATGTACCCCAAATATGTGCAGGAGATGATCGAGAAAGGGCATGCATATATTGCCTTTGATACAGAAGAGGAATTAAATGTAAAACGAGAAGAACAAAAAGAAAAAGGCAATCACTCTTTCAAATACAACTGGGAGATCAGAAATCAAATGCGCAATAGTATTTCATTGAGCAAAGAAGAAACAGGGCGCCTAATGGAAGAGGGAAATGCTTTTACCGTTAGATTGAAAATCCCTCAAAACGAGACCATCACATTTACTGATATTGTACGTGGAGAAGTAAGCTTCGAATCCAACGAATTGGATGACAAGGTAATTATGAAAGGAGACGGATTACCAACCTATCATCTCGCCAATATCGTGGACGATCATTTAATGGAAATCTCACATGTCATCAGAGGTGAAGAATGGTTGTCGAGCACAGCCCACCATGTTCTGATGTATAGATTTATGGATTGGACGCCGCCGCAATTTGCACACCTTCCACTCATTTTAAATCCTACAGGTGGAGGAAAATTGAGCAAGCGTCATGGAGCAAAATTTGGCTTCCCTGTTTTTCCGTTACAATGGGATGGCGGCGAAGAAACTTTCCAAGGCTTTAGAGAAGATGGGTTTGATGCAGATGCAGTAATCAACTTCCTTTCATTGCTTGGTTGGAATCCTGGTGACGACAAAGAGATGATGAGCAGAGAAGAAATGATCAATCTTTTTTCTTTGGAAAAAATCGTAAAGTCTGGGGCTAAATTTGATTTTGATAAAGCCAAGTGGTTCAATCAACAGTACATCATGACAAAACCGGCAGGAGATATTCTTGCAACTTTGAGAGCGAGCAAGGAAGCTGAAAATTTAGCTTCCTATGATGATGCATTTATGCTGAAGGCCATCGAGATGATGAAGGAGCGTGTCACTGTCTATCCAGATTTTTATGCTCAAGGCAAATATTTGTTTGGTCTTCCAGAAGAATACGATCAGAAAACACTCAAGAAAAAATACAAGGCCGAAAACCAAGTTCACTTTGATGCGATTCAGCAATTAATAATCAATGATGCGGAATTCACCGCTGAAAGCCTGAGTTCAAAAATCAAATCCTATATCACCGATAATGAGCTAAGTTTTGGCGCAATCTTCCCAATTTTGCGAATTGTGCTGTCTGGAACCATGAAAGGACCAGATTTATTCACTATGATGGAACTAATAGGTATGGAAAATGTATTAATTAGATGGAAGGCAGGTTTTGCCTTAATTGAAAATATTGAATGAAAAAGAAAAGTAAAAAAATAGACGAATCTCCAAAGGTTCATGAAGAACTAAAAGGTTTTAGCATCAACATTAATAAGTTTGGAGAAATGGAAAGCAACATCCAAGTAGACAAGCTCAATGAGTTTCTTAATGAAAATGTTGAAGACAAAAAGCTAATAGAATCATCCGAAGAAGAATAGTCCAACTTAGCCCAAGAGGTCAGGAGACCATTGGGTGCAGTACATACCGCAGTAGTTCTCTGCACATCTTAGCCCAAGAGATCAGGAGACCTTTGGGTGCAGTACTAAGTGCAGAAGGTCTGAACTCTACGAAAAGCAGAAGGTCTCCAACCCTCTCTGCTAACCAAAGCAATCCCGCTTGTCACCTCCTCCTACCCCTCAAAGCCTCAATTCTCAACTTCTCTTCGTTATAGTATCATATAATCTTTAACTTTATTGCAGCTGAATTAGATGCAGTAATATGTATGGAAACACCCTCAAATCGATAATACTCTTATTTTTCCTCCCTAACCTAGGGTTTGGGAGCAACTTGAGTATGCTTTCAGATACGATTCCCCCAGAAATCATTACCTTACCCCAAGATCTTATAGTAGCATGTGGGGTCCCATACCAACAACAGTTTGACACCTGGATTGAAAATTCCGGTGGGCTTGCCGTGTCAGATGACGGAGAGGTAGAATTATTCGATACATTCTCAGGAATCCTCGAAGATGAAGTTATTAGTTCGTCAGATACCCTTTGTGGTACAACCGCTAGTATTCCCATAGGTTTTTATGCCCTTGATGATTGCGGCAATTTGAGCGATACCGCTTACGCAAATTTTGTAGTTGAAGATACATTCCAGCCTATCATTGTCACAGCAGCGCAAGAAAAGACGATTCTCTGTGATGAAGGTGTTATCGATAGTCTTCAGAATTGGTTAGATAATTTTGGAGGCGCTGTCGCAAATGAAGTTTGTGGTGGCGAATTTACCTGGAACAATTATATCTGGAATGATAATCTTGGCAACTCTGGTTTTGCTCTAATAGAAGACACAACCAATATTGAAATTATACGGACATCATGTGAATGGTTTGTTGATGTTTCATTTTTTGTTTTGGATGAATGCGGAAACGCCAATGTTACAACAAGCAGCTTTGCAATCATTGATACCATTGCACCCCAAATCTTAAATCTGCTCACCGATACAATCATAGCTTGTGTCGACACCATTCCAAATATTATCCCCGATTTTGTAGATGCTTGCGACGGTTTCTTAGAACCAGAAACAGAAACACAATCAACCCAAGGCACAGATCCCAATGATTGTTCCTTTTATAATTATACAGTAACAAGCAGTTATAGAGCAGAAGATATTTGTGGAAACGAAAACATGGCAGACCAACAAGTACAAGTTGTAGATACCCTTGCACCCATCATTGTTGCAAGCCAAGAAATAAATATTGACTGCGATGACAACCAAACTATCATCAGCACCTACATCGATAGCGTCATTGACTGCAGCCCCGTCGAGACCAGTTTTGTAGATAGTCTCTTAAGCGATTCGCCTTGCAGCAGAAGCTTTAGAAGAATTTGGAACTTCATCGATGTTTGTGGCAACCAAACTGAATATACACAGATTGTAAATGTAATTGATCAGAGTGGCCCTCAGATTGAAGGCCCTATTCCTTCATTGGAACTGGAATGTAGCGAGATCAATTCTTTCGATCAGACCTTGCTTTCGTTTTTTGATCTTTTACTAGACCTTCCTGTCGTTGACAATTGTGGAAACGGCAGCATTTACATCAACGGAAGCGAAGACCCAAATGTTATTAATTTTGATTACCAATATATCCCTCAACCTAAGTGTGATGGAAGTGCAGTCATCCAACAACAAAGCATAGCTATTACACTAGAAGATGAGTGCGGAAATTTTGAACAAGCGACTAGCTCGATACTTATAGTAGATACCATCCCACCAGAGATACTCACTTGCATTGAAGAATTAAACCTAGAGCTAGAGACTGGAGAATGTGAAATGAAAATTCCTTTACAAACATTTGACATAGGTGCTCAATGCGATTCCATCGAAACAAGCTATTTATTCAAAAGACAAATTCAATTGGATAGCTTCACAACAGAAACTGGCAGTATCTCCTTCATCTGGGAATTTGCAGAAGGAAATCCTGATGCTATTATAGAAGGAGCAAAAATCGAATTTAGCAGCGAAGGAATTCTCAATGATGATTTGGGCTTAAATTTTACTATCTCTACCGAGACCAACGATGAAGTTTTTACCTATTCAGAACCTTTATCGTTTTGCGATAGCCAAGATTTTAATTTTGATGTAGATCTAGACATCACAAAGCAATGGGTCGAAGACGGCAAAATTCAATTGCTGGTCTCTTATCAAATTCCATCAGTTTTTGATTGCGTAGAAGAAGCTCGTCTTGACTTTACTATTATTATTCCAAGTATCATCGACAACCCAATAAAATATTTCTACAGTGTAGATGGCGATCTTGAAAGCTCATTTATGGAAGGCGATTCTTTGACTCTTTCTTCTGGACTTCATGACCTTAGTTATATCATAGAAGATTGTGCGGGCAACAGAGATACCTGTTTACAACAGATTGAAATAAAAGATTTAGAAACTCCTGAGCTTGTCTGTCCTGATGATTTTATTATCATCATCCCAGAAGATACCTGTGGTGTCGATCTTGTGCTTAATCCAAATTTTCAATTCATAGAAAACTGCAGCAATAATTTCAATTTTCTCTCTACCCTTCCTGAAGGCGATGATCGATTTATGAAATTTTCAGAGCAAGATGATGGAAGCATCATTGCAGATAATATCCAGATCACATTTGAAGAGATTGATCTTGATAATATTATTCTCAATCCAGTTTTGATCGTTGAGCTATTAGCAAATACGACAGTCGACAATGGCTTCTTTTCTATCAGAGACGAAAATGGCCAGAGCCTCGGCAATACCCCACAAGCTATTGAATCATGTGTAGAGCCGCTGACATTAAGTATTGACTTGACAATTGATCAACTGGAAGAATGGAATATGGATGGCAGCATTGACTTCAATTTTGTCAATACAGATATCACGCTTGGGGGACTAGAACCATGTAGCCCCGATGACTACGACGGTCAGATTGATATGTCCAGTTTTCTGACTGCAACATTGGCATTTACGGAAGTGATCCCAAACATAGTAGTCACAGACCTGCTTACAGGAGACACTTTAATAATGGAAGACAATACTGTTGGATTTGCTGCCGGAGAATACCAAGTGGAGCTTTCAAGCTCAGACAATTCCGGGAACATTGCATCTTGTGTATACAACATAGAAGTTCAAGATGTCACCGCACCACAGATGGTCTGCAACGACATAGAAATTGCACTAGATATACAAAATGATATGGGGATTGATCCCGATATGTCATTAATAGATTTTGACATCATAGACAACTGCGACTCAGTAAGATTAGAGCTTACTAGCTCGATGATAGATTGCAACGATATCGGAACTGAGATCATGGCAAATCTGACAGCAACTGATGCATACGAAAATGTGAATATTTGCGATTTTAATTTTATCCCTGTTGGAGTAGCATTGGAACCAAGTTTCAGCTCATCACTGTGCGGAGGAGATACCTTAAGTTTGATAAACAACATTCCAAATAATTTGCCCTTAGAATATCAGTGGACTGGACCAACAGGATTTACTTCCGAGGAGGCAAATCCCCAGATAGCAAATGTTGGTTCCGGAAATTCTGGCATCTACATGCTGGAAGCCATAACAGAAGCAGGCTGTAGTTTCTTTGGAAGTGTAGAAGTCACCATTGAAGCCTTGAGTAACCCAGAAATAGAAAGTGATAGCGACATCATTTGTGATGGCGATAATTTGGTTCTCAATTCAAATGCCTTTGACGATGTTGTCTACCTTTGGTATGAAGGAATGGCATCAGATGGAGTGCTCATAGGTACAAGTACGGATCCTACCTTAGAACTCACGCCTTCAATTGGGACTCACTTCTACTATAGCATCATAGATGGAAATGGTTGTCAATCCGAACCATCAAATTCCTACATGATTAGAGTGATTGAGCAACCGGAAGCATTGGTCCAAAATAATTTTATCACTGCATGTGAGGGCGAATCGTTTACCCTCAACACCGACAATACCGAACCGTTTTTTGAGTTCATATGGACAGGGCCAGATGGATACGGTAGTAATTCACCAAACCCACCTGCCCTTGAAAATATAACTTTAAATCAACAAGGAACTTATCAATTGATCGTCGCAGATAGAGGATGCCTTTCAGACCCAGCTTTGGTAGAAGTTGTGATTTTCACAACACCAGACAAGCCCATCCTTGCGGGAGAAAATCTCCTTTGCGAAGGATCAGATTTTAGTCTTACTGTAACCAACAATGTTGCTTCTGATAAATACAATTGGTTTTTAGACGGTGCAGCTTATAGCACCACCAACACAAATAGTCTCATTATTCCTAACGCACAAGATCAACTAGCTGGCAACTGGACGGTGATTATCGAAGATGATAATTGCACCAGCGTCGAGTCAGATATTTTTGTGGTAGATATAGAATCTCAAATAACAATTGGCGCGAATAACAATGGACCTATTTGCGAAGGTGGCACCGTAAGCCTGATGGCAAGTTTCATCCCAGAAGCTGATTATGTATGGACCACTCCAAACAATCTTGCATTTTTTGGTCGTGTAGTAAATGTGCCTGCTGTCAATGGATTGTACAAAGTGGAGGTAACAACTGCAGCAGGTTGCATCGGAGAAGCTAATACTATTGTGGAAATTATTCAAGTTCCAGAAGTAACTGCGCTATCCAATAACTCTACAGACTGTTTGAATATAGGTGATGCTATCTCTTTCTTTCCGTCGATATTTCCACCTGGCAATTATCAATACCTTTGGTCAGGCCCAAATAACTTTAGCTCAAACGAAGTAGCTTTAACCATTCCTTATCAGGGACTAGCCAGCAACGGAATGTATGGTCTGCAAATACAAAATGACAATTGTGTTTCCGATATAATATTTACGGAAGTGAATGCAACCATCAATCCTGATCAACCAATCATATCACAAAATGGACCACTGTGTTTGGGTGCATCTATCGCAATCCTCGCTTCCAATGTAAGTGCAGAAGTTGAAGAATATATTTGGAACACACCCTTCGGACAAATTACAACGGAAGAACCAGCTCTGACTATTTCACCTTCAAGCAGCATAAATATTGGTGAGTACAGCCTTATAGTTACTGTCAATGGCTGCATGAGTGAAGCATCGGAGATTTTGGAAATTATTTTGGAAGACGCATTGGACACACCTATCATCAGCGGAACAAATATGCTTTGTGCCGATCAACAATTGATTTTAGAAGTTACAAATGCTATCCCCGGACTTGATTATAATTGGGTTGCACCTGACGGGACAAATTACAGTGGCGCAGTCTTGATTATAGATGATTTCTCGACCTCTGATGCCGGTAGTTATGTTGTCCAAGCTTCGGTAAATGCATGTGTCTCAGATTTCTCTATTCCATTTAATGTAGAGCTCATTACTGGACCAGTAGCACCAATGCTCAGCATAGACCAATTTACGTTTTGCGAAAATAATCTAAGCTCTGTAGCTATTGAAAACTTCATCAGCACACCCATCGAAGGTGAGTTTTTTCTTTACGATGAAACAGGAATGCAGATTGCTCAATCCACAGATGGAAACTTTCTCGGGTTAGACCTCAGTAGTTACAATGTTGGAAATTTTCAATTTAGAATCACACAGAGTATTTCCAATTGTGAATCAATAGAATTTACACCAATCATCATTAGTATTGAAGGAACAGGCAATGCAGCAAGCTTCCTACAATCCGAATTGTTTGCCTGCGAAATTGGAATAAATACAATCCCAATAAATATTCCTCTTGGAACAACTACTGAAATCTCGATCATCGGAGACAATGTGCTATTAGATAATCTAAGCAACAACCAAATAAGCTTAAACATATTTGATGTTGGCTCTAGTCAGATTATTCTTACTAGCATTAGTGATTTATGTGGTGAGTTTGCCTCTGACACCTTGACACTTGATGTGATAGAAAACATCATAGCCAATAATGACGAATACACAATCTTAGGATTAAACAATACCATGCTATCCATCTTAGACAATGATGACTTTAATAATGATGTAGTCATCACCATTGAAAATATAATTGGTGGGCCCACACTTTCTGTAGTGGGAAACATGATTGCAGTCAACACCAACGATGCTGTTGGCGTCTTTAGCTTCAATTATACAATTTGTGATATTGACTGCCCTGACGTATGTGACGATGCAACTATTACCTTAGATATATCATCTGATGGCTCAGGAACAAACTGTCAACCATTTAACCTTATGACGCCAAATGGTGATGGAGAAAATGACTTTTTCATAGTTCCCTGCACAGAACAAACAGACGATGTTGAAGTAAAAATTTTTAATACATCTGGTGCCGTCATTTACGCAAGTGTTGATTATCAAAATGACTGGATGGGTACAAACAATGGAGAAAATATTCCTGTAGGCACATATTATTATTACGTAAAAATAAATAACGATGCTCCTATGGCAGCATTTCTTGTCGTAGAAAGATAATGATGAAAAAGATAATCACATATTGCTTATTTTTTAGCTTCCTTGCTGGGCTCCAAGCTCAACAAGATGTTTTGTTTACACAATTTGCTTATGACAAACTGGGATACAACCCCGCATATGCAGGTGCGCACGATCACATCAGCCTCAATGCAATTTATAGAAATCAATGGCTTGGACTGGATGGATCACCTAGTCGATTTGCCGCAAGCATAAACTTCCCTGGACTTGATCAAAATCTTGGTTTAGGATTGCACATTGATAAAACGACAATCTCGATTTTTGATAAGACTACCATTCAAGGATCGTATTCATATAAGATACCTCTCAATAAAGGAAATATAAGCGTTGGACTTTCGACTTCCTTGCGTCAGTTTATGGTTGACTGGACAGACAATCGCCTACGTCCACCAAATGGATTCTCCAATGATAATTCTGTAGAACAAGAAATATATACAAAACAGATTTTCAATGTTGGTTTTGGCGCTTATTACAACAACGAAGATTATTTTGTAGGTGCAGCTATTCCAAGACTTAATAAAGCTGTCATCGATTTTGATTCAGATTTAGATACCTTACAAGCTACAGAAGCGCGTCTTATATATTTCATGGCGGGTGGCAAATTTTCAATTAGTGAAGCATGGGAGTTGAGTCCACAAGCACTACTCACCATGGCCGAAGCCGCACCCATTCAATTTGAATTAAGTGCGATTGGAATTCTTAGAAAGAAATATCATGTTGGGCTTAACTATAGTTCTGGAGGTAGCGTTGTCAATCCTGCCGAGTCCATAGATTTGATTCTTGGTTACCAGCATGACAACCAGATATTTTTGGGCATGTCCTACGACATCACAATTTCTGAACTTAGACAATTTTCCAGCGGCTCCCTTGAGTTGATTTTAAATTACCGATTCAACCGAGCAAAAAATGCTGAGGTGATTATTAATCCAAGATATTACTAGATTGAAAAAATTTCTGTCTCTCATATTGATCCTATCGCTTTACGCAAATGTTCATTCCCAACCCAACGAATTGACCAATAAAGAAATTTGGGCTGATACCAAAATAGAAAATCTTGAGATCATCAATTCTGCAGAAGAAGAATTCAGTCCATATATCTGGAGCAATTATTTGGTTTATATTGCCGTGCAAGAAAAAACAAGCTTGTCCAAAAAGGGACCAGTCTACTTTGATATAAAGGCTTCACTGCTAGAGGATTCGGCTACCATAAAAAGTTTCGTTTTCAATCCAGAGCTAAACAGTCAGTTCCACGAAGGCCCTATCAGTTGGGACCAATCTTCAAACAAATTATTCTTTACCCGTGGGAATTCTGAAGATAAGCAACCAGTCGTTGATGCACAAGGGAGGCAGCTTCTATATATTTATGAGGCAGATTACGCTCAAGGCAAATGGCAGAATATTGAACAACTAAGCTTTTGCACAGAAGAGGAAAACTATTGCCATCCAGCCAGCTTCAACAATGGCCAATCCTTAATTTTTGCCTCTACCATCCCTGGAGGAAGTGGAAAGATGGATCTATACAAAACCGAAAGAATTACAGATTTTACCTGGGCGACTCCTAGCAATCTTGGCAAGCAAATTAATAACCCAGACAACGATTGGTTTCCATTTGTTTATGAAAACACACTATTTTACGCAACAGATTTAAAAGATGGAAAAGGCCTAGACATCTACACCTGCAAACTAGATGCAAACGGTAACCCTGGCCCAATTGTCAGACTGCCCTCACCTATCAATTCAGATTATGATGATTTCGGCTTGGTCATATCAACTGATAAAACTAATGCCTACTTTAGTTCAAATAGACCTGGCGGAAAAGGAAAAGACGATGTTTACAAAATCACTTTCAATCAATCAACATCATCCTCAGCCCCAACTACTAATTCAGAATCAATATCGTCAGAACCAACAGCATTGGAATCAATTGCTACTAACCCAAAAGCAACAGAACCAGAAGACACAGAAGCTATAGCTACAGAACCAACTCCAAAGCAAACCAAAAAAGAAATGAATATATCTGTTTCTGATTTCCAGTCAAAAGCTGGTATCGCAGAAGCCAATATTATTATTTACGTATTACCCCCTAGCTCCGCCAACAATTTTATACAACAATTGGATGCCAAAAGTGACATAATCCTCCTAGAAACCATGGCAAGCAATATTGCCTCAAGCATCACCTACCAAAGCAAGGCCAATGGTACTCTAGACCTAAATCTTCAGGATGATGAACACTTATTCATCATAGTAAAAAAACCAGGCTACCAATCCGAATATAACTATATCAATACAAGAAATAGTATTTCTGAGTTGAGCTTTGAGATGCGAAAGTAGAATCAACCCTCAGACTAATTGATTTATTACACATAAATAAATAATCTCCAACCTAAAATAGCCAACTACCTGGAAATTTGTTAGTCTTCTAGTCCAGCTGTACTTCCCTAAATAGAGTTGACCGCTTCCCGGCTCTCGCTTCCCGGCTCTCGCTTCCCGGCTCTCGCTTCCCGGCTCTCGGCTCTCGGTTCTCGGTACACGGCTCTCGGCTCTCGCTTCCCGGCTCTCGGTTCTCGGCTCTCGCTTCTCGGCACCCGGCTCTCGCTTCCCGGCTCTCGGCTCTCGCTTCCCGGCTCTCGCTTCCCGGCTCTCGCTTCCCGGCTCTCGGCTCTCGCTTCCCGGCTCTCGCTTCCCGGCTCTCGGCTCTCGCTTCCCGGCTCTCGGCTCTCGCTTCCCGGCTCTCGCTTCCCGGCTCTCGGTTCTCGGCACCCGGCTCTCGGCTCTCGCTTCCCAGCTCCCTCTCATAATATCTACTTTTTTTATACCTTTACACCATGACAAAAATTAATTACATAATTATCGCGCAACCAGATTGCGAAAAAGAATTCAATTGGCGCTACATTTTTAGTTGATACCTAGTAGGTGAGCGAATAATGTTGGCGTCCAATTTGAAAAAGTTGGACGTTTTTTTTTGCTTCAATTAGAAATGAAAGCTAACAGCTAGTGAATGCATAAACAATTGAGAAACAAAAGATTACACAATTGTAAATAACTTACTAAAAAGTGAGCTAGGAATTATATGTACAAAAATTTATGTAACCAATTGATTGTAAGATATTTATTTTAAATAAAGTTTGGTTTTCATAAATTTTGTCAACTACATTTGCAGTCGAAATAAATGATATGATTTTTTATTCAGTACATATTGAAAAAGATATAAGTCTAGATCTCCCAAGAGATTTAGAGATTTGTATAGAACATGAATGCAATACAGGAAATATATTTTTGAAGATAAATATTTGAGTCTCTGAGATTCAAGTATCGAGAAAGCATCTTCAAAATAATTGGAGATGCTTTTTTTATGCACTCCCTCTAAGTTAGATCTAATGGAATTGAATGAGCTCAAGGAATCTCTCCTTTTGCAATATCAATTCTATGTCTTAAACGAAATGCTCCGTTCGTATAATGGTAGTACGCCTGATTTTCTCTCAGGAAACAAGAGTTCGATTCTCTTACGGAGTACGAAATATTATTAATCAATTAAAGATTTCCTATGGATTGGAAAACAGAATGCAACTACAAAAACCGATTTTGAGATGAGCCATGGTTCATCTCGTATTAACAAACATTAAATTTTTAAAAATGGACATTACACAAGCTGATCAATATTACTTGAAGGCCAGAAACAACTTTCCATATGAAATGGAAACTGCCCTTGAAAATTTGAACTATGCATTGTCCTTCGATGATGAACATGCTCCGGCAAATTGTCTTTTAGGACAGATATTTATGTTTTACTTGAAAGATTACGAAAAAGCAGAACAATGCTTTGTTCAAGCTTTACAATCAAATCTTTCTTACCCAGATACTTACAAGTATTTTGCAATGCTCAAAATCTGGAATGCAGATATCAATGGTGCCCTTAAATTGATAAACTATGCGATGAAACTTAAAGCAATGGACAGAAGTTCATTGTTGACTATCAAAGCATTAGGATATGAATGCAGAGGACAATTCAAGTTGGCCAACGAGGTATTGAATGAAGCCACATCGATAAGCGTTCAATGCCATGTTATCGATTACATTGATTCTCAAAAACAAAGAATCAAGAAAAAAGAAAAACATAGCGCAAAGAATGGCAAACCAAAAAAGGAGAAACAAAAATAAGACTCCTAGTACAAGGATACCCGCTCAAAAGCGGGTGTCCTTTTTTTTGATTTATAATTTTGTTAGCGTGGTTCGGAATCATAACTTCCTGCACTCCTGCAGGCAGCAAGCTACCTTTCAGCGCGCAGCCTGATTCTAATACCATCTTCCATCCATCCTTCGTCTGGAACGGAAGTTGCCTTCAAAAATTTCAGCCCTCCAAACACTTACTATTTCTTTTCCAAGAACTGAAGTTTAAATTCTTTAAAATATGCTTTTCATATTTCAATTTCCACTCCTAACCTTAGAAAGCTTCCCGCGTCTAAAACGAAAGTTGCCTTCAAAGATTTCAGCCTTTTAAACACTTACTATTTCCTTTTCCGAGAACTGAAATATATATTCTTTAAAATATGTTTTTCGTATTTTAATTTCCGCTCCTGACCTTAGAAAGGAGGGAAGCTAATAAACCATCTTTCGACTTTAGGAGAAAGATGGTATTAGTAGCAGGGAGGCATCAGTAGAAGGCAGGCACCACAAAAAACACCCACTCAAAAGCAGGTGTTTCTATTTTCTTTATTTTCTTTATTTTGACAAACTTGCTTCTGATTTCCATTCCTTTTTCAAGGAATTATTATTTTCAAAGCAAAAAACCCTTTAGTCTGGAAGTCTGGAAGTCTGGAAGTCTATAAGTCTGAAAGTCTGGAAGTCTATAAGTCTGGAAGTCTATAAGTCTGAAAGTCTATAAGTCTATAAGTCTGAAAGTCTGGAAGTCTGGAAGTCTGAATGTCTGAAAGTCTATAAGTCTGAATGTCTGAAAGTCTATAAGTCTGAAAGTCTATAAGTCTATAAGTCTATAAGTCTATAAGTCTATAAGTCTGAAAGTCTATAAGTCTGAAAGTCTATAAGTCTATAAGTCTATAAGTCTAGCCTCCAGCCATCACTCACAAACACCCTCTATCAAATACGCCTTCAATACATTCTCAAAAAATTCCTCTCTTGGTTCTGCAAATGCAAGGAATGAATAAATGTCAGTGTGACCACCTCCTTCTACTGTAACCAATCTTGTGTTATGGCCAATGGCATCTGCCTTTTCTTTAATAGCTCCACTTCCACAAAGTCTGATGATGTCAAAGCCAAATACATTTGCAAAGCCACAGTCGTATTGCACCGTTTCGTCAGCATTACCATGGATTGCAACTATCGGTGGATCGTTGGCATCAAGCCAATTTAAATTATATGCTGCACCAGAAAGATTTATAATTCCTGATACTTCAGAACTGTATGCCATATTCTCTGCATCTCCTGAACTTCCTTCAAAGCCACCATTTGCATCTAATGCATCCCTGACATGATCCCAAATTATATCGTCTTCTTGAGTTAAACCTACAGTAAGTGCAACTATGCCTCCTGCAGATAATCCACCTATAAAGATTTTGTCTGGGTCAATTCTAAATATATTATCTGTTGCAGCATCTTGCCTAAAAAATCTAATCGCTGCTTTCATATCCCCCATTGCTTTTACTGCAATGTCAAGACCTAATACTGAGTCCGGAATTCCCGTTACTGCAGCATCCAAGATTCTATAATCAATGCTCGCTCCGACAAATCCTTTTTTTGCGTTGCTCTCAGCATAAGCTGCCATGTTTGATCTTTCGCCTCCAATAAACGACCCTCCAAATGCCCAGATAATCAAAGGCCTCATTTCTTGTTCATCGCCTATTGGCTCATAAACATCAACCATCAATTCTTCCAACTCTGTTCCATTGAAATTCATATTCTCTCCGTACTGGACAGTGGTCATCTGAACCTCATCAAAAATGTCTTGGTTGTATCTTACATCACCACATTCTTCAACTGGCACTGGCAGGGCATCTATAGGACCATCTTCTTTACATTGTGTAAATAGTAGAACTGCAAATAATAGTGCTGCTGTTAACTTAAACGTTTTCATCTTTTATATTTTTATTTGTGTAGCGATATTTATATTATTTAATCTGAATCCGTATGGATCAAATAATGACAACAAATTCTGGGAGCTTAAACCCAAACTAAATTTCTCATATTGTATTTGTAGAGAGCCACCAATATTTGCGGCAGAGTACCTGTCAAAGGAATATACCAATCCTAAGTCCAACCAATTGGTAATGGCCTTATTTGCAAAGAGACTAGTTCTGAAATATCCATAGGTCCCATCAATGGCGAAAAAATTATTTATTCCAAATGACAAATCATCTTGAAAGTCATATTGATACCTGGCATTTATTTTTGTAAGCAATGAAGTATTATAAGAACGTGTGTCTGTCTGCTCAAGACCAATGAGATTTTCAATGCTATCCTGCAAGTTAAATTCGAATTCATTGCTGAGAGCTTCTGATAGATCAATACCACTATAAGTGGCATTGCCTTTACTTTCGTATTCAAAGGTCCTACCCTCTTGTTCCCACTTTATAAAGCCAATATCAGTGATGGCCAAATTAAAAATGTGTTTACCAACTTTTGTGCCACCATAAATATCAAATAAGAATCCAATATTATCAAAACCAATTTGATCTGTGAATGGTCGACTTGGTTGAAAATCAATATCATCTATATTCTTATATCGGAATAAACTCGTTGATTGCAAGATTACATTTCTTTCTACTTGAATTTCATTAAAAATATCGTCAGCATTAATTTTATAAGAGCCATCAAAGGAAAAGTGCTCTACTCCATCGACAAGTTTTAAATTCAGTCCTAAGAATGAATTATTAAAATATTTCTTTGCGCCTAAATTCAACTGATACCAAGAATTATATTCGATATCTGGCGCTAATTCTGTTTGCGCATCAAATCCAGCATTTCCTCCAATGACAAAAGTAACACCTGGCCCATCAAAATTTGCATAAGCCTCAGATCGATGACTGAAGCCAACATTAAATACCAAACCTTTTGTATATATCTCAGTATTTAATATGCTGAAAGCGTATTGAACAAAGACACCATTCTTGTCCTTTGTCTCTGCTAATAAATTTGCCCAATTAAGGACTCTAGTAGTATCTTGTCTATCTGTGATTTCCTTTATCACATAACTAGAACTAGCGTCCAATAATGTACTGGCAGGTGATATTCTGATGTCGTAATCCAAAGTATCATGTGCACGATTAAATGGATTAGCAAGGATTTGATTCCATGTATCTTGGGATAACATTGGAATACTATTAATCGCAAACAAAAGTATTGCAAGTAAAAGTTTCTTCATTATTAATTACTGGTTTATAGTAGCGCTTATTCTTAAGTCAATGCCATTATAATCATATAGCCAAATGTAATCATCGCTACTCATGCTTTCGGTATTTAGCTTAAGCTGGATCTGCATTCTATTACTTTGACGTATGTTTTGCCAAGATGTCTCGCTCATAGGATATCTAAATACTTGTTGCATCTGAGATTCTACACTTTGACCCTCCTGATCGCTCGCATTGATTTTAGTCCAACTATTGTTTAAAAGGTAATCTTGATATGTTCCAGATGCATCTTCAAAAAGAACTTGTAGTTCTGCATTTAGTGGTAAGCCATTTTTTATTGACATTATCAACTCTCCACTCTCAATCTGAGAATATTCATCCAAATCTAGTTCAAAGCTCTGACTTAAAAGCAGGTCTTCAATTCGGGTATGCATCGGTAACTTAAGGGAGGTATTGATCGTAAAAAATGAATCTTCATCAAAAAAACCAACAATTGGATCAGCAACTATTGGATTAGCAATTGCTAAAATATCATAATTGACCATAGTAGCCTTTTCATTGAATGCTTGTTCAATATTTGAATTGTCAGCAGAAATTGAAAAACTCGTATTTTTCACAACGGGACCTTCACTTATTTCAGGATAACCAAACTCAATTCCATCTTCTATCGCTGTAGATTCTATCTCAAAAATATTTCCCGAAAGGGTGGTTAAATCCAATCGACTAAAAAATACCGATACGGGAAAACCAAATGAATTCTCAACTCCAATTGTCAACTCTGGTTTGTCAAAACTAAAGCCTCCAGAAATCCAGTTATTAAAAATGCCAATTGGAATGGCACTTCCTGTCAATGGATATTCTCTGTTACCAAAAAATCCTTCCATATATGAGAAGAGAATGAAATCAATAAACATTGCTGCATCGTCAAATTTTATTCTCTCTCCACTTTCTGTCCTTGCATCATAATTAAAATATAACTTGCTATCGGTTGTGTTTACATCGTAGCCATCCAAACTAATAAGCTCTGATTCAAAAGTATTGTCTCCAGTGCCATCATATTTCATTTCAAAATTCTGCTCAAAAACTACACCATTTTTACTTAGCTCAGGCATGACCATCTTGACAGTAATGTCTTCTTGCAAGGCAGTACTAAATCTAAATCGAACCGAACTCTGCTTAAAAACTCCACTTTGAATTATGAAATTAGAATCGATTGGCAACTCAAGTGGTGCAACCGTATCTGTTATCGGAAAATAATCAAACCAAGGCAAGGGTGGAAAAACTTCCAAAACCGTCCTTCTCAAAATCTGACCTTCATAGAAAAATGTTAATCTTCCATCTGCATCAACTTGGACTCTGATATTATCAGATGCATCTTCTGCAATTTCTCCAAGCGTGGAATTAAGTTTAACAAGAGGGATTGATACGTCGGGTGTAGGCGCTGGCACTGATATTTTATAATATTCCTTATCTAAGCAAGAACTTAGCATAAAGACTATTGAAAATAATCCTAGTAAGAAATATTGTTTGTTCATATTTATATATCGTATTCAAATCCTAAGTCCGGAATTTCCACCTTAGAGTATCCTTCACCTACGAGTTTGTATTTAAAAGCTTTTTGGGTATCATAATCACCATGTACCAAAAAAATCTTTTTCAACTTGTCCTTGTGGACTGAGATAAACTCAACCATCTCCGGTTGATCAGCATGCGCCGAGAACGAATCCATAACCTTCACTTCTGCCTTGACCGGATACATCTCTCCAAACAATCGGATTTCATCCGCTCCAGCTCTCAATTTTCCTCCTGGCGTATGTGGTGAACAATATCCAACAATTAATATAGTATTTTTCTCTTGCTCTATATTGTTTCTAATATGATGTTTTACACGACCAGCATTGGCCATTCCAGAAGAGCTTATAATGATACAAGGCGCTTCTCTACTGTTTAAGGCCTTAGATTCATTTACGTCTCTCACATAATTTAACGCATTGAATCCAAAAGGGTTGTCATCTATCAATAAATATTCATTGAGATTGTCGTCATAACATTCAGGATGGGTACCAAAAATGGTCGTTGCATTGATTGCCAAAGGACTATCGACGTAAATATGTATTTTTGGCAAAATTCCTGCTGTTTCCATTTGATCAAGCATATACACAATTTCTTGTGTACGCCCGACAGAGAAAGCTGGTATAATTAATTTTCCCTTTTTCTCAATACATGTATGCTTAATGACTTCTAGAAAGGAATCCGATTGCTGAGGTGCCCCAGAATGTTCTTTATCTCCATAAGTAGATTCACAAATTAAATAATCGCAAGGTGGCATTGGTGCTGGGTCTCGCAATATTGGACGATTAGGTCTTCCAATATCCGCGGTAAATCCTAAGGTTGTTACTTTATCCTCTTCTTTTACTTTCAATGTTACACAAGCACTTCCTAAAATATGACCTGCATCCGTCAATATCACCTCAACATCATCGTGTACCTTAAACCAATAGTCATATGGTTCAGCTATAAACATTTCCATGACAGGACCAACGTGGCTACTTTCATAGAGTGGCTCTCTAAATACTTTATTTTTCTTCTTGCTCTTTTCTAATCTCTTGTTGTAATAAGAAACATCAGATTCCTGAATCTTTGCGGAGTCTAAGAGCATGATCGCAGCCAAAGATCTAGTGGCATGTGTTGAATATATTTTTCCTCTAAAACCATCCTTGAATAATTTAGGAATTCTCCCACTATGATCTATATGAGAATGCGAAAGGATAATACAATCAATTGTAGCTGGATCAAAGAACCATTTGTTGTTTAACTTCCAGTTTTCATCTGAGTGACCTTCTCCCTGAAATAAACCGCAATCTAATAATATGCGAAAACCATCATTTAATGTTATTAAGTGGCAGCTGCCTGTTACAGTCCTTGCTGCACCATTGAATTTTACTTGCATCTTTACAATTAAGGATACAAAGTTACCATTAACAGTACATTAATTAGGATAAATTAGACAACTAAGCCAAATTTATCAGACAAACTACTCGGCAGGCTTCACATTTGCCCAATTTTCACCTCTTTCAATTCTCTTAATTTGGGTTGAAGTGACTCCAAATCTTTTGGCAAGCATTTTTTTACGAGTTTTCCCGTTTATGAGTGCCTTTTTGATCAATGAAACTTGGGGTGCCGTCAATTTGAAATATCCACCACCTGTGCTTTTTTTGTACTCAAAAATTTCTCCTCGCTTTCTGATATACTCTTTTTGGTCAAGCTCAGTGACCCATTTCAAATTCTCAGCCTTATTATTGGAACGATTGTAATCCTTGTGGATCAAAAAAGTCTTGTCTTCTCCTTTAGGTTCAACAAAACATTCACCAACAGCTTTGTGGATATAAACACTTTCGTATCCACCATCTAGCTTGAGGCTAACTTTTGGATATCCACGTTTAGTCAGAGTGCTCTTCATAAGCTTTCTAACCTCTGTTATCTTGTTCACAGAAAATAATCTACCTAGGTTTGAGATATAGTAATCCCTAGATTTTGTTTGCTTTTCAAAAGAAAGCTTCTTCAACTCCTCGAAAGGCAGAAGGTCAATTGCATTTGACATATTCAATTAGTTAGTTTGGGGTTAATAAACTTTACTACTTAATTTATGCAGTATAATTGCTATGTATAATTGCCGTAATAATGATCTTACGAAGTTATGGAATATAAATGACATATGTTAATAGGTTTGGTATATTTGAGGACGAAAACGCCATTTAAGATGATAGAAAAAGGAGAAATTTTAAGTTCGAAAGAAAATAACATTGGTTATATCGAATTTTTCCATCCAGCACATAACTCCCTTCCGGGAAATTTGTTGTCGGAATTAAAAACGGCTATAGATACTCAGAGCCAAGACCAAGCTACAAGCATTACCGTCATTAAAAGTAGAGGAGACAGAACATTTTGTGCTGGTGCAAGCTTTACAGAACTTGCTTCAATTGAGAATATTGATGAAGGCAAAAAATTCTTTATGGGCTTTGCCAATGTCATCAATGCCATACGCCAATCAAGTAATATCGTAATCGTTGTTGTGCAAGGGAAAACCGTCGGAGGAGGTGTAGGTTTAGCTTCTGCCGCTGATTATTGTTTGGCTACCAAATTTGCAAGCATAAGACTAAGTGAACTTGCAGTTGGTATCGGGCCATTTGTGATTGGACCTGCTGTAGAAAGAAAAATTGGTTCATCCCAGTTTACCAAAATGTCACTGACACCTGATATCTGGCAGACTGCAGATTGGGCCAAACAAAACGGCATTTATCATGAGTGCTTTGAGTCCAATGATGAAATGATTATGTTTCTAAATGACTTTACTAAAACGCTATCTTCCTACAATCCAGTAGCTCTTACAAAACTAAAAACTGTATTCTGGGAAGGCACAGACCATTGGAATGAACTATTAGAAAGACGCGCCGCTATAAGTGGGGAGCTGGTCTTAACAGCAGCATCAAAAGATGCCATCAACTCATTCCTGCAATCTTAGAACTAAAGCAAAAATAATAAAACAAAAACAATGCTGAGATAATCAGTAAGCCTTCCAACGGTTTGACAATATAGAATCCTGCTATATGAAAGCCATTGATATCGATATTATCAATATACAATCTATCTCTTTTTGAATCTGCAGCGCACCTAATTCTGAAGTTGGCAGTCAAAGGAGCTTTTGTAGTAATGGTTGCGTCTTTTCTCAGTCCATTTACAAAGTCGTGGTGATATTTCCACGTATGTAGAATCTTCCACTGGGTCTCCTTATCTGTTAAAACTTCTACATGGAATACATCATTTCTAGCCATGCCTTTAGAAATAAAACTTAGCGAAATAGCCAAAGAGTCATAGCTGGAAAAATTCATACTTGAGGAAGTTATTGACGAACTTGTAGAATTGTTTCTCAACCTTACACACCACCCTCCTGAATTCCCAAATCCCAAATCATTAGCCAATCGAATACAATCTGGACCATCATCATTCCAAATACCAAAGCCTGTTTCAAAATTTTCACTATCCCCACTTTTTTTGATAAGCATATACTTTTTAGAGGAAGGATAAACTGACAATAAATTAGTTTGGAGTAAAGTCATCAACAAAAGAGAAATTCCAATCAATGGATAAAGAAAACCTATTTTGAAAATTGATTTTTGATACTGTTTCTCATTAATTTTAAGTGTGCGTAAAATCAACAAACCAAAAGCTGCACCTAATAGATTTGTGATAATGTCATTAAAGTCATAATAAGCAGTGCCCTCTGGTGCTAAATAAAAATATTGGTAAGCTTCGTCAAATACTCCTACCAAAAAAGCTAAAAATAAGGCTACAAAATAATGCTCAACTAAGGAAAAAATCAAAATTGCACCAATAGCATATTGCACATAATGTACACTCTCTATATTAATTACAAACAAGAAATTATTGACCAAAATCATACAAGCTATTGTAATTCCAAAACAAAACATTAGTCTATTACGAAATGGATGCTTGGTCATTTTTTGGAAAAGAAAAAGCAATACAGATACAAGAAGAACAGAAAACAAAATCAAGATTATAAAATCATAGCTTTCTCTATTCATTCCAGAAAATGCCTTATTGATTTTTAATCCCACCCACTCATGAGGAAGGATTACAAGCAAGAAGTAAATTACGCTAAGAAAAAATGCTTTTCCATTGTTGGCCATCAACCAGGACATCAATTGAATCATATCCTTTTAGAAAATTCATGGAAATCTTCAATAAATCGATCTAAGTCTTTGAAGTTGTGATAAACATTTGGACTTATACGGTAAGTAGTTCTGTTGTTATTCAAAGCTCTCACTTTTTTGAAATGAATATTTTTAGATTTAAAGAAATTTAGAATTGCAGTTGAAGGTCCAGGGTAATGAAAATTAGCTATCCCTCCATACTTATTTGGAACAATCGTTTTTGCCATTGGAGTTCTTCTTATGGCATCCGTCCAATAATCTGTTAGCTCCATCAATCTCTCATGCTTATTTTTTGTTCCAATACTTTGATGGTATCTCAATGAAGAAAGTATGGCAGCATACAATGCAAAAGATTTTGTACCTACTGCTTCAAATTTAACCATTTTATCTTCAAGTTTATCATTGAAACTACAACTTCCTTTCACTTGATTGATCAAGTCTTTTTTGATATAAAGCATGCCAGTACCTAGAGGTCCACCAAGCCATTTGTGCAAACTTGTACAATAAAAATCACAATCCCAATCTTGGACGGAATGCTCAAATTGACCTATTGCATGTGCCCCATCTACAAGCACTTTCGCCCCTTTAGCTTTTGCTAATTTTGCAATTTCTTTTACAGGCATTATTTGGCCTTCCCTATGAGTCATCGCCGTGATCAAAACCATTTCGGTATTGGCTGTTATTAGTTTGCGATAAGCCTCAAGAATTTCACTTTCATCTGCAGGCATTTTTACATCAACTTTCCGAATCTTAAAGTTTCTTTCTTTACTCAATCTTGTTAAAGCATTTAAAGCGTGCGTATAATCATGATAGGCACATACTACATTGTGGTTTTCAGGAATCTTATATCCATTTAAAACGAGTTGCAATGCCTCAGTTGTATTTCTCACTAGAGCAAGCTCATCTTCGGATGCGTCTATCATCTCTGCTAAAATCTCCTTGCTTTTTATATAAAGTTTTTTCCAATATTCTGATTTTTCATAAGGAGGATTTCTATTCATTTGTGAAATAAACTTTATCACTTGAGATTCCACTTGTTGAGGCATCATTCCTGCACTCCCATTATTGAGATTTAATAAATTAGATGAGCTGTCAGGATATTGAGATCGAATCTCATCCCAATCTACCTCATCCATTGAATTTAAACCAGTTTTGGGCATCCCAGTGAAACCTACAGCCCCAGCAACAAACATTTCTATAAATGATCTTCTCTCCATCAATTATCTAAGAATTGGATTTTTAAATTTAAAAGCTATAACTTTATATAATACGAATATCATTATTATTTCCATTTACCTTAGTCAATACAGGCATTTTTCCTTTTAAAATCATTTTCAATGAGACACTTATTAATATTCCTAAGCTTTTTATTCCTTTCAACTTCAATTTTTGGGCAAGAAAGACTTAGAAAACTTGAAAACTTTACTGAATTGAGAGTATCAGGTGATATCACAGTTCAACTATATAATGGAGAAGGAATCTCTGCAACAGTGTCTGTCACAACAGGAGAAGAATCAGATGTCAAGACCGATATTGAAAATGGCATCCTAAGAGTTCAATGGAAGAAAAACGTTGACACAAACAATAGAAGAGCTACCGTCAAATTATACTATGATAAGCTCGAAGCAATTGATGCGAATGCTGGAGCCGTTGTAACAACTACCAAGCTACTAAAAGCAGAAAACTTGAAGCTTAGTGCAAGTAGTGGCTCAAAACTTAATCTAGAAATAAATTGCGCAACATTAGAGGCTAAAAGTAATTCAGGAGCTACCATTTCTTTAAAGGGTGAAACTGGAACACAGAATGTAGATGTCAACTCTGGAGCAAGCTACAAGGCTGCTGATTTGGTTACAAAAATCACAAATATTGAAGCCTCATCTGGAGCATCTGCAAAAGTTAATGTTACAGGCACTATTAGTGCAGAGTCATCTACTGGAGCGAGCATAAAATACACCGGTAATCCTTCTACTAAGGATATTGAAGAAAACAAGTACTCAGGTGGAAATGTAAGCTCATTTTAGGAAATAAAATCTGAAATCACTCCCTCTTTAAGAGCATAAGACGAAACCAATATTTCTTGGATTGCATATTCATTTAAGATATGGTTTATAAGTACCATCGCGATTGGTATTAATAGTACCCTCTCCTTGACTATACCCGGATATGAAAGCCTTTCCTCCTGTGACAAGGGAAAAATCTCTTTATAAATTTGCTCGAATTCTTCTTTTGTAAATCGTTCGTTAATTTTCTTTTGCAAACTAGCTTCAAGAATTGAACTTAGCACTTCAAAACTTCCTGCAGAGCCAACAAGCGCATCTACTTTCACAGTCTTCAAATACTCACTTAGATCGCTTAGTTGAGCCTTTAGCCATGAATGTGTTTTTTCTATGCTTTCATCAGAAAGTGGATCTGAGTTCTGAAACTTATTATACAATACAGAAATGCCAATTGGAAATGACTTGCTGTAATGCATTTTGTCGGTATCGAAATAAATAAATTCCACACTGCCTCCTCCTATATCCATGATCAAATATTTGCCGTAAGGCGGAGAAAGATAGGCCAGAACTCCCTTGTAAATATATGCTGCTTCTTCTTGACCGTCAATGATGTCAATGTCCAACGAAAATTTTTCTCTAACAAGGTTTATAAATTCTTGACCATTGTCTGCATGTCGAAATGTTTCCGTCCCAGTCATTTTATAATCATCAACCTTATGTTCGGATAACAAAGCGGTAAAAAGGCCAATCGTTTCTAATCCTTTTTGAAAACTTTCCTGATTGATGTGGGCTACTCCATCACGACCGAGATATACATAAACTCTCTGTTGATGAATTTTCTTAAACCTACCATCACCAAGTTTTTCAGCGATAAGAATATGAAATGTGTTTGTACCTAAATCAATTGCGGCATAGCGCTGATTAGTCATGTCTTATTTTCCTTTCTGTTGATCCACTTTTGAAAACATTGTACCAAAAAACTTTAATGCATCCGGAGTCATTTTATTGGCGTACTTAGGTTTTTCATTTTCAACAAAAACATAAAACTGACAATTGTCCGAAAGGTAAACATCGCATTCCAAAACTATATCTCCACCAACATGAAACATCTGTCGTGCCATCGGTTTGCAATTGTCTGGAATGTATGCTTGTCGCTCAGTTGCAATATAATTAAGATTCGCTTGAATACTTTCAGTTTCATCCTGACTCATGCTAAATGGCAGATCATGAAAAATATAATCTATATATGTACAGTTCTGCCAAAGATCCATGATGACTGTCCTCGGCACACTTTCTAATGCCACTTGATTTTTAACTCCTGGCTTTGCTGCTGCTGGAGCGCTCTGCTCAGCTTTCGCACTCGCCGTAGAAGTTTTTTCTTTTGCCGCTTCACCACCACATGAAATTAAGGTGAGTGAAAACATAAAAATAAGAGTGTATAAAGTAAAACGCATTGTTTGTTATTTTAAAATCTATAATCTGCTCTTGCCGTCCAAAGATAATTGATCCATCCTCTATCTAGAGGATCATTTGGGTTTTGATATATTCTAATAAAAGAATTACTATATCTAACCAGCAAAGTCCAATTTTCATTAAATGAATAATGAACACCCAATAAAGCCATTAAATCAAAATTTCTTAGGTCTTCAGTATTTTCGATTTTCTGATTGTTCAATCGTCGTCCTAAAAGGTAGGAATATGAGAATCCTCCATGTACTCCAACCTTAAAATAATCACCAGTATTTTGATACCAATCATTATAAGTAAGGTACACAGGAAAATCTATATAATTAAGAGTTGAATTCATTCTATTTGAACCAGGCGCAGAAAATCTTCTTTTTAATATGCTACCTTTTTGAGAAAATAACATTTCAAAACTTAGGTCCATTTTCTCCTTGATTCTATATCCGATTTTCAATCCAGAATTGATTCCCAACTTGTCAAAACCTGCAAGATCATCTCCCGCTATTTGAGAGGCATTAAAGCCTGCAACCAGAGAAAGATCAAAACCTCTTTGTGCAGTTAAACAGCTGACACTCAGTAAGATAAAAATACAGATTGAGAAAAGCTTTTTTATGATCATATGAACTTATTGCATATATATGAAAAACGTTTATATTTGGGCCCAATCGATTTAATTATGAGCCTAGGTAAAAGCAAAAATACACTAAAAAAACTTGAGACTTTGTTTCAAGAATTAAAATACCAAATAAGATACGAAAGAGGCAACTTCAAATCTGGATATTGTATCGTCAACGACTCTAGGATGATTGTAATCAACAAATTCTTTGATGTAAAAGCTCGTATCGATGCTCTTCTTGACATATTGAGTAAAGTCGATTACTCATCTGCTGAATTATCAGAGCCAAGTCAGGCAATTCTTCAAAAAGCATTAAAATTGGATATCTTCACACCAAGCCTTGTAGCTTAGAAGATAAATAATTGAAAATAACAATACTAGGAACTGGTACTTCACAAGGTGTCCCTGTAATCGGATGCCCATGCCCCGTATGTAAATCCACAAATCTAAAAGACAAACGTCTGAGAGTTTCTGTGCACATAGAAACAGACAATGGTACACACCTATTGATTGATTCATCACCAGATCTAAGACAACAACTGCTGGCAAACAACATCACAAAAATTGATGCCCTTTTGGTGACCCATGAGCATAATGATCACATGATAGGATTAGACGATCTGAGGCCAATTAATTTTATGCAGGGTACAGAGATGCCACTTCACGCCCTTCCGAGGGTTATAAATGACATAGAAAGTAGATTTAAATACATTTTCTCAGGCAATCCGTATCCAGGAGCTCCTAGAATTACAACTTTTCCAATAGAAAATGATGAGCTTCATATTTTAGGAGAAAATATTAGCTGCATCCACTTGATGCACGGACCATTGCCAATACTTGGGTTTAGAATTGGAGATTTTGCATATCTGACTGATATCAAAACCATCAATGCAGAAGAAAAACTGAAATTAAAAGGACTGAAGCTCTTGATTACCAGCGCTTTGAGAAAGCAAGATCACTTTGCGCACATGAATCTAGAAGAGTCCTTGAAATTTATAGAAACTATAGGTCCTGAGTCTGCATATCTCACACATATGGGCCATCAACTTGGCTCTCATGATGAGTTGTTAGCTAGCCTTCCGGCAAATGTGTTTCCTGCTTTTGACGGACAAGTCTTAGTACTTTAGACACTTTAGTCAAATCTTTTATCACTTGCATCTTTCAACTCCTAGCTTTCTTATATATCTTTAGCACTGTAGCTACTACTCATGAAGAAAACTCTACTGATATACTTTTGCATGATTGTGATAATGACAGGCTTAAATGCCCAGAGGTCATCCATCTCAACCATGCATGCTTTGAATCCCTATCAGAATATTCAAGCATTTGGAGGATTTGACAGAAGTCTAAGTAGCACACTGATGTATAGATCTCAATGGGCACCAATTGCCTCAAATCCCAGATATCTTCATTTCAATGCCCATCTTCCAGTCTATTTCTTAAATGGTGGAGCCGGAATCATCATCGAACAAGAAGATTTGGGCCTTGAATCAAATAGTACAGCGAAAATCTCCTACAATTTTGTCTATAGAGGAAATTTTGGGATACTATCGACAGGAATAAGTGCTGGATTGACACAAAAAAGGCTGTTTCAAAATGATATTATTACTCCAAACGGAGAATACGGCCCCACTATCAACCACAATGACCCTATTTTAAGCAATGGAACCAGGGCTGGTGTAAAAACAACATATGGCATAAGTGCACTTTGGCAATACAATAAACTGACAGCAGGTATACAAATAGATGATTTTTTCGCTCCAGCGATAACAATTGATGGCGTGAATTATGATGGAAGGTCAGTTGTGAGCTTAATGGCTGACTATCAGTACCCTTTGACAGAGGAATTGACTTTACGGCCTTCAGCTTTGATGGTAACTAACCTTAATCTATGGCAGTTTCACCTTTCGATGATATGTAATTATGGCAATATTTTTGGAGGTATGAACTTGCGTGGGTTAAGTCAAAATACTATTGAATCGGTAGGAATTATTACAGGAATAAAATTCAATAAGCATTATACGATAGCATATAGCTATGATTTAGGGATTTCCTCATTGAAAAATAGCTCAGAAGGAAGTCACGAATTGATTTTAAAGTATAATCTTAATAAGATAATTAACACTGGACTCCCTCCGAGGATCATTTATAACCCAAGAGACCTGTAAATACAAGTTTTTTGGTGCTATTTAAAATAGATTTGGATAAACTGCGTTTTTAATACAATCAGATAGTGAGCAGGATAAGATTATATTTAAATTTGTACGAATTATAATTTTATATTTGTTTACATTTGAACTTTAGGCAAATAATTAACTTGGAAAATCGATCTGGAACGATGAAAAGAAACGTCATTTCTCTTTTTGGGTTCTTACTCGTGGTACTTTTAGTATCATCATGCGGTAGGGACGAAAATGGACAATTATTAGGTGTATTAGAGAGACCTACATGGACTGGGTTAAACCCATACGGTATGGTTTACGTACCCTCAGGAACACTTCACATTGGTCAGTCCGACCAAGATATTTTTAACACGTACACTCAGAAACCCAAATCGGTATCGATTCAGGGATTCTTTATGGATGATACAGAAATCACCAATAATGAGTATCGTCAGTTTGTACACTGGGTTAGAGATTCAATAGCTCACACCATCATGGGAGACTTCAAAGAAGACCAATATGGTAATGAGCAGCTTGATTGGGAATATGGTCTCGACTATAGTTCCGAAGATTTAGACGAAATGTACTATGAAGGCGATATGATGCTGAATGGTAAAAGAGAGCTAGACACAAGAGCTTATGACTATGAATATCAGTGGGTAGACTGGAAAAAAGCTGCTCATGATAAATCTGAGTCAGCAAGAGCTTCATTGATTAATAAGGAGAGCTACAACATTTTCCCTGATACATTGGTATGGATCAGAGATTTTGCTTACTCATACAATGAGCCTTACACTAGAAACTATTTCTGGCACCCGGCTTTCGATGACTACCCTGTTGTCGGCCTTGATTGGAAACAAGCAAGAGCATTCTGCCACTGGAGAACCCAACTTTGGAACTCATATAGAGGTGAGTCAGAACCAAATAGTGAAGAATTTAGATTACCTACAGAATCAGAGTGGGAATATGCTGCAAGAGGCGGAAGAGAAATGGCTCCATACCCATGGGGTGGTTACTATGTAAGAAACGCCAAAGGTTGTTTGCTTGCAAACTTCAAGCCCGGCAGAGGAAACTATCCTGAAGATGGAGGTCTATATACAGTGAAAGCTGATGCTTACTTTGCAAATGATTACGGTCTTTATAATATGGCTGGTAATGTTGCTGAGTGGACAGAAACTGCTTTTCACCCCAATGCATACGCACATGTACACGATCTAAACCCAGATCTTAAATATGATGCAAAAGACGATGATCCTGAAAGCTTTAAGAGAAAAGTAATTAGAGGTGGATCATGGAAAGATGTGCATTACTTCCTTCAAACAGGTACCCGTCACTGGGAATACCAAGACACAACTAAATCATATATTGGTTTTAGATGTGCTCTTACTTTCTTAGGAAGATCAATCAACGATTTCTAGGCATTTAAAAAGTAAAAGAGGATAATTTCTGGTAAAACTTTATCCTCTTTTACAAACTATATACTTTTTCAACATCCCAACTTACGATTAGACTCAACTTCTAATTATTCTAAAAAGCATTTATAACTTAAAATTATTCTATCAATGAGCATTCTTAAATCAAAAGGCTTTAAGTACTTTAAAAATCTCGTAATTGGACTAGGTGCATCCGCGGTAATGCTAGGTGCCTTAGGGAAAATTAATTCAGAACCTTGGGGAGGAACTATGATTACAGTAGGACTAATCACCGAGGCAATCTTATTCGCATTTCTTGGTCTTATCGGACCAGATAAAGATTACTATTGGGAAAAACTTTACCCAGGACTAGACAAATATAATTCTAACATTAACTCACTAACAGCTGGAGACCAAGGAGCTGGCACCGGTCCAAGAGCAATGGACGCTGACGTAGTCGAAGGAAGACTAGGTGGTATGTTAGACGAACTACAAACTATGTCAAAGAGCTTAGGTTCTTTAAAGGCACTACAAGAAGTAGATTTCTCTCAAACTGGAGATCAAATTTCAGCAATGGGTAATTTCTATACAAAAATGAATGATGCAATGGCTTCACTAAACGAAACAGTGGAGGATACAAAATTGTACCAAGAGAACTTATCTTCTCTTAACAGAAACCTTTCAGGTTTGAACTCTGTGTACGGAAATGTATTGAGTGCATTTAAAGCACCTGTACAATAAACATTCATCATTTATTAACTATTAAAAAATAAAAAATGTCTATACCTAAGGAACCCAGGCAGCTGATGATCAACATCATGTATTTGGTATTGACTGCCCTATTGGCCTTGAACGTATCTGCAGAGATCTTCAATGCCTTTAAAATGGTAGATAAAGGATTAATAAAATCCAATGCAGCCTTAGATTCTGCAAACAGCGCACTTCCTGCTGCAATTAGAGATGGAGCAAAAAAGAAAGCATCACTACAAATGTATGCTGACTTGATTGAACCAGGTCAAGAATTATCAGAAGACTTAGATGGTTACCTTGCTGGTATCATCGACACTTTAATTGTTACTTCGGGAGGTTATGTACTTGATCCAGAAACTCAAGTTGAAACAACAGAGCTCATTGGTAAAAAGAACTTTGATGTAACTACTAGATTACTTGTTAATGGTCCAGATAAAATCATAGATGATCCAGATGGTCCAAACGGAGAAGATAGTAAAGGAGCTGAGCTAAAGAAAAAATTATTAGCATACAAGAAAGCTATGTTAGATCTTATTCCAGCCGAAGATCAAGCTGAATTTGCAAAGTCAATGGCTGTTCAATTAGATGAGAAAACTTGGAAAGATAGTGACAAGAAAACTTGGCAAGAATTTAATTTTAGCCACATGCCAGTACAGGCTGTCTTACCTATCTTTTCAAAATTCAGAAACGATGTAAAATCTACTGAAGCTGCTTTCCTTAATTACCTTGCAGGTAAAGTAGGAACAACGACTGATGTTGTCATTGACAAATATGCAGTTGTATCAGCTCCAGAAAAATCTTACATCATTAAAGGTGAAAAATACAAAGCTGAGATCTTTTTGTCTGCAGCAGCTTCTTCTGATTCAAAAACTGGAATCTCAGTTTCTGTAAACGGAAAAAGATTGCCTACAAACAAGGAAGGTATCGCTGTATTCGAAACAACAGCAAGTAGCGTAGGAGTTAAAAAATATACTGCAAATGCATCACTTACCAATCCAGTAACTGGTGAGGTGAAAAGCTTCAAGAAAGAATTTTCTTACGAAGTTGGTGAAAGATCTGTAGCTGTATCTGCAACTGCCATGAATGTATTCTATATTGGAGTAGATAATCCAGTATCAGTTACTGCAGCAGGTGTAAACTCCAACGAGATTAAAGTTGGAATGGCTGGAGCAGGTGGAGGAACCATCAAGAAAAGCGGAGGTAACTATGTTGTAAATGTAAAAACACCAACTAAGAAAGGTGAGTTTGCAAAAGTAACAGTAAATGCTCCCGGTCTTAAAAATGAAGCTAGAGACTTTAGAGTAAAAAGAATACCTGATCCAGTGCCGAAATTATCAAAGTCAAGAGGTGGAGGAATGTCAAGTGGAGAATTTAAAGTTCAACCAGGTGTATTCCCAATTCTTGAAAATTTTGATTTTGATGCTAAATGTGCAATTAAAGGATTTAGATTGGTAAGAGTACCAAAAAGACAAGATCCTCAAGTTGTTTCTAACCCAGGTGGAAAATTTACTTCTGAAGCAAAGAGCCTTATTTCAAAAGCGAAAGCAACAGATACATATTTCTTTGAAGAAATCAAGTGTCAGTGTCCAGGTGACCCTGCTGCAAGAGATCTAGGAGGAATGGTATTTAAAATTAGATAAAACACTAAATCCGAAGATCATGAAATTTAAAATTCTTTTCTCAATGATGTTTTGCTTTGCAACATTATTTGTATTTGGACAAGAAGATGACCTATTTATCGACAGAGTCGAAAGTAGTACTCCTCTAGAAGACACATACATTGATGGTATTGTAAAGAAAACGCTTACCGAAGATGCAATGGTATTAGATTATGAGCCACTCAGAGAGGCTGATATAGCATGGGAAAAAAGAATCTGGCGTATTATCGACACCAGAGAAAAAATGAATCTACCGTTTAAGTATCCAGAGAAGCCTTTCTTTGATGTAATCAGAGAATTAGCTGCCAATGGAGACATTGTAGTATTCAAAGATGAAGGATTTACAGAACCAATGACCATCGATGAAGTCGAAGGAACATTGAATAGAATTGACACTACTACAGTTTTTGATTACGACACTTACGAAGAAACAATTCAAATTGTTGCAAGTGAAATCAATGCTGAAGACATTAAGCAGTATCGTATTAAAGAAGTTTGGTTCTTCGAAGAAGAATCATCTACGATCAATTGTAGAATTTTAGGAATCACTCCTCTTAAAGATGAGTTTGACGAGGAAACTTTGGCATTCAAGTATACTTTGCCTCTTTTCCATGTTTACTATCCTGAAGCTAGAAAACACTTTGCTAAGCACAGAGTTTTCAATGAAAACAACGATATTCCGCCGATGTCTTGGTACGACCTTTTTGAATCAAGATTTTTTGCAAGCTATATCTATAAGAAAACGAATTCTTTGGATTTAAGAATTTCAGATATCTACACCGGTTATGCTAGAGAAGGTATCGATAGATTGCTAGAGTCAGATAAAATAAAGTCAGAGCTTTTCAACTTCGAACATGATCTTTGGACATACTAAGAATTGCTAAGCAACTTAAGTTATAAATAAAAGCCTCACATTT
>ENA-ORXT01000444-ORXT01000444.1-marine-metagenome-genome-assembly--contig:-NODE-444-length-65722-cov-9.212034_pt1 | contig 65722 bp, 52 predicted proteins | sample MGYA00237868_ERZ511482 | MGnify/ENA metagenome assembly ERZ511482 | reverse complement strand
AACAGTCTGTTTACAAAGATATAGCTATGGATAATAAGGTTTATGGGCCTACCCCTTTGGCCTGCCCTACTGGCCCTCGCAGAAAGGGGTCGTTACGTTTCGTGGCTCGCTAGCCAGCTCGGCCCTTCGGTCTGGCATCCGCCTCCAAGCTTGTGCTACCAGCCAATGATGCCACCACTGCACATCACTAGTCCGCAGATTGAATTGTGAATTAGGGTTTCTGAATTTTATGAAATACCTGAAGTGTATAATTTTGTCAACTCAGATTCTGCATTCTTGACCAATATTGATAGTTCTTCGATTCGCTTTTTGAATGCTCTTCTTTTTAGAATTTTATCTTTTGGATTCAAGTTATCAAAATCAAACAAATCAAATTCGCGTGAAGTGGCAAGAAGTTGATTTCTCACATCATGTAAATGATAAGAAGCCTCTCTAGCCTTCAATATATCATCATCGGGCTGGAATTTTTTTTCTGACAATTTCGCAAAAGAAATTGAGCCTCTTTCCATATCAGGAAGTGCAGTCGAAATCTGCAGAGAAGGAGGCCTTCTAACAATCATGTCGAACTCCTCACATTCTATCATCATACTACCCTCATAACCTTGCAAATGATAACATAATTTTTTATTACTGATTTTTTTGTAGATATAAATTATCCTAAACCCGTTTATAGCGTCCATCTTCATATCTACCGTAAAGCTTGCAGGACTTTTAAAAATTAAAGTTACTGGGCTGAGCCAGTACTTTGGTTCAGCAGAATTTACCTTGGAAAATTCTGTATAGAAGACATAATCTAAATCGAATAAGATATCATCCTCAAAGGCTACCGCTCTGATATAGCAATCATTCCAAGACAGTCTATCAAAATCATCTTGGTTCCAAATCCACTTCTCTAACTGGTAAGTGTTTTTCATTTATTAGTTGTACAATAATAGCTCATAAACCTTGATAATTCGCATACTATTAATATCCTTCGCTGATACAAATCCAAAATATACGCAGCCGTTCGAATAAAAAAGTAACTCACCTACTTTATCACTGATTGCAGCGTTAGCTGATCTCAAAACGAAATCCTCATTGTAATTTATAACGGAAGGTATTTCTGCTTCAAAATTGAGTATCACTCCACCTCTCTGACCTAAAGTCCAATTATAATCATATTTATCTTGAGCAAACAGGCTAGTTATAAATAAAAAAGATAAAGCAAACAAAATAAAACGCATATTTTAAAGAGTTAAAAGATTTAAGCTAATTAGCCTACATCTTTTGTTGAAAAAGTAATTTCTATCGAAGTATAATAAACATTTTATGTTCTTCAGAACCATCTGTGTAAATAAACTTACAAAAATATAGACCTTGTTTTAATAAGGAAATGTTTACTTTCGTACTACCGTTTAAATTATATTGACCAAGTCGATTACCCGCAAAGTTGTAAATATCTAATTCCCCTGCTTTAATCGTGTGTAAAGTGATTAAATTTTTTGCTGGGTTTGGATATAAAAATATCTCCGTTTCCTTGGCAAAGTCATCGAATTGGATATCGAATATATCCTCTCTTTCTGATCTTGCCAATGCAATGGGATATTCCAATTAGATTTCGGTTAGACGTTGTTTCTTCAATATAAAGCTAATTACTATCCTTATCAGTAGAATTTATCGCTGTATTTGCATCTTCAATCTTTATTTGGTTCTCAGTAGTAATGAAGCAACCTTGGTTAAGAAAAATCCCTTCACACATTACATCACAGCAAAACAAATTACTTTTATTAATTTTTAGATGCACATTTGGTCTCATATTTATACTTGTTCCTTCAATAAAACGAATATCCACATCGGCAAACGTATAATTTACATCTATTATAGAATCTGAAAGTAAATTTATTTTTGTAGCGTAAAAGTTAAAATCTGAGGCTTTCGGGTTTTGGGATGCTTCTCCTACTTGAACATATGCGGGTATTGGTATCTCGCTATTTGTACTGCATAGATCATCTCCATGCTCTACAATAAAAAGTGAAGCTTCGGGATTTGAACAAGGGCTAATGTACTGAGCAGTAGTTGAAGATAAAAAGCAACAAAATGAGAAAAGCATAATGAGAAGAATATTTTCTCGATTTAAGTACTTGGTTTTGAATAAATGGTTTTGAATAAATGGTTTTCGTTACAGATAATCGTTTTATTTAATAAGTTAATAATATTCCTAATTAATATAAAACAGGACAATTTGGCTATCTCATTACTTTATTCTTTCAATCCTCTTAGGCAAATTGGCTGGCTCTTCTACAAATATATCAAATTTTATCATAATGCCAATTTAATCAACCCAACAAATGCAGCATAGCCATATTTAATTTGGCTTTTAATACACAATAAGTTTTACTCACATCAAGGCGATGCGAATAGCTATAGTCCTAGAGGACAAGAGGTGAAAGCGGCCTCTCGAAAACGGCTCTGCCGAATGAGAGATATAGCTGATTACTCGACCGTAGGCTAGTGTAAAGGATGCGGAGCAAATCCTAGACACTGGACGCAGCGAGTGGCCCCATAATACTTTATCTACCCACACAAAAAAAGACCCAGGCATAATACCCAGGTCCTTTAAAAAACACTCCGAACTATTAAGAGAACTAATCTTAATTTCTTGCTCGACTATGCGGCGGAGATTTTAATCCACATTGTCGTGGAGGTATGAGTTGTCCGTAACTAACTCAATCCTACCTGTATTTTCCTTTACGGTCCAATTGGACATTTCTTTATCTTTTTTTAATTCTTCATCTTTTTCTAAGCGAACGCCTCTTCTTAGATAAGCAGGTTCTTTCTCTAACTTATTTATTTTATCAGGCGTATTAAGTTTAACTTGCTCGGCGCGCATCTTGGCTATGCGTTCGCGTTCTGCCGCACCATCGAAAACTTCAGCTGGCTCTTCTACCTCTTCTTCTAGAGCTTGTTTTTTGCGGTACGATTCTTTGATATTTGTCATGCTCTCCATCACATTATCAAACTCAATAACATTTGTCTTTTCAGGAGCTTCATTATAGTCGACTGCGATCTTTTTCATGTCAGCATTACGATCCTCATCGTCAAGTGAAACCACAACCTTTCTGTTGGACTCTCCGAATGTCTTGTCGATGTTATTGCGCTCAAATCCAGTAGCAATCACGGTAACAGAAATCTCTTCTCCGAGTGATTCGTCATAACAGTTACCCCAGATTAAGTCTGTTCCATATCCTGCTTCTTCCTGTACAAATTCTGTTATCTCAGAAATCTCGTCCATAGTCACTTCCGTAGTTCCGGAAGCTATGTTTACGAGAATGTGCTGCGCACCTTTTATATTATTATCCTCTAAGAGCGGGGAGTTCAATGCTAGATCAACTGCCTCTTTTGCACGCTGCTCTCCTTTGGCTTTTGCTGTACCCATGATCGCAACACCAGAATCTTTCATTACCGTATTTACATCTTCAAAATCCACGTTTACATAACCTGCAACAGTGATGATTTCTGCGATTCCCTTTGCTGCAGTAGTCAGTATATTATCTGCATGACCAAATGCTTCTCGCAGAGTAAGGTTACCATGAATAGCGCGAAGTTTATCGTTACTGATAATAACTAGCGTATCTACATTAGACTTCAGCTCCTCTAATCCTGTAAGGCCTTGAGTAGATCTACGACGACCCTCAAAAGTAAAAGGAAGTGTAACGATGGCCACGGTAAGTATGCCCATCTCTTTGGAGATTTTAGCAATGATAGGGGCAGCCCCTGTACCTGTTCCACCACCCATACCAGCAGTAATAAATAACATCTTAGTATTATCTGCTAAAAATGTTCTTACATCTTCAACTGATTCTATACACGCTTCTTTGCCTACATCGGGAATAGATCCTGCTCCCCTACCTTCGGTAAGATTCGGCCCTAGTCGTAATTTAGTGGGTACCGGACTGGCTTCTAGTGCCTGAGCATCTGTATTACAAATAGCGAAGTCTACGCCTACTATACCCTGCTCATACATGTGCTGTACAGCATTGCTACCACCTCCGCCTACGCCTAGTACTTTAATTATAGATTTATCTTCTCTGCTTAAGTCAAAAATCATGGCTCGAATGTTTTAAAGTGTTGTTAAAATTAGTTCTAAGTAAATTATATCGTGTGTTAAAATTCTACGTCTTTCTTTTCTTCAAAGAAGTCAATCGCTGGTGCTAGAATATTGCGTTTGAACCAACCATCTTTTGCTTGCTCCTCTTTTAATGCATCTTCTTTTTCCATTTCCTTAGCTGCTAAAAGCTCCGCTTGAATTATAGCTTCTGCTCTGATTGCTTCTTCTTTAAGTGCCTTTTCGTTTTCTGCAATTTCAGTCTCCGTTAAAATCTCTTCAGCTACTAATTGCGCTTCCACTTCTATACCATTTATCAATAAACCAATCGCAGTAGCGTATGCAGGATGATAAAGATTTTCTTTATACCCAGAAGCTAACTTATCAATAGGGTGACCGATACGCGTGCTCAATCCTGTAGATAACTCAATTGTTTTTTTGATGTCAGAAAGCACAGATGATCCTCCTGTAAGTACGATACCAGCTATAAGCTGCCTTTCGTATCCAGATGCCTCTATCTTAAGCATTATGAAATCAAAAATTTCCTCTACCCTCGCTTGGATAATTCTAGAGAGCGTTTTCTGCGATATTTCTTTTGCATCTCTACCCTTGATACCAGGAATAGTAATAACAGTATTACTCTCTATCATAGATGGCATAGAAGAACCATACTTTATTTTTAGTTTTTCAGCACTATCAGGCATTACACAACAACCTGCTTTAATGTCATCAGAAATGACATTTCCACCTAAGGAAATTACTGCAGCATAACGCAAAATGCCATCCTTAAAAATTGCTATATCTGTGGTAGCACCGCCTATATCTACCAATGCTACCCCTGCCTCTCTCTCATCATCACTTAACACTGCGTCTCCAGACGCAAGTGAATTCAATCGCATATTACGCATCTTCAACCCTGCCTTTTCGATACTGCGTTCTATACTATGCATGGCCGTCACCTTGGTGGTTATAATATTAAAACTAGCATCGATACGACGCCCTGCCATACCTACAGGATCCATAATTCCTTGCTCACTATCAATAATAAATTCTTGCGGAATAACATCGAGTATTTTCGTTCCAGGATTGAGTACTATTTTATGCATATCGGCAATAAGCCTATCTATATCTTCCACAGAAACTTCTATATCAAGATCATCCCTGGTTAGTATTCCACGTTTAGTTACATTGGTAACATAATGATTAGAAATACCAACATAAACTGATTCCACAGTTTGCCCGATGCGGTTTTCTAAATTTTTGATTACCTCTTTAATTGCGCGTGCTACTTTGTCCGTATTACTTACGATACCGCGCATTACCCCGTTCGCTTTTACGCTAGATTCGGCAAGGATCTTGACCATCCCGTACTCATCTTTAAAGCCTGCCAAGCCCGTGATTTTGCAAGTCCCGATGTCGATGGAAACGACCGTCTTGCTGAAATTTTTAGTTTTTACCTTCTGCTGCATAGTAGTGTTATTAATATGTTATAGTGTTTCTTCTAACTCCTTATTTTGTTACAAACTACTTGTTTGTCATATCTCAAGTCAATAGTGTTATAAGTTTTCCATCCTTTGTATGCTATTCCGTCCTTATAAAAAGCAACTAAATTCTCTAGTTTATCTTCTATGTTTTCGATCTTTCCAAAACGTATTTCTTGGTTTCCAATTTTTGGGATTAATTCTGCTTCCATGTTTTTATTAATATAGACCTGATCTATCTGTGCAGATAAAAAAGAGTCTTTTTTGATAGCCACACTCAACTTATAGATATCGTACAAAACGCCCTCCTTCTCAATAAATATTCTATCGTGATATTGAGGTACTGATCCATGCGCTACGAGTACTCTTGGTGTAAAGTTGGTAGATACTGGAAGTCGTACCCCGTCCTCGTCCAGAAAGTAATTACTCCCAAATTCATCTACAACGCGGAGAATAGCTTTACGTGGCTGCACATTGATGTGTACTCGTTTTTGCGCATCTATATAGACATTCGCATCCTTGATGTGGGGCACATTTTTCAACAAGTCCTCCACAGATAAAACATCAATATCATTCACAGGAACACCTACCAAATCATAACCATAAGTTCGTTCAATAATATTGCGTATATCCTTTTCAATTAGCACACTTTTAGTTTCTCCTAGCGTGTCAATTTTGATATTAACTAATGATGAATTCTCTTTTTTTATAGTAGTCGCAGCGTAAACCAAAAGACCTAGCATTGCAAAGCAGCCAAGGGCAATAGCTATGTGCTTCACCAATATATTTCTGTCATTGTATTTACTACTCTTCTTCATTTTAATTAAATATCTTCTTTATATTTTTTATTTCTGTACTTATATCTCCTGCACCCATTGTCATCAAAACATCCAATTTCTGGGATTTCAAGAAAGGTATTATTCCTTCTTTATGAACTAAGTATTTATTTTTTGATTCCATCAAATCAAAAATCGATTTACTTGTTATTCCATTTATCGGCTTTTCTCTTGCTGGATATATTGGCAGCAAAATTATCACATCTAATAAATCTAAAGCGCTTGCGAAATCTTCTGTAAAATCTCTAGTCCTACTGAATAAATGTGGTTGAAATATTCCTAAAATCTTTCGACCCGGGTATAACATTCGTGCAGCCCCTATAGCCGCTTTTAATTCAGTGGGGTGATGCGCATAGTCATCAATAAAAACCTGCTTTTTATTTCTAATTATAAATTCAAATCTTCGCTTTATTCCTTTGAATGAAGCTAAACCATTTCGAATACTTTCCTCATTTAAATCTACTAAACGCCCTAAGCTAATCGCTGCCACGGCATTTTCTATGTTATGCAAACCTGGCAAAGTAAATTTCAAATTTTCCCAGCGTACATTTGGCGCGCAATAGTCAAAGTAGAAATAGCCTTTTTTAACATTAATATTTTCCGCTCTAACATTTCCTGCTTCAATACCGTAAAATATCTTATTCACATCTTTTGGCTTTCTCAGTTTCAGATCGCTTTGCAGCAATAAAGTTCCTCCTCTTTTTACCTGTTTTGAAAAAGCCCCAAATCCTGATTGCAGCATTTTTTCGTAATCTCCGTAGACATCAAGATGATCTGCATCCATCGAAGTTATTGCAGCTGCATAAGGAGTAAGGTGTAAAAAACTTCTATCGTATTCATCTGCTTCCACAACGGCAATTTCACTTTCTCCAGCTACAAAGTTAGATTGGTAGTCTACTGCAATCCCCCCTAAGAAGGCCGTACAATCAATTCCGCCAGTCAACAACAGATGCGTTAAAATTGCACTCGTTGTAGTCTTCCCATGCGTCCCAGCTACCGCTAAGGTTTTTTTATTTGCGGTAATCCAGCCGAGCACTTCAGCCCGCTTTATAAAAGGAATACCTAATGTCAATAAATAATTCTTTTCAATACTATCGTCGGGAATTGCCGGCGTATAAACTATTAAATCAATTTTGCTAGGAATCAATGCCACATCTTCTTGATAGTGAATTTCCATCCCTTGTTTCTCTAAGGATTTAGTAAGCTTTGTTTTTGTTCTGTCATAGCCAAAAACCTCTACTCCTATGTAGTGCAAATATTTTGCAATTGCACTCATCCCAATGCCACCTATCCCCAAAAAATAAACGCGTTTCAATTTGCCTAGCTTCACAGTCTTACTTTTTGATCTGCTAATTTCAACACTTCTTTTGAAATTCGTTCAGCAGCGTCAGTAATTGCTAAACTTTTAAGTTTCAATTCCATTTTTGCTTTTACTTGATCATCGCTTAATAACTCAATTAATGTAGGAAACAAACCCTGTTCAATATCCTTATCCGCTACCATTAAAGCTGCCTCTTCTTTTACCAAGGCGTTTGCATTATAAGTTTGATGATCTTCTGCCACATTCGGTGAAGGCACTAAAATTACTGGCTTTGCTACCACCATTAATTCTGCAATTGTCCCTGCCCCAGCTCTAGCGATAATCACATCGCTCATGCTATATGCTAAATCCATTCTATCAATGAATGCTGTAACTTTTACATTCTTTAACTGTGCCGTTGCACAATTTTCATATTCCTCTAAATAAAGCGATCCACACTGCCATAGAATTTGGACTTCTAGATGGTTTTCAAAGAAAGCCGTATTTTTAGCCATTACTTTATTCAAACTTGAAGCACCTAAACTTCCTCCTATTAGCAGAACTATTGGTTTGGTACTATCAAAACCATTATGCTTTGCTGCCATATCTCTACTTGCTTTCAAGTCTAGAATTGATAATCTGACTGGATTTCCTGTGAAAATTATCTTCTCCGCAGGAAATGTATTTTCCATTTCAGGATACGCCACACAAACTTTATCAACACTGCTAGCTAATAAACGATTGGTCATACCAGCATAAGAGTTTTGCTCTTGGATCAGTGTTGGTATTTTCATTCCGCTTGCTATTCTTAAAGTAGGCCCACTTGCAAATCCCCCAACGCCTACTACCACATCTGGATTAAAGCGCTTAATTATTCTTCTTGCTTTTAAAAGACTGCTCAATAATTTGATAGGAAATAGGATATTTCTCCACAGTTTTTTACGATGAAAACCACTAATCCATAATCCTTCAATGAGATATCCCGCTTTCGGAACTTTTTCCATTTCTATCTTGCCTAGAGCACCAATAAATAATATGTCAATGTTACTGTCAATCTGTTTGAGCGCATTCGCAATGGATATGGCTGGAAAAATATGTCCTCCACTACCACCACCACTTATTATTATTTTCTTTGCACTCAGTTTTATTCCCTTTTTAAATTTAATCAACTACTTCCCTGTAGACTCTATGTGTCTACTCACACTGAGAATGATTCCAATCATCATACTCGCAAATACGAAAGACGTCCCCCCCATACTTACTAATGGCATTGTCACTCCTGTTGTAGGAACTAAATGTACCGAAACTGCAATATTTATAAATGCCTGTATAGTCAAGCAAACTGTAAATCCTACCGCTAACATTGCTCCAAATGCCTTTGCACTTTTAGTAACTAGAGCTGTCGTTCGTATGAATAACCATATAAACATTGCTATGATAATAAATGCTCCTACCAGTCCATACTCTTCCGTAATGATTGCATAAATAAAATCCGCAAAAGGGGAAGGCAGAAAATTTCTCTGTGAACTATTCCCTGGTCCGACTCCTATCCATTCACCACTCGCAATTGCTATTTTAGATTGCTGTACTTGATATCCACCTTCCAAATTGGTGACAAAATCTGTCATTCTAGATGTCCAAGTATCCACCCTCACATACTCTGGAGCAAACTGCCCAGCTATAATTAATAGTGCAAATATTACTACACCAAAGAGTAAGAGTAATCCTAAAAATTTCCAGTGTACTCTTCCTACAAACATCATGATAAAACAAGACAAGAAAAGTATGATAGCTGTTGATAAATCTGCTGGAGCGATTAATCCACAGGTCAATAGTATTGGAAATATTATTGGCATAAATGCAGAACCAAAATCTTCAATATACTCTTGTTTCGAACCTATAGCACTAGCTACATATGTGATCAAAGCTAGCTTTGCAAAATCCGAAGTTTGAAATGTCAAATCAATAAATGGAACTGCGATCCATCTACGGGCATCGTTAATATTTGCCCCCTGAACAAGTGTATAAACCAACATAGGTATCGTAATTGCCAAACAAAACGGCGCCCATTTTTTAAAATTCTCATACGGTATTCTATACATCAAATACATGATGAAGAAACTCGCTGCTACTATCAACAAATGCTTAAACAAAAAGAATTCTGTGTTACCGTCTTTTACTCTAAAAGCCATACTACCAGTAGAGCTATATACTGCCAACAAAGACACCAATGCAAGCACGATGGTGATCATCCATATGGCTGTATCTCCTCGTAACTCGTTGCTTAATGACTTTCCTAATGACATTTTTAAAATCTTACTATCTAATTTTTAAAGTAATAATGGTTAGTGCTGCTAACATCAAACCTATTATCCAAAATCTTGTAACTATCTTAGGCTCGGGTATCCCTACCTTTTGATAATGATGGTGAAGAGGACTCATTAAAAATATTCGCCTTCCTTCACCGTATTTTTTTCTTGTATATTTAAAATAAGATACTTGCATTATGACGGATAAACTCTCTATCATAAAAATTCCGCAAAGTATCGGTATCAATAATTCTTTTCTAATTAATATTGCCATAGTAGCAATTGCACCTCCTAACATTAAGCTACCCGTATCTCCCATAAATACCTGTGCTGGAAAGGAGTTGTACCATAAGAATCCTAAGCAACCTCCTATCAATGCCGAAGCGTAAACAATTAACTCACCCGTTTGTGGCTGATATAAAATATTTAGATAATTAGCCGCAATAACATTACCAGATAAGTAAGCCAATATGCCTATGGTCGCTGCAATAATCGCAGAAGTACCCGTCGCTAATCCATCAATTCCATCTGTCAAATTCGCTCCGTTCGATACGCCCGTAATGATCAAAACCACAACTGGGATAAATATTATCCACACGTACTTTCGAGCCATATCAGCTTCCAAAAACCACAATAGCTTGCTGTAGTCCAATTCGTTTCCTTTTAAAAAAGGCATATTTGTCAGGGTGCTCTTTACTGTTGCGTATTCTATTTCCTCCTTCACGTTTGAAGAATTCTTTGCTTTATAAATATTTATTATTTCATAATTCTCTATTTGAGCTTGACTCTTTTCCATTACTACTGAAATGTCATTACTCTTTAACATTACAAGTGCAACGAATACCCCTAAGATGACCTGCCCAAGAATTTTAAATTTCCCGTGTAGCCCTTTCTTGTCTTTCTTAAATACTTTGATGTAGTCATCTACAAACCCAATAAATCCTAAAAACATGGTGGATACAATCATCGTTATGATGTATATATTTATCACCTTGGCAAAAAGTAAAGTAGGCACTAAGATGGCAAGTAAAATAATCACACCTCCCATAGTCGGCGTTCCTTGCTTTTCCATTTGGCCTGCTAAACCTAAATCTCTCACAGTCTCTCCTATCTGAAGCTTTCTTAATTTATTGATAATTCCTTTTCCGAATAAAATGGAAATTATCAATGAAAGAATAAACGAAAGTCCAGCTCTGATGCTTAAAAATTTATATAAATTTTCGCCTCCAAAATCAAAATTAGTAGACAAGTATTCAAATAAATAGTACAGCATTTTATGTGATAGTCCGTTATTTTTAAAAGTCAGCTGAGACCGAAAACCAAAATGGTTTTCGGCTCAACTGTCCAATCTGAGAATGATAATAGTCCCTCCACTACTATTTTTCTTTATTGGATGTTAATACCAATTTCTTAGTATTACCAATTTATATTTTCAATTCTTCTCTAAGAATTTCTTTATCATCAAAAGGGTTTTTCACCCCGTTTATTTCTTGATACTTTTCATGTCCTTTGCCAGCAACTAACACAATGTCTCCTTTGCGAGCCAATCTACAAGCTGTCTTTATTGCTTGCCTCCTATCAACTATAATCAAGGCCTTGTGCAATTCAGATGGATCAAGTCCAGCCTCCATATCCTCCAAAATACTTTTTGGATTTTCACTACGAGGATTGTCAGAAGTTAGAATCAGTTGATCGCTCAGACTTAATCCTATACTTGCCATTTTCGGTCTCTTAGTCTTATCCCTGTCGCCACCACATCCTACAACCGTAATAATTTTGGCATCCTTCTTTTTTGTTTCCAATATCGTTTCCAGCACTTTCTTTAAAGCATCTGGCGTGTGCGCATAATCTACAAAAGCGGTTATGCCACTTTGGGTGTCGTATACGTATTCAAATCTTCCTTCCGCTGGTTTCAGTTTACTCATCTGCATCAAAATATCCATTTTATCTATTTCAAATGAATCTCCGCAAGCATAAACTGCCAGCATATTTTCTGCATTGAATCGACCTATTATCCGACTATGCATCTCATCTCCATTGATGTTAAGCATAGTTCCTATGAGATCTTGCTCTATGATCTTTCCTTTATAGTCTGCCATCGTTTGCAGTGCATAAGTCTTCACTTTTGCTTTCGTATTTTGCACCATCACCGCTCCACGCTTATCATCACTATTTACGATTGCAACAGCTGATTTTTTTAAATTGTCAAATAACCTTTTTTTAGTGGCGATATAGTTTTTCATATCCCCATGATAATTCAAATGATCATGAGATATATTTGTAAATATTGCTACGTCAAAATCTAGACCTGCCGTTCTTTCTTGGTCTATTGCATGAGAACTCACCTCCATAAAAGCATAGCTACATCCTGCACTCACCATTTCAAACAATAGCTTATTCAGTGCCACTGGATTTGGTGTAGTATGAGTAGACTGGTAAACTTTATCTGCAACCATGTTTCTAATCGTAGACAACAGTCCCGTTTTGTATCCCAAATCATCAAACATTTGCTTGAGCAAACTCACAACGGTTGACTTTCCATTGGTGCCTGTGACACCTGTCAAATTTATCTTCCTAGATGGATTCCCATAAAAGTTCCCAGCTATTAGTGCAAGTGCCTTTGCACTTTGCTTTACTTGTATTTGTGTTATCGTACTTGGAATGTTTTCTTGCCACTCCTGCACGATTATTACTTTTGTTCCATTTTCTAAGGCTTGCTTAATATAATTGTGTCCGTTAACAACTCTTCCTTCTATTGCGATAAAAAGGCTACTTGCATGCGCCTCTCGGGAGTCAAAAACTACTTGTTCAATTATTATATCCTCAGCAATATATTCTTTCAGCACCTGCGTACCTTGCATTAATTCGCTTACTTTTAAGTTCATTAACTGCATAAACTACCCTAATGTCAATTTTATAGTCTGCCCTCTTATCCGAGTTCCAGGACTTATAGATTGTTTTTTCACTTTTCCTTTTCCAGCAAATTTTACTTGTATTCCCTCATTTTCAAGAACATATAGTGCATCACGTACTCCCATCCCTACCACGTTGGGCATTAGGTTTTCACCTCTAGGCCTATCTATCAAATGAACCGTATCATTCTGAACAACCGATGTCGTCATCATTGGATTGCTTGACTTATTGATAAATGGAACATGAAGTGTTTTTAGCACAATTTCCATGTCCTCCAAACTTCCCGCAAAACGTTCTGGTAAATCCTTACCATCCAATTTTGGTTTTTGATAGCTATTCAATGCCATGTGCAATTCTGGCTTTAAAAAGAAAATATTATCCATTACCTTTCTAAAAACAGGGCCAGCTACATCTGCACCGTAAATGCCATTTTTCTTTGGATCAGTAACGATTACGATACAAGTATACTTGGGTTGTTCTGAGGGAAAGTACCCTACAAATGAAGATCTATAGCCCACCTTCTTCCCAGCTTTTTTTCTCTTATCCTTATAATTTATTTGTGCCGTACCTGTCTTACCAGAAAAATCATATTTTGGACTCTTTAATTTCCTTGCTGTACCTGTTTTTACAACTTCTGCTAGAAGCTGCTTTGCCTTTTGAATGGTGCTCTTTGAAGCGATACTCCTATTAAGAATCGTAGGATTAAACTTCTTATAACATCCGTCTTTATTCAAAATATCAGAGACCAAATAAGGTTTCATATAGGTACCGTCATTTGCAACAGCATTGTAAAAGGACAATATCTGTAATGGAGTCATCTGCATTTCATAACCGATAGTCATCCATGGAAGCGTCAGTCCAGACCATTCGTCACTATTTTTTTCTGGATCCTTTATAAAAGGTTCAGGCTCCCCTTTCAACTCTATACCTGTTGGATAGGTTATGTTAAATTGCTCGTACCTTCTTAACAATTGTTTAGCCCTTATTTTACCTTTGTGATCTACACCTTGGTAATACTTACTTGTCAAAGAAGCCATCCCTACATTGGATGAAATTGCAAAGGCATTTAATAAAGTAGTAGAGTCCAACTCAAAACTTTTAACAGAAGAATCAAGCATCTCGACATCATAAAAAGTCCGTTTACCTTTATAGATTGGAATGTTATCGTGGATATCCACTTTCCCATCTTCCAATAAGGCCATTATTGGAGCCAATTTTAGAACGGATCCCGGTTCTATCTTGGATCCTATCGCATAGTTAAAAGTTTCCCAATAACCATTGTCAGTTTTTTCTAGATTCGCTAAAGCTTTGATCTGCCCAGTCTTTACATCCATTAAGATTACCGATCCGTTTTGTGCATCATGATATTTTAGTGCGTCCATAAGCGCCTCTTCCGCAACATCTTGAATATCAATATCAAGAGTAGTTTTTACATGGCAGCCATCTTCAGGCTCTATTTCCGCGCGTTCATTTATAGGAATTCTTGTTTTTTCACTTACTCTTAAAGTTAAGCGTTGACCGTCAGTCCCAGCAAGAAATTTATCGAAAGCACCCTCAATTCCAACATCATTTGCACCCTCTCTACTCGCATATCCAATAGTCCTTTTTGCTAATAGCCTATAAGGCATTTCCCGTTTTAGCACCCGTTCAACTATTAAACCTCCACCATGTCTTCCACGATTAAAAATCGGAAATGCGCTAATTTGATTTTTCTTTTCATAAGAAATATTCTTAGCAATGGTAAAATACCTAGCGCCCTTTTCTCTTGCTTCTCTCAAGCGCATTAGCTGACCTCCTGGGGTATATTTATTGTTGACAAACTTTGACAAACAATATGCAAGAGAATCTACATTTTCTTCAAAGACCTTTTTGGTTAGACCACTCACCTGCAAATCGAAGTGAATGTTATATTTATCTATTGAGGCAGCCAATAAACTACCGTTATCCGAAAGTATATTGCCTCTAATGGCAGAAACACCTTCATATTTCACATAATTATTAGCAGCTATTGCCCTCCACTTTTCACCTTCCCAAACAGAAATTTTTACCGTCTGAGCAAATAGCAAAACTGCTAGCAATAGGAAACCAGCCAGTACGATATACATCCTTACAAGTACTTCGTTTTTAATATTCATTCTGCTCCTATCCTATTTTACTACTATTCTGTATGGTCTACTTTTTGGTGGTGTCAAACCAATTTGCTTTACTTCATTTTCTATTTTGGTATGCTTCTTTTCGTTCATTAAAGTCGACAACACTTGCATATGCTCTCGCTTTAACTTCTGAACTTCTTTTTCTACTGTGCGAATCTTCCTCGACTGCTTTTCCGCATAATGAGAATTTCCAATGTAGACAATACCCAACAAGCCCAAAAAGAAAATCAACGGAATATTCTCCATCAATTTCGCAGATTGAAATTGACGCCAGAAGAAAACTTTATCCCAAAAATTTCTTTTTGCCATGGGTATGGATTAAAAAAAAATAGTAAATAAATGTATTAGACATACGATGGAATCATCGATGCTCTTTGCTTCACCTTTCTTATATGTAAAAGAAGAAATTCATTGACGTAATACCACAGTAGGGTTCGTGGCAATGCCAGCTGGCATAAATTACTAATGACCTATACTTTTTCTGCTATTCTTAATCTAGCGCTTCGCGCTCGATTGTTATTTTTTATTTCCTCAGCACTCGGTGCTAAAGGTTTTTTGGTTATTATTTTAAACGGTCGAGATTTGTTGCCATAAAAATCTTCTTCGACTTCTCCCGTAAAATTTCCCGTCTTAAAGAAATTCTTCACCATTCTATCTTCTAACGAATGATAAGATATAACGGACAACCTGCCTCCTACTTTTAAAACTTCGTAGGATTCTCTCAAAAGAGATTCTAACGTTCCCATCTCATCATTCACTTCTATTCTGATCGCCTGAAACAACTGCGCAAGATATTTATTTCTATTTCCTCTCACAAGTGGCCCTATACTGTGTAAAAAACCATTGATGTCACTAAACTTCTGACGACTTCTTTCTTCTACAATATGAGCCGCTAACGTTTTAGCGTTCCTCACCTCACCATATCTGCTAAATACGGACTGTAAATCCTCTGTTGTGTAACTATTCAATACATCTGATGCAGTTAGCGAACCTGATTTATCCATTCTCATATCCAAATCTGCTTGAAAACGAAATGAAAACCCCCTCTCTGCAGTATCAAACTGATAAGAAGAAACGCCTAAATCTGCTAATACTCCATCGACCTGCTGATGACCATTGACCCGCAAAAAACGTTTTAGATGTTTAAAGTTTGCATTATTTAATGTAAACCGCTCGTCCTCTAAAGCGTTCCGTAAACTATCTGGATCTTGATCAAAAGCGATTAAGCGACCATTGTCACCTAAGTATTCTAATATTTTTCTAGAATGCGAACCACCACCAAAAGTGACGTCCACTATTACATTATCTTTTTTTATAGACAGCCCCTCTACACTCTCCTTCAACAACACTGGTACATGATAGGAGCTCATATATCTAGCACATCTATATTATCATCAATATTGCTTAAAATCTCTTCAGAAAATTCTGGTGAATTCATATCTGGTGGCTTCACAAAATTTTCTAAGTACAATTCTTCCGACCATACTTCAATCTTGTTTTTGTAAGCAAGCAAGACAACCTTCTTTTCAATCTTAGCATACATCTGCTGTTGCTTACTAATAAGAATTCTTTCCGCTGAATCCAAATCCAGAAAGGAGGCTCCTGCGAGAATGAAACGCATTGTTGTCCTACTTTGACGATCCAAAGCGCTTAACTTATTTAGCTGTGCTGATATTCTATCCCAGACATTTCTAGGATAAATATTTAAGTGCGTTTCGAATCCACGATTTATCACAAACTTATCGCGGTACTTTTCGTGCAGTTGCGTTAGCAACTTCCCCGGCATGTGAACTCGACCTTTCGAATCCACTTTACAATAATATTCTCCTTGTAATGCAGGCATGCGGTTCGGTGCTTCTTAAATACATCCGCAAGGTAAATAAAATATGTTCTCAAACACACTTTTTTACACAAAAAGACACCAATTAACACCGTTTAATTAAAGAGAGCTACCACATGCTCATTTAGCCATTTTGTTTAACTATTACGCTTAGTAATTGTGCTATTTTTTGCAATCTTTTTGATTACATATAGCGATAAAAAATATTTGTTGTTAGTAAGTTTGTTTTAGATATGTATCATTCCCACCAAAAGCGAAATTTGACGGAATTTTAGAAAATAAACGCTGTCGTTTACCCACTAAGCGAATTTTTTAGGCTGAGAAGCCTTTTTTTTTGCAGGTTCTATTTTACTCATTCGCATCGCAATTACTCCTTTTATGGCCTCACCGATGATATTAGTAGACATTTTTGAATTCCCTTCTTCCCTGTCTTTGAAGATAATAGGTACTTCTTTAAGCTTAAAACCCAGCTTGTAAGCATTGTATTTCATTTCTATTTGAAAAGCATACCCTACAAACTTAATTTTATCTAGGTCTATAGATTTCAAAACCTGCGCCCGATAGCAAACAAAGCCTGCTGTAGGGTCTTTTATATTCATTCCTGTGATGATCCGTACATATATAGAGGCACCATAAGATAGAAATCGACGATCAAATGGCCAGTTATCCACACCTCCGCCAGGCATGTAGCGCGAACCAATGGACATATCTGCACCCTGGGTACTGCAGGCATCATATAAATCCAACAGGTTCTTAGGGTTATGAGAAAAGTCAGCGTCCATTTCGAATATGAAATCATAATCCTGCGCTATTCCCCATTTAAATCCAGCGATATATGCCTTTCCAAGCCCTTCTTTCTCTTTTCTAGTCAAGAGATGCACCGTCTTAGGATTGCTTTTTCTCATCATCTGCACTATTTCACCCGTCCCATCTGGAGAACTATCATCCACAATCAGTACATGGAAGTCATGCGGCAAAGCCAATACAGCCTTTATGATTTGAGCTACATTCTCCTTTTCGTTATACGTCGGTATGATTACTAGGCTGTCTGACAATTCTTTATCTATTTATACTTACTAATAACGCAATTTTTATTAAAATAGATGAGTTTTTGACCGCAAAATTCAGTTAATAGTTTACAAATAAGTTCCTTTACTTAGATGATAATAATATAATTTTGGGGCCATCTCTATTCCGCAAGAGCTGCATAGAGTCGTTATGTTCCGTAGCTCACTGCTCGTTCGGCCCTGCGCCAGCCAAGCTCCAAGCTCTACAACTGGCTGGGTCTACCGACAGCTAAGCGCGCATCCACACCCGCAGTCGGTCCTACTGCACAGCACTTGTCCGTTTGAAGTATACGTCTGAATACTACCTGACTTAGCTTGGAGATTGCCCGCACTCCCATCCCAGTGGAATGATATATTTATAGATATCTTCCAATAAAAATGACTCTGACTCCAGCGGAGTCATACCGGAAAGTATATACAAAACTACGCCTACTCTCCTTCTAAAACAACAACCCGTTCCGTCCAACTACGCCCATCAGTCAATACTACCTGTAACCAGTACACACCAGCCGCATAATCAAGGACAGAAATCTGAACTTCACTCGTCCGGACAAGCTTCTCCACTTGAACCTGTCCCAAACTTGTGTACAATTTAAAATTAGAAATATCACTTTTCGTTGATTGGATAGTCAAATAATCCCTCGTAGGATTTGGAAAAATATGAATGCTACCATCGGCTATATTAGTGCTACTAGATATGATCACTTCTATAGATAACAGCAGGGTATCTGCACCACAAGTATTGCTCACTATATGGGTAATTTGATAAGTGCCACCCGTGGCATAAGTATGCGTTGGATTTTGCTCATCAGAAGTCGCACTATCTCCAAAATCCCATTGATGATCTACACCAGTATTTTGCTCAGATACAAAAGAAAATACAGCACCCATTTCTTCACTTGACCAAGCGGCAGTGATCCGCTCATTTTGGATACTGAACACTTGCGTAGAACTACAACCTGATGCACAATCAATAAGCTCTACAGTATAACTACCTGCTCCATCTAAGGTCAAAGTGTCAAACATAGATGCTAATATCAAAGTTTCTTCCTGATAAATATTCGCCTCAAAACAAGTTGAATCTGCATCTATAAAAAGTGCAAAGGGAGAACCACAAGGAATAATATCCAAGTCAGTAGATAACTCAAAAATGGGCTCTTCAAAATTCTGCTGAATCTCTAGCTCTGCAGATAAGGAACAATTGCTACTGGGATTTCTAAGATGTAAGATAGGTACTTCACCACCAGTGATCAATACTTGTTCTGCATTACTTACCTCTCCGTCAGGATACATCCATTCTAAAATCCAATCTGCTGAGTTGTAAAAATCTGATAGAGAAATACTTGATGAAAACAAAATCCCTTCTTCGATATTAGTACAATTCAATACCGTGTCGGAAGCATTAATTAATTCAGATGTCACAGGATCAGGTAATACGCAAACTGTTTCGCAGTAGGTATCTGAACCAGCTGCATTGGTCGCGGTCAAACAAACTTCGTAGGATCCGAATTGTGTGTACTCATGATTTGGATTTTGCACAATGGAGATATTTCCATCACCAAAATCCCATAGCCAAGATTCCACCTCACCTAAGCTTCGATCTTCAAAACTAAAATTAAAATCAGTGTTCTGATTATCATATGTAAAAGTAGCAGATGGAGCATCCACTACATCTTCAGTCACCACAATTTCTTTGGTAGAGAAATACGACTCACAACCATCTAGTATCTCATGGGTTACTTCATACGTTCCTGCAAATTCATAAGTATGCATAGGGCTTTCAAATGCACTAAAGTTACCATCACCAAAACGCCAGATATGGAAGAAATTAACACCGGTAGTTTCTGGAATGAAGGTAACTTCTGTACCATTCATTTCTGTAGTCCATAATGCAGATAGCGGAATTCTTTCTATCACGAAGGTGCGTTCCGATTCACAATCATTATTACAATCTCTTACAAAGAATGTGTACAATCCAGTTGTCGTCAGATTAAAGTTAGTTGTGCTGTAGGCATTAAAAATTTCACCATCTGGTCTTTTCCATCTGATTTCAAAACAATCTGCGTCTATGATCAAATCTAATTCTACAAATTCATTGCAAAATAAAAAAGCAGAATCTTGTGATAAGGAAAACTCCAACGCAAGGTTATCCTCTTCTATTATTATAGAATCAGAAATCATACAGGATGAAGTAGTATTTTGTATTGAGAGGTAATACACACCAGGTTTGTCGATACTTACTTGATCAATATCAGATTGTGAAAAATCATTTGGTCCAGCCCAGCTTATTAACCAATCGTCCAGCTGAGCAAAGTCCAAATCAAGAAAAGTAGTAGACAAATCAATTTCTTGATTTTCCAATGCACAATCTAATACCATGCTGGAAGCTGAAATATAGTCTTGCGTATCAGGATCAGGGAGCACACATATATTTTGACAAGTCGTATTTGATCCAGCTTGATTTGACACCGTCAAACAAATTTCATAGGAGCCAAATTGATCGTATTCATGTAGTGGGTTTTGTTCACTTGAAGTATTTCCATCTCCGAAATCCCACAGCCATTCTTCCACATCAGAGGTAGAGCTATCTTCAAATTGATAGGTTCTTGGAGTCCCTTCGTTTTCAAATGCAAAATCAGCGAATGGAGAACTGCCAATACCCAAAGTATCACATAATGATCCTTCGAGTGCACCCATTCGGTAATGTGGAAAGTTTGGAATAGCTCTATGATTAGGAGTTGATAAGTTTATTGCCCTCTGAACAAAATTACAATCATTACCTTTTTCATTTGGGTTGTTTATGACGTGCCAAAAACGAGTATCGGCAGAAGTGGTAATATAAATTTTTCCGTTTGGTGTCAATTGAGCCATATGGAAAGTGGTTGGAAAAATATCATTGTCTAAATACCCATCATACTCAGCTATAGTAATACGACTGGCTTCGATTTCCTCTGACCATAAATCATATTGGTATAAATATATTCTATTAGAAACGTATAAAAATCTTGAATTCGGAGAGAAGGCTAACCCTCCTGCTCCTGAAGGTATTTCATCATTGAATAATATCTGAACTTGGTTGCTAAGCATACCTAAACATCGATCAAAATTAAAAATATCAACATAAGTTCCAGTATTGACACCAGTAGAATTAAAATATGCCATAAATTCTCCATCAGTTGAATATACAGATTGGCCTCTGCCGGCAATTACAGGAAGGTCAACTTTTGCTTTTTCTAACTCAATTACTCCTGAGGGTTCTATTAAAAATCGATAATAATTGTTTGAATCAAACTCAAATAACAATAACCACCAATCTCTCCCGTTCGCATGTTGGCAAACCATACCTTGTCCAGAATTTAGCGTATCTGCAACTATTAGATTACGTTTAACAATCAACTCCCCATCCCCATTGTCACTTTGCATATCTACAACATTATAATACACCTCCTGATAAACGATAGCCTTATTTTTATCATCAAAATTAGCTTCCGCATTAACGGTCAAAAGTGCATATTCATCTTCAAAACTAGGCCGTGGTACTACAACTGCCCCTTGCCACAATAACTGTGCGTTGCATTCCTCTTCACCTGCTAAATCACCACCATTCTTCATTAGGACATGCTTTCCATTGAAGACATCATCACCGTTGGTATAGAACAATAACATACCACTAGAATCAGATATAGATGCATTAGTAATCCGAAATACAAATGGAATTGGTGGTAATAGTGAGGTAGAATTTTCATTTTCACAAAAATCTAATTTCCCTACAAAAAATTCAGACGATGTTGCACAATCTCCACCCATCAGCCAATTATTATCGTGTTTTTGGCAGTACAATGTATTTACTATAAAAAAAAAGCTAAAGAAAAATACAGTTCTCATATTTTTTTTAAATAAAGTAGTGTGAATATCTTGCAATACTCACACTACTAATATAAACAAATTATTGGACAATAACCTTGACATTCTCAACATTATGATCACCTTCATTAAAGGAAATAAAATATACACCTGAATACGATTGCAAATCAAGTCTAATTAATTCTTGATATTGTCCTAATTTAATCCTGTTAATTTCTTTTCCAAGTAAATTTCTTACTATGATAATACCATCTTCAATTGGTTCTTCAATAAAAATAGAAACCTCTCCTGTTGTAGGATTTGGATATACTTGAATGCCATACAATTTCACCTCGCTACTAGATTCTTCAAACGTTGGCCTTTCGCTTTCTGTATTTTCATAGCAGTCATCAATATCGCTATAATCATTCTGGTTTCCCGGATGGATATAATCATGAATAGTTCTTGCACGATATACTGCTAAACCACCAGAAGCTGGACATTGATTTGCAATATTTGCTACTAGATTTTTAATTCTTACATCATTTAAATAATTAGGATTAATGATCATATTAAGTGTTACCCTATTTATTCTTTTTTCGTTTAATGCAGCAATATTTGTATTGGGTAGACCATTATTGACACTCCTCAGTGCTTGAGCGCTTGATATCCTATCTGCTACAATTTGCTCTCGCAAATCTCTAAGTAAATTACTCTTGTCCAATAGCTCCAACTCTTTTTGATTTTTTTCAATAATCAGCTGTTCCATCTGAGAATTCGAACTTGATTGAAAAATTTCAAAATCCAAATTACTAATTGATAAAATTAATAGATTTATATCAGTACTAAACTGCTTAATATCTTCTCTATGGCTTGTCGTTAGTTCATGAAGGTTTTGAATTCCTCCTCTGACATCATTATAGCTTCTCATTGGAGAACCTATATTATCATTGTAAAATAAATCTACCTCTGAATGTGTCCCAATTAAATCTTGATTATTATCTATTTTATCTAGCAAGTACCTACCTGCTGTCCAATTAAATATTTCACTAAACTTTGTATCAAATTGATTATTTGCCGCCACTATATCGGAGTATTCTATTTGTCTACCCTCAGGACGCTCAGACAAACAATCCTCACCGCAAATTGGTGTAGCCTTAGCAGAAGTATCAAACCAATCTGAGATATTTGGATTAGGTAAGGTTAGACAATTATCATTGTTATTATTACTACCAGGAGGTACATCATTGGGATTTACAATAAAAAGAGAGGAGAAAAATAGAAAAGGATCGTCAGATATAAATGTAGCTACAGCTCCATCATCACACCAGAGATTTCCTTTATCCGTTTGTCCATCAATAATAGCCTCGGAAAGTAACAACCCAGAATCGCTAATTCTTGTCATTTTATTTGCATTCAATTCCGAAGCTTGACAATTCCCGATAAAACTTATACCTATCTGTGCATCAGAAGAACTGTTACAGCAAAACGTTTGATTAGGAGAATCTTCTGTTTCGAAACCACTTGAAGGAAGCGTAGAACCAGAGACAGTATTCCCTTCTAACTCGGTGAAGGGGCAATTACTCATTTTAAATCCACGAGACCAGCTACTCTGAAAGGCTGGATCATCTACAAAAATAACTCCATTGGAGGTAACATTAGCTCTTAAAGAATTGGCTAGGCTTATGCCCGCTTGATTCTCACCCAGAATCATACTATTATCTTCAATAACTATATACGACTCATCCTTTGATCCACTGTCAAAAATAGAAATTGCCTCTTGAAGCGTATAATCGTAAATCAAGTCATTCTTGATAAAGTTTGACAAACACTCTATATTAGTTTCTGGTGAATTGTAGACTACTATTGCTCTTTCAGAATATATAGAAAAGTCTCCATCCAAAATTGAAATAAACCCTTCTGATGGTGCTGCAGCCATTTCAATACCAACCTTCACATTATCAAATTCATCTTGAAAGGACTTTAACTGTGATTGATTTCCTCTAATTCCATATTCTGTATTTATAAACGAATTTATAAATGCAAAAATAATTGATTTTACTGTATACAAACCATGTCCAGTTTCCACATCATTATCATTCGATACTATATTAGTGAATAGATTTTTGGAAGTACCTACTGTAGAATTGAAAGCACGAATACCGTTGTACATATTTCTAAAAGTATTGCTAACCTCTAATCCTGTTATTCCAAAGGTGATCCTTACATCATTTGCTAATACTCCTGTGTAAGAAATATCATCAAATAATAAATTATATGTTCCACCCTCATCCGGAAGCAAATTACCATCACATTCAAAAGTATTGTTTAGAATAGGTTGCGGGAAACTAATTTGATTCATGTTACCAAGTGCGTTTGATGGAACAAATATCCCAATATAATTCTTATTTAAAATACTGTTTTGCATAGACAAACTACTGCCATCCATCAAATGAATAGCTTGATAAGCGTCATGGATATGACTATCCAGAAATTGAAGTGAGGCATTGTTGTTAACCAAGATTCCATCCCAAAGTGCATCACATCCCATTATAACAGAATTGTCAATGACACTAAACTCTATATTAGGCTGAATCTCAATAGCAGATTCAGATTGCATATAAAATGTGGCTCCACTAAGGGTATATTCTGTATCAACAATTAAAGTACCATTTAGACTCAAACAACCGTCAAAAAAATCTGGGGTCAATATACCATCATTGATTAAACCTAAAAGAGAATAGGTATCAATATTTGGATCATCTATTACAATACCGTCCTCCGACGAACACATGCAATCTTGAAGCGGATTACCGTCACAGTCGATAGTAATGTCCTCTGAAGTAGTTGAGGTTCCACAGTCATTCGCCACGGTCAAAGTGACGGTATAAGTTCCAGGTTGTGCGTAGATGTGTGTTGGATTATCTTCAATACGAGTATTGCCATCTCCAAAATTCCAATTGAATGTGCTTCCGTCATTTTTATTGGCAAAAGAAGTAAAGGTAACTGCAGGTGGATCATTCATACACTCAATCATTGCATTGAAATCTGAGGTTGGTGTTACACCCGTTATATTAATAATAGTTGAAACCATACCATCTTGCTGATCACAAGCATTTTCACTTTCAAACTCCATGATTACTTCTACTTGCTGCCCTAAAAGAAGGTTTGGAGATAGATCTAGTATTAAGGAAACAGTTTGGCATTCACCAGCTGCTAGGTCTTCAAAAATTACTGGTCCGTTTGCAAATGGAGAAAATGGATTAACGCTTACTGAGCCAAGTAAAGCATTATCTAAATTTTCACTAAGTGTTACATCTGAAGTTTCATCTCCTTCACTAGTAAAACATAGTTCATAGTTTATGACTATAGTTTCCCCAGCACAAGCAGTTAAGTCACCTATTGAAGAAATATCAACCACCTCAATTAAAGGAGTATTACAAGAAGATAATATTGATAGATTATCAATTTGAAATACGGCGATGCCCTCTTCGGGCTGGTTTAGAAATATGGTAATAAAATTAATGGGCCTGTCACTTTGATTTACGGTTTCAAGATTTAAATTTGCTTCTACATTAAAATCGTTTGACTCTTCGTCTCCTAACGTTAAATCTTTGCATTCTAACGTAGAATTATCAAAAAAAAGATTGTGAAAAGGGTTTTCAGATCCACACATTTCAAACGATTGGTCGGTAGTATTAGTTGGTAGTGATGGAGATTCACAAATTGGAAATTCACTTCCAACTATAATTAATTCTGAATTGCCAAAGCAATCTGCATCAAAATCAATATTAATTGAACATCCGCTCGCGACAGGTTCGTTTAACATTATTGTAATACCTTCTATATGTGAATTTTGGTTAAATCCTGCAAATAGAAGAAGAAAATTATTCCCATCTGTAGAACGAATATCCGCAGAATTACCACCTCCTTCTTGGAATACAAAATCGTTCTGGTATAGTTGACTTAAATAATCATTTTGACCAAAAAAGTTTACATTGAATTCAGGTATAAAATCTTCAAAATCACCAAAACAAATTAGCGTGCATTCTTCAGGCTCACATTGGTTAAATAAATTTTCTGGTCTTACAAAAATACAAACCTCCGCATTATCACAGAAGTCATCACATTCTCCTACGGAGTAACAAAAACAGTAATTCCCAGGTGAATTACCTTGAATTTGGAAACCACCATTTGAAACATTTACAATAATTCCACTCGCGTCTCCACAATTTAGGTCAAATGTAATATCTGACGGATCAAATTCTGTTGGTAAGGCATCATTTCCTAAAATGTCTACAAAAACGCCATTAGCATCACCTTCTAGAACAGTTGCAGAATCATCTACCAGTGAAACATAACAGGAAGATGACGGCACTCCTGCATCAGTTGTACAAAACCCAAGCGTCTGAAGAAGATTTAATTCATCTTGAGAAATTTCATCCCTTATTTCTCCAGAAGCTAGACTACTATTAAGAACATATTCAGTAGAAGTATTAATATCACAATCTTCATCAAGATGGCTTAACATACCATAAAATATAGACGGATTAGCTGTTGCTTGATTGGGAGTCAATGTAGCTGCATAGTCAGCACAAACGGGCAAACCCGAAACCGTTATTTGGCCATTTTGGGAAGCGGTAATAATATCATCAGGTAAAGTAAAATCATTATTAACCTTATAGGAATAGCAACAATCAGCACCCTCAGAGGCTGGTACTCGTTCTAAAAGTAATTCTCCATTAATTTCAAGATGTAAATCCCATGGCGAATACCCACCGTTAAGTGGTGACCCATCTGGAAGCAAACTTGAAAAGAGTCCCATGCCATGCATAACCTCGTGTAGCATAACGGTAAACAAATCAAAATCACCTGCACCAAAACTCCAAATATCATCCGTATTTAACTGAATAGTAGCTATAGCATCTTGCGGCTCTCCAAGTAATCCTGTCAGAAATGGATTTTGCGAAATTGCGTTACATCCTCCTTGTGTATCTACCTGATTCCCAAGGTATAGAGGTGTAGCCGCACCTAATCCTACAGCACCTGGCTGTACTACAAAGGTAACTGGACTGCTTCCAGGACAGCATAATAAACCTGACAAGTAGGCTTCGACTTGATTGAAAACATTCATGAAATTTTGACTAAACTCATTATTTTCATCATTGAGTACAAATTGAATACAGTTTCCCCCAATAGAAATATTATTTGAATTGTTTACATTTAAGTATAACTCTTCTTGAGAAGTAATATTCTCATAATAATCATAATAATATTCGACATCCGTTGGCCATAACTGACCGATACCTAGTAAGTTCACTGAAGTTAAAAAACGGGATCTCTTCAAGATCTGTTGTGAAAATTTTATTCCCATCTAATATTAATTTACCCTGATCTCTTCGAGCATTATGATTTTTAACAACTAGAAATTGATCATCAAGTTCCGCCTCGTTCGGATCAAGATCATTGTTATCAATATTCTGATAGAAAAATTCATACAAAGCAATTTTTGTGTCTGGTTTATCAATGGTGCCGTTGATAGGTACAGATCCTGACTGGGCAGCTAAATTTTGAGATAATAAGAATAGAAATATTAGTGCATGCTGATAGGCGTGGACAAATTTTGGTTTACGCATGATGTAATAGTTTATGTTAAGAAAAATTAATTACGTATTGACTTTGTGGAAACCAAAAATGAAGAGTGGACATAAAGTAGGTCTAAACTCCTTATCAATGTGCTTTTGTTCCGCAAACAAGATATAAATTAAAATATAATTCTATAAAATTAATCGTTAATAAATTTTATTTAACACATCTGACCGATTTTCAAAATTATAGTTGACGTAAAAGAATTCTGCTTAAATAAGAAACAACTACATACAGGCGAGCCGAATAGGCGGAAGCACTAGAAGGACAAGTGGTAGAAGCGATATCTCTGCCGAACCTTCTCGGCAGAGGTAGTAGCGGATGACACGACCACGCATGGAGGGGCCGTGCGCGATAGCGCAACTAGCCCCTCCATGCAGTGGATGGCCCCAAATAAAAATCAAGAATCTTATTTGAAAAAAATTTCTATTCTGGTGCTTTACCGGTGAACAGATTTACTTTAGGGTTAGTTGGATTGCCGTTGGCTCTACGGAAGGCTACGATCTGACCTGTGTGATAAACTGCATCTAGGAGCGGTCCATTGATCGTGTTCCAAAAAGGGAAATCTGATTTTTTATCTCCTCTTACAAATGTAATTTGTAGGTCATCCATGTACAACTCAGGATGGGCGCGTAGGTAATCGCTGGTGCTCTTGAGCATTTCTAAAGTCATTACGCGCATCTTACTGAACTCCATAGTGAGTACTGGTGATGGTCTCAGATTGTCAATTCCTTTTACAGCATTGTGAACGGTGAGCGATAAGTTGTACAAGTGTTCTATCGTCTCCAATACGGTTTTTCCTTCATTGCCTGGTGCATACTTCAGATCCGATTCAGTCAACCCTTCTGTTGCCCAATAGTATCTATATCCTAGACCATCTACGACGCGTAGCATCATAGTTGCGGCAGAATACTCAGAAGGATAATCGCCAATATCTTTGTAAACGGCATTGTTTGCACTAGTAGATTTTGATGTCTGGGTCGACTGACTATATATACTACCAATACAAACAAACAACAAACCACTAAAGAACAAAAATTTCATAATTGTATACTTGTAAAACGATCTATAATAGATATTGGGATAGTATTAAATAATAGGGTAAGATTCTGGTGAAACTTCATGCATGAGTTGGTAAAGTCGCTCTGAAATATCCTCCGCACTAGGCTTAGTAAAGTAATCCCCATCCGAGCCGAAGGGTGTTCTATGATCACTGGCTGTAATAGTCACTGGCTTAGAGTCGAGGTAGGCATATCCGCCATCCCTTTCTAGCACATTCTGCATCATATATCCAGTAGCACCTCCTGCAAAATCTTCGTCCAAAAATACGACTCTATTTGTTTTCTTAATACTATGCAAGATGGTTTTTTCTAGATCAAAGGGGATCAAGGTTTGGATATCAATCAGCTCTACACTCACACCCATGTCCGCCAATATTGGGATAGCTGCCTCAGCAATTCGGATACATGATCCATAAGTGACCAAGGTAACGTCCTCTCCAGTCTGTAAAACTTCTGCAGCTCCAAGTGGCACAGTGTACTCGCCAATATTGTCGGGCATCACTTCACGCAATCGGTATCCATTGAGGCATTCTATCACTAAAGCAGGATCATCACTTTTTAGTAGTGAATTATACATTCCTACTGCCTGCACCATATTTCTCGGAACACAAATGTACATTCCTTTGAGCGAGTTTATTAAAAGTCCCATGGGCGAACCTGCATGCCAAATCCCCTCTAGTCGGTGACCTCGAGTACGGATAATGGCTGGTGCCTGCTGAATATTATCACTGCGATATCTCAATGTTGCTAAATCATCCGATAAGGCAGGTAAACCATAAATGAGATAGTCTAAATATTGGATTTCGGTAATCGGTTGTAGGCCTCTCATAGCTAAACCAATAGCCTGTCCTACGATAGTCCACTCTCGAATACCTGTATCAAAAACACGTCCAGTACCGTACTTTTCTTGCATGCCAGCGAAGCCTTGATTGACGTCACCGATCTTGCCTACATCTTCTCCAAAAGCAAAAATGCGTTCGTTGCGGTCAAGGCACTTATCAAAGAATGTATTGAGCACTTGAAAGCCAGTAACCTTGGCTGAATCATCCGAATATACTGGGTGAACAACTGGTGCTAAGACAGCAGACTTTTTGGAATGGCTATATAAATAATCATGGTACCTTTCACTCGCCATACCATTGATACGCTCTAACCATTGAGTCAATTCTTTTTTAACGGGAATGTCATACGGATTTAAGTAAAAAAGAACTTTTCTTACATACTTAGTTACCTCGTATAATAAAGGTGATTTTATAGATTTGAATTCTTTAATGGTGGACATCATTTGAGGTATCTCAAGATTGACCTGCTCAAATAATGCTACTATAGTTTTCTTTTCAATCTGAATAGGATTTTGATAATTATCCCAAGCAATATTTCTTTTTTCTTTTACGTATTCAGCAGCTCTACTTTTGATATCTTGAATCTCTTCAGCAGTGGCTATATTATTGTCTACAATCCACTCTGCCATTACCTCATTACAGTCATACTCTTTTTCCCACTCCAATCTCTCCTTAGGCTTGTAACGCTCGTGAGAACCTGAAGTAGAATGTCCTTGTGGCTGGGTCAATTCTTCTACATGGAATAATGTCGGAATATGGGTCGTTCTCATCTCCTCTACTTTCTCTGCAAAAAGCTTCACCATGGCCTGATAATCCCATCCCTTGACTTTGTATATTTTCATTCCGCCTACTAACTCATTGTAGGAAAACCCTCTAAGTGCCTCAGATATACTTCCCTTAGTTGTTTGATATTCTTTTGGAACAGAAATCCCATATCCATCATCCCATACAAAAACAGCCATGGGTACTTTCATTACGCTAGCTGCATTCATGCTCTCCCAGAAGACACCTTCAGAGGTACTTGCATCTCCAATAGTGCAAAAGCTAACTTCATTTCCGTTGATGGAAAAATTTTGTTGAGGGTCAAGTTTTGGATTTTCTCGATACTTTTTAGAAGCGAAAGCGATTCCTAAGCTTCTAGCCATTTGCCCCCCAGTAGAAGATATGCAAGAGGTTACGTTTTTGAGATCGGTATGCTTTGTCCAGTTACCATCTTTATCTATTAGTGGTGTTGCAAAGTGGTTATTCATTTGTCTTCCTCCAGAAAATGGATCGTTTTCTGAATCAGCGTACAACTGCGAAAAATACTCTTCGACAGTACATAAACCCAGCGCAAACATAAAGGTCTGGTCTCTATAATATCCAGATCTAAAATCCCCATTTTTAAAAGCTCGGGCCATAGCAACTTGGGGCACCTCCTTTCCATCTCCAAGAATACCAAATTTACCTCTTCCAGACAGCACATCTTTTCTAGCCAATAAACTGGCTTCTCGACTGACACAGCAAATCCAAAAATCGCTTAATACTTCTTCATAATTTTCATTCTCTTGACTGATAGTTTTAAGCAGATTTTGATCAATTACTGGATTTTCTGTCATTTGGCTATTTTATAATTAGAAGGAAATACTACCACAAATATACGAATTGTCGTTCGTACAATGGCTAAATCCTGATTTTAAAAATCATTCTCAATAGTTAAACAAACTTGAAATTGATTGGTTTTATGATAGTATTATGATTTTGTTTGGACTATTAACCTTAGTTTAACAGCTTAAATCGAAATATATCTTTCTTTTTAGTATGAATATTGCTAATTTTGACTCAATAATATCTTATGAATTTAAAAATGATAAAAATGAAGAATATTTTAACCTTTTTGGCTCTGTGTCTATGCATTGGGTTCATCTCAGCTCAAGACGGAGCTCAAGCACCAGTGGATACTACACCTTCTGAAGGGCCGATAATGGATTTTTCTGATACTGTGGTTGATTACGGTACTATTGATCAAAATTCTGAGCCATTCAGAGTATTCAAATTTACGAATACAGGGAATGAGCCACTTGTAATCAAACATGCTAAAGGTAGCTGTGGATGTACAGTACCAACCTACCCAAAGGAACCTATACTTCCTGGTGAAACAAGTGAAGTAAAGGTAAGATATGACACTAAGCGTATTGGAAAATTTACAAAAACAGTAACGCTCACTACTAACGAAGAAGTTGGTAAAAGAGTAATTACGATAAAAGGTAATGTACTAAAGCCTGCTGAGGAGCCTGCAGCTGTGCCTCTTAATGAGCCATCAATATTGAACGGAGGAAATTAAATTAGAATCGCTTAAAGATATAAAAAAAGCCTCTTGTCCAAAACAAGAGGCTTTTTTTATTTTCTAGACTAGTAATTATCCAATGATTGAATCAATTTATTGTAAAAAGAGGAAACCCCTGCTTGAAAACAAGCAAGGGCCTCTAACCCAAACAAATAAACACAAAAACTATTTTAATTAAATTACCTTATAAAGCTAACTAAATTGATATTTGATCCCAATAGTTTGGTTAAAATAATGTGACATTGAAATTAACGAATTTTGGCAAAAATTAGCAGCTTAGATTATAAAAAGATAGCTTAATAAAAATTGACATTTTGTATAGTTATCTTAGCAATTCATTTTTATAGGTTTGTTTAAGTCTTGAGCCTAAAAGACTTAAACTTTTTCTATTTTTGAAAGTTGTTAAAATAAACTTATTGGGCTTTAAAAAAGTGACACAGTTCTCCTGAGAATCAGTCAATTTTTAGCGATGTTTTTTTCATAGATTTTGATAAAGTTGCTAAGACAACAGTTAAAATAAAACATACCTCCTTTTTCACACTAACTAATAACCTATGATACTTGTCTTATCCCCATCTAAAACATTAAATGAAAATCCAAGTAAGATTGAGGAATACACCGATCTTGCTTTCTCCAAAGAAAGTGTAAACCTTGTAAACAAGCTCAAAAAAATTAGCAAGAAAGGACTTGAGGAACTGATGCACATAAGCAGCAATCTTGCTGCATTAAATCATAATAGGTTTAAAAATTTTAGCAAAACATTTACTGAAAAAACCGCGCAACAGGCTATTCATATGTTCAAAGGAGATGTCTATACTGGTCTTGATGCTGCTACATTTAGTGCGACTGATCTGAAATTTGCACAGAAAAGTATTCGGATATTGAGTGGTTTGTATGGTGTCATTAGGCCTTTAGATCTAATCCAAGCATACAGGCTAGAAATGGGCACTCCCTTTTCCAATGGGCATGGGAAGAATTTATATGAGTTTTGGGGTGATAAGGTAACGCTGCAATTAAATAAAGAACTGAAAGCCTATAAGTCCTCGCACTTGTTAAACTTAGCTTCCGTGGAATACTTTAAAGTAATAGATAGAACATTGCTTGAAAAACCAGTGATAGATATAGACTTCAAAGAAGACAGAGGAGGAAAATTGAAGGTTATTTCATTTACTGCTAAAAAAGCAAGAGGCGATATGGCGCGACAGATTGTAAAATATAAAATTAAGCAACCTGAGGCCTTAAAAGATTTAGAAGTCCTAGGATATGTCTATTCTGAGGAGGGTTCTACCGATGGTAGGTACTTGTTCGTCAAATAAGGATGTAAAGCGTTTGCGATTGATATCTTTAAGAAGTAACTTGATAACATATATAGATTGTTTTTAAATAAATTACAATAGCGATTTATAGGTTTTTTAACGACGGTAATGCTTCGGATACCTCTGCTAACTACATTCTTGATCGAGCACCCCAATTGTTTTCGGGATATATCGTAAAAAAGAATCTTATGGTTCGTTATCATTTTCGTTTCAAGAGGCAATTAATAAAGCTACCCGTTAGTAATATTTCAAAAATAAAATAATAACAGTGATCACCTTAAATACTATAATGATACACAGCTTTTTTCCACTCTGGACAAGTCTGTTTATCTCTACTCTATTTAAGAAGGATACTTGTGAGATCATACATGAAAATGCGATAAACAGACCTTATATATTACTAGAGGAAATTGTTATCGAAGAAAAGTCATTCGCTTATCGCAAACAAGATTTAATATAATACTTATGGAAGACTACTATAACGAGGCTAGGCAAATTGTTGCACAGAAGAAAAAGTTCTACGCTAACTTCACTAGTTGGGCAATCATGACCGTTTTCTTTTTTGCCGTAAACATGACTACCAGCCCTGGTTTTCACTGGTGGATATTCCCTACGCTAGGCTGGGGAGTCGGTGTTGCACATCAATTTATAAGTGTATTTGGCATTTTCAAATCTAAAGATTGGGAGAAAAGAGAGATCAAAAAAGAGATGGATAAAATGTACTCCAATGACCAGTTTAACACAAGAGATACAGACTTATCATTGGATGAAATTCCTAATCGAGAGGAGTTGGATCTTCCAGATTATGAAGAGCTAAGGAAGGAATGGGATGATCGGGATTTCGTTTAGGGTTTCTAGTGAAAATTGGTTAAATCAGTTTAATCATTAATGCTACTACAAACAAGTTCTTAATTTCTAGAGTATAATATCCAAAATGAATTCAGTTCAAGAGTGCCAGAAATCTATATCAAATTCATTTAGAGCAATAATATTGGAGTGTCGTTCTGTTTTAGGATCTGAACTACACTATCAAGCTATGGTTTATTTCAATTTGAGATTGATTGGGAAAATTCCAGTTAGTCAAATGGGAATGAACGTAAAGACCACTGCGGAAAATCCTGTTACCGATTTTTTTAAATCAAGAGTTGAAGCAAAGCATATTAACTTTCGAAGCTTCGGAATTGAATTTATACCAGACATTTCCATATACACTACAAATCTAAATTCGGATTGGAGGAGGCGCAATTTTAAAAATACGTTAAAGGAAACCCTATATTCACTAGAAATCAAAGCTTCAGAAAGATATAAGAGCAGACTAGCCTATAAAGAAATTGAAACGGATATCTTTAAATTAAAGGCGCAGTATGATGAAACGTTTTCCAAGTATGGTAAACGTATTGGTGTCGGTATACTCATAATAGATACTGCGCCAAAAATAAATGAAAGGATGAAGTCTTCTACTTTAGCCCGCCTCCTTGAGCTTTCCAAACAGAACGATATTGATTTTTGGTATTTCTCGCAGGATGAAGAGCTAGAAATCTTGAATAGATAAACAATAAGCTCAAGTAAAATTCAATTTTATTCGCTATTCCGTTTAATGATTTGTCGATAATAGATCTTTCTAAAAGTGCAGTCTTTGGTAAATGGGCTAAGGAAACTACAGATATTTAATATCTAATTTTTTATTATATGATTATTGATTCTATATAACCTATTGAAAAAATTGCGTCAAATATAAATTACTAATTAAATTTTGAAAATATTTATTTCATATACGTATTATATTATTTCGTTATGTATTGTTTTTTATGCTTTTATAATACCTCCAAAAAAGAATTTATTTTTTCTCTAAAAAAACGTAACCCTAATCTGAAACTAGGGAAACCCTTCTGTAATGCTCCGTTTAATTATAATAGGAAGACGGAACATACTATGTCATGAGAAAACAAGTAGCCCATCTTTCACCATTCTACCCTGAATGGAATAATTAAGAAAAAATTGATCGTTGATCACAAAGATAATTTGGCAAAATGACGAAAGTGTAAACACTTTCGAAATGGACTGTTAGCTCTAAATCCGATTACAGTCAGAAGTATTATTGCTTTAAGCGTGAGACACTTAATTTAATAAACTGATGATTTTAAATTTTATTTAAAGGTTAACAAATAATGTAAAGTTTATGGTAACTCCCAATCTGAGAAGAGGGCCATCCATCAGAGCGAAACAGTCCATTTTCATTTTTGCTAAGGCACTATTTAGCTAGTGTCAAAGAACTTCTGCTAAACTCGATTGTAAATCCGGATTCTGCCGAGGGCGCCCGCCCTGGTAGATCCGGAATTTTTTTTTGTCTGCTCTCGAGATTTAATTACTTTTTTAAAGACCTAATTTTAAATGCTGTTCTAACTCGTTCTTTTACATAAAAGTCTATTTCCACTCGTCTTTTTACTACCTAAGAAGAGATCTAAGCTGTACCCAATCTAGAAAAGATACCTAAGTAAAATACTATGTTAATCGCTAGTCAAATTTCTAAAACGGCCTGATTACATCCCGTAATATTTACCTGAATTATTTTTATTCCCTAGTAGTTAAACCGTTGTAAACCTTCTTCTTTTTTGCGGTAGGGATATGGAAGGATCGACCAGCGGGAGCTGTGTCGCTGGAGGTACGGAAGCGATACCGGAGTGAAACGCAGCCTGGAGAAGCCCGGTCTAGCTGGCTGTATCTTCACAGCCGGCTAGAGCCGCCCAAATTATCCTCAATACTCCTCAATAAATAACCTCAATATTCTAGATTATGAACTGTAGATTCGAGATTAAATTCCTATTTTTAAGGCTATGATAGAATTGTTTAGTGAACGTACTGCAAGGGCTCTTCAGTTGGATAAGTTGAAGGTGAAAGCGGTGATGGACTTACTCGGAACTGGTGCGAGTATTCCATTTATTGCGCGGTATAGAAAGGAGCTGAGTGGCGGGATGGATGAGGTGCAAATCGGTGATATTGCTGAACATCTTAAGAAATTGGAAGAGCTGGTTACGCGAAAAGCGACCATTGAAAAGGCTATAGAAGAGCAAGGAAAAATGACGCCTCAGCTGCGAAAACAGATAGGCGATTGCTGGGAAGCGACTTTGCTCGAGGACATCTATCTACCCTATAAAAAGAAGCGACAGACGCGTGGTGAAGTCGCTAAGAAAAAAGGCTTGGAGCCACTTGCACGGTTTTTGTTCATGCAAGAAAACACGGCTGTAAATGGTATAGCGAAAAAGTATATCAATAAAGATGTTCCTAATATAGAGGATGCACTTGCTGGCGCAAGAGATATCATAGCGGAATGGATAAATGAGAATGGGCAAGTGAGAGATCAGCTGCGGCGCTTGTTTAAAAGGGAGGCGGAGATCACTTCAAAAGTCGTCAAAAGTAAGAAGGCGGAGGCAAAAACTTTTACGGATTATTTTGAATATTCTCAACCGCTTAGTAAATGTCCATCGCATCGATTATTGGCAATCAGGCGTGGAGAAAAAATGGGATTGTTAAGAGTTAGTATAGATATCGATGTCGTTCGTGCGCATGAAGCACTCGAGAAAAAGGTGGTTAAAAATAGATCTGAAGCGAGTAAACAAGTACAACAGGCGGCGGAGGATGCGTACAAGCGGCTGCTAAAACCGTCGATAGAAACAGAGTATAAAAACATCAGTAAAGAAACTGCTGATCTGGTAGCGATGGAGGTATTTGCAAGCAATATGCGCCAGTTGTTATTGGCAGCTCCACTAGGGAGTAAAGTGATTCTAGGACTAGATCCTGGTTTTCGCTCGGGGTGTAAACTGGTGATTGTAGACAGAACTGGAAAGCTGTTATATAACGGGAATATTTATCCTCATCCTCCACAAAACAAAGCCAGTGAGGCTAAGCATTTGCTGGCGCAGTTGATAGAGAAATATAAGGTAGAAGCCATTGCAATTGGAAATGGAACGGCAGGTAAAGAGACAATGCAATTGTGTAAATCCATAGATCTACCCTACCCTATGGAAATATATTTGGTGAATGAATCGGGTGCCTCAATCTATTCTGCGTCTAAAATAGCCAGAGAAGAATTTCCTGATAAAGATATAACTGTGCGCGGTGCAGTATCGATAGCACGGCGATTAATGGATCCGTTGGCAGAGCTTGTAAAAATAGATCCTAAGTCGATAGGAGTCGGTCAATATCAGCACGATGTGAATCAAACTAAACTTAAAGATAAGCTCGACAATGTAGTGTCCCTTTGTGTGAATGCAGTGGGTATAAATCTGAATACTGCGAGCGAACATCTACTATGTCATGTGTCGGGACTGAATGCTGGACTAGCGAAAAACATAGTTGCCCACAGGAATGAAAATGGAATGTTCAAGAAAAGATCTGAGCTGAATAAGGTAAAACGTTTGGGTAATAAAGCATTTGAACAGGCGGCTGGATTTTTGAGAATAAAACAAAGTTCGCATCCGCTCGACAATACAGGTATACACCCTGAGCGTTACAAACTGGTAAAGCAAATGGCGGAATCGGTAGATTGTAAAGTGAAAGATTTAATTGGCAATCAAACAAAAGTGGATGAGATAAAACTAAGTAGTTTTATTAATGGAGACATTGGATTGCCTACCTTAAAAGATATACAGAAGGAACTCAAACAGCCAGGACTGGATCCACGCGGAGAGGCGAAACAAATATCCTTTGCGGATCATATCAATAGCATCGAAGATCTAGAAGTTGGAATGGTACTACCAGGAATAATAAACAACATTACCAAGTTTGGTGTCTTTGTAAATATTGGAATAAAGCAAGGTGGAATGGTACATATCTCTCAACTTGCAAATAAATTTGTAAAGGATCCCGCAGATGTAGTTCACTTAGAGCAGCATGTGCAAGTAAAAATAATGGCGATAGACTTGGATCGAGGGAGAGTACAATTGTCAATGAAAGATGTAAATGAATAAAGATGAAATGGAACTGTAGCAGCGTAGTATTATTTGTATTTTTTTGCTTAAGTATGGCTTGTAAGCCAAAAGGAGTAAGTCAAAATTTGCAATCTACCAAGACAAATGTTAACGTCTATTTCTTAGATAGTCTGGCGGCCTCTAAAGCTGTATTAGAAGATGAAAGCTATGAAATATTTAGCAGACTGACAAAACTAGATATGTGTATTCAGATGAAGGGTTCGTGCAAGGAAGGCGATTCTAAAGCAGCCATTCTGCAGCAGTATAAAAAATATCTGCAAGTGGATGTGCGTAACTTCACAGAAGAAGAAATCCAATGGCTAGGAGATATTTGGAAAGAGGCAGTTGAGCTATGTAACAAGCTCAATAAAAGCATTCTCCCTGCAAATGTAAAGCTCATAAAATCTAGTGGTAGTTACTATGGAGATGATGCTTTTTATACCAGAGAGAATTGTATAGTCATACCTGCCGCCCGTATAAGTATGCGTAAAAAGGAAGCTATGTTGAGTGTAATATTGCATGAAATATTTCACATTTATAGTCGCTTGAATCCTGAGAAACAGGCTGCTTTATACAAACTCATAGGATTTGAAAGTATCGGGGATTCAAGAGATCTGCTGATAGAGGGTCCGCTAAAAGAAAGAATACTATCGAATCCTGATGGGCCAAACTTTGCTTACGCTATCGAGTTGAAAACAAGTAAGGGCGTGCATAAATGTATTCCTATCATAAGCTCCACATTACCAAAATTTGTAAAGGAAAAAGGAGCGTTTTTTGACTACCTCTCATTTAATCTATTTGAGGTTGAGCGCACAAATGACGGAAAATGGAAGGTACTTTCAGATGCAGAGGGACAACCTATATTACCTGACGATGCCCTACCCTCTTTCTTTGATCAGATAAAAGACAATACGCAATATATAATTCATCCAGATGAGGTGCTGGCAGATAACTTTATGATCTTGGCTTTATCCGAAAAAGATTCTACGCAATACACCAATCTATCTAGTGAGGGTAAAGTACTCTTGAAGCAGGTAGAAGAAATTTTATAGATCGATCAATATCGGTTCACAAAAAATGGCAAAATTAAAGTCTTTATTTGGCAAGAAACACATTAAAATTATTCTGATTTTATTAGGTATTTCTTTTCTATGCTACTATTGCTTTTTTTGTCTTCCGAAGACTCTATTTCAATCGCCCTATGCTAAAGTACTAGAAGATAAAAATGGTTATCTTTTAAGTGCATCTATCTCTGAGGATGGGCAATGGCGGTTCCCCCCTATAGATAGTATTCCTGCTAAATTTGAGAAGGCGTTGCTCATGTTTGAAGATAAACGTTTCTATAAACATGTGGGTGTTGACCCCTTGAGCCTAGGTCGTGCCATAAAACAAAATATAAGCCAGCAGAAAGTGGTGAGCGGAGCAAGTACATTGACCATGCAGGTGATCCGATTGTCTACCCCTAAAAGCGCTCGGACAGTTAAGAATAAACTGATAGAAATGGTCAAAGCAACCCGTCTAGAACTGCGCCATACCAAGGAAGAGATATTGGAATTATACGTTTCGCATGCTCCTTTTGGAGGTAATGTAGTTGGGTTAGAAGCTGCTTGTTGGCGATATTATGGAAAGTCCCCAGCGTTGTTGAGTTGGTCGGAAGCTGCGACTTTAGCCGTATTGCCGAATGCTCCTGGGCTTATTCATCCAGGGAGAAATAGAAATGATCTTCAAAAGAAACGTAATCGACTGCTCCACAAACTGATGCAAGCTGGCACGCTAGATTCGCTTACCTATACCTTATCCATAGAGGAGCCCATACCAGAAGCTCCGAAAGCACTGCCTCGTCTAGCTGATCATTTGTTGCATACTGCATATGGTCAAAGAGCGCAAAATGCTGCGCCTGGAAAAATTAAAACTAGCATCGATATCTTCCTGCAAAAAGAAGTTAGAAGAATAATGACTGCCGCAGCGGAAATTTCTGGTGCAGAATACATCCACAATAATGCTGCAGTGATCATTCATGTTCCCAGTGGGAAGGTGCAAGCTTATATAGGGAATGCACCCCAGGCAGGAGCGGACAACCAAGAAGATGTCGATATCATTATGGCACCCAGATCAACGGGTAGTATTCTAAAACCGCTGCTTTATGGATTGTGCTTGCAAGATGGTAAATATCTTCCCCATGCTTTGATTCCAGATGTTCCAATTCAGATCAATGGATATGCACCTAAAAATTTTAGCCGCACTTACAATGGAGTAGCTCCGTTCTCAACTGCTTTAAGTAAGTCTTTGAATGTTCCTTTCGTAAATGCACTGCAAGATTACAAGGTGGATAAATTTTATAATTTTCTACAGCGGGCGAAATTTTCTGATATCAATGCTGGAGCAGATCACTATGGATTAAGTTTGATATTGGGAGGCGCAGAAGCGAGCCTCTGGGATTTAAGTTCCACCTATACGGGGATGGCAAGAACTTTGAATAACTTTGTTTCAAGCAACGGCACATATCAGTCTTCAGATTTTGATCAAGCAAGTTGGTTACAATCTCATGAAATACCAAAAATGAAAAGAGAGGAGAATCCTGCGTTTCTAAGTGCAGGTTCTATCTGGTATACTTTCAGGGCGATGCAAGAACTCAAGCGACCTGATATAGAGGGCAATTGGGAAGTATTTGACTCCGCCGTAAATATTGCATGGAAAACAGGCACTAGTTTTGGTTTTCGGGATGCTTGGGCCATCGGTGTTAATCCTGATTATGTTGTCGGGGTATGGGTGGGTAATGCGGATGGCGAAGGGAGACCGAACCTAATAGGTGTGAGAAAGGCCGCACCCATATTGTTTGACTTGTTTAAGATTCTTCCTACAGGGAACTGGTTTGAACCACCCTATGATGATATGGTAGAGATCGCCACTTGCAAGAAATCTGGCTACCGAATTAATAATTCAAGCTGCCCTGAAGCGGATACTATTTGGGCTCCTAGACAGGGCTTGAAGTCCGCTATTTGCGATATGCATCAGAAAGTATACGTGAACGAGGCGGAGACTGCTCAAGTAAATTCTAGCTGCTACGATATCGAAAAAATGCACCCAAAAACTTATTTTAATCTTAGTCCTGCAGCGGCGTATTACTATAAAAAAATGGATCCAGATTATGAGTCTATTCCACCATTTTATATTGGCTGCGATAATGAAAATAATGGAGATAAAACTTTAGCGTTCATCTATCCTAGCGGAAATAATAAAATTTACATTCCTTTAGAATTAAGTGGTAAGCTTGGAGAAACGATCTTCAAAGTAGCGCATAAAGAACCTAGCACGACCTTATATTGGCATCTAAATGATACGTATGTAGGAAGTACTACTTCGTTTCATGAAATCGCTTTGCAACCTCCTTTTGGGAAGAATATTATCACGGTTATAGATGCGGAAGGAAATACGATTTCTAAGCGGTTTGAGATACTTAATGAATTGTGAATTGTAATGGATGAGTCTGCTTAGACTTTATTCGTTGAGATAAATATAGGAAGTAATTTGATACAATAAAAAGGAAAGAATTAACTTCCTATACCCACAAAAAAAAATCCCTGCACCTAGAAGGGATTTAAGGTGCAGGAAGATTAAACAAACATACTATGAGAAAACTAAGTCAAATATATGTCGATTAATACTAATATATAAGCCACTTTGCCAGAGTGGTATAACATCAATAAGAAGTGGTAGATATGGTTTAGAAAGCGGTCGTCACTACGTCGGATAATAAGTCAAATATTAGCTATTTGAGTTTAAAATCGACAACTGGGAGGATTAGTTCTACTCTAGTTCCTTCTGCAGCGCCCGTGTGCTTGTTGTATAAATCGATGGTCTCCACTGCCAGGTCGGGGCTATTGAGGCTTGACTTCAGGACTTCTAGTCGCTTTTGAGTGATAGATGTCCCCATAGACTTATGCTGCTCGTGGTAGCCGCCCTTCGCTTGGATTTTTCCAGCCATTTCTCTGCCGATTCCATTGTCTTCGATAATGCACTGAATGGTATCGTCCGTGTGATAGACAAATTCTACAAGCAGCTTTCCATCGCTTCTGGTGCGTATGCCATGCTCTAGCGCATTTTCTACGTAAGGCTGAACGATCATACTCGGTAGACAAATAAGATCCTCTTCTAGCTCCTCGTCTACCTTCACGATGTAAGTCATCTGGTCGGAGTACCTCAGTTTTTTATTGATGGAGAGATATTCTTTCAAGAACTCCACTTCATCTTCTAAGGATAGACTTTCCACATCAGAATAGTATAAACTCTTGCGAATAAGATTAGCAAACTGCGCCAAGTACTTCGCTGCATTTTCTTTTTCATTGCTGTTGATATAGCTCTGAATAGAATTCAAAGCATTATGAATAAAGTGCGGATTCATTTGCGCGCGCAATGCCTTCAATTGTAGTTTCTTGGACTCCAAACGCAATAGCTCTGATTCCTGTTCCTTGCGCTGAGCATCGTACTTGATCTGCAGCTCCGTAATTTTTTGTTTCTTTACCTCCTGCTGATACTCCTCATTGTGATTCGCATGCATCAGCTGATATTTATAGGCCATCTCAAACTGTGTCTGCTCCGCATAATAGGAGGCAATAGTCTGATACATTGTAGCCAATAGTTTATTACTCCCACTCGCCTTTGCGTGCTCAAATGCACGGAGTAAACAATCAGATCTTTTTTGATCCTTTTCTAGTCTGCGGTACGCCTCTGCTTTCCACAACTGCAAATAAAATAAATTTGGGAAATCTTTCTTTTCCTGCTGATCGTAAATTTTCTCTGCCGTATTATATTTCTCCAGTGCCTTTTTTATTTCTCCTTGTTCGAAAAGACAGTATCCAGAATTAGCGTAAGCGCCTGCCTTAGCGGCTACGCTAGAATCATCCGTAGAGGAAATTGATTTTTCAAAATAAGACTTAGCAACTTCATATTTTTCTAAAGCAATGTGTCCTAAACCTGCTAGCAAATAATGCCAACTCAGTCTGCCACCTATATTATGTTGTTCACAAATCTCGACCACATTCGTGTAGGCTTTTACGCTTTGCTTGATGTCTCCATTGTGTTCAAATATATTTCCAAGCCCACTTTGGATTACCGTTTGAAAATAATAATCCTTCACTTCCAAGGACGGACATTTGTCAAAGTTCTTTTGCGCCTTGTGGAATACCGTTAATGCTTTATCATAATTTTCTTCCTTTAAATAAAGCCCTGCTTCGCGCGAGAGCAATCTTGCCTTTAATTTTTGTTCTGGAAAATCTCGCAGCAACCTCTCCGCTTTAGCAATGTAATATCGAGCGGTATCTTTCTTATCAATATTGATACAAACCCCAACGTAATCAATATATGCTTCTATCTGCTCGTTCGCATCTCCTTCTACTTCTAGTATTTCGATAGCCGTTTTAAACTTCTTTACGGCCATTTCATAGTCATAGTCTTGATTATGAATCACACCAGCTTTCAATAAATAACTTAAGAAAATTTCTTGTTCTTTATGCTGCTTGAGTAGCATCTCCATTTGGTAGATGGCAAATTTCGCTTTCTTATTATCGGTATATATAAGCTGATTGGTCAGCTGATCTAGCATGCGCAATTGCTTCACAGGTTCGTTACTAGCTATAATAGCATCTTCGAGCGTTTGGATAGATTTTGTATACATGGCGATATAAATTAGGACAATTTAAAACAAGCTGTAAACAAAACGGGGTCACAATAAAAAATTGTGACCCGTTAAATTCTTGACAGTGTATCAGTGAGGTACAGTACCTCCCCAACCACCAAACCAGAAAAATGACCGCTTGCTTCCTCCTTTGATTTTTTTCATATCCTCAAAGTCGAGAACAAACAAATCTCTCTTCAAGTCTTGAAGTTTAACTTGCTTTCCCATAGTATTAGGATTTTCGTAATGTTAAAAATTGTCAGTAAATATAAAATTGTACCCTACTAACCAGAATACAATAGCATCGCAAGTAGAGCTTACAGCCCCATTTGCATATTCTTTAACTGCTGTATAAAAGCAGGTCTTCTTCTTCTAGAAACTTCGATTTCTTTGCTATCATCCATGATCAAATATCCGCCTTCCCCTTTGACGAACTTTTGCATATAGTTCAGATTGATAACATGCTTTTTGTGTACCCTAAAAAAGTTTTTATTCTCTAATAAGTCTGCGTACCACTTGATCGTTTTCGACACCGTGATCTTTTGCTTATTCTCTAAATAGATATGTGTATAATTATCTTCTCCTTCTAGTCTCAAAATATCTTTGATATTAACAAAGTAGATTCCATCCACTGCAGAGATACTCATCTTAGAGAAGATATTTGGATTGGTGTAATACTCTTTGAATACATCCAATCTTTCGTTGATCGCATTTTCCCCAGTTGGGGTATATCTACTCACCGCTTCTTTTAGTTTGTCCGGATCTATAGGCTTATTCACATAGTCAATAGAACTGTACCGACATGCTTGTATAGCATACTCAGAAAAAGCAGTAACGAAAATGATATTGAAGTTAATATTCGGATTTTGATCAAGCAAATTAAAAATCAAGCCGTCAGATAACTGAATATCCATAAAAGCCAGATCTATTTTGTTACTCAGATTCTCCAGCAGCACTTGGCCTTCTGCTATGCTGGTAGCAGTCCCCAGCAGTTCTATCTGCGGGCAATGTTCTTGGATTAAGTTTTTTAGATTTTTGAGACTGTTCAACTCGTCCTCAATAATAATCGCTCTTATCACTATGTTTTATTTATTAGGTTACAAAAAATCATGTACCGTTGAATAAAATTCAAATCGGCGTTTTCACATAGATATTTGTAATATTAGATAGCTGCTAAACTATTCTGTAAAGAAATGAAAAAATATCTATATAAAATAATAAGCATCTAAAAAAAATTGATACTTAGTACTTAACATATCTGTTTTAGTCTTAATTTAAGCTTTTGTTACCATTTTGAGGGTATTTGTGTCATTTCCATGAGAAAACGACTATATATTCGACAACCCACAACTTCCACGAATTGTATGAAACGGAAAGCACTATATAATGCGCCAAATAATTGATAAGTTTGTATCCATAAGTCTACTTACCCGTTTTTTATAGATAACTTAATGGCGAAAAAAGTAAAATTCAAGCGCAATCCTACTAAGGAAAGACTGCACGAACTCATATTCGAGGCAGACACCCCTGCGGGAAAATGGTTTGATATCATCTTGATGATTATCATCGTGGCTAGTGTGTTGGTTGTGATGCTGGAAAGTATTGATTCGTATGCACGCAAGTACAGTCAGATATTCTTTGTGTTAGAATGGTTCTTCACCGCGTTTTTTACGACCGAATATATTATGCGTCTCTATTGTGTTTATAAACCAATAAAATATGCTACCAGCTTCTTTGGGATTATAGATTTATTGGCGATCATTCCTACCTACTTGACTTTATTAGTTCCCAATACCCACTTCCTGATTGTGATTCGGGCTTTCAGGCTGATGCGTATATTTAGGATTTTTAAACTTGCTAACTTTCTCAAAGAGAGTCAGTATATCGCTGATTCTCTCAAAGCAAGTAAACAGAAGATAGCGGTCTTCTTGACCTTTATATTTTTGATGACCATCATTATTGGATCTATCATGTACCTCATCGAAGGGGGAACCAATGATTCATTTTCCAGTATTCCGAGATCTATTTATTGGGCTATAGTCACCTTGACTACTGTCGGATATGGCGATATTACACCTACTACTTCTATTGGACAGTTCTTTGCTGCCTTTGTAATGATCATGGGCTATGCAGTGATAGCCGTACCTACAGGTATCGTTTCTGCGGAGATGGTTAAGGAAAACAAGAACACCCCTATTGATCTCAATACCCAGTCATGTTCATACTGTGGGGAAGAAAAACACCAAGACGATGCTAAATTTTGCAAGACTTGCGGGGAGGAGCTTCACCCAGATCTGAATAATTACCCAGACTCTAGATCATGATACTCCAGGGACTCGGGTCGTAGCAAATATCCGTTTCACACTATACTTTCCCGCTCCATTGACATAGAGCATCATCAATCCACCAGCGATAGCCATATTTTTCATAAACATCAAGCTGTGCAGTCGCTGTACATCCGCTGGATCATTCCACCACGAATACAATATGAAAGTCAATGGTAACCAATATATCAGTAACAGTATTGCACCAAACGAAGATCTATACCCAATCAAAATAAGCGTGCCACCCAATATCAATAAAAAGATGCTTCCATAAAGCAGCAGATTTTGATTCCAAGTAATTCCAAAATCCGTCATCGCCGATTTATTGACTTTAAAGAAAGCAATGGCATCGTACGCTTCGTATAGAAAAATAAAAGCAATAAGTATTCGACCTACAAGGTCAAGTATATTTTTTAACATTTGTAATTTTTAGTTTATCTTTATTTAAGATACTTCGCTATAGCCTTCGCTACATTTTGCCCGTCCATTGCCGCGGATACTATTCCGCCAGCATATCCTGCCCCTTCTCCGCATGGAAATAATCCAGCCGCATCTTCATGCATGAAGGTATCTTTATTCCTTGGAATTTTTATTGGAGAACTGGTTCTAGATTCTACCCCTATGACATTCGCCTCTTGGGTATAATATCCTTTCATCATTTTGCCAAACTGATTCACGCCCTTTTGCAATCTAGAATAGATACCCCTAGGTAACAATTCATGCAAAGGCGCTGGGTACAGCGTAGGTATATAACTACTAGGCGCAAGATCATTTGACACCCTCCCCTTGACAAAATCCGTTAAGCGCTGGGCAGGTGCTTTTTGCGAACCATCTCCATAGGCAAATACTTTTTGCTCTATAGATTTTTGAAAAGCCAATCCTGCAAATACGCCTTCGTGCTCATACGCTTTCAAATCTTCTGCCTCTACTGCTACTACCGTTCCTGCATTCGCAAATGGGGAATCTCTTCTTGAGAGTGACATCCCGTTTACTACAATTTCTCCAGGCGCGGTAGCGGCTGGCACTACCAATCCACCTGGACACATACAAAACGAAAACACCCCTCTATCTTCCACCTGACAAGCCAAAGAGTAGCTTGCCGCAGGCAACAATTCTCCCCTATCTTTGCGGTTATATTGTACCTCATCTATAATGGACTGCGGATGTTCGATTCTTACTCCCAGCGCAAACGGCTTAGACTCTATCTTGATTCCCTTGTCATCCAATAACGCATACACTGCTCTAGCCGAATGGCCGGTTGCAAGCACCACGGCTTTCGCACGATGTTCTTTATCGCCATCTATAATAGCACCCACGCACTTTCCATCCTTCATCACCAAGTCTGTCATGGTAGCATCAAAGTGAATTTCACCTCCGTATTGCTCGATCGTCTCCCGTATATTTTGCACGATCTGAGGCAGTTTATTACTACCAATATGCGGATGCGCATCAATCAATATATCTGTATTTGCGCCATGCTCTACCAGCAATTCCAGCACCTTTATTATCTTCCCTCGCTTATGTGATCGCGTGTATAATTTACCATCCGAGTATGTCCCTGCTCCCCCTTCTCCAAAACAATAATTGGACTTTTCATTTACCACACCATCCTGCTGTATCGCCTTCAAATCTCTTCGTCGCGCACGCACATCCTTCCCCTGCTCAAACAAGATTGGACGATAGCCCAACTCTATTAGTTCTAGCGCCGCAAAGTATCCCGCAGGCCCAGCACCTATAATGATCACTTCTGGACGCGCCGCAGTTGTCTCATATGTAGAAATTATAGTTTGCTGATCTTCAGGCTCCTCATCTATATAAAACTTCAGCCGATATACATACATGGGCGTACGCTGACGGGCATCTATGGACCGCTTATGGATCGCCCAGTGCTTGATCCGATCATGATTTATAAACAACTTCGCCGTGCCGCGCTCATAGAGATATTCCTCGTCCCCTACCTGCTCCAAATCGACACGTACTTCCACCTCTTTTATCATGCCGCAAAGATACAATACGCGAAGTCAATAATGAAAGGATTTATAATATGGTGTATTTGGGGGCTCCGCTGTCGCGGCGGGCCATTCGCAGCCTGGTCCTTCGGACTGCCCAGCGGAGCTGGTCACTGCTACTACCCCTAGCCCGGGGCTGGTTACACAGGATAGCGTTTTTTCTTTTTATATTTCTTACTTACCACCCTTTCAATTTTTCAACATAAAGTTATCAAAGGAACATAGGGCACAAAGCTGTCTAGATATACTTACTACGTGGTTTATGTTTTTGCAAGACTTGCTCCGTAGCTCCCCGCTTTTCGGACTTGGAGAGACTACTTTCATAGCTCGCAATTCTTTCATTTTTCAACACATAGAAAACAATAGAAGGACATAGTTCACATAGCGGGATCGGGTGAACTTTACTTTATGCCTATCGCACCGGTCTTCAAGATTTTTTTTACTCACAAGCATACTTGTTCTACACTTATTAGTAAATTAAAATCATCTGAGTTCCGATAATAAAGGGGACATCTATTTACTGCCTCTTGGAAAGGAAGTAGAATAAATTGACTTTAGACGAGGCACGATGAGGGAATTTGCTTTTTATTAAATTTTACAAATTGTACGATGGGTCACACTATTTTTTTTAAACATGGATGCAATGTCTGTCAATTAATGTTAATCATCTTAGTTCCAACAGAATCATCAACAAAAATAACCTTGACAATATATTGTCCAGCACTCAGGTTCGCTACATCAAGCTGATTGCCATCCACTCGATTAATAACCCTACCAGAAAGATCGTATAATTCCAATTTATTAATCTCCTTAAAACTCTCGACTTTAACCAAAGAACTAGTCGGATTAGGAAATACCTTATAGTCCGCATTTTCTACTTTATCGATACTTGTAGTACTAACATAAACTTCGAAAATATCATCCGTTAAAGTACAATTGAGCTCATCCGTTATTACCAAATTATAAAAAATCGTGGTATCATTCCAGACTAATGGGTTTTCAACTGTTGTGTCAGAGATCATGATATTGGGAGACCACTCATACTGGATATGCTCCCAGACACTTTGTGCTGACGTGTACAATTGAATGGTGTCATCAGCTTGTTTCTCCTCCCTTTTATCCACAGTCAATACCACCCAATCACTAAAGTTTAAAACTACGGAATCTGTGCAGCTCTGGTTATCTGAGGTAATACCTGTTAAATAATATTTAACCGATTTTTCGAAATGCTGTATAACTGTTGGATTTAATATAGTTGTATCATTTAGCATAAGAGATGCAAAATAATTTAGCTGATCATACGACTGATAATATTGGGACTCCCAGGCAAGTCCACTAACATCCCCTCCCACGATTTCGCCTTCCAGTACTGGATTATTAATTATTTCTTCAAGACAAACATTTCTATCGGGACCAGCATCCACGAAACACTGTTCTATGAAAATCTCGTCTACACAGTTTTTCGCTATATTAAGCACCTCGAAAGAGTAGTTTAACTTAAGTGGTACTGTTATAGAAGTTTTATTGGAAATAGTTGCGTAGTTTGCACTAAACTCATATTTAATACCCGACGCTAATTCTGAGACTATCAAATTTTCATATTCTCCAGAACAGTTAGAACATTTTATTGCTGGAATGAGCCCATCGGATTCCCATATTGCTGGCTCGTCCCAGACATTCATAGAATCTACTAATTGACTAATATTGTCAAAGGATCCAGTATATACAGTACCATTATTATCCCATGAATCCAAAACAAATGCAGGTCCACCTTGAACATTCAATCCACTCATAGTAAAGGATACACTTGTAAAGAAATCGCATGAGTTAAAGGAGGTCAACAAGTCACCATCTTCATATATTTCATATTCAGACATATCTTCGATAGGTAGACAGTATTCGATAGTGTTTGTACCGCTATTGTTGTTGACTACTACGAAATCTTCTTTTGAGATATCATTACACGGGACTTGAGAAAAGCCAATATTCAATAGACCTAAAAAGCTTAGATATAAGGTTACTATTTTTTTCATGGAGATTAGATTTTTTGTTTATTGTTGATTCTAATTTAAGTTAGTAGGTGTTGGTTTATTTGATAATAAAGATAGTAAGATAAATACAATCCTTATACTTAATCTAGCAGCTTTCTATGAGAATCTGTCTATTCCTTCTCTTACTTTGAGATCCTCTATTGAAACGGTTGTCTTGGAATCTCTGATTTGCAAGCCTTTCCTTTTACATACTTGCGACTTTTTGTATTTACAACATAGAGTTATCAGGAGCTGTCTGGATATACCTTCTATGCGGTTTAAGTTTTTACAAAGCTTGCTTCGTAGCTCCCCGCTTTTCGGACATGGAGAGACTACTTTAATAGCTCGCAATTCTTTCATTTTTCAACACATAGAAAACAATAGAAGGACATAGTTCATATAACCGTGCTACCTTATTAGGCCTAGTTCTTTTGCTATCTCTCTATTACTGACTTTCGACAGCTTTAATTTGATCATTTGTCTTTTTACCATGGTGTATATTCTTTTATTTGACATCTTGCTTTTCTTTGCAAATTGCCTTTAATTTTTACCAGTGGCATAGTTTAAATCGGAATAGCACCCTACTTAGTGCTATTTAGCTCAATCTACCCCTTTTTATTTGGCATAGTTTGAATAAGAATGGGTGGCATAGTTTGGTTATGAATATATAGCTAGCTAGCAGAAGTTCCCTTCCTATATTAATCCACAGGATTAATATTGCTACGCATCGGAAGATCACATCCAAAATATTCCATTTTATGCAATTCGTCAGTTTTTGGAGTGGCCTCAAAAACATTTAGTCCAATCTAACAATAAGAAAAAACTGCGTGAAGGGGTGGAATGGTAGCGCAAAATGGGCTGGGTAGGCGAAGGGGCTTGTGCTAGACCGAAGGGCCGTAACGACAGTGAAGCCATGGAAGACCTGACCCTGATCGCTAGGCGAATGGAGCTTTTCGCGGAAGTCGACTAGAGATCAGCGGGCACGCCCAAAAAATACTAAGGCTGCTTGTCCTCCTCTCTTGAGGTAACAGACCCATCAGCACGTATAATCTTGCTGCCTGAAATATTAAAGTTGCTAGGGAAATAGACTACTGAATTCACGGACTCCCGTGCGGTAAGACTAGGTCGATCAACGGGAATGGATGCAACACGCGCCTGCGTTCCGTTTGCTTTTAAGGCACAAAAATACCTTCCTCTGTTGAGATGATTTTCAAAAACACGCTTAGGAGTATCCCATAATTTGACGGTAGTCTCTACCAATATATAATCGGCTTCCCAGGGCTCAAATTCAATCTCTCCATAGAGATCAAACTCAACGGAATCGTACGTATCTATAATAAAATCCTTGTTGATAATTTTACCATTTTGGGCAAAACTCGAGAAGGTTAGGACGAGAAATACTGCAAGGGACAGATATTTGAACATAGTTTGTTTTTATTTAGTAATCGATAGTGGCAATTTAACCACATATCTGCGTACCTACAATGACCGAAATTAGGTATTTTACGTATGAAACCATACGGTAATATAACAAAATTCAATCCTAATAAATTGCTTTACTAAATAAAAATTTAACTGTTGTGTCAATTAGCTTACTCAAACCAAATTGAGCAAATAGTAGAGTAAGGTTTGAATACTAAACAGCCATTTTGGTTACTACTTATCCAACTCTGCTGAAGCTATTATCGTCTCTCGGATATTAGTGCCTGATGGAATACTGACAATATAAGATACATTGTCTTGGAGTGGAACACCTTTGATCAAAACTTCTCTGTCAAGACCAAAAATATTGACTTGGAAAGAATCCTCAGTTTGCTCAGAAGTGAGGTTGTATCTTCCCGCTCTGATCAGTGACTTAAGCATGGTTTCGTTTCCGTTTTCAAGCGTGATGAGCATCTCTACTCTAATGGCGGGTGAATTCCATTCTTTGATCTGGACATCTCCGCTGAGATTGAGATCAACAAGATCATTCCCTTGCAGGTTAAATGACTTGACTAGTGTTTTTTCAACTGTTTGCTGGGCGAATGCACCTGAAATGAGAATTAGCGATAAAAATAATGCGAAAAAGGTTTTTGGAACGCTCATAAGCTAGTAAGTTTTGGTTATGACTACAAATTAAGAATTATTATCCATCAATACAAGTATTTAGCGAATTTTATTCTATTCATTTGATGGATTGCCTAATTTTTATGAGTTTCAGTAGTAAATTCTCCATATTTTGTAAGGATAACATATTGGCTCCGTCAGACTTGGCGATGCTGGGCTCTGGGTGCGTTTCGATGAAAAGTCCGTCTACTCCCACCGCTATACCAGCTTTTGCTATGGTTTCTATCAATGCTGGACGACCTCCAGTGACCCCTGAAGCCTGATTAGGCTGTTGCAAAGAGTGGGTACAATCCAATATAACAGGCACACTGAAACCCTGCATAGTTGGGATGGATCTAAAGTCTACTACTAGATCGCCGTATCCAAAAGTAGTGCCTCGCTCCATCAAAGCTACACGTGGGTTTCCACTTTCCTGTATCTTATTGACCGCGTGAATCATAGATTCGGGAGACATAAACTGACCTTTCTTGATACTAACAAATTTACCAGACTTGGCTGCAGCCACCAATAAATTAGTCTGCCTACATAGAAATGCAGGAATCTGAATAATATCCACAACTTCAGCGGCCATACTGACTTCCGGTACGGAGTGTACGTCGGTGGTAATAGGTACTTTAAATCTTTCCTTTACCTTCTGCAAAATACGCAGTGCCTTCTCATCTCCGATACCCGTAAACGAATCCAACCTAGTTCGATTGGCTTTTCGATAGGAGCCCTTAAAAACATAAGGAATCTTCAACTTATCTGTGATCTTTACCATCTGCTCCGCAACAGTCATGCAGATTTCTTCACTTTCAACTGCGCAAGGCCCAGCGACAAGAAAGAAATTGCCACTATCTAGATGCTTTAAATTAGGTATAGATTCCATGCTCGAAAGGCTGTTAAGTGTTAGGGTAATAGCTTGGCTCTTGGAAACTTTGCTTTGATAGTTGTAAAGATAGCATTCAGATTTCCTTGATCCTCATATTCCACTACTATCAAGGTAGAGACTAAGTCTGCCGACTTTATCAGGCGATCTCCCTGGTAGCCAAGTGAAGCTATGAGTCTTAGTTGTTTTTCAACGTTGGCCTCATGGCCAAAGGTATTGGTCACAATGCGAGCTATATTTTTTACTGGCGCGGACTTTACTTCCGTCATCAAATGCTGCTTTTTGATGATTTCGGATTTTTGATTTTCATCAATATGAAAGTTCTCTTCGACTTTATCGCTTGCAGAAATAAGGACTTCATTTTCTATTGCCGTAGGACTTACATTGTATTTTGCAGACACTTTTTGGAAAGCTGGATCTTCGGCGCTATTAAACTGAGTATTGAATATTAGTGTAGTAGCAAATAAAACACATAGACTTAGAAGTGCAACACGCATAGCTCCTCGCCTACTTTTATTTTTTGGCAATTTTATGTTAGATGCCCCCGGAGGGTTTGGATCCGCTATTATTGTTTCTTGTGGAGTTATTTGTATTGGGTGTAACTTAATTCCTTTGAGACCGAATCCCATTTCGTCATTTAAAATTACTTCAGAAGTAAAATGCAACATTCCTCCATCCGTCTTGCTACACACTCCTAATTCGGGAAGAATAACCTTACCATTCAGAGTCAAACTTTCTATCACCTGTCCTAAAAATTGGTCTAACAATCCAATTTGCTGATGGTAGGTAGTGAGATAATTAGTAAAACTGGAATCTTGCTCTGCTAGGTCAGGTGTAAATGTGATTTTGTCGTAAGGCGCAAGGAGCACATTCGTGTCAATGTCAAAACTTGCGCTTTGATGCTCAGACTCAAAACGCCCGAAACCAGGAATAGAAGCCTTTCTCTCGCGTTTTAAATAATAAGCAATTTCTTCACTCACAAGGAGGATCAAATCCATAACGAAGTTTGCACAAATATATAGTATTATCTAATATCAAAGGTATAATACACAGCTTCTTTTCTAGTCCAAAAAGATCTTTTTGGACTAGAAAAAGCGTGCTTATAACATCATGCTATTGTAAAAATGCTTTCCGAACAGCCCAATAACAGCACAAAGGTAAAGTGCATCACAATATATTACTAGTTTTGTCGCATGGATATGACAACCAACAAAAGAGAAAAATCGGCTGCTTTATTTGCCGAGGCAAAGCAATATTTCCCTGGGGGAGTAAACTCTCCTGTAAGGGCCTTCAAATCAGTATCTGGGCCTCCGTTGTTTATCAAAGAGTCAGACGGTTGTAGAATCACAGATGAAGACGATAATACCTACATTGATTTTTGCTGCAGCTGGGGCCCTCTAATCCTTGGCCATAATAATAAGCATATCAGGGAGCAAGTAATAGCGACCATTTCCAAGGGTACTTCTTTTGGGACACCGACGAAGCTTGGCAATGAGCTCGGTAAGTTGATTATTAGTAACAATAGGTACATCGATAAAATACGGTTTGTTAGTTCTGGAACAGAAGCGGTGATGTCTGCTATCCGTTTAGCGAGAGGATACACTGGCAGAGATAAAATTATAAAATTTGAAGGTTGCTATCATGGCCACGTAGACTCCCTATTGGTAAAAGCTGGATCTGGATTGGCCACTTTTGGAGAAAGTACGTCCGCTGGTATTCCAGATGCGTTTGCAAGAGAAACCATAGTGCTCCCTCTTGGCGACAGCGCTGCATTGCATAAACTAATGATGGAGATAGGCGATGAAATTGCCTGCATCATAGTCGAGCCTATTCCTGCCAATAACGGCCTACTTCTACAGGATCAATATTTTCTAGAGTGCTTGCGCAAAAAATGCTATAAGCATGGAGCGCTACTCATATTTGATGAAGTTATTTCAGGCTTGCGGGTCGGCTTTGAAGGGGCAGCTCACCACTATGGCGTCCAACCAGATATATTGACTTATGGTAAGATTATTGGTGGAGGTCTTCCAGTAGGTGCCTATGGTGCTAGTCATGACATTATGGGCCATGTGGCACCCGATGGGCCCGTCTACCAAGCAGGTACCTTATCTGCTAATCCAGTCGCCATGTCCGCTGGATATGCTGCACTAGAGCAGCTACTTGCGCCAGGATTTTATGAAGAACTACGAGGTAAGACCGTCGACTTTGTAAATGACATCTTAGCTTTTGCAGAAGAGCATAATATGGACATCTCTATACCTACTATTGGCTCCATCTTTTGGATTGCCTTCACTAAGGAAAGGATCATTAGTGCAGACCAAATAGATCCTAGCTCTATGGATAAATTTAAGGTCCTACACCACGAATTACTGCAACGTGGAGTATATCTGGGTCCGAGTGGATATGAAGTTGGCTTTATTTCTGCAGCTCATACAAAGCAAGATTTAAAAGAAGCGGCAACCATTATGAAGGAATGTTTGAAAATTGTGTTTAGCCAATAGTTGTAACTTTATCAACTTTATTCATTATACCATAAATCAATACTATGAAAAAAGTATATCTTTTTGTCTTTTTAGCTTGTACGTCTGCAACTTTTACGAGTTGTGGTGCGGATCTAGCAGATGATTTGATTGGGACATGGAATGCTATTTCATGGACTATCGAAGGGAATGAGAAATCAAACACAGATAGTGTTCAATTTATATTTAATGCAGACAAGACTTATGAAGCTAAGTTTGGTATAGAGTCCGAGCAGGGCACTTACCGTGTCTTTGGCAGAAACTTATATACCACTGCAGAAGGTAAACTAGAAAAGCTGGTAAAATTTGATTTTGATGAAGATCTGAACCTTGTATTCGCAATGAATAGAGTCGGTACTGCCGAAAAAATAGTTCTAAAAAAGGAAGTGCGTAAGTGAGATAATTCTGTTATTTACTCGTCACACCCAAAAGAAGAAAGTGTGGAGTCTCCCACTTTGTAGGCTATAAAATCTGGTACTAGGGCTGGCCCAGAAAGGTTACTCACCTTATAAATAAGTGCATCCGCTTTCCAATCTGTGCGGATAGGATTCTCCTCTTCAAATACCATATCGCTTCTCATAATCACATAAGATTCTTGTTGAGTAAAACGATCAATTTTTCCAAGCAATATATTCTGTACAAAAAGTACATCAAAGATACTGACGGATCCATCATTGTTCACATCGGCCACTATATATTGTTGAGGACTAGAGAAACGCTCGGTAAATAAAAGATGTCTGATGACTCTAGTAATATCACTCACAGCTAGGCCTTCTCTATTACATTTATCACTATTGGAAGAGATATAATAGTTAGAACCAATGTTCATATCTGCAAAAGAATAAAAGCCTTGATTATCTGTAAATGTAGAATCAATGGTGGTACTTTGTACGCGAGGAAAATTACCATTACTATTGAGATATACAACGGTGTTGCTCATTGCTCCCCCATTAGAATCCAATATTCGTCCTGATATGTCTGCCACATTTGAAGTTGAGGATTGTGGATCAAATCCTGGTTGGATTATATTTCCAGCATTGATAGGATCTAGCCACTCCCGTAATCTTGTCGACGATGAACCGCCCCCAACCCAAGAGTTTACAAATCTACCTGAAAAACCTTTAGGATTATCGCAACCAGCATCACCACCATGGAGTTGCCCTATAACCGAACCGTCATCATCAAAAATTGGAGCTCCTGATGAGCCACCTTGAAACCCGCCTAGGTCAAAAAATGCACGATAATGCGATCGCCCTGATGTAACTAAATCATTATCCCAATCGATAGTAGCATTAAATATCACTATTTGACTGAACTCTTGCGATATCTTTTTGATATCACCAGATGGATGATGTATCATAGTAGTGGTATCTGGTCTATAGTTCTGGAGACGATTCCATCCTGCAAAATATACGTCGTAAGTAGAAGGGATGGATTGAAAAATCCTCAACAATTCAAAATCACTATCCGCATTTCCAGAAACCATGGTGCATCCAAGTAGAGATTGATATTCAGGTTCTTGATTTGGCTCCGCACAGGTTGCACTGGTATAATTAAAGTCAAATCTGTAAAAATCATAAACAGGTGTAAATTCACTTGCGCAGTGAAATGCCGTCAATATATAAGGAGTCATATCCTCGGTGGTATTATTCAATAGCGAACCCGTACAGTAAACCATTCCTTCCTCCATCATCATCAATATTCTTACTACACTTTTTTTAACATCATCAAAGTAGTCTGATTCAATGCAGTTGACATTTACGTTACAAGCTGCAGCATCTCCAAAGTCTCTTTGTGGGTCAGCTGAGTTAGTGGCTCTAAAGAAATCCTTGTACATACGCTGTACCTGAAATATTGAAAATTTACCTTGCCCTTTTACAGTTAATGGCTCATAATATTCTAACATTATTTCTGTACCAGCAACCGGCCCTGCAAGTAGGTTTCCTTTTGGGTTTACGTCACTTGATTTGTAGCTATTCAATTTGTGCTTTCCATCAACGGAGTAAAGGTCTAATTTTGCACCTATTGGAATTTTCACCTGCTTTAACATAAATGCCATACCAGTAGCATTCGAGCATTGTATTTTCATTCTCCAGATGCGATCACCGTTTGATAGTCCATACCATTTACCTTGATTCGTAAGATTGTACTGTACGGGGGTAGGAACAGATACTCTATCCTGCCAGTGCTTATCAGTATCCCTCTTTGCAACGCCTTCATATGAAATGGCGGGCAATACTACAGACCCCTGCGCTGGTAAATCTTTAGAAGATTCCCAAAATTGGTTGGGTTGCTGCGCAAAGATAGAGATGCAAAAACAGCATAGCAGAAGTGTAAAGAGTTGTTTGTATATTTTTTTGCCCATGGGAAAATTCAGCGCCTTTAAAGTATAGGCGTAGCCTCCAAGATACTCTCTTTGTATAGGCAAGTCAAAAATTGAGAATTGTTATTGTTAAAGTTACCCTAAATAGGGTATGAAAAAGAGAAAGTAGCGCCTTACACCTTCAATCCATGCCAGCGCTTGGTCTTCAAGAACCAAAAAGAAACGGCAAAAATAATAAGCCAATAGAAAATTTCTGAAGCCCAGGCCCAGCCTAAGCCTCCCTGCAGTAGCTCAATCACGACATACACATATCCAAGATAAATAACTACAGAAACGGTCTGTATGAGCAACCCAAAGAAAGTAGCACCCGTAGCGGCCAGTCCATTAAAAAAGACGGCCGAGACTGAAAACAGTACCAAGATGATCCCCATTACATAAAAAATAGGTTGAGCCTCTACGATCAGTGACATATCTTGCTTTCCAAAAAGCGGGTACAAAATCATCTTCGGAAAGAGTAAAAAGGGCAGTAATATGATGCTTGTCCAAGTAAGACATAACTTACTTATTTTCCAGAGTAATGGTATAACTTCCTGTTTTTTACCTATTGCAATATAGTTACTCACCAGTGTATTTGCACCCGAAGCAAACCCCCAGGTAGGTATAGAAAGTGTGAGATAAACCATCCGCACTAGATTGGTAATTGCGAGCGGGCGCTCTCCAAGATTCTCAATGATTCCAAAAAATGCAAACCAAGATCCAAACCCTACCACCGCCTGCATCACCACTGGAGAAGAAATACGAATCTGCGTTCGGATAGCATCGAAGTCTATGATTTTAGGTATTTTAAACAGCCTATATTTGTGGATCTTTTTATCAAATACTATATAAATCAAAAATAGGATAAAGGCAAAAGCTTCCGCTAAAGTACTGGCTAATCCAGCACCCTGGATTCCTAGTTCTGGTAAGCCAAAGTGCCCAAAAATAAAACCATAGTTCAATACCACATTTGTTATTGCTAGAATCACAGAATCTAGCAGGATAAATTTGGTGCGAGAAATTCCTGTATATAATGCAATAATACTAAGTCCTACATAGCTAAAAAAGACCCCATAAGATCGGTAATCTAGATACTCTAGACTCTTGTAGAAGACCACATCCGAGTTGGTAAAAATGGAAAAGATATAATAGGCCCCGTATTGCATAATGAGAAACAATACTAGCGCAAGAAAAAACTCAAATATCAGCATAGCTTGAAACACCTCCCCTACTTTACGAGGATTATTTTCTCCAGCCCTGCGGGCGATCATGATCTGACCTCCTTTTGAAAAGTTATAACCTATAGCAGCAATCATTAGATAAAAAACACTAACAAACCCTATTGCACCAAAATCAGCCTCACTTTTATGGTACAAGAATACCCCATCCGTCAGTACTATTATTTGCTGCACAGCGCTAGCCAACATTATCGGTCCTGAAAGAGAAAATATATTTTTATATGTGGTACTTATCGCCATGCGGTCATCAAAACAACGGATTTAAACACTCTTATCCAAAGCTTTTAGACGAATAAATCTGCATATAGGGTCAACTTTATGATCAAGATTATTACCAGCGTATATTCGCCTATTTTTCTAATCTTAAACTTATAAAAAAGCTCTAATTGTCCTAGAGATTTTATAGCCTAGTCAAGGTACCGTAAAAAGAATTGAAGAATACTACTTTTGCATAACTAGCATGAGGAATTTTATATATTAATGAGCTATGTTTGTGGAGTTTATAGCCATTTATAGACTATCATCGGAACCATCCATCAAATGATCCTCTACTTCAAAGCACTACATATTTTCGGGTTTGTAGCCTGGTTTTCTGGCTTATTTTATCTAGTCCGTATGTTCGTATACCACGTAGAGGCAGGCGAGAAGTCTGAGCCAGAGAAAACCATTTTGCAAGATCAGTTCACCCTAATGCAAAAACGCGTCCTCAAGATCATCTGCAATTTCGCAGCCGTTCTGACCTGGTCTTGCGGCACCACCATGATCTGCCTTTACGGTTGGGATTGGTTTGTGATCAACACCTGGCTACACATCAAGCTCGCCCTCTTAGTCATCCTCACAGGCTATCATGTGTATTGCAAAACCGTAATTTCCAAGCTCGAGCGCGGCGCACATGTTATGTCTGCATTTCAATTTCGATTATTCAATGAGCTACCCTCCATATTATTATTGGCCATAGTTTTACTTGCCACCTTGAGAAGTACGAGCGAGTTTGTCGGCACCATCCCATATATAATTGGTTTTGGAATCACCATATATTTTATTGCAAAACTCTACAAGGGGATGCGTGCGAAGGAGTGATTTATTAGCTTCAGTGACTGTTCTTACGTTTAGGGATCATCACGGCCTAAGGGCGTGACCGAGCTCTACACTGTATCCCGTAGAACCACATTGTTATGTGCTTTACGGGATGCCGTTGCGATCTCTTGCTCCTATGCGCGCTGCTTATCGTGCTCCAGCTTTCGCTTTCGCGGATTTATTTAAATTTTTTCGGAAATAAAAAAGGTATGCTTATTTGTAGGGCCTCCACCATTGAAAAAATTTCTGATTATAATACTAAAAAATATCACGTTTCAATTTTTATGTTTTGTTGGTAAATTGTTTCTAGCCGCACATTATATTTTGTGATTTTTGATCTGGAAACACTAAATAATATTCACGCACAATACCCTCTCCTTATTTGCGTTTTAATTAAAATTGATTAACTTTGTATTTCAAAGTACTTTTAATTATTGAAATGGTAATGGATAAAAGATCAGAACAACTACAGCATTTGACGGAGATTCGCTCCATGATGGAACGCTCTAGTCGCTTTATATCCCTAAGTGGCTTATCTGGAGTAGCAGCGGGTATCATAGCCATACTAGGTGTAGCCGTTACTTATATGTATCTAGGTACCTCCCCTTTTGACAGGCATACCATAGAGGTAATGCAAGACCCAAATTATGTAAATTGGGGGTATGGAGTATTAACATTTTTGATTGGTATAGCACTTATTGTATTTGGATTAGCAGCGGTATTTGGAATGTATTTTACTTATAAGGCTACCCATAAACGAGGACAAACACTATGGAGATCAAGTTCAAAGCGAGTACTAGCAAATGGAATGTTACCATTAATAACGGGCGGTATATTTTGCTTAGCACTTATATTGAAAGGCCATATTGAATTGTTGCTACCAAGTTCACTTATCTTTTATGGCTTGGCGTGTATCAATAGTAGTAAATATACACTCAATGACATTTTATATATGGGTATTATTGAAGTAGTACTTGGCTGTATAGGCCTATTTCATACTGACTTTGGATTAGAATTGTGGGCTTTAGGTTTTGGGGTTTTGCATATTATATATGGAGCCATAATGTACAAAAAATATGAAGGCAATACTGCTCAATAATGAAAAAAATAATTAGCAAACTAAATAAAGCGTTTGATAATAAAGTTAGGCTAGGCATCATGTCAATGCTAATGGTTAATGAATGGGTGGAATATAAAACGCTTAGAGAAATGCTCGACCTAACAGACGGCCGTCTTGCCAGTCATATCAAATCCTTAGAAGAGAATAAATTTATCAATGTGAAGAAAGAATTTGTAGGAAGAAAACCACAAACATCCTATGCTGCCACTCCTATTGGAAAGAGAGCTTTCAATGATCATCTGGATGGGCTAGAGGCATTATTAAATATTAGATAAAATGCATTATAAAATCAAAAAATTACGCCTCTACTTTTTTCTGAATCTTGCAGTAAAGCTGCAAGCTGTTTTAGATTATATATTTTTTTACCTTTTTACTTTGTTTTTCAAAGTACTTTTAAATAACTCGTCCTTGGTCAAGAAATTCTTGCAACTTCATTTTTATCTCCGCAAGAAAATCAATAGCAAGCAGACACAAAGTCCATTATCATGAATATCAAACATTATGAAGCAATACCCTCTAAGAGTGGCTGGATAAACTACAGTGCTATCCGCCCTAATACCTGGTATCAAAAGACGATAGAATGTCGAGAATATATATGTTACGCCTTTACTACTTGGACTGTACCATTGTACAAAAAGTACTTCAAACCGAAAGAAACAAAATGGAAGATCACCATGGAGCAATTGGCAGCCTATCCTGAAAATACATTGGGTCGCAAATGGTTTGAATTTTATGATGGGCAAGGGTTTACTATGAGTGCTAACTACGAAGAGCATGATATAACACATGTAATACTAGGCTACAATACTTCCATCATAGAAGAAACCAGAATGTATAGTTTCATGTTCGGTGCGGGTAAGATATCTGCACCTACCATACTCACTATGCTGATTGGTTCTATTTTTCTTCCAGAGTTTATTCCTGATTTTCTTAGAGACTATCGACTGGGAAAAGAAGCTGTAGATTTTTCAAAGTGGGACTTCAGATTTTTACTCGCTGAAAAAATAGAAACGCTCCAACAAATGATTCTCAAAAAGAATGTTCACAACTGTACTTGGTTCACTTAAACTCTTATTCTATATCCTATTCGATTAAACTTGGAAATTGTATATTATGAAAGAATGTCCTTTCTCGCAGCTGAAAACAAAAAATACATCCGAAATGGAAGATATTAAAAGCAGGTATGCTGCATATCAGTGCTTGATCTCAAATAACTTTCCAACGCTTAACGCGGCTGAAGGTATTTTCGGGCCAAACAGTATGCATTGGAAAATATACGCATGCCCAGCTGTGATCTTAGGATCATACAATGCCCTACTGCTGCAGATTATACATCCTGCAGTAGCAGAAGGCGTATCCCGATTTAGCAAATTTAATACAGACTACCTTGGACGTGCTGAACGCACCATTACTGGTATGATAAAAATCTATTTTGGAGATGTTAGAACTGCATTGGCATCAGCGGCAAAACTCCATCATATACACAATCGGATACGCGGAACTATTACTGTCCAAAAAGATAATAAAGAATTTCAAACAAACTATTGCGCTAGTGATCCGCAACACCTGCTCTGGGTACAAGCAACCTTAGTGCAAACTAGTCTTATTGCCTACGAAAAGATTAACGGAAGGCTTAGTGCAGAAGAGAAAAATCTATTTTATGAAGAATCTAAGAAGGTTGCTCTATTAATGGGTATACCTTTATCAGCTTATCCACGAGATTATTTATCGTTCCTCAAATATTATAAGTCTATGATTGCAGGAGACTTTTTAAGAGTCGATGCTACAACACATAGTTTGGCAAAGGCTATTTTTAAGCCCCCATACTTCCCAGCCTATTTTGCAAAATTGTTAGCTGCAGGATTCTTACCTACCCATTATAGAAAAGCGTTTAAGCTAAAGTACGGAAAGCAAAGTCGCGTAATCTTCAATGCGATAATAGCTATGAGCAAATTTATTACAAAGGTGATTCCACATCCTTTTGGCTATACTCCACCCTACTATCAAGCACATTATCGCATTGCGAATCAAGAAGGAATAAAGCCAAAGAGAGTGGATCAATTTTTCAACTATCTTTGCGGATTCAAATTTTTTAAAGCTATAAGTCTATAAAGAATATCTGCACTTAGAATAGGTCACAGTTTCCACTTGTAAAACCAGTAGCGTCAAAAGTAGTATTAAAAGCTCCACTCCCATCGGCATTCATCACTTCTATGCGAAGCCCGTTGATACCTGAGCCATCACGCTTTGGAGTACAATATTCGAAAAGGTAAAAACTGTTGGCCTCGTCAAAAATGTAATTCGAAATTTCTGTAAACTTATCTGCAAGCTCATCAGGATTGTCGGTAGATAAAGCACTGTTAGGACCTAAAGCCTGTAAAACTACTTCGTCAATTTCTGCTCCAAGCCCTATGGTATAATAGTCTATGTCACTAGAGGCTTCATCTACTGCATCAAATGCCTCGCTACGCAGGTACCTCGCAGCCTGATCTGTTCCATCCGTAAAAGTAATAACGGAAGCTGCAGATTGAAAACCAGCAGCTAAGTTATCAGCTACAGCTTCTTGTGCCTCAGCAGTGCCTTTAATAATAGCGCCGAAGAGATCCGTGGATCTATCTGTTGACATCTGTGGGTTCATACCTTCAATAGCTTCCGTAAGACGATCTTTATCATCCGTAAAACCAATAAGCTCATGAAGGATATCTACCCCATCAAACCAATAGATACCGATCTTGGTAGACGTGTTGTTTGTACTTAGCAGATTGTTGACAAATTGCTCGGATGATATTTTTAAAGCATCTAAATCATTGTTGATAACAGAACCACTCAAATCTAATAAAAGCACTACGTTGTATCTAAAAATATCCTTATTATCAGAGATAGTACGATCTGCCTCATCTGCAGAGATAACTTTAAACGCTGAATCGTTTCTTCCTTTTTCTAAAATAGAAAAATTGTCTTCCGATAATCCTGAAATGGGGTTCCCGTTGCCATCCAGTACTCTGTAAAATACGGATACCTTGGAGGGATTAGAAACAAATTCATTTTGAACCTTAATTTCAAAAACAGCGGGGTCTTTAATATCTGGGTTGACATTCATTCCGTCATCTGGTTTACAAGACCAAATAGTTGTTGCTAAAAGTAGTACGATAAACTTGGATATATTCAATTTCATATTGTAATATTTTAGATGTGTTTAAACATAAAACGTACCAGCGCTGCTTTAGTATGTGATGGTAATGTTAAAGTTTTCTATATTTGAATAATGTTACGTGGTAGTATAGTTTACGAGTTATATCAGCTAATAGGTTACTGGAAAAAGACACTTTCTAATGAAGATATCTTAACGCATACCGCTGAAAAAATTAGCTACGGTGATAATGCTCAACAATATCTCATGCACTACAGCCCATCGGCACCAGATCCAGCTAAGCCAGTGATTATATACTATCATGGCGGAGGATGGATATTTGGGAAACCAGATTTATTTGTCAAAAAAGCGGCCTTATTTACCGCGTTAGGGTATCATGTAATAATGCCCAGTTATCGGAAAGTCCCCCGTTATCATGCAGGACATATGTTAGAAGACGTTTCTTTAATGTTAAAAAAAATAAAATTACTATCTGAGAGTGGTAAGCTACCTTCTTTGCAGAGGATTATTTTAGGTGGTGTAAGTGCAGGGGCCAACTTAGCCTCTCTAATATACTTCAAAAAAGAACTGCTTAGCGAATCCGGCTTTAGTCAAGGTCAATTTAAAGGTATGTTTTTGTATGCTCCTCCTTTGGATCTAGCAATGATGAGGAAAACTCCTGTACTTAGACGTTTTGCAGGATCTAGTAAATCCGAAAGATTTTTTCAGTCCTCCCCTATCAATTTTTTAGCGGACAGTAAAGCTATTCCCATCTTATGTGTACATGGTGAAAACGATGGGCTTGTACAGGTTGAATCTTCTACTTCATTTAGAGACCAGTATGAAAAGCTACATCCCGATTATATTCAGTACACCACTGTTGAGAAATGTACACATTTAGAGGTAGTCTCTTGGGCTCATACGGATAACGCTCTCCGAAAGCAACTGCTCACTTGGTTACTTGAAGTTTCATAAGTCCAAACTCCATTTTTCTTTCTTGGACAAGCGCTGCGCAAGGGTAGCCAGCGCCGATATTTTCGTCGGTGCAGGCTAGTGCAAAGCACCGAGCTGATAAGCGAGTCCTGTAGCATAGCGACCCTGGCTGACCTACGAAGTAATAAATCAACTATGGAAAAGCCAGGGATGGCCCCAACTCTAATAATTATTAAATGACTATCCGCTATTAGGTACTAAAGTAAAAATTAAAGCAAAGTTGAGCTGTGTATTTCGTCCCCCGTAAAAAAGCGGGACAAGCTTTACAGGACTTGAAGATCTGTTACAGTT
>ENA-ORXT01000443-ORXT01000443.1-marine-metagenome-genome-assembly--contig:-NODE-443-length-65846-cov-171.691967_pt1 | contig 65846 bp, 47 predicted proteins | sample MGYA00237868_ERZ511482 | MGnify/ENA metagenome assembly ERZ511482 | reverse complement strand
ATCGTATCCATCACCATCGTATCCATCACCATCGTATCCATCACCATCGTATCCATCACCATCGTATCCATCACCATCGTATCCATCACCATCGTATCCATCACCATCGTATCCATCACCATCGTATCCATCACCATCGTATCCATCACCATTGTGTCCATCACCATTGTGTCCATCACCATTGTGTCCATCACCATCGTGTCCATCACCATCGTGTCCATCACCATCGTGTCCATCATCATCGTGTCTAAGACAATAATAGAATCTGCCCCACTGCAGTCTTCGTCAATGCCATTCCCTGGAATGTCTATCGCTCCAGGTCTAATATTAGGATCAGAATCGTTACAATCATCAGGGGTGAATGATCCATCATTATCGCTGTCTTCTACGATGATCAGGTCGCCCTCTATGCAGTCTTCATCTATCCCATTATTAGGGATCTCCACCGCATCAGGATTTATGCTCGCATTATTATCATTACAATCCTCTGGGGGAGAGAAGCCATCGCCGTCTTCATCTAAGCCTGCCTCTATTACGACACCGTCACAGTTATCATCTTTACCATTATTAGCTATCTCCTCTTTGCCAGGATTTACATCAGCATCAGTGTCATCGCAGTCTTCAGGAGGTGAGAATCCATCTCCATCTTCATCTATGACAATTGCACCACTTTTACTTATGACGGCATTAACCAACTTATCATTAGAATTAGATCCGTTACCATCTGCGAATAATCCGGAAATATAGAAATTTACCTCTCTATCTTTAATATCAGAGGGTGCAGTCCAGTCTACGGTGTATTCCACTACACCATTTTCAAATCTCTTAGCGCCCATATGCTCGAAATAGCTTTTGCCATTAGAATCCGTTATTGTGGATGAAGACCCTGCATTAGAGAACTCCCCTACTGTGGCCTCATCAGAAATGGCAACCATCTGAAAGCCACCGCTGATCGGTGTCCCCATAGAGGCTTCAAGCTTAAGCGTCAGATTATAAGTGATCGCTGAATCCAATACTTCTGGCAAGCCATCTAACAAAATTGACCCATCTATCGTGGTACTCTCATTATTATGACATCCAGCCGAAAAACAGGTAGAATCTCCTGGTGCTCCTGTGCGACCATTTGGTGGATTAGATTGATTCGCGACTAATAATACGCTGCTGATAAGAATGATTACTGGCAAGTACTTTTTCATTGCTATTACTTTAAGAATGCATTGATACAGACATTTATTCAATTATGTCGAGTATCTTAAGACATGATTAGCTCTTTTTATAAATCAAATAGCAAGCTATGAAAAAAAATGAAGTCTTGAAGTGAGAATGGTAAGGAAAAGGTAAGTATTACTTCCCCTTGACGATTAATTCTAATTGTTGCATGAAATCACGCTTTCTTTTACCAGGCGCCATAACCCAAGTATCGACGAATAAAAGTTTGCCTTGTTCTTCATTCACAAATAAGTAACTGATGTAAGGTCCGCCCATGAAGTCATTTTCCAATTCCCAGATGCCTCTGAACTCTCTACCATAGGAGCCTTCCTTGTTATAGGGATATTCTAATACTGGCAGATCTACATCATTGATCACCATGTGTGAGTTAGGCTCATTAGAGTAACTGCGCTCTCTACCCATCTCATTTCTGATCTTTTTCAAATATTCTTTACTGATCTGGTCGGTGCTTTCATAGGGATACCTTCTGAAAGTGATGATCTGATTGACTTCTCCTAAGTCCCTGCGGATGTCCAGGTAGTCTATCACTCTATCATCTATGGCGACTTTATAATCTGAGGGAATCTTAAAGTCAAATCCATACTGTTCTTTCACTCGCTTAGAGAGTCCTTTATTTTCACCTCTAGAGTACGTCTTAGCATGAAGCTGCTCATAATCATGAGCCTTTATTCTGGATGCTGCTGCTGAGAAATTAGTCCTGATCTCTTCAAAAAGTTGTTCGTGAGAATTAGCAAAAATATAGATGATCATCTGTCCTGTCGCCCACTTATTTTTTCCTATTGAACTTGAGAATGAATCATCTTCTACCGCCTGCCTAAATCTTTCTTCCCCTAAGTCTTTACGCAGCATCTTAGTCATTAATGATTCTGTATCCTTCAGATTTACGACGATAAGATAGGTCCTGAGTTCCCTTAGTAGTGGTTCGAAATCTATCTTCTCTGGTGTATAAAACCTTAAATTAAAAATTGGTTCGGGTCGAGGTGTCACTGGGTATTCACCCTCAAAGTAGTATCTTATACTATCACCTACAGCTCCATCCCACATGAGCTGATCTGTCAGCACGACGACCTCATTCATCTTTCCCAGAGCCTTTGGTTTAGGCATTTTAGGTGCGATAGCGATATCATTGCTACAGCTTATTGCTAATAAGCAGATTGTAAGTGCAAAAAATATATAGGCTTTTTTAGAGAGCATATGGTGTCTATATCTTATGTCTAATGTGAAGATATCATTAATCAAGTTCATAACGTATCTATTCGCTTTAACTGTATGATGTCAATAAACAACCTTTAGTTGCATACCTGCAGATTATTTTACTTAGTTCCGTCCTCGTCTGTCGAGCTCAGGTAATCACTATGATATACAGATGCTATTTCCTACCGATAGCTATCGGTAGGAAAAATTGATCGATGATAATAGCCGAAAAAATTAGGCTTGCTGGTGTTCCCAAACTAATTCCTCTTTGGTATATCAAATCGATATTGGATAATCCACCTGAGTCCTCATATTTACAGGTTGTCTAAGATCTAATATCGCATGACATCTCCTTTATGAAGATTTCAACAAGCTTAGCTCGCTAAAACGGTCCCTTCTGCAATGAAATATGGGTTTAGAAGATCTTCTTTATTGTACATCAATGGTGCATTGCTCCCATACTGATACACTTTGCCGCCGGCTTCTTCTAAGACAATCTGAGCAGCGGCGGTATCCCACTCCATAGTCGGAGCTATTCTGGGATATAATTCAGCATCACCTTTGGCAAGAATTAAAAACTTTAGTGAACTCCCTTTAGATACTTTTCCAGGCTTATCCAGCGCATCAATGTACGCCTGCGTTTCTTCATTCAAGTGTGACCGAGAGCAGACCACTCTTAGTCCTTCATCATTCATGGTGAAAGCAGTACACTCTAACTTTTTCGATTCGCCATTCTTATGAATAAAAGCCCCTTCGCCCTTAATCGCCCAGTACATCTCCTCTAATACTGGTGCGTAGACCACGCCTGCTACGACCGTATTTTTATGAACTAATGCGATATTCACTGTGAATTCACCATTCTTCTTGATAAATTCTTTAGTACCATCCAGGGGGTCGACCAGCCAGAAGTAATCATAGTCCTTCCGCTCTGCATATGGCAACTGCTTATTTTCTTCCGATATAATCGGATAATCTACATCCAATGCATTAAGACCATCGCAGATCACTTCATTCGCAGCTTGGTCAGCCTTTGTCAATGGTGAATCATCCGCCTTAGATTGTATCTCCAGATCAGTGGCATTATGATAAATGTCCAATATCACATGGCCTGCTTTTTCAGCTATCTCAATAACTGACTTAATTGTTTCCAACATGTTTTATATTTGTGATGGCAAATATAAATGACTTAATGAAAAAAGTACTAGTAACAGGTGGAACAGGCTTCATAGGCAGCCATACCATCGTGGATCTCATAAATCACGGCTATGAAGTCATATCCGCTGATAATTACACCAATTCTAATGCAGAACCTTTAGAAAGCATCAAGCAAATCACTGGAGTAGCAGTCAAGAATTATGAAGTCGACCTATGCGATCTAGAAGCCACGGAGCAGATATTTAAAGACCATAAAGATATAGTAGGCATCATCCATTTTGCTGCACTCAAAGCTGTGGGAGAATCTGTCGAAAAGCCAATCCTCTACTTCAAGAATAATCTAAACAGCTTACTCAACATACTGGAATGCTGCCAAAAGTATGAGATCCCTAATCTGATATTCTCTTCATCATGCACGGTATATGGCAATGCCGATGAACTCCCTGTCACTGAGAAGACACCTGAAAAAGAAGCAGAATCACCCTATGGGCGCACAAAGCAGATAGGTGAAAAACTAATTAAAGACAGCCTTAAAGGGAGTCATACGAATGCCATCAGCCTCAGATACTTCAATCCTGCCGGGGCACATCGATCTGGCCTAATGGGTGAGTCACCTGTGAACCCTGCTCTGAACCTTGTGCCTGTCATCACTGAGACCGCTATCGGAAAACGCAAAAAAATGAGCGTATGGGGTAATGACTACGATACTCGTGACGGAAGCTGCATCCGTGACTACATCCATGTTATGGATCTGGCCAGTGCTCATACTAAATCATTAGAATATTTAATACAGGGGAATAATGAGGCTTATTATGAGGTATTCAATTTAGGTATTGGAGCTGGTGTGAGTGTGCTGGAAGCAATTCATGCATTCGAGAGTGCCACTGGAGAAAAATTAAATTATGAGATCGGTCCAAGACGACCTGGTGATGTGATTGCTATCTATGCCGATGATCAGCTAGCCAGAGAAAAACTAAAGTGGACACCAGAGTACTCCATTGAGGATATCATGTCTACCGCATGGGCATGGGAGAAAGCAAGAACTAAAGCCTGATATCATTGTCAAACAGAGTATATAATGCTAAGGTCTTACTTTTCGGAGAGCAGACGGTTTTATTTGGGTCTGAAGCGTTGTCTATACCCTATGGTCAGTATCATGGCCAATGGCGATTTATAGACGACCAAGTAGATCAATCTCTGCTCGCCCTTATAAATAGATTAGATGGTTCTATTGTAGATAATCAAAAATTCAAATCTGATATCGAAAAAGGGCTTCACTTTGCTTCGAGTATACCACTTCAGCATGGGCTCGGGTCATCTGGTGCACTCACTGCGGCTATTTATCAAAGCTATGGTCTCCATGATATCTCAGACTCTAAAGAGTTTATTAAATCTAAACTGGCCAGTATAGAATCTGTCTTTCATGGCCAGAGTTCTGGAATTGATGCCTTAGTATCCTATACAGATCAAGCTGTGTGGAAGAATGATGACGGCATCTCATTACTCAGTCTTGATAAAATTAAATCAACGTTTCACTTCTACTTAATAGACTCTCAGGTCAAACGATCTGCTAAGACTTATATCGATCTATTTAGAGAATTAGTTGTGTCTAAGTCAATTGATATAGATGCATTAAATCAAAATGTCAATGATTGTATCGAAGGCATCATTAGTCCAAAAAATGAAGCTGATTCTAAGGCATCATTAATGACATTAAGTGAGTTACAGTTTCAATACTTGAAAGATTTTATGCCTGCTGTAATACAGGACATCTGGGCTCTTGGTCTGCAGGATGAAGTTTATTTTATGAAGCTTTGCGGAGCTGGTGGTGGAGGTTACTTTATTTTAATGAGTGAAGCTGAGATTGAGGAGGTGGATGGTCAGGCTTTGAAGCGGATATTTTGAATTAATTATTCTCCTTAGAGATCATTTTCAGCTGACAATATCTTCAAGTACCCTTCTTCAGGTAATATAAAAGCGTTTGATCTTTCTAATTTAGCCTGAAACTCGTCCATGTTATTACCATAAATCATAGAACTATACTCATGAGCTCTTGATAGCATCCTAATACAAGGAAATTGCTTCAATTCTCTGAATAATTTCCAAATAGTTCGTATCGGTCAGAATCAAAAAGAACTCCGAAAGCTCGTGCTATTGCCAATGGCGACGATAAGATTTTTGAAGCATGTGTCGATAGAAGAGCACTTATTATTTTATCTAATTTGTTAAATTCTTTTTGCATTTTAGCTCTTCAGAAATATCTCGTGCTCGATCTCTTACTATATTCAATTCAACTTCACCATTAGATTCCTTCCCCAAATAATAAGTATCTCCTGCGACCTGTAGGACTTCTTCAATTGGTTCATTTGGATTTGCTTTTATCCAATTTGAATTTGATTTGAATTCTAAATGTAGATCTGAGATATTGAATTTTCATTTATTAGAATAGTTATTGGGCTTGAGATTTGCTATATCCACCTCATTTAAAGCTACGATTATGGGTAATTTTTATTCAAGAGACTTACACTGATTTACATTGTAAGGTGGCAGCAGCATTAACTTTCTATAAATAATCACTCTCTACTCCAGCCCTTCCACATACTCCTCCAAATCAGGATAAAACCCCAAAAGTCCATCTAACTCACTCTGACCAATTCGCAATCCATTCATGAAAGCAATAATCTTCATGTCTTCTACAGATTCTAAACTATACAAATCCTTCTTTTCAGCAACAGCTTCAGCATAAGTTTTAAATAGGCCGATACTGTAAGCATAAGCATCATTTACATCTTCAATCAGACAGTCACTTGAATCGTTGATTAAGTCACTCTGCAGTAATTGATTGACCTTTGCTATTTCGATGCGATAGCTCAGCCCCTGTACAGAAGTCAAATGATTTTGATATTGATCAGAGGCGATGGGACGATTTGATATCGAATAATCATAATCGAATGCTATACTTTCACTATCGTATTGATGAAAGATGACATTCACTCGATTGTTTTTAGTTCTTGCAAAGTCTTGGGTTTTAGCGAGCATCTCGTTTGCCACCATAAGTGTGTTTCCATAGCCCCTTGATTTGATGCGGTCTGCACTGATCCCTTGATTGATCATGTATTTTACTAATGGCTCCGTGCGCTTTAAGGCATAATATAATTCTATAGATGTAGATCCTTCCTGTGCTGTATGGCCTTGGACTTCCATGATCATATCTGGATTATCTTGCATCAGCTTGAGCATGGTCTGTATGGCCCTCATATTAGCAGCATGGATGACCTTATCAGATTCATCCATTAATAAAGGTCTAATTGGATAGCTGATTTTCACATTAGAATCTTCAAGAGAAACTATATTCTCAGAAGGTTCTGTGACACTATCAGAACTTGCTACATCATCAGAAATCTCACTTCGCTTTACATCATCTAAAAAAGGGACATGATTAGCATAAACAGTATGGCTTTCTTCCGGCTTCTTGAGATACGCGATATATAGATCTAATCCGCCTTCTCCATCATAGCGGTCAGAGCTGAATGTCGCAGAATTTGCCTGACTTGACACCCGATAGTATAGATCATCCTTCATGGAGTTGATTGGCTTACCAAGATTATTTGGGGAGGACCAGGCCTGACTTTTCTCATCATAATCTGATACATATACATCATAGCCTCCATAGCCTTCGAGTGCATCCGCACTGAAGTAGAGCTTCAGACCATCAGCTGTCAGGAAAGGACTCACTTCATTTACTATAGTATTAACTGCTGATCCCAGATTCTTTGGCTCCAGCCACCTACCTTCTGTTTTCTCCGTGATATAAATATCATAACCTCCTTCCCCTCCTACTCTTCTTGAAGAAAATACAAATATGGAATCGCTGTACATTTGCACATCTCTATCTTCTAATTCTCCAATGATTTTACTGTTGAACCTGAGAGGTACGCTTGCTAAGCTATCTTGCTGGCCAAAATTATTTTCCATGATCACCGATGATATTCGATCCTCGCTCCGAGAAAAAATCATCCGACTTCCGTCTGGGGCAAAATCAAAAATTACTTCATGTTGTGCCGTATTTAAATCAGGATCAAGGACATAGACATCAGACCAAATGCCATTATCAGTTTCTACATAGAACATGTCGGACTTATAATTACCATAGGTAAAATTGATCTCTCCACTCTGATCTCGCTTACCTCCTATGACACCTTCTCGATTAGAGCTAAAGTAGAATCTATCTTGAAAATTTGGGCTTTGGATGGCAGCATAATCATCTTGTGGAGTATTGATTTTTTGACCTATGTTTTCTACAAAAGCCAGTTCATCTTGATGCCAATTTTTTATCGCGTATGCACAATGTTTAATTTGTCTTACAGCTTCTTGCCTTAGTGGATCATCACTTTTAGTTCTTTTAATGAAGTTTTTGAACTGACTTATGGCATCTTCATAATCTCCTGATTGCTGCTTGATCAGTGCCAGATAAAAGAGAGCAGCATCTTGATTGTCCTCAGATAGGCTTTTCAGAAGTAAGACAGATTTCTCAATTTGATTTGTCTCGAAAAGTGAGATAGCTTTTTTTAATTTTAGCTCATCATCGCTCAGAAGCTCTGCTTTCTCAAGTGTCTTAAGTACTTGATCATACTGAGCTAACTCATAATGTCTTTCCGCTTTCTGCAAGAGTTCTTTCTGAGCAGATAACCCGCGACAGCTCAATAGAATTATGATTAAATAGCTGAAAGCTTTCATATATTTTAATTAAAACTTTTGGTTAATAGCGCCAGAATAAATCAAATCATATCCTTGCGTATTCTAATCATATGCGACATAGACATTTATAGAGTTCTGGACTCATCAAAAGCCTCTAAGTAATCCGCAGTGCGCTTGAGGAATGATCCTCCTAAGAAGCCATCGACCACTCTATGATCATAGGAAAGTGATAAAAACATCATATGCCTGATCCCAATAAAATCTCCTTCTGGTGTCTCGATCACAGCTGGTTTTTTTCTGATCGCACCTATGGCCATGATTGCGACTTGAGGCTGATTGATGATTGGAGTACCCATGACATTACCGAAGGTTCCTACATTAGTGATGGTGAATGTCCCATCTTGGATTTCTTCTGGCTTCAGCTTATTAATTCTTGCGCGACCAGCTAAGTCATTGACCTGCTGTGTGAGTCCTAAGAGGCTTTGTCGATCAGCATTTTTTATGACTGGTACGATTAGATTACCACTATTCATCGCTGTCGCCATACCGATATTGATGTGTTTTTTCTTAATGATATTAGTACCATCTACAGAGATATTTACCATAGGAAAGTCATGAATGGCTTTGATCACTGCCTCTATGATGATGGGCGTGTATGTGATCTTTTGTCCATATTTCTCACTGAATGAATTCTTGATTTTATTTCTCCATTTTACAATCGGCGTCACATCTACTTCTATGAATGATGTGACATGTGGTGATGTCTGCTTCGAGCTGACCATGTGATTTGCGATAAGCTGCCTCATCCGATCCATTTGAATGATTTCATCATCTCCCGAAAATGATGCAGATGTGATACGCTCGTCCACAGTAGGGCTGACAGGTGATGCAAGAGGTGCATTCACCGCACTTGGGCTTGCACCATTTTCAGTGGAGATATAGCTCAGAATGTCTTTCTTTGTCACTCTGCCATTTGCTCCTGTACCATTTATCGCATCAAGCGACGACTGGCTCACGCCATTCTGCTTTGCTATATTTCTGACTAGTGGTGAGTAGAATCTTTCGACAGAAGAACTGATGTTTGATTCTGAATGGCTGAGACTTGCAGGAACAGGGACATGAGGCACTTTAGCGACTTCAGGTGGCAAAGCCAATGTCGAAGTCTCTTCCGCTGGGGCGACTATAGTTTCTGAAGCAGGAGCATCTTGATTCTTTGACTTTGCAGGAGGTAGTGACACCATAGCCTGATCTGTCTCTATGATAGCAATAGCTTTACCTACTTCTACCACGTCATTTTCCTGATATAATAGTTCTACGATTTTTCCATCTACAGGGGATGGGATTTCAGAATCTACTTTGTCCGTTGCTATCTCTAATATGGTCTCATCCGCGCTCACATCGTCGCCGACTTGCTTTAGCCAGCTGAGGATGGTCGCTTCCATGATACTTTCGCCCATTCGGGGCATGATCAGTTCTATCTTTGGCATAACGTCAATTAGTTTTAGCTGCTTCGCAAAGATATTATTAAATTATGATTGCGGTTTTTATCCCGAAAAGATATTGGTTCGGGACTCTTTTAATCAGCAAATCTATTTCTTTCGGGCATTTTACTCAATCTATTTTCCTACCGATAGCTATCGGTATACAATAGCATCGGTAAAGTAGCGTGAGGATTAGTCAATAATCAATGAAACCTCTGAAATTCCATGCTTTGAATAAGCATCAATAATGTATTTCAAGAATGACTCTGGGTTAAAATCCACTACAGCGTCACTTTCCTCGCTATCAATAAATTTATTTATAAAAAACCATTTTGATCTCTTCTTTCTCATTCTTCATGCTAGCATCAAATATATGTCGCTGTGTACATATAATTCTAAGCTTCGACAGAAGGAATATTCTCGGAAGCCTTGTGCGTATCCAATATATGCCTCCGTATCATATTCAAAGCCATATTAGTCGTGTATTCTATATTCAGCATTCTGTCTTTACTCAGCTGTAGTAGCTGTGTATTTATATGATCTCTATCTCCACAGGCGAGCCAAATGGTGCCCACTGGCTTCTCTGCAGTGCCACCTGTCGGTCCAGCTATTCCTGATACTGTCACCACAATGTCTACACCTGTCTTCTTCAATACTCCCTTAGCCATGGCAATCACCGTCTCTTCACTTACAGCTCCATACTGAGTAATCGTAGACTCTGGCACATCTAACAGATGCTGCTTCATATCATTAGAATAAGCTACGATGCCTCCTTTAAAATAAGCAGAGGAACCTGGGATACTGACGATTCGATGTGCGATCAATCCTCCAGTACAGCTTTCTCCTGTGGCTATCATTTTATAATGACTAATGCATAGGTCTCCGATGGCTTTTTCGAGTGGGATATCATCATAGCCGTAGACATACTCTGATACTCGTTCCGCTATCTTAGCTGCTGTCTCTTCTATTCTAGCCTGAGTCCCAGAAGTCGCTTTTTCACTCGTACTTAAGCGGATGCGCACCTTGCCTAGACTCGGTAAATATGCGAGCTTCATGTCTTCAGGCAATTTTTCTTCTATATCTCTGATAGATTCACTTAGCATAGACTCACCTTTCCCTACAGTCATGATCGTCTTATGATAGACAAATGTCTCAGTTACTGCTTTCACTTGAGGTAGGACATGTGTCTCCATGATATACTTCATCTCATAGGGTACTCCAGGCATGGATATATATGTTACCCCGTTATGTTTGAATTTCATTCCTGGAGCCGTGCCTAAGTTATTCTCCAGTTTCTCTACAGACTCAGGCATGTAGCACTGCAGCTTGTGAAGATCTGTCGTCTGATAGCCTCTCTTTTCAAACATTCCCTTGATGCGCAACCACAAGGCTTCATCAAAGACCATCTCATCTCCAAAATATTCGGCCAAAACTTTCTTAGTAATGTCATCCATCGTCGGACCAAGACCGCCTGTCATCAGGACAATATCAGCCTGCTGGCTCGCCATATCTAATCCAGATATGATCCCTTCTCGTGAGTCAGACACACTGATGATCTCTTGTATGGTGACACCCACTAAGTTAAGCTGTGTCGCCATCCACGCAGAGTTAGTATCTACGATCTGCCCGATCAAAATTTCATCACCGATGGTGACTATAGTTACTTTCATATTAAAATTTCCTGTTCTTGGTACATGAAGTACTTTATACTGCTTGTCTAAATGAGTCCGTCATGGCAGTAAAGCATCTAAGAAGGTACACTTCATCAAACTCAAGTTATTACAAAATGTACTTTATATCCTTCAGATCTATCTCTTCTATCTGATCATCCACTTCCATGCACAACTTGCCATTCTCTCTGACATCTCTGATGATCCCATTGAATATGCTCGTGTTTTTACGCTGGTATGACCGGACGACATCTTTCTGAAACAATGCAGAACGGTATTGTTCATGTAAAATTTCAAATTTTGATTCCATTAAGTCTAAATAGTATCTCTCAAAATGATCAAATAATTCCAACCGTATGGCCTCAAGATCGATCTTTTGACCAGTTTCTATCCTTATAGAAGTCGGATTAGGGATCAGAGGATCAAAGGCTATTTGGTTCACATTAAGTCCGATGCCAATGACCGAAGAGCTAATTTTATTCTTCATGATGCCATTCTGAATTAATATACCAGCTACCTTCTTCTTTTTTATATAGATGTCATTAGGCCATTTAATGGTAGTCGCAAGGTTATAGGACTCACACAGGGACTTGACACCGAGTGCTGCTACCATGGATAGATAGAATTGCTTATTGACATCAAGGTTTTTTGGTCGAATAATGATGGAGAGGGTCAGATTTTTAGAGCCTTCTGAGGACCATTTCGCTCCATATTGTCCCTTGCCATTTGTTTGATTCTCAGTAGATATGACTGTTCCATTGGCAGGATTAGCCTCAGCTAAATGCTGAAGTGCATAATCGTTAGTAGAATCAACTGTCTCTAAGCGTACTAAATTATGTCCTATGAATAGCGCAGAAGCAAATATCACTCGTTTATTTTATGTAGTTTTGAATAACAACACGGCAAAAATACAGACGAATTTGAGCATAGCCAAAGCAAGCGTATCAAAAGAGAAAACTATATCTGATCTAAATGATCTGATCATTGATAGCATTCAAGATATCAAGGGTAAGAATATAGTCAAACTGGATCTAACAGAACTGGAAGAATCCCCAACTGATTATTTCATCATATGCGAAGGTGATTCTGTCACTCAGATCAAAGCAATTTCTAATAATATCAGTAAAAGGCTCAAGCAAGAGCAAGGACAAGTACCTAATCATACCGAAGGCATAGCAGGCTCTCAGTGGATATTAGTGGATTACTTCAATACAGTAGTACATATTTTCCACCCAGAAAGTAGAGAATTCTATGAATTAGAGGAATTATGGAGTGATGCTAAGCATACTTCCTATGCTGATTTATGATTTTTATAATAAACTCATTCTAGCACTTCGGTGTTAAGGGTGTAGTAAATAACCCTGAAATGTCAGAAAAGAATAAAAAAGGTCCTAAAAAGGAGGACCCTAAAAAAATAAATGTCAACTCCTACTGGATATATGGCGCTATCATACTATTTATTTTAGCACTCAACTTATATCTACACTTAGAGAGTCAGACTCCTACAATAGACATGGATAAATTCGAAGAAATCGTCAAAGACGGTGACTTAGACCATGTGAATGTCGTAAATCAAAGTTCGGCTCAAGTATTTTTAACTAGTGAAGCTATCGAAAGTGGAAAATATGATAACATCACCCAGAAGAACTTTAATCAAATCCAACCTCAGTACTCTTTTGAGATAGGTTCTATCGATTACTTCACAGATGGTATCAAAAAGCTCAAGGAAGATGGCCATAAGATTAAAATTGACTGGAAGACGCCGACTGATTGGCTCGGGCCGATCTTAAGCTGGGTCATTCCGTTCCTATTGATCATCGGGCTATGGCTCTTCATCATGAGGCGTGTCGCGACAGGATCAGGCGGTCCAGGAGCTCAGATATTTAATATAGGAAAATCTAAAGCTACTCTTTTCGATAAGAATACTAAGGTCAATGTGACATTTAAAGATGTCGCTGGACTTGATGAAGCCAAGGTAGAAGTCATGGAAGTCGTCGACTTCTTAAAAAGTCCTAAAAAATATACATCGCTGGGTGGTAAAATCCCTAAAGGTGTCCTACTCGTAGGCCCTCCTGGTACAGGTAAGACATTATTAGCTAAAGCTGTGGCAGGTGAAGCAGGTGTTCCATTTTTCTCTATATCTGGTTCTGACTTCGTAGAAATGTTTGTAGGAGTCGGTGCATCAAGAGTGAGAGATCTATTCAAGCAGGCAAGAGAGAAGGCACCATGTATCGTTTTCATCGATGAGATAGATGCGATCGGACGAGCAAGAGGTAAAGGTGCTATGCAAGGAGGTAATGACGAAAGAGAAAATACTTTGAATCAGCTCTTGGTGGAGATGGATGGATTCAGCACAGATAAGGGTGTGATCCTGATGGCAGCGACCAATAGACCAGACGTATTAGACTCTGCGCTCTTACGACCTGGAAGATTTGACAGGCAGATCGGTATCGATAGACCAGACCTGAAAGGAAGAGAAGCTATCTTTAAAGTCCACCTGAAAAATATTAAAATTGGCAAAAAAATAAATCCTTCTACACTGGCTGAAATGACACCAGGATTTGCAGGAGCTGATATAGCTAATATCTGTAATGAGGCAGCACTCGTAGCAGCCAGACGCGATAAGAAAGAAATCGGCATGGATGACTTCAACTATGCTCTGGATAGAGTCATAGGTGGTCTGGAAAAGAAGAATAAACTCATATCACCTAAAGAGAAAGAAATCATAGCTTATCATGAAGCAGGTCATGCGATCTGTGGATGGTATCTGGAGCATGCCTCTCCTTTGGTCAAAGTCACTATAGTACCTCGTGGTGTCGGTACGCTGGGCTATGCCCAATACTTGCCTAAAGAAGAATACATCACCAGAACGGAAGCACTTTTAGACAGGATGTGCATGACATTCGGCGGTAGAGCAGCTGAAAGAATTATCTTCGATAAGATATCCACTGGAGCTCAGAATGATCTAGACCAAGTGACTAAGATGGCATATGGTATGGTCTCTATCTATGGTATGAATGAAAAAGTAGGTAATATCTCATTCCACGGTATGTCTCAAGACACATACCAAAGACCATATTCAGATGAGACTGCGACCCTCATAGATGATGAAGTCAGAAACATCTTAGAGACTGAATATAAGAGAGCACAGGACTTACTTAGGAAATACAATAACGAATTGCACATCTTGGCCAAGCAACTGCTTGAAAAAGAGGTTTTGTTAAAATCTGATGTGGCGCGTCTGATAGGACCAAGTCCTTTCAGCGATCCTGTGGAAGATGCTGCATCAATAGCAGAATCGATCACTGACGATTCAGATCCTGCGGACACTGTCATTGATGTGACGACTACTGATACCACTCTTGATGTAGATATTCTAGATGCAGATGATCCGGAGCCGACTGATCCATCTTAGACCTATTATACATCACAGTGATAAGTACTGACTTTGATAGGTCTTATTTTACCAGCAGTCATTGTCATCAATTTAGCTTTTTGGATAGGCTTATTTAGTCGTTTAATTTGGTACCGACCTTTATACAAACCTAACTATCTCCATGATAGAAGCTTGGACATCATCGTCGTATTTAAAAATGCCAAGGACTCCATAGTAAAGCTTATCCCATTATTACTGAATCAAAAATATAAATCTCTGCTTGTGAAAGCCGTAGATGACTACTCTTCAGATGGGACAGACTGGAGTAAGACTGATTTTAAGGATTCCCCCCTATTCGAGACATCTACTGCTACTGAGGATCTCCCAGGCAAGAAAGCAGCGCTTCAAGAAGCAATCGATCATAGTAAAGCAGATATCATACTACTCACTGATGCTGACTGTCTGCCAGCGAGTCAAAAATGGGCTTCACTGATGGCGCAAAATCTCGGGGCTGAAAAGAAAATAGTATTAGGATATAGCCCAGTCACCAAGCGAAAAAGCCTCCTGAATAAGTTCATCAGATATGAGGCTTGGCTTACAGCCGTACAGTACTTAAGCTATGCACTTGCGGGTATTCCTTACATGGGTGTAGGGCGTAACTTATGCTACGATAGATCTCTTGTAGAAGGATTTCATCATGATCTCAATATTCATTCAGGCGATGATGACTTAATGGTGTCGGCTCTCGCTGATCGACAGAATGTAGCAATATGCATAAATCCTGAAGCTTATGTATACACCGAAGCTAAAAGCTCAATTATAGCCTACATTAATCAGAAGGCAAGACATATGACTACTGCACCTGAATACAAGATGGTCCATCGGGTTTTATTAGCATTATTCGCAGGGAGTCAGATGATGATATACCCAGTCGCTTTATGGCTTCTGTTCTGTCATTTGGCTAGTACAACCTCCGTGATGATTTCATTATCTACTTACATAGTGATCAAAATGATCTTATCTTTTATGCTACTGAGAAAGTTAAAAGAGAATGACTTGATATATTGGGTGCCACTGCTCGATATATTGCTATCGGCTTATTATATGATCATGTCTATTCGTATTCTTGTACCTTATAAAGGATGGTGATATGAAGCTCATAGAGAAATATTTTCCCAATTGCGCAGATAAAAAACTGGATCAATTCAGACAGCTACAGTCTGTATACCAAGAATGGAATGACAAGATCAACGTCATATCGCGGAAGGATATTGATAAACTGTATGAGAGGCATGTCCTTCACTCATTAGCCATTGCAAAATTTATAGAATTTAACCCTGGTGCCCAAGTTCTTGACTTCGGGACAGGAGGAGGATTTCCTGGTGTACCGCTTGCCATCATGTATCCAGATACTCAGTTTCACTTAGTCGATAGCATCAGGAAGAAACTGAAGGTCGTCGATGAAGTCAGCTCAGCCATATCCCTGTCTAATCTGTCGACAGAGCACACCAGAGTAGAAGATCTTACGGGAAAGTATGATTTTATCGTCTGTAGAGCCGTAGCTCAGCTATCCCAACTCATGGTATGGACTCGCCATCTTTATAAAAGAGAAATGATACATGGTACTCCCAATGGACTGATCGCCCTGAAAGGTGGAGATTTGAAGAAAGAATGTGCTGCTCTACCTACTCAATACTATGTAGAGCAGACGCCTATATCAACTTATTTCTTAGAAGATTTTTTTAAAGAAAAACATGTTATTTTTGTTCAGGTATAAGACACACCCTCGCGGTAGAATATAAATCGATCATAAGAATGCCTCCAGAAAATCTTGGCTCTGCCATAATTACAAAAGTCACAACAAAACCTTCGAAAGTGATCTTCAATAACTATTACTACTATCTTTGCATCGATTCATGGATGAGTTAAGACAAGTACTATTCAGATTAGGTAATAATGAATTCACGTTAGGGTCAGTGATTCTAATGGGTTTCCTCACCTTGGTGACACTCTACATTTATCGTTATATTAAGAAAAGCCTATTTACTAAATACTTATCGGCAAAGGGCATAGAGCCTAAAGAATTTAAAGTATTCAACCAATACCTCAGAACTTTATTTTTATTGCTTTGGGGTCTTATTTCTATACACATATTCGGGCTAAATCATAGCTTCTTTACCACAGACAGTGTCAATGTAAACGTGAGCCTGATCTTCAGTGGCTTATTCATACTGAATGCAGCTAGAATCATAGACTGGTTCATCACTAACTACTTAGTCCATAACTACTATACTATTCAGGATATTGAAAGCGGTCGTCAGACAGTACTCACCACTGAAGCTAAGATGGGCAAGCGAGTCCAATACATCATATACATTTTTGCACTCTTTTTGATCTTACGAAATTTTAATCTTGACCCTACCCTCTTCCATACACAGTATGGTGACAATAGTTTTGACTTTAAGCTCTCTAACATTCTACTTGCTGTCATGGTCATGCTATTCGCTCGGGTCATCGTAGACTTGCTGACCCAACTGATCATGGTAGGTGTCTATCAGACTAGAAATATCGAAGTCGGTGCTCAGATCGCATTGAATCAAATCATCAAGTATGTCATATTCGTCATATCCACAATCATCGCCCTTAACTATCTAGGCTTTAATATGACCTTAATATGGGGTGGTGCCGCTGCCCTTTTAGTCGGTCTTGGACTCGGATTACAGCAGACTTTCAATGATGTATTTTCTGGTATACTCCTACTATTCGAAAGGACAGTGACAGTAGGAGATATTCTAAAACTAGAAGATAGCACTGTTGGGACCGTGCAGAGAATAGGCTTGAGGACCACCTTATTCGAGACCAGAAGAAATATCAGCCTCATCGTCCCTAATTCTAAACTGGTCACGAATAATGTAGAAAATCTGACACATCATAATAACAAGATCAGATATTCTATCGATGTCGGAGTCGCATATGGATCTGATACATCCATTGTGAAATCACTTTTGCTTAAAACTGTGAAGAACAATCCTTATGTGATGGAATATCCAGCTCCTTTTGTCAGATTCAATAATTTTGGAGACAGTTCGTTAGATTTTGAATTAAACTTCTTTAGTCGAAATATATTAGTGATCGAAGACATCAAGAGTGATATTCGATTTGCTATTGATAAGTCGTTTAGAGAAAATGATGTTGAGATACCATTCCCACAAAGAGTGTTGTGGCATAAAAATGAATCGGAAAATGAGTAAATATTATATGAGCTTTTGTGCTATTCTATTGACCATCTTGTACTCATGCAAATCTGAAACAGATGACCCATGCTATCAGTATAATCAGACATTAGAAGGAGAATTCGAGACTACCATAATGGTGGGTACATGGAAGTTCAAAGGAGGAAAAGCAGGGACCATCACCATCAGAGGTGTAGACTATAATGATATGGACTGCGGATATCAGGTCATGGACTGTAAGACTGGCAGCATCCATATGAACTGTGATGGAGCTGGTGTCGATAAAGAGCTTATCATCATTGATCAAGATAATATTGAGGTCGGAGGCTTACCTTATAAGCGGGTGCAGTAAAATAGAGGATTTCAAAGGTAAGGGGTCAATATCACTTTGCTTCCTATCCTTTTAGCAGCTGATTGCACTTATGTGCTCACAATCCAATAGAGAATAGATGAATCATATCTTATTCATCAGATATCTGAAGGACTGTCATTATCAATCCTTCTAATCTCAGGGCAAGCAGCATTAGATTATTTGATATTCGTCTGACTTCTTCACAAGTCTCATAGTCCATTTCAGTCTTACGTTGATATTTGTCATAGGACTGATACCCTTTATTCCGACTGAAACATCTAATTTTTATGATTTAAGACCCATGCCCAAAAAATTAATCAAAATTTCATCCATATTAGATAAGCGTTTTCACTTTTTCATTGCTTATAGATAGATGAGCTTATCTACTTCTAATCGAAAGCAGGAATGAATCCCTAGAAGTCCAAGTATAATAAATATCATTCCCTACAGAAGTAATCGGCTCAGATATTCAAACAAGGCACTCATAAATCGAGTAAAAGCCATGGATCTATCTTAAAAGTAGCCTTCTAAAAAATTTAAAAGTGAGGTGTCTATTATCTTAATATAAAATCAATCTATATGTCTTCTTCATCTAAAAGAAGCCCTGTATGATTTACTATATTTGTAAGTCTCAAACTGACAGCATGCGCCCTCTTCTTTTCGTCATCTCTTTTGTCCTTTGGACCATTCCTCCATTAATTGGGCAATATAATATAGATATAGAAGCTCCAGAATACAGCGGATTTTGCGAAGAGGTAAACTATAATATAGAGCTGGAAAAGCTCATCAATACCAGCTATAATGACTTGGAGCTTGTCATAACATTCTCAGAGCCGATACAGTATGTGAGTCAGTCGCTGACTATAGCAGAGCCAGAGGTTAGCGCAAGCCAGATTGTTTTCACTCTAGATGATCAGATTTCTTGCTTTTATGAAGCAGGAGAGATTATCATCACGCCTTCGTGCAATGATTTGATCACCTATCTTGAAGTAGACTGGAAAGTGCTTCAAAGAGGCGAGAGCATCGGTCAGTCTTTCAGTACGACTGTCCTGCAAAGTCCTATTGTGGATTTAACATTTTCAGACTATCTATATTCAGCTACAGATAATAGTCTGACAAAGACCCTTACAGTGACTAATATTGGCATCTCACCAGTAGAAGCTTTTAATATATTAATCGATTTTGATGATGACTTTGCAAGTCTAAGATCTACAAGTCATGGCACTCTTTCCAGTAATATGCTGAGTATTAATGAGTCAGATATTGTAGCTTTAGGATATGCGGAAGGAGTCATTCCTCCTGCTGGTTCTTTCGACTTAGAGCTCGTATATGCTGTGGATCGATGTCAGGTGCGAAGCATCACCTACCGCGTATCTTTTAGCTGTAAGACTGCTGCATGCACTTCACAGCTCATTTTCGTAGATGATAATGCCGTGTATGATAATCAGCTGACCGCGAGTCTGGCGAGTCAGACTTCCATCTATGGATTATGCAGTCCTGCCACAAATGAATTGGTCATTAAAAACGAATTAGAATCTGCTAATACAGTATTGGGAGATGTATATAATTTGAAACTTATTCTAAGTGCACCTAATTTTCAATCTCGACGAAGAAGATTTAATGATTGTATACAGTTTAGCGCTATGATCAATGGAATAGAACTACCTGTTATCAATGATAATGACGAAGATTATATCATAGACCTATCACAACTGACCAGTGATCCAGATGGTGATTCTGGGTTGACTGATCTTAATGGAGATGGTCGTTTTGGAGATTTAGCCTTAGGTGATAGTACCAGCTTAGATGTGAATATCATCATTAAGGACGGATGTCAATCTAGCTATCATACACTGGATACAGGATATGGATACAGCTTACAGTATAATAATTATTGTGATTTATTCTCCACTCCTGTGACTCGGACCATTCCAAATCAGAGTGTAAGCATTTCTGACTATTTCGGAGGATCCTTTGGTGTGATAGATGACTTTATCTCGGGTGATAATAATCAGTCTTTCGTCCCTGATCAGGATACCTTCACTATATTTTATAATATCAGGAAGTCAAGTAACATCTCGAGGATATGTGAAAGCACAATATTTGATCTCACCATAGATGTACCCTCATCAGTGACTCTGGATCGCAGCCAGAAGATCATCTACTACAGTGATGATGATACGATAGAGATACAGGCTGTCATAACTGATGATACACTTTACCAGTTCGAGCTATCAGAGATGGAGTCTCTTCGATCTACCCTTGAGATGTCCTTTTTAGGGAGCTGTGATCTGATGGATGATACTAATTATGATTCAGCAGTAGATGTGTGTGATCAGTGTGTAGAATATAAGACACCCAGATTCAGAGCTAAACTGACTAAGCCGTGCGATCTTCCCTGCCCCATCGACACCCCAGATTCTGAAAATGTATCAGAAGATTTTTTCGTAGAGTGTCCTGACATACCAGAGTTGAAACCAGCTGTGGTCATCATGCCGGCAGAATATTATAGACTGACGAATGGCTATATAGATAGTGAAGAGACGGAGAGGAGAGATCCATATGCAGATAGCTCAGAGATCAATGATCATATTTATTTTGATGGAGATACGATGCTGGTGCGAATGCCCTTTATTTTTGGATGCCAGTCATCGATTAGTTCATTCGTTTTATTTCTACAGTCTAGCGGATTTCCATTTGAAAATCATGAGATCATCAAGAGTGAACTTATGCTCATTGATTCTATGAATGGAAATGTATTGGAGAATTGTCCAGCGGATATATTTTTATCGAAATCAAAGACTCAGATTTCTGCTTTCTTTTCATCAGGTAATTTTGTCTTGCCATGTATCCAAGAAGATGGGCTGCATTATTTAGACATTACTTTAAAGCTTAATTATGATTGTTTTATTGGTCGAGATGATTGTGCTGTATCCTCCAGAGGGACCGTTAGAAATATTGTAGATGTCACTTTGATGAATGGATGTACTAAGCGAGAATCATTTAAAGCTGTAGATATTTCTATTAATGAGGTATTCAGAGAAGAGGACTTTGATCCTATTCTAAATGATATCAGTCTATCATTATCCCTTTATAAATCACTGGAATTGAAGACTCCTATTTTTTCTTCTTCGATCCTCGTAGGGCCACAGCAATCTGAGTATAGACATTTACCTATTCTCAGAGAGATAAGCTATACCATCCCGCCAGGATATGAGTTGATTAGCGATTTAGAGATTGTAGCGACCAGCTTCGAAAGAATCCCTAATCCTAACCCAAATTCCTTCTTGCCTCCGATACTTAGTTTTATTAAAAAAGAACTAATGTCTCTACAGCCTACCCTGACTCAGAATCCTGATGGTAGTCAGACTTATTCATTTTCGGATGAACAGACTAAATACTATTTTGGTAAGATCGGTGATCCGATCACTGCGCAGGTGACTCTTAAATCTATTTGCTTCCCAGAGATGCTTAAGCATGAATTATTAGTAGAGGGTTTATTGGAATATGTAGATTATGCTTATGGCAGCTATGATACTATTGATTATCCTTTTTCTTATAATAGCAGTCTTGATTTTATTGAGGAGCAATTCGATGTAGCAGATGACTTTCAGCTGATTGATGAGAGTCGAGTCGTACATTGGAATTTATCTAAAGCGTTTTCAATTTTGCTTTCATTCGATGATCCATCAATCAGGATATCGGAAGATGAGATTAATTACTATTTACGGTACCGCAGTTCTAGTGCAGCTATAATTGACTCCATATTAGTACCATCAACAGGATTTGGACAAATTTCAGTTACTAATACTTTTGAGTCTGATTCAGAAGTAGAAATTAAATACAATTCGATATTCGTAAATAACGCTGGAGATACGATCTTACTTAATAGAGACCCAAGAAATTTTACAATATACAGCTCCTCACATGCCTGCGGATTTGATACTATATTCTATGAGTTTGGTAGAAAAGCGTCATTTTTAGATCCTGACTGTGGCGAAATATTTTACGATACCTTAGTAACCTATAGCCCACCTGGATTACCACAATTAATTTGGGATGACCGACCATCAGAGATTACCACATCAGGTGATAATGGTTTAGCATTTACCATCTCTAATGTCGGACAAGGCGATCTGATCAATCACAGCATCATCATGTCTGGTGTACCCCAAGCTGACTATCGACTATTGGTATATGATGATGATGGAGAGATCCAAGATATTTCCGAATCACTATTATTAGACAAGGATACACTGACGGCCGATTTATCAGTCGTGGCCAGACATCTGCTATCTGGTGTAGCGGCTGATGCCATCTCCAGTTATTCATTCGTGCTGAAATTGACTGATATTTGTACACAGAATAAATTCTTCTCGCTGGCCATTCAGTCAGAGTCTATTTCATATTGCGGAGAAGCCATCACCAGCCCAGCTTTAAGACTTGAGCCGACCCCATTTGTCAAGTCTAATCAAAAAGAATACACGACACTCATTAATTCCTTTGCGCCACGTGAATGCGATGATAATGTCAATGTCCAAATAAAATTTACCCCAGAAGTCACAGCATCGGGCGAATTAATGAATCCTCAGATAGAAATATTTTCTCCAAGAGATCTCAACTTAATACCGAATGGAATAAAAGTGAATGGCATTAGGATAACTAATCCCACTGTAGATATCAGAGATGCTTTTAATGTTTACGTGATTAGTGAAGTAATAACTCAAGGACAAAATGAAGAGATATTAGTAGAGGTAGAGTATAATGGTAACTGTATAGATGTATGTCGAGAAGATCAGATCAGCGCATTTTTATTCTCTGATGAAGAGGTCATTTGTGCTGATGGCAATACTGGATTACAGAGCTATGCCAAAGGATTTCAATCTGATAAAACACTTCGATGGCGACCTATCATAGATGTCACTGATTATAATTTTGATGCAAACCTGACAGGGGATAGCATATCATTTGACTTAGAATTTGAATTAAGGAAAGAAGCTGAACCAAAATACGCGGGAAATTTCTATATCGAATTCTTCAAGGATTTAAATGGAAATCATCGTCGCGATAATGATGAAGCCTTGCTTCTTGATCAGACCATTCTACCTGAAGATTTTGATGAATTAGTTTACAGTTTTCAGCCTTCTGTCACAGTATCGACGGTTAATGTATGTCAGTTTACCATGACATTTAACACAGAGCGATCATGTGCATGTACAGATCGATTTATCAATATTTTAGATAATCAAGAAGTACAAATAAACTCAAGTATATCTTACTGCGATGCTTCAGAAGAAATTCAGATTCCTGCCAGAGAGTTTGATGATTGCGTCGTAGAAGTTAAGCCTAATACCAGTATTACAAACATGGATGCACAGGGTATATCATACTTACCATCTGCGGTAGTACCTCTGGATAGCATAGAAACTTCTATTGTATGTGGGTCTTGCACTATCTTAGAGAAAATATACATCAGTGAGGCAGCAGGAGCTGTAGATATATTATTAGTTGGAGCTGAGGACTGCAGTACTTCAGCTACTGCAGTGTGGAATGGTGGCGAAGCTATACCTAGTAACTTTAGCATCAGCTGGAGTCATGATCCTTCGCTGACTACTGCCACCATAAAGGATCCTCCGTCAGGCGTATTATCAGTCACACTGGATGATGGATTCTCTTGCAGATTTGAGAATGAATTGGTCATAGAAGAAATCCAGCCACTTAGCTTTACGATCAGTAGTGATGCTCCTGACTGCCCTCAGTCATTTCCTATAGGTGTGAGTGTCGAGCCTTCAGGTCTCTCACCTATCTCGATAGCATGGAGTGATGGTGAGACAGCTCTGGAGCGATATGACATCATGCCAGGAGATTATAGATTTACGATAACTGATGGACTTGGTTGCCAAGTATTGGACTCTTTAAGATTCACACTACCAGGTGACATAGCCTTCAGCAGTGATGTCATGCATCCGATATGTATAGCCGAATCAGCAGGACAGATTATGCTTAGCTCAAATGATGTGGGATTAGAATATGCCATTGGTGATCAGGAGTTTAGCAATGAGTCGATTTTAACTGGCCTGACGGCTGGGGATTATACTGTATATGTGAAGAACCCTTCAGGGTGTATAGATTCTACTGATGTTAGTTTATCTATTGACAATTATTTGACAATTCCCACTCCAGCTTTTTTATTAGGGACTATAGGAGACACACTTTATCTCAATCCAGAATCAATAGATTCTTCATCCTGGATATGGGCATGGTCATCTGATCAAGTAGCACTATCATGTATGGACTGTCATGACCCTTATGTGATTACACCAGCAGAAGATATCAGAATAAAAGTGACGATAGCAGAAGGTGTCTGTGATGTGCAAAAGGTAGTAACGATCAGAGCAGAATATTCTGATTTAATCTATGCACCTAATATTTTTTCTCCGAATCAAGATGGACAAAATGATCGATTCTTTGTGTATCCTCATGCTACATTTGACGATATCTCTGTGCAAGTGTATGACCGCTGGGGAAATAAAATGTATGAAGGATCTCAGACTCTCCCGATAGATCCAAATACTGGTTGGGATGGCATTCTAAATGGTAAGAATGTTGAGCCAGGTATCTACATGTTTAAAGCAATCGTCAGAAGAGCAGCTGATGAGTCTGTGATTGAAACATTTGGGACAGTACAGGTAGTCAGATAAGCCAGTTCTTTCTTTAAGGATATTTAATTTCCATAATAAGAATTAATATTTTTTAGTACATCCATTTTATGACTGAAAGCGACGCGAATAAATTATTATCAGAACCACGGCCTACGACTGTATTCTATTCTCAAGCAGGAGAAGATTATACCAGATCTGATACTACACCTAAAAGAAATTGGTTTGGGATTTTTTAAACCAGCAAATCTATTTCTTACGAGTATTACTCGATCTATTTTATACCGATAGCTATCAGTATAAAATAGCATCGGTATATGACTAAGGAAGAAATTTTGATAAGAATATAAAATACTGATGTAGCAGATTAATTTAAAAAGACTGTACTCTCTTATTAAGTCTTACGACATACATTTCGTGAATATAGTAGAAGCAGTGATCCAATCTAATTTCGTTATAGGTATACTTTGTCTTAACTATGTCGTAACTTACTTTTCCTCTTCGAACATTCTTAACTAAACAACAAATACAATATGAAAAAGAATACCAGTAAACTGCACTTTACTACGATTTTAGCCAGTACTCTATTATTAATGTTAGCCCTTTGCTTTACTCAATGTACAAAGGATGAGAAAACGATCGGTATACAAGACAATGCTCAAGTAGAAAAAGAATTATTAGATATTGACTTAGCCACAAAAGTCATAGAGTTACCAGAAGGGGATGCTGATAATAAGAGTACTTCTTATGGTAAGACATTCAATACAATTAACGAAGCTCTAAAGTGCAGCGGATTTAAGGCGACACTTTTTTCAGGAGTGAAGACTATTTTCGCGCCCTCGGATGCTGCTTTTAAAAAGATTGGACTTGACGCATCTAATATTTGTGACAGACTCGATGCAGAAACACTCAGTTTGATTTTGAGCTATCATGTGACAGATTCTCATATTGAAAAATCTGATCGTGGATGTATTACAATGTCAGATGGTAATACAGCACATATCAGCACAGTCAAGCGATATAAAATTGCTATAAATGATAATGAAGTTATTTCTATTCATAACCAAAGTAAGAATTATTTTGATTTGAACGTATTCATGATAGATGGGGTATTGGAAGCACCATCTGGAAATCTCATAGAAACTATGGTCGCTGAAAAAGATCTATCATATGTCGTGGATCTAATCGAAGCATATCCAGAATTAGAGAATGCACTTTCTGATGAATCTACTTTTATAACCGTTTTTGCACCGACGGATCGAAGTTTTAGAAAATTCTTAGTGAAAAACGGAGCTCGCTCAGTCGATCACTTAATAGAGAAGTTGGGTTCTGACGTAGTCAGACAAGTATTAAGCTATCATGTAGTCGATGAATGTGCTTTCACTTCTGGATTTTCAGATGGGAAAACATTCACCTCACTTCAAGGAGGCACCTTTAAATATAATCGCTTTCAAGATGGCATCGTAGATGCGACGAAAGCTGTCATCAGATATGAAAGAAATAGTCAAGATATACTTGCGACTAATGGGATCATCCACCAGATTAATGGGGTGTTAAATCCAGATTTAGATATTTCAGAATCAGGCCTTAATAGTAGACAGACGAACCAAGATGTCAGCTCAGTAAAAGCATCCATTCTGAGTGCTTTTGCTTCTATAGATGCGATTGGGGTCGCGGCTGAAATATCACACAGCATGAATGCTGCAAGCGTCGGCAAAGACTTAAATAATACTGAGCTGATTCTCTTTGGTAATCCAAGATTAGGCACGCCCATCATGCAGGATAATCAGCAAGCTGGAATCGATCTTCCACAGAAGTACTTAGTTTATGAAGATGATAATGGAGTGACCAGAATCGCTTATAATGATATAAGTTATTTGAAAGCCAGACATGGATTGAGCAATGATATACCAACTCTAAGCACCATGGCTAATGCACTTAATAATTTTGCATCTGCTCAGAGCGATCGGATGCCTGGACCAATAGTCGGCTTACCGGAAAAGGGAGAAGGGCTAATCGACAAAATCAGTAGTAATTCTATTGGGGATAGCTACGACGCTATCGTAGCTGCAATTACGAATAATCCTAACCTTAGACTTATTCTAGAATTAGATCATCAGGCGAATGCAGCAAGAGTAGGATTAGAATTAAGGCCTACCCGTTTAATTGTATTTGGTAATCCAAATCTGGGAACACCGCTGATGCAAAGTGCTCAATCTGTCGCTATAGATCTGCCACAAAAGATTTTAGTTTGGGAAGATGAAAACCAGGAAGTGCACATCACTTATAATGATCCAGCGTATTTACAGTCGAGACATGGTATTAAGAATCAACAGACTATTTTAACGACCATAGCTGGTGCTTTGGATAAAATTTCTGATGTGGGGGCGGGAATGTGATCGAGAATTGATTATTACTTTAATAGCATAGTAAGAGGAATAAGGCAAAGGTATTTATCTTTGCCTTTTTTTATGCTAGCTAAGTAGATTTAGAAATAGAGTGTATTAGATTGCAAAGTTCTCATGCATAGACTATATGATTGTTCATGAATTTCAAAAATGATTGTATATGGACACATAATCTTTAAATTTGTATCTATCAAGAATCAATGTGAAATCTAAAAAGTCAATTTTGCTTTCTAAAGAACAGCGAATCCTCGGTTATATACAGGAGAATATTAAATTGGCTAAACTGAGACGTCAGCTTACAATGATTCAGGTATCAGAAAGAGTGAACATAGTAGATCTACCTTGTGGCACATAGAAAAAGGCTGTGACCCATATCAGTATCGAGTCCTATCTTTAAGTGCTTTCTGTATTAGGCCTACGAAATAACTTTAAGCAGATAGCAGCTGATAATATAGTCGGAAGAAAACTCAAAGACAATATGTTAATATCATCTAAACATAAAACAGAATTATGCAAGCTGAGTGTACGTGTATGCAGATTGGGACGGTATAGCAATTCCTCAACTTATGGGAACGCTAAAATCTGAATTGCTAAAGGGAAAAGAAATTTTTCCTTTTGACTATAATCATAAATGATTAGCGGCTTTTGAAAAACACCAAGCTTAATCTTCACCGTTTTTACATAATCTAATTAGTTTAATAACGTCTCCTCATCAATCATCAAAGTCCAGCCCGTTGCTTTCAGCCCCATCTGAAGTAATTCAATGAAATCTTGTTTCTGCTGTTCCGACTCACCAAATAAATCGCTTTGCTCAACTTTGCTTACGATAAAGTTTTTAGCTCGCTTATTGATGTTGGTCAGATCTTGTGGAGAGAATCGATTAAAGATCCCATCCTCTAAGTCATAATATTCTAAATCATGATCCAGCGATAGTAGTTCTGGAGTAGGCAGATTACTGATGCGGACTGTCTGATTAGCTTCATCGATATCGAGCTGTAGCAGCTCCATGTCGTATCCGACTAAGGCTCTTGCTTTGACCTTGACCAATGCTTTCTTTTCAAATGGCCAATTATTATATGACTGACGATAGTCGAATATTTCTGCGAAATGCCCTTCTACTGTTGCTAGTTTAGCGACTCGATCTATACGCTCTAATATCACTTCAGCTGTTTCTTTTTCTATCGACTGAAAGATCGAGCTCTTATATCCTGCGAACCATGTACCTACAAGAAGTAATACTAACAGGGCAAGTCCAAGGATATATTTTGTGATGCTTTTCATAGTGTAATACAATTCATCGTAATTTAAACTTATCTCCATTATAGAATATTTGAAACAGAAATGGAAATCTCGATTTCGTAGATCATCTACATACTTCTTATTCGATTAGATGCAAGCTAGTCGATTGATGAAGAGAAGCTGACTTTCTGAAATATCAAATAGAAAAATCTAAGAGATTATTATTTGGTTGTGATAGTCAAAATATGGCCTTCTGATATTAAGGAAATCAATGTAGGACATTTAAAATTTCTGGAATTCTACGCTGACATGCCTTCACCAGACAGGACTTCATAACCATCCCATCCGGGACAGTGCCTCGGTTCTTTCGTAAAGATAAGTTTTCTGCTACTTAATATCCCTACAGTGGAATATTCCCATGCTTCTTCTTCGGAAGAACAGCCACCTTATTCTCTAACATAGCAAAGGCTTTAATCAACTTCCTTCTGGTCTCTCTGGGAAGAATTACTTCATCGATAAAGCCTCGTTCTGCAGCACTATAGGGATTTGCAAAGAGTGTCGCGTATTCATTTTCTTTCTCAGCGAGCTTTGCGACTGGATCATCTGCGGCATTTATCTCTTTCTTAAATATGATTTCACTGGCTCCCTTAGCGCCCATCACTGCAATCTCTGCCGATGGCCAAGCGAAGTTCATATCTGCACCTATATGCTTAGAATTCATTACATCATAAGCGCCACCATAAGCCTTTCTGGTGATCACCGATACACGGGGGACTGTCGCCTCGCTAAGTGCATAAAGTAGCTTCGCCCCATTAGTGATGATCCCATTCCATTCTTGATCTGTGCCAGGTAAGAATCCTGGGACATCGACTAAGACCAATAAGGGAATATTAAAGCAATCACAGAATCTGGTAAAACGTGCTGCTTTCTTAGAGCTTTCTACATCTAAGACGCCTGCTAAACTCATAGGTTGATTCGCAACGATCCCGATGCTTCTTCCAGCAAGCCTGGAGAATCCGACTACAATATTGTCAGCATAGTTCTCATGTATTTCAAAGAATGAATCCTTGTCACATGTGCCTGAGATGACGTCTCTGATGTCATATGGCTGATTGGCACTTTCTGGGATAATATTTTCTAATTCATCTCTGTATTCTTCTTGAACATCGTAGTCCAGCATTAGCGGCTTTTCCTCACAGTTTTGTGGGATATAGCTGAGCAAGGTTTTTATTTTATCTATGCAGATCAGGTCATTAGAGGCTGTGAGATGAGTGACACCTGATTTAGTGGAGTGGGCACTTGCGCCACCTAGATCTTCTGAAGAGACTTCTTCATTCGTTACAGTCTTTACGACATTAGGGCCTGTCACGAACATGTAGCTCGTACCCTCTACCATGATTGTGAAATCAGTCATAGCTGGTGAGTAGACAGCTCCTCCAGCGCAGGGTCCCATGATGGCCGATATCTGCGGCACCACACCAGATGCCTGCACATTGCGATAGAAAATGTCTGCATAGCCACCTAAGGATCTGACCCCTTCTTGAATTCTCGCTCCGCCGCTATCATTCAGACCGATGACTGGAGCTCCATTCTGCATGGCGAGATCCATAATCTTACAGATCTTCTCAGCATGAGTCTCAGATAAGGCTCCACCAAAGACAGTAAAGTCTTGAGCAAAGACATAGATTAATCGACCATGCACCGTACCATATCCAGTAACGACACCATCACCATAGAATTTCTGATTTTCCATGCCGAAGTCTTTCGTCCTGTGTGTCACTAAAGCACCGATCTCTTCGAAAGAACCTTCATCCACCAGAAAGTGGACACGCTCTCTTGCTGTGAGTTTGCCTTTTTTATGTTGCTTATCTATTCTTTCTTGGCCTCCGCCAAGTGCTGAAGCGTTTAATTTATCTTGGAGATTTTTGTATTTACTCATAGTTATAATCTTATAATCTGCCTACACAAAGTAGGATCATTATCAAATTGAATCATGACCATTAATTCTTACTTACCTATGTCATGTATGTCATCATCATATTCCTTAATCAACAACTCCAATATCTCACTGGCAGCCTCTGCAATCACAGTTCCTGGACCAAACACCCCAATCACCCCAGTCTCAAATAAAAAATCATAGTCCTGTGGAGGGATCACACCACCTGCGATGACTTTAATATCTCCTCTTCCGACAGATTCTAATGCTTCTATACTTTTAGGGACCAGTGTCTTATGTCCTCCAGCCAAAGATGAGATGCCTAAGACATGTACATCATTCTCAGCAGCCTGAATGGCTGCTTCTCTTGGTGTCTGAAACAATGGTCCGATGTCCACATCAAATCCAATATCAGCGAAACTCGTAGCGATAACTTTAGCACCTCTATCGTGACCATCTTGACCCAACTTGGCGATCATAATCCGAGGCCTACGGCCGTCGAGTTCAGCGAATTGATCAGAGAGTGCTTGTGCTTTTTTAAATGTTTCGTTAGATGCTATTTCTTTCAAGTATACGCCTTGTATGGTTTGATGTTTTGCAGTGTAGCGACCGAACTCATCTTCCATCGTAGAAGATATCTCTCCAAGTGTCGCTCTCAGCCGCGCTGCCTCTACAGCATAAGATAGTAAATTACCTTCGCCTGTATGAGCACATAGTTGTAACTTTTTAAGTGCTTCTCTGACTTTATCCTCATCCCGACTGGCTTTTACTTCATTGATTCTTTTTATCTGTGATTCCCTTACAGCCGTATTATCGACTTGTCGTACGTCGAGGATGGGACTGTCTTTTACTTTGAATGCATTGACGCCTATGATCTGATCTTGACCTGAATCGATTCTGGCTTGCTTTCTCGCAGCGGCTTCTTCGATGCGCATTTTTGGTACACCTTTTTCTATTGCACTTGCCATGCCGCCGAGGCTCTCTACCTCATTGATCAGGCCCCATGCTTTTTTCATGATTTCACCAGTCAGGTATTCTACATAGTATGATCCACCCCAAGGGTCCACAGCTTTCGTGATGCAGCTTTCTGTTTGTAGATATTTCTGTGTATCTCTGGCGATCTTAGCAGAATAGTCAGTGGGCAGTGCTAGTGCCTCATCTAGAGAATTAGTGTGTAGTGACTGAGTGCCTCCGAATATGGCAGCCATCGCTTCTACACAAGTACGGCCGATATTATTATAAGGATCTTGAGCAGTAAGACTCCAGCCAGATGTTTGGCAGTGCGTTCTCAGAGTCATTGACTTAGGATTCTGAGGATCGAATCGTTTCACTAGTTCGGCCCAGATGACCCTTGCTGCGCGCATCTTAGCGATTTCCATGAAGAAATTCATGCCAATGCCCCAGAAAAAAGATATCCGTGGCGCAAAGTCATCTATGGCTAAACCAGCTGAGATACCCGACTTAATATACTCTAATCCATCAGCGAGTGTATAAGCTAACTCTAAGTGAGCTGGTGCACCAGCTTCGTGCATGTGATATCCCGAGACACTGATCGAGTTAAACTTAGGCATGTGCTTCGAGGTATACTCGAATATATCTGCTATGATATTCATAGAAGGTTGCGGCGGGTAGATATACGTATTCCGCACCATGAATTCTTTGAGTATATCATTCTGAATCGTACCACTGAGTAGGCTCTGATCGACTCCTTGCTCCTCTGCTGCGACGATGTAAAATGCCATGATGGGTATCACTGCCCCATTCATCGTCATAGAGACAGACATCTTATCCAGTGGGATCTGATCGAATAATATCTTCATGTCTTCTACGGAGTCTATCGCTACTCCAGCCATGCCCACATCACCCGGGACTCGTTCATGATCTGAATCGTACCCTCGATGCGTGGCAAGATCAAATGCAACTGACAATCCTTTCTGACCCTGCTTCAAGTTATTTCTATAGAATGCATTACTTTTCTCTGCTGTCGAGAATCCTGCATACTGTCTAATCGTCCAAGGCCTCACAGCATACATGGAACTGTATGGACCTCTGAGGTAAGGAGCAATTCCTGATACATAGCCTAAGTGATCGCAGTCACCAAGGTCAGTGAAATTATAAGATGACTTTATGTCTATGCCTTCTGGTGTCTGGTGTACTTCTTCAGCAGGGGTAGCCGCTTGATGAGTGGATCTTTTGAATGGTATGTTAGTGAAGTCAGGTATTTTCAAAATTATATGTTTGAGGTCCTTTTAGTAAACCATTCTGCTCGCTCTTGATCAGCAACAGCAATTTTATTTTTGTCTTGTAAGTAAAAGTGGAGAGCCGCCATCGCTGCTATTTTTTCTTTAGGGTTAGATTGAGCCTCTTCTGGATTAAAATAATTCTTGATAAAATGAGTATCAAAATTACCTGACACAAAAGCCTCATGATTGCAAGTAAAACTACCGAATGGCAGCGTGGTCGCTATCCCTTCAATGTGGTAATGATTAATAGCGATTTTCATTTTATCTATGGCTTGCTGGCGAGTATCAGCATGTACGATTAGCTTAGCGATCATCGGATCATAGTAGATAGGTATCTCCATTCCCTCTTCATAACCATCATCTACCCTGGCGATGTCAGCACTTGGTTTTTGGTATTTGATTAATGTACCAACACTTGGTAGAAATTGATTATAAGGATCTTCTGCATAGACTCTTAATTCCAATGCATGACCATTAATGCTTAAGTCTTCCTGTGTAAATGACAGCACTTCGCCTCTTGCTACTTTTATCTGCTCCTCCACGAGATCTACGCCTGTGATTAATTCTGATACGGGATGCTCTACTTGTAGTCTGGTATTCATTTCTAAAAAGTAAAAATTCAGCTGATCATCCAGTAAGAATTCGACAGTTCCTGCGCCTACATAGTCACATGACTGGGCCACTCGTACAGCAGCATCTCCCATTTCTTTTCTCAACTCTGGCGTCAGCACTGCCGATGGCGCTTCCTCAACTACTTTCTGATGACGACGCTGTACACTACATTCTCTTTCAAAGAGATGTACAGTGTTACCATGCGTATCAGCCAGTACTTGAATCTCTATGTGACGAGGAGACTTGACATATTTTTCTATGAAGACCGAGCCATCTCCGAAGGCTGAAGTCGCTTCGCTGATCGCGCGCTTCATTTGGGATTCTAATTCATCTTCTTTTTCTACAATACGCATGCCTTTTCCACCTCCACCAGCGGACGCTTTTATGAGTATTGGATAGCCTATGTCTTTAGCTATCGACTTAGCAAGTGCTACATCAGTTATGGCTTTATCGATACCTGGCACCATAGGGATGTCATAAGCCTTGACAGTATCCTTAGCAGCCAGCTTGCTGCCCATGACTTCTATAGCATGAGTGTTAGGACCGATGAAAGTAATACCTGCATCCGTTACATCTTTAGCAAATCCAGAATTTTCACTTAGAAAACCATAACCAGGATGGATGCCCTCTACATTAAGTTTTTTAGAATGCTCTATGATTTTATCGCCTAAGAGGTAGGACTGGCTACTCGGTGCTGGTCCCAGACAGACAGCCTCATCTGCATACCTCACATGAGGCGCATGACGATCTGCTTCTGAGTAGACGGCGACTGTGGCAATCCCCATTTTTTTTGCCGTCCTCATGATGCGAAGTGCGATCTCTCCCCTATTGGCGATCAGTATTTTTTTCATCCAGCTTGAGTTTGATTTTTTTGAATAATGGTCCAGGCCTTATTGGCTATTTTGTCCGTTAGAGATTCTATATAGTAGCTTCCTGCGGAAGGATCTAAGACTCTACCCATATAAGATTCTTGCTCTAATAGATGATTAATATTACGAGATATCCTCCGATGGAATACTGCTTTACCTGCATCAGCTGATGATGGAGGCAAATACAATTCTTGCACGCCTCCGATGATTCCCGAGAGCGCATGAGGCATCATCTTTATTTTATTATAGTCTTCGTCAGCTACGATAGATGATGCAGCGACTGATCCTCTAAATTTAGGTAGTGATACATTAATTTTTAGTGCTTCTATGATTTGATGTAGTACCAGTTTACAAGCTCTGATCTTAGAGATATTGACTAAGAACTGATCTGTTAGCTTAATGTCTATGGAGATTGTATTAAGAATATCTGTATCTTCTTCTGAGAGTTCTTTCGCTAAGCGCAAATATTCTATGGCAATAGCCGCTACTTCAATGGCAATATCTTGATTCTCTTCGACTTCGATAAGATGAAAGGCAGCGAGTGGTAGCTTATTTACATACTGCTTAATATTCTCCAACTTGGTGTTGTAAAAACCGCAATTGACTAATTGTAGATTTTGATTCTTATCTTTCTCTGATACTTTAATAAAATCATTTATAATATCAGCTTCTCCTATGAAATAAGTATTGATCCATTCAAGGTTGATGTCCTTTAGTAGCTGCGCTAAGTCTACTTTATCGTCATGATGAAAAGTGATTGCAGTTGCACCTCCTTCTAGCGCGGCCAGTGCATCTACATTGGCTTGCTTTTCATTTTGACTGATATGGATGTCTTCTCCTATGTTCCATGCATTATTTTTTCTTCCTTCAGTCAGCGGTTTCAGATCGCTGTGAGTGATGTCTTCTTGATGAGTGAGTGGTGACTGAGAGATGGCGTCAGTGAGAATCCAGTTCAGGTCAGAAAGAGATTTACCTTTTAGATCAGCTTCTGTTTTTGTAAGCCAGGCTTCTTTTGATGTATATTGAAATGCCATTATTCCATTTCGATTAACACCTGTCCTTTCTCTACGGGAGTAGATTTAGAGACAAGTATGGTTTTGACCACACCGGCACCTTGAGCTTTGATGACATTTTCCATTTTCATCGCTTCGAGTATTAATAGAGGAGTGCCCGCTTCTATCTCATCTCCCGGTTGCACCAGTAGTTCTAAGAGGAGACCTGGCATAGGCGCTTTCACATCTTTGATGATCTTTATTTCTTCTCTGGAGAATCCTAACTGGTCTATGAGTTGATCATATTCATCTTCTATATTGACTTCTATGATCTGTCCATCGATTTCTATTTCGTAGCTTTTATTCTTTATATCTCTGGAGACACATTTGACATGATGCGATTTATAATCTTGGATCACGCTCAGTTCATCACGGCCTGTCGCAACTACATCTGTCGCACTGATTTCATCTGTAGATATTTCATAAGCTTGATTCCCTATCTTTAATTTATACATATCAGTCATTTATACTTAAAGTCCCTTAAAATTTGCTTTTCTCTTTTCTATGAATGCGGCTGCACCTTCTTTAAAATCATCTGATGCGGTCAATGTGCCGAAGGCTTCGTGCTCCGTTTGATAGCCATTAGCCCCTGCTTCTTCACAGGCATTAATAGCATGGATAGATGCAGCTATGGCGAGCGGCGCTTTTTGAATTATTTTAGTGATGATTTCAGTTGCCTTTGAAATCTCTTCTCCTGGTTCAGTCACATGATTGACTAAGCCTATTTTATGAGCTTCTGCAGCATCGATCATATCACCTGTCAAGATCAGTTCCATAGCTCTACCTCTTCCTATGAGCTTGGTCAGTCTCTGCGTCCCACCGTAGCCTGGTAGAATACCAAGATTGACTTCTGGCTGACCGAATCGGGCTTTGGATGATGCCACTCTCAGATGGCACGCCATGGCTAATTCGCATCCACCACCTAATGCATATCCATTCACAGCTGCTATGACAGGCTTTGGAAAATTTTCAATTGCAAAGAAGACATCTTGCCCTCGTTTAGATAATTGCATACCCGCATTTCCTTTCGGAATCTCAAGGAACTCTTTGATATCAGCACCCGCTACGAAGGATTTTTCTCCAGCTCCTGTGATGATAACAGCTTTCACAGCAGCATCATTTTTTAGGTCTTGATTAAAGGCTTTGTCTAATTCTTTGAAGGTTTGATCGTTAAGCGCATTCAGTGCTTTAGGCCGATTGATGGTCAAGATGACTACCCCTTCTTTATTTTCAATACTTAAATTCTGATACTCGCTCATGATTATACTTTTTCTATGACTATTGCAGACGCCCCACCACCTCCATTACAGATGGCTGCGACACCCGTACTGGCTCCATGCTGTTGTAGCACATTACATAGCGTCGTGACTATTCTGGCTCCTGAAGCACCAAGCGGATGACCCACTGATACGGCACCACCAAATACATTGACTTTCTCAGGATCGACATCAAGTATTTGGTTATAGACTAATGGGACGACACTGAATGCTTCATTGACTTCAAAATAATCGATATCGCCTATAGTCATTCCCGCTCTTTTAAGTGCAATAGGTGTAGCCTTAGCAGGAGCAGTCGTGAACCATGCTGGCTCATGGGCGGCATCTGCAAAAGATACGATTCGGGCTATTGGACTTAGATTTAGCTCTTTGACTTTACTCTCGCTCGCTAAGACTAAGGCTGCTGCACCATCATTAATGCTCGAAGCATTAGCAGCAGTGACAGTGCCATCTTTACTGAATGCTGCTCTGAGATTAGGTATTTTTTCGAATTTTACATTTTTAGGTTCTTCATCTTCTGTCATGATGATCGGGTCTCCTTTTCTCTGAGGAATAGAAAATGGAGCGATCTCAGCACTTAGCTCTCCGCTTTCAGTGGCTTTTATAGAATTCTGATAAGATCTGATGGCATATGCATCTTGATCTTCCCTGCTAATTGCATATTTTTCAGCTGTGGCGTCTCCAAAAGCTCCCATGACTCCTTGGTCGAAAGCGTCTACCAGTCCATCTCGGGCAAGACCATCTATAAGCGCACTATCTCCATACTTATATCCAAATCTGGCTTTTGGTATGTAATAAGGGACGGCAGACATATTTTCCATACCGCCAGCTATGACAATATCATTATGGCCTAATTGAATGCTTTGTGCGCCGATCATGATCGCTTTAGCCCCCGATGAGCATACTTTATTAATTGTGGTGCATGGCACTGTATTAGGAATTCCTGCATATATAGCAGCTTGTCTAGCAGGTGCTTGGCCTAAGTTAGCCGAGCACACATTGCCAAAAAATACTTCTTCAACCATGTTCGCTTGGACTCCTGCACTCTGTAAGGCTGCTTCAATACTATGAGCACCTAGTCTGGTAGCGGCTATAGAGGATAACATACCTCCGAAACTTCCTATTGGTGTCCGTTTAGCTGAACAAATAAACACTGCCTCCATTTAGTTAATTATATTAATTGTTAATTACGTTTACAAATATAAGGTAAAATATATCTATTGGGAATAAGTGCAGTCAATGACTGTTGTTAAACTATTTCCACTCATGGATAAAGTTAATGCAGTTAGTACAAAGAGTGGCTTTATATTGCAGTTAAAATATTTTCAAAAACTTCTTATTTGATGCAACCAACCCATAAATACTAAGTCTTTTGTACAGAAACTACCTCATACTTGGAAAAACTTGACTTGCAACAAGAATTAATCGAGCGCTGTATAGCTGGAGAAAGGCAGGCACAATATCGATTGTATAGAATGTACTCTGATGCCATGTATAATATATGTGTCAGAATGCTGAAGAATGAAATGGATGCAGAAGATGTATTACAAACGTCATTCGTGAAAATTTTTAAAAACCTGAATAAGTATCAATATAAGTCTACACCAGGTGCTTGGATCAAGAGAATTATCATTAATAACTGCATTGACTTCTTGAAAAAGAGGAAAATGTATTTTGAAGAAATCACTGATCGAATTGATGTATCTGAGGAAGAGGAAGAAGAGCCAGATTATAATGTAAATATCGTGAAGGAAGCAGTCAATGAATTAGCACATGGTTATAGGGCAGTATTTACACTCTATGCATTTGAAGGGTACGATCATAAAGAAATAGCAGAAATTATGGGTACGTCAGAAGCTAATAGTAAGTCTCAGTACAGCAGAGCTAAGCAACATGTGAAGCGAATCATCAAGACAAAATTATAAAGGATAATATATACATGCAGAAAGATAAATTAGAAACATTCATAGAAGCTAAGCAGCAAGAATTCAACCAGAGAAAAGCACCACCGCTGGTCTGGACTGCGATAGAAAAGGAGCTGGATAAAAAGCCTAGTAAGCCATTTAGGCTCAGGTACTTCTTATCTATTGCGGCAGCTGCAGCTGTACTTCTCTGTGTGGGCGTCGCGATGGGGATCCAGTATGCCCAGCCTTCTATCGAAAGTAAGCTCTTAGCCAGTCATCCAGATTATCTTGAAGCAGAGAGACACTATAAGCAGATGGTCAATTATAAGATAGATGAGGTGCAAGCTCTCGGAAAACAAGAATACGTACAGCAAGACCTAAAACAGCTTGATGCAGTCTATCAAGAATTAAAAAATGAATTACTATCAGCGGGTGTCGGCGATGAAGAGCTTATCGTAGAAGCCATGATAGATCACTATAAGTCAAAATTAGAATTACTATCTATCGTCTTGGATAAATTGAAAAATCAGAATACTACAAATCTAAATCAGAATGAAGAAGTCAATATGTAATCTCATCATCGTCATAGTCAGCTTAGCACCGCTAAGCACTGTACAATCGAGAGAGTACCAGAAAGAAATTAATAAAGAGTTTAGCATCAACAGCGATGCCATTATTGACATAGAGTCACGGCATGGTAATGTGAATTTTGTGCTGGGAAATCAAGATAAAGTCTCATTTGACATCGTGATTACGGTGGATGCGGACAGCGAGAAGAAGGCCCAAAGAATATTGGATGGCATAGATGTAGATTTCGATGCGAGTTCAAGAAGGGTCTCTGCGACGACTGAACTTGATGTAGACTCTGGCGGCAGCTCATGGAAAGGATGGTTTGGCGGCAATTGGAACCAATCAATCAGCTTTGACATAGAGTATACGGTGACGCTACCTGCTACAGCTAAGATTCTCATAGATCATGCTTTTGGCGATGTGATCATACCGAGTATGAATAATGATCTAGAGATAGATATGAAGCACGGTAATGCCAGAATCGGAGATATCACAGGCGACGCCATTATCGATCTAAAGCATGGAGAAATAGACATGGGGGACGCTGCGAATCTTGATTTAGAATTTCACCATTCTTCATTGTCGGCGCATATTGTTAAGAATATTGAAGTAGAAATGAGTCACTCAGATTTTGAAATTCATGAAGCGACAGAAATGGATATAGAATCAAGTCACAGCGACATCACCATTGAAAAAGTACAAAGATTGGTTAGTGATGGACAGTTTGATGACCTCGAGATAGAATGGGTCTTAGAGATAGAAGTCGAAGGCCAATTCAGTGATATCAATATCGATTGGCTGGATAGTCAAGGGACCTTCGACCTTCAGCATGGAGAATTAGAAATAGAAGATGTAGCGAAGAAAGCGACACTGATCAGTATCGATGGACAGCATTCAAGCGTCAGTTTAGATCTTCAGCACAGCTTCAGCTTTGATTTTGAAGGAGAGCATGTGAAGCCTAAATTCAGAAACCAGCCAAACTACACACATTCAGATGATGAATCTCATAGTTATGAGTATGAAGGCAGTTATGGATCTGACCCTAAATTAAAGCTGATGGTGGATATGGAGCATGGGTCTTTTCGGGTGGGAAATTGATGAATTAGGTAGAAGATTAAAATCAAAAGGCTCATCAATTACAATATGATGAGCCTTTTCATTTATATAGTGGTCACTAACTATTTTTCTTCATCTTTCTTGTACATGGATACTAGATGTAACCAATATGCTAAAATTGGTGTCGCTATTGCACCACCTATAATATCCACTAAGGTTAATGTGCCCGTCAAAGCTACACTACCTAAGCTAAGCATCAGCCCTAAACCCAAGGCAATTAATAAAGACTTTTTAAAGATTTCTAAATTAAATAAAGGTTTGGAAAAGTTTAATTGGACATCTCCAGCATTCGTAGACATGGCACCTTCTTTTCTCATGATCATAGTCGTACCAAAACTCAGTAGCAGAAGCCCTAAACTAATTAAGCCCCATTCTCCCATGGTTGGGATGGCTGGTGGAGGTGCACAGGCACCTACTGCGATAGTGGCTGGCTCGTTAGGTATTGGGTTGTATGCCGTATTTAATATAGTGGGGTCTCCAGGTTTATTGATCATAATTTCAATAAAGCCAAAGTGATTATTGCCGTTTGAATCAAACTTGATACCGACTAAGCCGGACTGCCCTACATTAAATGTACCGTCTCTAGGAAGACTCCCGGTTCGTGTATTACCGTACAAGCTATATGTCGTAGCAGAAGCTAAAACAGTAGCGGCATTATTGTAATTTCCTTTAAAAAATTGGTCAGAGGCTCCTATTGAAGCACCTGAAGCAAAAGCATTATTTCTAACATAACCTGTCTGGAATGAACCCCCAAATGTAGCTGTCCTAAATGTATTTTGCACGCCTTCAAACGATGCAGCTGCGGAGCCGACAGACATTCCATTGATGCCAAGAAGCCTGTTATATATATTAGCACCTGATGCTATTGTACTTATAGACCTCCGGGATTGGAGGAAAAAAGTAAAGAAATCTGTGTCTCCATCACAATCTATATCAAGTGCGTTATAACCATATGAGCCCGTTGCCTTAAAGTTGAGTCTACTAGCTATAGTATATGAACGAGTATTGATTTTATTAAAAGAGCGATCATTTAGTTTACAGTCAGATTGTGAATTATTGCAAATTAGACCTGCATCACTTAGGATCTGTGCGTGGCTCGCCATCGGTATGGCACCCATCATTAAGAGAGCCGGGGTGATCTTATCTGCTTGTTTCAGCTTAGACAAGAATGATTTTTGCTTAGATGTAGATTTATCTCTGGCTGAATAGATTTTGCTTAGATTATTATTCATGGGTTGCGGCTTAAAGGTTGTTAATAAAGGGATGAAGCTTTTTCTGATCAGCTGTAAGGTGCTTAGATAACATTTTGAAAAACTGCATTCGAATTTTCCGACCGTCACCGTTCTTTAAGACGATACGCTTTGGCATATCGTTAGTCATCTCCTTTAGGTCCTGATTAATTAGAGCATACTGAGCTTCAGAGATCGGGTGCTTATCGTCAATAATAGACAGAATTCTTTCTTTGTCCTTATTAAAGAAAATCATAAATTTATCTGAAGAGATACCTTCTGCTCGTTGTCCAAATGAAACATTGGAAAAACTTGCCAAGAAGAATAGCATGGGAGCCAGTAATAAAGTTCTATACAGCATGGTTTTAATTTTCAATAAAAATAGAGATTGTTCTATCGGATCATTGTAAGATTATACGATAAATAACATATATAATTTTACATCATGTATAATTTATTCGGCCTTAGCATGTTCTCGCCTCAATGAACTATTAATGGCTGAACCCATCTTATCCATATCCAATTTATAATCGCTCAGGAAGTCTGAAATCCTGGTAAGTATGGTCTGAGGATCGGATATGGCATTATTGTAATCTACATACATAACATCTACATTCGGCATTCTCTTAGACCATTTTTGGAATCTTTTAATAGAATTAATGTAGGATTTTCCGACGCTATTTTTATCGTTTTTGGGCTCTTTCCCTAACCTGCCTAGCATTTTAGTCTGAGATGATAATATATCTTCTATAGGGCGCCTCATAAATATGATCTTATAGTTGTACTTGAGAGGTAAGGCATACGTCAGCTGAGTGATAATCTTTACCGCTTGCCCATTCACTTCTTTGAGGATAGAGTTATCTCTGAGCAAGGATTTAATTGCTTCGTGCTCAAAATATCCTTTCTGATTATTCTCATCAGCCTTCCTCTTATCATCTGTGAATGGTGGGATGCCCCCATTATTCAGGATCTGCATCATCATTGAGGTGCCTGATCTTGGAAGTCCTGAAACAACTATAATTTCCTTTTCTGACTTAATTTCAAATTGATCTTTTAAGGAGTCGCTGTTATTATTTATGTTGAGGTCTTCCAAGGCCTTATTGATACCCACCATGGTATTCGAATTTTTCTCTTCGAACTTCATGAATTCCTCATAGGCAATTGCCGCACCTTCTTGATCTCCACACTTAAGTAAGCTCTCAGCTAAAAGGTAGTGGGCTTTGGGTTGATAGTACAGTATTGAGATGGATTCTATAAAATAATCGATACTTTTCTTATATTCAGTTTGCATATAAGCGCAATACCCCAAACCATAATAGGCTGAGTGGTTAGCCGGATCGATTTTTAGAGTTGTTTCAAATGCTCTCTCAGCATCTCCCCATTTCTTTAGCTTCATATAGTTATAGGCTATATGAAGATAGATTTCATAATTATTCTTTTTTGATAATGATTCTGCTGATAGTAAAAGCTCTAATGCTTCTTGATTTTTATTCTCCAGTTGTAAGATAGTGGCCTCCAATACTTTAATATTTGGCCCATTGAGCTTAGAGTTTCCTTTTAAAATATTCAGGATCTGCTTAGCCTTATTGAATTGATTTTTCTTCCTGTAGACATTTACTAAGGTGAATCCGTACCTGATCTGGTCAGTATTATTAGTAAATAATTCTTCCAGGATAGGTAAAGCCTCATTCAATTTATTACCATCAATGTAGGCTAAGGCAAGCCAATAGTTGCATTCATTTAGTGTATTAGCAATAGCTTTCTCTGCATTCTCATCTGGTTTATCAATGTACCCTAATTCTATCAGCTGGTCCATCGCTGATTGATCGATAAAAGGATCATTAAGAGATTCTTTAGGATGCATTCCGCTATCTCCGTCCACATCCTCCCAGCTCTTAATATAACTATCTTGCTTGTCATTCAGATAGACATCTTTCAATACCTTGCCATCCATATCCTTACCAATAGGTAGATCATAGAGACTCAATATGGTAGGTGTAATATCAATCAGACTTGCGCCGTATATTTGTTCATTTTTCCTGATTCCAGGACCTTTAGCAACTATAATTCCCAGAGGATTATGCTCTAAGGCTGGCCCAGCGGGGACCTTAGGTATCACATCAGGTCTCATATGGTCTGGATGAAAACCGTGGTCAGAGATGAGGATGACAGTTGTATCATCATCAGTCTGACTAAGTAAATTACCCAACATCATGTCATGATATCTATATCCTGCTTCGACAACATAGTAGAAAGCGTCATAGAATGGTTGAGGTATGAAATCGCGTTTCGGCGGGTGAAATTTCATAAATCCATGACCAAAATGATCAATTGCATCATAATAAACCGCTAAAAAGTCCCACTCTTCATTTTCTAAAATGTAGCTGGCTGCAGAGTGAATAGAAGAGCAGTCTGAAATAATTTTTCTAACAGAATTTATACCCTTAATTATGGCTTTGTTTTCTAAATCGACACTGTCTATTTTAGGCAAAAATGGGTGCAGATGCGCATCAGTTAATTCCCAGGGATGGACTCTAAGAGCTGCATATTTCATTGCATCCTTAGCAGGATGAACGGTATTAGCCATCAGAGGCCAAGCATCTAAAACTTGATCTTTCTTCGGAATGAAAGCTTTTTGATAAAAATTTGATATGTAAACACCGTTAATTGGCTCTGCTGGATGAGAAGGCCACCAGCCTATAGAATGTGTCTTATAGCCCTCCTGCATTAATATGTTCCATATGGCCTTACACTTTCGGCTGGTGTTGAGCACAGGCTGAATACCTGAGTTATCTTTTTTTGGTTCTGTAAATCCTAAGATTCCGTGTTTGTAAGGTCTCTTCCCCGTAGCTATGCTAGTCCAAAGCATAGGCGATAAAGGTGGGTCGAGGGTAGAAAGATTACCCTTGACACCTTCACTAATCATTTTTTCTAAGTTTGGCATTGCACCTTTCTCAATGAGGGGATTGATGGCTTTCCAATCAGCAGCGTCCCAGCCAATTACTAATAATTTTCTCTTATTCTTACTCATCCTCGTTCTTAGTATTTGATTTAACTTGCTTACTTGGCAACTTGTCGACAGGAATAACGGTGCCCTGAATTACAGGAGGAACAATAATAATTTGATCCCTTTCGATATTTAACTGCTTCATACGCCATGCCATCAGGCCCTTATAGCCAGCTGCTAATAGACCTAGAGAACCCCTCAATGGAATATCAAAATTTACATTATTTACAGTCTGCTTCGAATTTTCACTCATACATTAGATAGATTGTATTTAGCTTACTACTTAAATTGTGAGGTCAAATAAACAAATTTAAGTTAGCTTTAGGATATAAATTAAATTATAACTCACACTAAAAGATATCTAATGAGGTTCGTCATATTAATATTTTTCTTTTCACCTATGCTCTTGGCAGCTCAGGTGATCGATGATCAAATGTATTCCAAGATCGATCAAGCATTGCATCTCAATGAAGATCAAATCAGAAAATCAGATTTGATTATAAATAGCTCTCATCTTAGTAAAAAATCTAAGGTCACCCATTATTATATTAATCAGCTGCATAATGGAATTGAGATTAAGAATGCAATTATGGGTATTCATCTGGACTCAAAAGGAGAATTAATCCATGCTACAGGTAAGCCAATCAAACTATCACCAAGAGCAATGAAATATAAGGTGAGCCCCATAGAGGCTTTAAATATGTTATATGTAGAGCACTCAACCTTGAAAAAGGCCAGTTTTCGAGAGACCGCCTCGCCACCACTAAAGAATAGATATCGACTCTTCGTCAATAAGTCGGTTTCGCAGAAAGAGATTGCCACAAAATTGATTTATAAATTTATTGAGGAAGACTTAGTATTATGTTGGAGTATCAGCTATGAACATCTGGATTCTGAAATTTGGCAAAACATTAGTGTTGATGCTAATACAGGGCAGATAGTAGATAGAACAGACTGGACTCTTTCTTGCGGTCATGACTCTCATCAGGGTTCAAGCCATGCTTGCAACACTGAACATAGAGCTCTTCCATCTAAGAAATCTATTCAGCCCAATAATATAATGACCGCTAACTATCAAGTCTACCCGATGCCTTTGGAAAGTCCTGCTGACGGCGCTCGAACGATAGAAGTAGAACCTTGGACAAATGCACCTAATGCATCACCTTTTGGATGGCACGATATTAATGGTATGCCTGGAAATGAGACTACTAGTACTGCTGGCAACAATGTTCAAGCTGCAACAGACTTAGATGCTAATAATGTTCCTGATCTGCCGATTCTTGATGGCGGCTCTAATTTAACTTTTCAGTTTCCAATTGACTTGACCATGGCTCCGGATACCTATATCCCAGCCGTAGTGACTAATTTATTTTACTGGAATAATATTGTACACGATGTCATGTACGAATATGGATTTGATGAATCTTCGGGAAATTTTCAATTCAATAATTACGGTAATGATGGAATGGATGGAGACTTTGTTCGGGCAGAGGCGCAGGATGGTTCAGGTACGAATAATGCTAACTTTGCTACGCCTCCAGACGGGATGAATCCCAGAATGCAAATGTTTATATGGAATCCTGAGACCAGTACAGAATTTGAGGTGAACGGTCCAGCATCTATACAGGGTGAGTACACTGTTACATCAGCATCTTTTGGAGCTCAAACTGGCTCCTATACGGGTGACCTAGTTTTAGTCAATGATGACAGTGCTGAAGTAACTGAGGCCTGTGGTGTCATCCAGAATGGGTCTGCTATATCTGGAAATATTGCCTTAATTGATAGAGGAAGCTGCGATTTCGATTTCAAAGTTAATAATGCTGAGTCTCAAGGTGCCATAGCAGCTGTAGTATGTAATAATACTGGTGGGCAACCGATTGGTATGGGTGGTGACGGTGATCCAGTAGTAAATATTCCATCCGTGATGATAACTCAGGACGACTGCACATTGATTAAAGCTGAGCTCTTGAATAATACTGTAAATGTCACGTTCAGCTTCGATGATACTGTAGTAAATACAGACTCAGATTTGGATAACTTGATCATTGTTCACGAATATGGACACGGAGTATCGATTAGGTTGACTGGAGGCGCAGATAATTCTGGATGCCTTGACAACTCAGAACAAATGGGTGAAGGCTGGAGTGATTACTTAGGATTATGGTTAACCATGAAGGCATCCGATACACCCACAGAAGGTAGAGCAGTCGGTACTTATGTATTAGGACAAGGCGATTCTGATGACGGCGGCGGCGGTATCAGACCTTTCCCATATTCTCAAGATTTAGCTGTCAATCCCCATACCTATGAGGATATTGCTAATGTGTCAATTCCTCATGGGGTCGGTTCAGTCTGGTGTAATATGTTATGGGAGATGACATGGGATTTAATAGCAGTATATGGTTTTGATGCGGATTTCTATGCTGGAACAGGAGGTAATAATAAAGCCATGGAGCTGGTCATTGAAGGACTAAAATTACAATCATGTAGTCCAGGATTTGTAGACGGTAGGGATGCAATCTTAGCGGCAGATATGGCAATCAATAATGGCGCGAACCAATGCTTAATTTGGAGGGCATTTGCAAAAAGAGGTCTTGGATTCAGTGCATCGCAGGGAGATGCGGATAATGTGAATGATAGTGTGGAAGCTTACGATGTGCCGCAAGCCTGTGGCACCCCTGGGTGCACAGACCCTGCTTCAGAAACTTTCAATAGCATGGCTACAGTTGATAATGGTAGTTGTACGTATTGTAGTGATGCAGTTATGAACGGAGACGAGACAGGTGTCGACTGTGGTGGCTCAGGTCCATCTTGTCCAGTATGCCCGACTTGTACAGACGGGTTAATGAATGGGAGTGAGACTGGAGTAGATTGTGGTGGTTCGGATTGTCCCACATGCCCAACCTGTTCAGACGGCATCATGAATGGTGACGAAACCGGCACCGATTGTGGTGGTGCTTCATGTATAGCTTGCCCTTGCACAATGACTAATCTTACTTATCCCGCACCTGCAATAATTCCAAATGGAACAAATGAATGGGTAGATCAGTGGATACTTATGAATGGTGGATCGGCACCCGTACAAGTATTAAGTGGTAGCCAAGTGAATCTGAGAGCAGGCCAGTATATAGAAATTCAGCCAGAATTTGAAATAGAACTTGGTGCAACTGTCTTATTAGATATAGATCCGTGTAATTGATCGGAAATTGAATAATAAGCTTAGCGCCTTTATCTAATTCTGCAATTCTTATATTGTGAAAAAATTAAAGACCGGATAATCCGGTCTTTAATTTTTACTAAAAGTCACACACATGAAAATCAAATTCTGCGGAGCAGCAAGAGAAGTCACTGGAAGCGCACACCTCATCACACTCGATGATGGCTTTCAGATATTATTAGACTGTGGCTTATGCCAAGGAGGCAAAGATACTTGGGAGAAGAATAATCAGTGGTACTTTAAGCCAGAAGAAGTAGACTGCCTGATCCTATCCCATGCTCATATAGATCACTGTGGACGGATACCTAAAGTCGTGCAAGATGGATTTAAAGGACCTATATATTCGACTCATGCCAGTAGAAGTCTATGTGCGATCATGCTACTAGATAGTGCGAAGATTCAGGAAAGAGATGTGGAGTACTACAATCAGAAAATCATCAAGAAAAAGAAGCGAAAGAATAATAAGAAAAAATATACCCTCAGAGAACCATTATACAAAAGTGATATCATACCAGAAGTGATGTCTAGGTACATTGGTCATAGCTATAATACATGGTTCAATGTGCATAAGAATGTGGAGGTATGCTATAAAGATTCTGGACATATATTGGGAAGTGCATCTGTTACATTACGGATTACTGAAGGAGATAAGACGACGATAATAGGATTCACTGGAGACATAGGCAGAGAAGAAAGACCGATCTTGAGAGATCCACAGTTGATGCCGGAAGCTGACTATCTGATATGTGAATCGACCTATGGAGATAAAGAGCATGAGCTGCCACCGGAGCAGATGGATAAGTTTTTAGAAACACTGCAAAAGACATGTGTAGAGAATAGAGGTAAGCTGATCATACCAGCTTTCAGCGTAGGCAGGACGCAAGAGATCGTCTATATGATGGATCAGCTGTATAACGCAGGTAAGCTGCCCAAAATCCCAGTCTATGTGGATAGTCCACTGGCAGTGAATGCAACTCAAGTCTTTGGTGCACATCCTGAATGCTACGATAAAAACTTAAGTGAGTATATGCTGACAGATGATGATCCTTTTGGATTTAATTCACTGACTTATATCAGCTCTGTCCAAGAGTCGAAAGATCTTAATAGCTCTAAAGAACCAGCTGTCATCATCAGCGCGTCTGGAATGATGAATGCTGGAAGAATCCGACACCACATGTACAATGGCTTAGAGAATGAAAAGAACACATTCTTAATCGTCGGCTATTGTGCACCTAATACTGCAGGTGGCATCTTACGATCTGGAGTAAAAGAACTAAAGATTTTTGGCGATATTCTTAAAGTCAATGCTAAAATAGAAATTATGGAATCATTCTCTGCCCATGCAGATCGACAAGAGATGGTGAAGTTTATTAAGAATCATAAGGATGGCCTACAGAAGCTCTTTCTGGTCCACGGGGATTATGATACGCAATTAAAATTCAAGCCTTACTTACATGATGCTGGATTTAAGGATGTAGAGATACCTGCTATGGGACAAGAATATCAATTAAGCTAAATTAATTTTCACATAAGATATGACTTACGCCTTTTCTGACGTCTATATATCGAGGTGACATCATCACTTCAATATAAACTGGACCTCATGACTAAGTTTTATCTTCTTGGATTCTTGGTTCTACTCTTGACAAGCTGTGGAGATTTACTCAGTATAGACGAAGCTGAATCAGCTTTATATTCATCAGACTTTGCGATACCGATCATAGATTCTCAAGTCACCATGAAGCAAATTCTGGAGAGTACTGATGATCGAGCCAGATTTAGTGTTGGCCCAGATGGAGTGCTATCTGTGATATATGATAGTGAAGCATTGAGTATCTCAGCTTCAGAGTTACTACTTCCCATACCAGTTCTTTTTGATGTCCCATTACTTGATACGGTTAATCAGCTGTCTTTTGATTTCGTGCAGGGCATCGATGTAAGAAGAGCGATCTTCAAGAATAATTCAATCCAGTTTAAGGTCAGGGTGATAGACTCGGATGCATATCAGATCAAGATTAAAATACCAGCTTTATTCAAAGCTGATGTGCCCTTCGAGTACATCTTAGAGATTCCAGCTAATTCGTCAGGAGAGGAAGTCAGATCGTCTTTTATTCCATTGACCGATTGGGAGTTAATCAGTGGGCTGAGTGAGATAGAAGTGATCTATGACGCCAGAAATTCCAGAGATGAAAGAGTCATGATTCCAGATATCAGGACGAGGATCGATTTCTTAATTTTCTCATATGTGGAAGGTAAGCTATCGACTCAGGTATTTGATATAGCACCTGGTGATATTCCACTGGATGCATTTAGAAATTATATCAGTGGCAGTGTAGATTTTGATGATCCGTTTCTGAGATTGATTGTAGATAATTCTTTTGGCGTGCCGATAGAGCCTATGATTAACAGATTAAATATTTCCACGAATACTGGTGAAGTCCTTGCCTTTGATAGTCCCTTATTTGACAGGGGCGTGATCAAGTTTGATTTTCCAGGATTTGATGAGGTTGGTCAGTCTAAGCGTACTGTCATCACACTTACCAAGGAGAATTCCAATATACTAGAGCTCATAGATGAGCGATCAGAGTCTGTCACATTTGACATAGATGCGATCATTTTTCCTCAGGACAGTGAGGTAGAGAATGGATACATCAGAGATGATGGTGCAATCAATATCATAACAGAATTAGTTTTGCCATTGTCTGGTATCGTGGATGACTATTTTTTATTTGACACTTACCCGATAGACACGTTAGAATTAGAGGAAGCAGAGGCATTATTATTTAATTTAGGCGTCTCTAATGGTCTTCCAGTAGGCGTAAATCTTCAAGTAGATTTTCTTAATGAAGTCGGAGATGTGGTCGCGCAGTTATTTGGAGAACCCATCGAGATCACTGCCGCTAGGATCAATGAGAATGGCATAGCCGTCAAGGGAGACCAGGAAGTTTTTACTTCAACATTTGATCGGCAGAGGATAGACCAGATCATGGATGCGACATCCGTCAAAGCGATCATCGGACTGAGTCAGGCAGAAGGGATGGACGACTTCGTCAGTATATTAGACAGTTATCAGGTAGACATACAGTTAGGCCTTCAAGTGAAAGTGAACCGATGATCAGGCGTATAAGTATATTATTTTTAGTAGGACTCTATGGTGTGACCAGCTGGGCGCAATCCTTTGATAAGTCGCTTTTATTTCAGGATGATCATGCTGTAGATATTCTTCACGGTGATCAATTTCGAGACAGCAGTCAGTGGTTACTGTACCTACCCTCCTTTAATTATTTTGCTTCTCAGAAAGGACCGAAGTTCACTGATTATCTGTATAGAGATAATCAGAATCGGCTATTGATCGATCCGAATAGGGCACTGCAAACTGCTGAAGAAGAAAATGTATTTCAGTCAGGAGGTCGAGTGAATGTATTATCTCTAGCATGGAAAAAAGAAAATATGATCCTCTCAGCTGGATATGGTCTTAGGTATATATCACATGTCGACTACCCACTGCAAGCTTTAAGCCTATATACGGCTGGTAATGCTTTAATTTTCGGAGAGCAGTTAGATCTGAGTTTTGATGCACAGGTGCAGGCCATGCATAGCTATCACATAGGATTGAATTATCAGATTGGTAGATTGACCATCGGTGGAAGAGTCGAGTATCTATCTGGTATCGCTGATCTGTCCGTATCCAGAAATAAATTAAATATTGAAGTCGCCCCACTTTTCTATGGGATCTCTATCGACAATGACTTCCTACTGAATACGACTCACCTCATAGATTATCAAGATATAGATGAAATAGTCATCGATTATTCTGGCGACCTCGGTCGTAGTTTCTTTAGTGCGAATTCTGGAATATCCTTCAGCTTCGCAGCGAGCTATGAGGTCGATGATCTGTCTCAGATAGAGTTTAAGATCACAGATATAGGATCAGTCTCATGGTCTGAAGCACCTGAAAATTTTATAACTGAAGGACAATCGAGCTTCGGAGGCGTGAGTATTTTAGATCTGATCAATGTAGAAAATAGGGTTTCATATCGAGATTCTTTAGAGGCTTTAATAGATATACAGGAGACGACTGAGTCCTATGCCACATCCATGCCTGTCAGTTTATCAGCATCTTATATGAGAAAAGTGCATCCCAATATGTCATTATCCATTTCTGGTAATATGGTCAATTTTTATGGTCGCACTAACTATTCAGCAGGCGTATCAGGAAGGTATCAGCTCCATCAGAAAGCTTCTGTCAGTGCTTCCATAGCGCACTCGCCATATCAGGCAATATCTATAGGGATAGGAGGGAGTATCGCACTTGGACCTATTCAAATATTTGCAGTGACTCAGAATGCTGCAGCTATTTTCAATCAGCTAGATGCGCATTACAATTACTCGAGTATAGGCGCCACAGTACAATTTTAAAAGATTATCCATACATCAGACTTAAAAGAGCAAATAGTCCTCTTGTAGAAAGGAGTTCTTCTCAGGAATCTACCATTCGTCGATAAAAATCAACCGTTCATATAGAACTTTGCATTGTTGTAGTACTTTGTATGGCATAGTACTGTATAAATCTATATATTTGATACTGTAAATACAGACATATGAAAATAGAAAATACAAAAGCACAAATGAGGAAAGGGGTCCTAGAGCTCTGTGTTCTGTCTATCATAGAAGAGAAAGAAGCTTACCCTTCTGATATCATCGGTCGGCTGAAGCAAGCAGAATTAATCGTGGTAGAAGGGACTCTGTATCCTCTATTATCCAGACTTAAAAATGCTGAGCTATTATCTTATACGTGGAAAGAATCTAAATCTGGTCCTCCACGAAAATACTACCACCTGACTGAAGCCGGAGAGCAATTCTTAGAAAGCTTAAAGGATACTTGGAAAAATCTGACGAAAGCAGTTAATCATTCAATCAAAAAAACAAAGGCTAAAGCTAAAGCTTAATAACCCCCAGCAATATAAAATACAGAAAATGAAGAAAACATTGAATATAAATTTAGGCGGTTACCCATTCACGATCGATGAAGATGTATACCAAGACCTGCATAAATACCTGAATACCATCAAAAGGCACTTCTCTAAAAGTGAAGGCGTAGAAGAGATCATGACAGATATAGAAGCCAGAATGGCCGAACTCTTTACCGATTCACAAGGAGAAAGACATATTATCGAAAACAAGGATCTTGACAAAGTGGTCAGCATCATGGGTACTCCAGAGCAATTTGGTGCTCATGTATCACATGAAGAGCATGAAGAAGAGTATGAGAGCTACAGGTCCTATGGAGAGATTAAGACTGGCAAGAAATTCTACAGAGATCCTGATCATAAAGTCATTGCAGGAGTGTGTAGTGGTATAGCTGCTTATTGGGGCATCGAAGATCCGATATGGGTCAGACTGATTTTTGGGCTTTTACTATTTTCTGGTATTGGGGCATTTCCATATATCATTCTATGGATCGTAATTCCGAAAGCTAAGACAGCAGGGGATAGACTGGCTATGAGAGGTGAGAATGCCAATGTCGAGAACATAGGTCGCATCATAGAGGATGAGATTGATGAAATGAGTGATCGCATCCACGAAATCAAAAATGACTATTTTCAAAAAAAAAAGATAATGCGATAAATGCTTCACTTTCTACAAACCTGAGTCACTTGCTCAGCTTCTTACTGAAATCAAGCCTCAGAGTCGTATCAGGTATCATCAATGTCTTCCTAAGCATCTTTGGCTATCGTAAACTTCATATGTAATGACACTATTCCTCTTCAGCATTTTTCACTACTTCAGAAGCAAGCGGCGGCAAGAATTCACCCATATAGACTAAAGTCGAAGGTCCAGAGACCGGCATGGTAGTAATATCTGCCGTGATGACTTTATAAGCATCCTCAGTCACTAAGAACAAAGGAATAGAATTTTTCAAGGATTGTATGCTGTATACTGCTTCTTTTAATTCATCCTGATCAGCTACTTCTAATTCGTGTATATCCGTTTCTTGTCTTGCGATTCTATCCAGACTATAATAGTCATCTGTAGAGCTAAATAGAGCATCAGGAGAAAAATCAGTTTGGCTTGTGATCTCAGAGGAGGATGGTAATCGGAATGCGCCATTTTCGCCAAACTTTGCAGCAAATTTATCGATAGCAAAATTATTCACATCGACATTACTCGTCATCGCCAAAAGATTACCTACATCTCCTAATTCTATAATATCCTTGAGGTCATCAGAATAGATATTCGTATTTATTGCAGTCAAGCCAGCTTTCTTAGCATAGTTTACATTGCTAGGGTTCGTGTCTACAAGGACTACATTTAACCCATTATCCTTTAGATATTTTCCGATTAATCTTGAAGCTTTAGTTGCACCTATGATTAAGAACCCATTACTCTTAGAGGAGAGCACCCCAAGAAATTTAGCGACCAGACCAGCAGTCGTCGCATTTAGCAGTACTGTCCCCAGTACGACCATGAAGACCAGTGGCGTGATCCATTCGGCTCCATCTATCCCTTTATGTACGAGCTTGAGCCCGAGATAAGAGGCTATGCCAGCTGCTACGATTCCACGAGGACCTACCCAGCTGACGAATAGCTTCTCATTAGTATTGAGATTAGACTTATAGGTACTGGAGAACACACTTAATGGTCTTACCACCAGTATGATTAATCCGAGTAGAAGTAGAGGCTTCCAGTGCATCAGCTGCTGTAGCTCACTTATGTTAATATTGGCTGCAAGCAGAATGAATAGTATAGATATCAAGAGAATGCTGAGCGACTCCTTGAAATATTCTATCTCCTTAATATGTGGCACTTCGATATTACCCAATACCATTCCAGCTACGACGACTGTCAGCAGACCTGAATCTTTCTGAATCAGATCAGATCCGACGAATATCATAAGCACGAAGGCCAATGTAAATATGGTAATCAGATAGTGTGGTATCCATTCTCGCTTGAGAAATTCTCTCAAAAATCCAGCTGCCATAAATCCTATACTGGTCCCGATCAGACATATCTTGATAAAGTGTATCAAAGCAAAAGAAGTAAAATTACCATCACCTTCCATGTGTGCGGATATGATAAACTCATACATCAATACAGCGACTAAAGCTCCAATCGGATCGATCAAAATCCCTTCCCACTTTAGAATATTAGCGACATTTTTATCAAGAGATAGATTACGTAGTATGGGCGCGATCACGGTCGGACCAGTTACAATAATTAATCCTGAGAATAAGAAGGATAGTGGTAATGAAAGTCCAATGATAAAATAAGTCAAAAGTCCAGCAGTCACAAAAGTGATGGCAGACCCTAATGTAATCAGTTTCATGATACTAGAACCTACGCCTTTGAATTCATCTTTCTTAAGTGTCATACCTCCTTCGAAAAGGATGATCCCTATGGCTAGCTCTACAAAGTGTATAAGGTGATCCCCAGGGAAGAGGCCATGATGCCCATCCCATGTCGGATTGATCAGCTTTACTCCCTCTCCCCATAGCGTAGCTAAGGGTCCGACTAATAGGCCGATAATAATCAGAGGAAGGATAGCTGGAATTTTTAATCTCCATGCGATCCACTGAGCTAATATGCCTAATATAATGATACTTCCTATTTCAACCATAATGTATGATAATCTCTAAGATCCAAAGATATGAACTGATTAGATAATCGCAAGTTTAGCTCTTATCGATATGAGCCTATAATCTTAGACGAGAAGTTAACCATATAGATACGAAATAAGTTATCTTTTGAACTAAAGTATCCTTATTCATTGAGATTCGTAAGGTTATTTTGGCAAATAGCTTGACCCTATTCCTTAAGCTAAATCTACTGAATTCATTGAAATACTGATGCTATTGAATACCGATAGCTATCCGTAGGAAAATAGATCGAGTATAATGCCCGCAAGAAATAGGTTTGCTGATTTAACAGTCCCAAACCAATTTCTCTTCGGTGTACTATTCTTATGATTTAGAAAAAATAGTAGATAAAATGAAGAGCATATAGAAGTGTTTTTTGCTATGCCTGCTTTTAACAGTACATTTGCCTTCTTTTTGAGAATATGGGTTTTAAAGAAGAAATAAAGAAAAGACGAACATTTGGAATCGTCTCGCATCCAGATGCTGGAAAGACGACACTGACGGAGAAGTTATTACTCTTTGGTGGTGCCATCCAGATCGCTGGTGCAGTCAAGTCTAATAAGATCAAGCGTGGTGCTACGTCTGACTTCATGGAGATAGAGCGGCAAAGAGGTATCTCTGTGGCTACTTCTGTGATGGCATTTAAGTATGATGGCAAAAAGATTAACATTTTAGATACACCTGGACACAAGGACTTCGCAGAAGATACATACAGGACACTCACTGCAGTCGATAGCGTCATCGTCGTCATAGATGTGGCGAAAGGTGTGGAAGAGCAGACTGAGAAGCTGGTGAAAGTATGTAAGATGAGGAAGACGCCTATCATCGTATTCATCAATAAGCTTGATAGAGAAGGAAAAGATGGCTTTGACCTCTTAGATGAAATAGAGGAGAAGTTAGGCATCAGTGTCTGTCCACTCAGCTGGCCGATAGGAATGGGTCAGAGATTTCAGGGAGTGTATAATATGTATGAGAAGAATCTCAATCTATTCAGCGCTCATGGTAAGCAGAGTACAGAAGATCTGACAAGTATTGAAGACTTAAGTGATCCGCTTTTAGATGAAAAAATAGGGGCGGCAGCAGCGAAAGAACTGAGAGATGAGACTACGATGATCAAGGAAGTGTATCCACAATTTGATCGAGAGTACTACTTAGAGGGCATGATGTCACCCGTATTTTTTGGTAGTGCTATTAATAATTTTGGAGTCAAAGAGCTGTTAGATTGCTTTGTGAATATTGCCCCATCGCCACTTCCAAGAGAAACCGAGCAGCGTATCGTAAAGCCCGACGAAAAGGAATTTTCAGGATTCGTATTTAAGATTCATGCGAATATTGATCCCAAGCATAGAGATAGAATCGCCTTCCTTAGAATTTGCTCCGGCACTTTCGAGAGAAATACTAACTATCAGCATATCAGATTAGAACGAAAAATAAAATTCTCTAATCCGACATCTTTTTTAGCCTCCAGAAAAGAAGTGATTGATAAAGCTTATCCAGGCGATATCGTCGGTCTATACGACACTGGAAATTTTAAAATAGGCGATAGCCTGACTGAAGGAGAAATTCTTGAATTTAAAGGTATTCCGAGTTTCTCACCAGAGCAATTCAGATTTGTCAATAATGCTGATCCGATGAAGTCTAAACAGTTAGAGAAAGGCATCAAGCAGCTGATGGATGAAGGTGTAGCGCAGCTATTTATAAAAGAGAGTAACGGTCGAAAAATCATAGGTACTGTGGGTGCACTACAGTTTGAAGTCATACAATATCGGCTGAAGCATGAGTACGGAGCCAGCTGCTCTTATGAGCCTGTCAGACTTCATAAAGCGTGCTGGGTCGGATTCGATAGTCCCGAAGCACGTAAAGAATTTATCAGTAGAAGGAAGAAAGACCTTGCGCTGGATAAAGAAGGAGAATTAGTCTATCTCGCCGAGACGGCATGGGGACTAAAGACGGTGCAGGAAAGCCATGAAGGTGTCCAGTTTTACTTTACGAGTGAGAAGAGAGAAAGCTCTATTTCTTAGTCAGATGTTCTAAATAACGACTTCATCAAATACCAAACGTACTTAAAAATAAACCTTCATTTGTTGTTTACTTTTTTAGTCTCCTCGTTGAAAATACCTGCCTATGCCGGCAGGCAGGCTCGCCATGTCTAAGGATATGCCTGCGTTTTTAACCTTGCCCCTTAGAAAAATATCCTTTTAAATAAACAGCTCATTCTCAAGTGCATCTGGTATATATTTTACGCCTGAATCTGATATTGATTTTTCATGTTTCACTACTGACTCTTATGAGGGCATCATCATAAACGAAATTCGCTACAGATAATGCGTAAGCGAATTAATGGTCTATACAAGATGTGACTTCCTCACCTGGCTTAGTTAATACATTTTAACTATGTCAAGATGTGATTACCGAGTCTAATTATCCTAATATCATATCTGACCAATCAGCAAACATTGATATATCTTCTTTTGGATATGTAGCTCATAATTACGCCATAATTCACCAAGCTGGCCAAAGCGTAACTTTGATGCCAGATTTTGAGGTAGATATTGGTGCCACTTATACGGCTATGATAAGGCCTTGCCAATAAATAAATTCAGGACATCATATATAGCCAATAAATCGTCTTCAATTGTCTTATTGATAGTGTAGGAATTATTTACATTCTCCTTTAGAGAAGTATAAAGTATGGTCAGATACTTCTTCCAAAATATATCTTCACTACTTCGATGCTAAACGTCCATTTATTGAATGACGACAAATCTAGTCATCATATACTTAATAAAATTCTATCTGTATTTATCTACTGTTAGACAGACCGAATAAATAGTGTCAACTACTATAACATGATAGCTAAGAGCTTTCCTATATGTTGTAAATAAGATGTAACAATATTGTAGACTATTTATAGAGCTAAAACCTCAAGAAATTAAAATATTTTTGGTGCGTTAGACTTATTTATTAACCAATAAATTTAGAGACATGCCTGGAGTAAGTTCAATGGAGACTAGTTCTTCTATTGTAGATACGATTCAGCTATTCATCATCTTCTTGATGAGTGCATTTTTTGCAGTATCCGGCACATTCGGATAAGCACATTTTTAATATGGCATCAAAATGAATAAATCACCTCTCAAAGTCGAAAAATAAACATGTGGGTGTTTACTCTCTTCCATTCATTTTGATGCATTTTTAATAAGTACCAATTCCTCTTTTTATTTTCAAAGAGTTCTTAATTGAATTTGCGGAATCGAAGACTCTATTTCTTCTTGCCGTTATCTTTCTTTATATCCTTTCCATTGTCCTTCTTTAAATCTTTCACTGCATCTTCCACATCTTTAGTTGCCTTCTTTTGAGATGTCTTTATCTTTTTTGGTAGTAGCTTTTAGCTACATGTTCATGTAGAAGGAGTGGAGTTTACTCAGTAACAAGAAGTGACATAATGCCATTTGGATCACATTGAACTTACCTTAGATCAGTAGTGCTATATCAGGAGCCAACGAGAAGAAAAAGCATCATATCTTTTAAATACATTATCATTGTGTAAACACCCATAAGGCTTGAGAGTCTATAAAAAATCGGGTTCAAAATTGATTTGAGATTTAGAAATAAGCTTAATACCTGCATATTATTTTTAAATTGCCATTAGTTTACGCGATTTTAGTTATACTCTAAATATCTCAACCCTTGATAACAACCTCCACCCCTGTATGCCTATATGGTATGCGCCTCTTTCTTATTTTAGGAAACAGCGCATGTTTGATATACCATTGTTATAAAAGCTACCGTCAAAGCACTTTGCAAATGTGTAGTTGTCCATGGATTCAATACGCTAAAACGATTAAGCTAAAATCATCGATAAGCATTTTAAGTTTATGCTCCTGTGTCAGCATGTATAGCCTAAATTCACAAGCTGCACTTGATCCATCTGGTACAGAAAAAAATGTCACGGACACAGTAGAAATGTATAGGCTGTACCATCTCGCAGAAGACAGCCAAGAGTCAGATTCACTTGCATCATTTCGTCATGCTTACGAGGGATTAGCACTGGCCGCAAGCAACAACAATGCTGAGTGGCAGTCTAGAATGCATCAATTAGTTGGCCAATTGATGTTTACTGCCAATCAGCCTGATTCTTGTCTGCATCATTATGAGCAAGCACTGGCTGTTGCTGAACAAACTGGTGCAAAGAGAGAAATAGCCAAGAGTAATTTCTCATTGGCTAAGTGTCATGCTTACTATTTTTCCTCTTTTGCCATCGCATTTAATTTTGCTTTAGATGCCTTGCATATTTGGGAAGAATTAGGAGATAAGCCTGGGATTGTGGCCTCTTACTATCAGCTATCTGAATTATTATATAACCAAGAAAAGCCTCAGGAGTCTCTGGAGTATGCCTTTAAAAGTGAAGTGCTGGCAGAAGAAATTGGAGATACTGATGGCTTATGCGGAGCCTACTACGCCATAGGCTATGCCTATTTACAATTGGGAGAGGCTGCTAACGCGATTCCTTATATGGAAAAACTACTTGCAGAAAGACGCAAACAAGGTGATAGCAACCAAATAGTCACTGCACTCAATGCTCGGGGCAACGCCTACAAAAACAACCAAGAGTATGAAAAAGCTACCATAGATTATGAAGATGGATTGGCGCTGGCAAGACAGATTAATTATCAAAGATATATCCCTGTGTTCATAAATAATATTGGGCACAATTTTATGTTGCAAGAAGATTATGCCAATGCATTGCCATATGTCAAAGAAGGTATGGGCATCATGGAAAAGGCTGGTCAAAATGTGAACGCGGTCGAGGGTTATCAAAACCTATACAAAATTAATGCTGGACTTGGCCAGTTTGAAAATGCCTACGAGTATCAGCTTAAGTACAATGCAGCCAGAGATTATGCATTCACATTGGAGAAGGAAAGCATCTCAGCAGATCTACAAACTAAGTATGAGACAGAGAAAAAAGAATCGACCATCAATCTCCAATCTCAGCAAATAGAACAACAAAAAACCAGACAGTGGTTCTTCATGGCTTTTGCAGGTTTATTGGGCATATTCTCGCTCGTGTTATATCGGAACTATGCAACGAAACAAAAACTAAATAAGCAATTGGAGTCTTCCAATGAAGAACTGGAAACAAAAAACCAGCAAAATGAATTGTTGTTAAAAGAGATTCATCACCGGGTTAAAAATAATCTCGAGGTCGTATCCAGTTTGTTGGACCTACAGTCCAGACAACTTCAAGATAAAGGTGCCAAGAGTGCTATGCTTGAAAGTCAAAACAGGGTGCAGTCCATGGGCATCATTCATCAAAAACTGTATCAGGGAAAGAATCTGGCAGCCATTGAAATGAAAGATTATTTTATCAATTTGGGTGAAGGCGTTTTAGATTCTTATGGCAAAACAGAGCAAGTACATATAGACTATATGATGGATGAGATGGAGCTGGATGTAGATACGGCTATACCTATTGGTTTAATCGTCAATGAATTATTGACTAACGCTTTAAAGTATGCTTTTACCGACCAATCAAATCCTAATATCCAGATCCAACTTGAAAGAATGCAGGACACATCTCTTCAACTCAAGGTTAGTGATAATGGCATTGGTAAAACAGATAGTGATATTGTAAAGGGCACCGGATTTGGTAGTCAGCTCATACAGTTGCTGACTGACCAATTAGAAGGAGCTATGAATTACGTTAGCGATCAGGGCTCGCATTTTACATTTTTATTTAAACCTGTGGGTACATGAACGATCCTGTAAAGATATTGATTGTCGAAGACGAAATGCTGATAGGGGCCTAGATATCCATGCTCTTATCTGACATGGGATATGAGACACTGGGCATTATACCCAGCGGTGAAAAAGCCATAGCCTTTATAGAGTCGGAAAAGCCAGATATTATCTTGATGGATATCGTACTCAAAGGAAAATTAGATGGCATAGAAACGGCAAAAATCATCCACAAGACCAATGATATTCCCTTTATCTATCTCACATCTAATACAGATGATCATCACTTCAATCGATCAAAATCAACGAGGCCTTTCGCTTTTATATCCAAACCCTTTAAGCGCTTAGACTTACAGCGAGCGATAGAGTTAACGCTTGCTCATCTGACAGAAGAACAAACCACTATACCTGAAAATGATACACTGCCTGACATTCTAGATGATCGCCTATTTATCAAGGACAGAGGTAGTATGAAAAAAATCCTGATCAAGGACATTACCCATATCGAAGCTAACGGTAATTATTGCACAATACATTGCTCTTCGAGCAAGAGCTCTGTCACCATTACGCAGATCTTAAAAAACTTGGAAGAGCGATTGCCTTCAAAACATTTCTTACGCATCCACCGCTCCTATATTGTCAATTGCACTCGCATTGATTCCATTACAGACATTCATGTGATCATTGGCAAACATAAAGTCCCCTTGAGTAAAAATTTCAAACCAGAATTGCTGCGCAGATTGAAGACCATCTAAATCCTTCATTTAAAATATCCACCCCTTCATACAGTTTTAGAGGGCCTTCGTACTGAATGCCTTTTCTGGATAAGCTTTAAATCATAATTTGATCTAAATCATCAGTCTTTTTGAATGAAAGCATTCGTGTACAGACTGATAATAGACAGTCTCTACTGCTGGCGAATGCAATTTCCAAATTTTAATAATGCATGAAGGCAAAATTACCACCATTAAAAATTGTTTATCCCGATTATAGACCATTTATAGCCAGTTTATTAGTTGACAGTTTACACAATCACTGTAAAAAAAGCACTGATCGGAGCGGAGTCTTTCCATGACTACGGCTGGTCACTCATTGCTCGAAATAGAGCAAATTAAAACTCTTAACCACAATATAAATGAAACACAACATCTCTAATCGTGAATCTCAGGTTCTACACTTGATCGCTCACGAAAACACAACTTCAGAAATAGCTTCCATACTCTTTCTGAGTCCGTATACAGTCTTTGATCACCGTAAATCTCTATTAAAAAAACTGCGTGTCCGAAATGCTGCAGGCATCGTACGCCGTGGATTTGAGCTGGGATTACTTCAGTTAAGCGGTCATGATACTTCTCAACTCCATATTCAATCACTTTAAAACGTTACAATCATGAAAAAATTACTAAGTCCTATCATAGATCATTTGGAGCAAAGAAAGAGGCGGATATTTTCAAGTGTAAAATTTCTCTTCTTTTCGATGTCAATATTTTGGAGTACATGCTCTACCGTGGCACAAAACGCAGAGATAGGTCATATCTTTTTGGAAAACGATGTCGTGGGTTATTTAGTTAATATGCCTGACTATACAGGTGCGATTGGGATCACTTATCCAGCAAGCTGGAATACCTTACAATTGAGTGACATGCAATTTTATAATTGGCTTCATGCTGAGGCTTACGCTAGCTACAATGATGCTACCCTTGAATATGCCATAATAATTACTGATCCCAGTCAAAGCGGAACATTTGCAGAGGTTGAAGTTCTGTATCATCGTAATTATGGCACACCGGCCCAGACCACTAAATCAATAGCCCGAAGAGCAGATCAGCTCTTTTACTTTGGCAGTCCGGAAGTATTAGAGGTCTCACTTCCTCTAGATCTGGACAGCTTGGATGGGTCCAAGATGGATGTGATCGAATGTGTACATCGCGTAAATGGAGTGCAGACAGCCAATGCACTGATACCTATCGTTGTATCCGGATTGGTGTCAAGGGAAGTACCTCCGGATGGATCTTTGGTAACCCCTCAAATACCCTATTTAATACTACATGACCCACCAGGCGACGGGAGTAAGAGTTTTTTTCAGGGAGGAAAAAAAATATGCAGAGAGGTAGGTAATACCTTTCAAACAGAAATAGGAGGGGGATTTACGGCCACTGGCAAAGTGGGAGCAGCAGGTTCTATTGGTGTCGTTTTGGAACAAGGTTTTGAGTTTTCAGTCGCTATAACCCAGGATTTCGAAATGACTCATGAAAATCTTACTGAAACGACTACTGAACAATGCATTGAAATTACCAGTACCTTTTCAACTTCGGATTTACCCGGAAATACCGGATCGGATTCAGATGTTTTTATTGGATATGGCGAAACTTGGATCTTCGGAACCTATGAAGAAGTCATCGTACCATCCGCTCCTGAAATCCTGGCAGGAGAAGACAGCGCAAGCATTAACTATGGGCTTGCCTATGCTCGGGACAATGCACCAGGTAAGACGACCACATTTATTCTTACTGCCAAAGATATTGAAGCCGACATCCAGGCGCAATTCAATGTGGCCAACGACCTGGCCAATAATAAATTGACTCGGACTAGAGCCTATAATCAAATGAAGTTATGGGAGGAAGTTTTGACGAAGAATGCGGAAAACCTTGCCAATGCAACGGAACCACTTGGCAACAATCTTAACTTTGGAGGAGGCACCATGGCTACTTTTGACGAGGAAATCACTACAACGGATATTTCAACATCGAGTTATAACGTGGCCATTGATGTAAATACCAGTACTATAACGACCGCCATCGTTGGTGCGAATGGATTTACAGGTGGCCCTCAATTCACATTTAATAAGAATGAAGGCAGCACAACATCAAATTCTTCTACAAATAGAGAATTAATACAATATACACTGGAGGACGATGACGCTGGAGATAATTTTCAAACATCTGTATTTAAGGATCCTTCCTATGGCACGCCAATTTTTAGATTAAATAGCGGTTCCAGTTCGAGCTATCCTTATGAAGGAGGTTATCAGAGAGATCAACCAAAATTACAATCGGACATAACTGTCTGTGGCGAAGATCTTGGGTTGGTGGAGGAAGTCCCTTACGGCTCCCTTGCAACATTCATCATTGACATTTGTAATGACAGTAATGAATCACGCGATTATCGATTTCAATTAAATAATAGTACAAACCTCAAAGGTGCAGATGTCATGGCAGCAAATTTGGATTTAAATAGTGGTTCTGGTTTTCTGAATTTTAGTGTTTTGTCAGGTGACTGTCAGGAACTAACTGTTACGGTAGGAAGAAACGGTCAACCCTTACCGGGCGAAATGGGATATGATCCAACGAATGATTTTTACGAAGACCTTGAATTCATACTTTATCCTTATAAGGTAATAACTGGTGAGGACTATCCACTGGAGGCAGTTGCATATACCGCAAAAGTCAGCTTTGGACCAGGCAATGTTTTCCCTGACCCTTGTCCTGATTCAGCCTTAGACTTCGATGGTATAGATGATCAAGTGAGCATACCCCATCATCAAGATCTGAATCTGGTAGATGGTGATTTTAGTTTTTCAGCTTGGGTATTTCCCACTGAAGATAAAGTCAATACGATTATTTCCAAAGGTGACGGTGGTTCGGGCTCCGTGTTTATCTACAATCTATTTGGAACATCAGGTGGCTTTGAACATAAACAAGGATTGTATTTAGTAGCTGATGGAAGCGGTACATGGCTTACCAGCAATACACCTGTCCCCTTAAATACTTGGAGTCATGTTACTGTTACGTTTGACTTTGATTCTGATCTGGCTACATTTTCCTCAATGGGGTACCAGACGCATCGTTTATTCTAGCTAACTCTCCTACTTACAATAATTCAGATACGGGTCCAATGTATATAGCTCGACAAGGCACAACTTGTAATTGTAATTTTTTCAAGGGTAAGATTGATGATGTAAGCATTTGGTCAAAAAAAATAAGCACCCAAGATATTATGCAACTCATGAATAACTCAGTCCCTGCCTCTTCGACCGGTTTGGTTGCAGCCTACACGTTTGATGATGCCAATCCCTGTGTCAATAATGTAAGCCAGACGACTCTAAATGATGACACTGGTAATCACCAGGGGACCCTGAGTAATTTATCGCTTACGGGAGGATGTACGTCCAATTGGGCCATCGGAGAAGGCTGCCAAACAAAGATGAGGTTGACTTCTGATATGGGTGTGCTGGTTGGCACTTATTCAGCCAGCTCTGAAATCGAAGTAATGCCCGGGGTGATTTTTGGAGCTGGAAAAAATGTCACGCTTTCTGCTCCGTCGGTAAATATGGAGATGGATATCGAGGTGCCCAGCACATCGGAGTTGACTATTGCTCAAGACGGATGTACACAGAATTAACCACTCTCGATCCTTATAATAAAATGTGTTTATCAAGAAAGGCTCACTGATATAGAGTTGAGCCTTTCTTTTCCTCCGGGTTAACTATATCGATAAACCTTTGCTTTTGCAATTTCCTTTAGGCTACAATCATAAGCAATGATTCATCAAACTATCACTGAATTAGGAGATAGATGGAAGACCATAAAACCGGCACAGCAGGAACAAAAGGTGCTGATGGAGCAGTTGATGCATCAACTATCTGGAGCAGATCGATTAAAATTTTACATTTCAATGTGTTCGGCGTATTGAGGTGATGCATTGTGAGTTAGTCAGAATCTCCTGATAGAATTTTAGAGC